>Ga0335072_10003603_pt1 | contig 23245 bp, 20 predicted proteins | sample Lox_Sample_21_FD_206725 | JGI IMG/M metagenome (GOLD analysis project Ga0335072, IMG submission 206725) | Soil microbial communities from Loxahatchee National Wildlife Refuge, Florida, United States - Lox_Sample_2.1 | ecosystem: Environmental > Terrestrial > Soil > Wetlands | place: USA...
ACCTGCTCGAGCTGCACTGCGCGCACGGCTACCTGCTGTCCTCGTTCCTGTCTCCGCTGACCAACCGGCGCACCGACCGGTACGGCGGATCGCTGGCCGCCCGGCTCCGCTACCCGCTGGAGGTCTTTGACGCCATCCGGGCGGTGTGGCCGGAGGAGCGGCCGATGACGGTGCGGATCTCGGCCACCGACTGGCATCCGGACGGCCTGGACATCGACGACACGGTCGAGATCGCCCGTGCGTTCGCCGAGCACGGCGCGGCTGGCATCGACGTGTCCACCGGGCAGGTGGTCAGCGACGAGAAGCCCGCGTTCGGCCGCAGCTACCAGACGCCGTACGCCGACCGGATCAGGAACGAGATCGGCACCAAGTACGGGGTCGCGGTGATCGCGGTCGGCGCGATCTCGTCCTACGACGACGTGAACTCGATCATCCTGGCGGGCCGGGCCGATCTGTGCGCGCTCGGCCGGACCCACCTGTACGACCCGCAGTGGACCCTGCACGCCGCCGCCGAGCAGGGGTACACCGGCCCAGGCGCGGTCTGGCCGGACCCGTTTGCCGCGGGCAGCCGACGGCCTGCGGCTGGGCGCACCGACGGGCCGCGGCCCCGGCTGGAGTTGATCCGGTCCGGTACGCCACGCACCCCGCACGCCCGCTGGCGTCCGGAGCCGGCTGCGGCGGACGGCGCCTCGTGACCGCGTTCGCGCTGACCGAGGCGCAGCGGGCGCTCGCCGAGCAGGTGCGGTCGGTGGCGGCCGGGCAGTTGCGGCCGATCGCCGAGGCCGGGGCGCCGGGCCAGGTGAACCGCGAGCTGATCAAGGCGATGGGCCAGCTGGGCCTGCTCGCGCGGCTGTTTCCCGGCCTTTCGGGCGATTCGCTGTCGCGGGAGGCAGCGGCCACGGACCTGTGCCTGCTGCGGGAGGCGCTGGCCACGCAGAGCACCGAGGCGGAGACCGCACTGGCCCTGCAGGGCCTGGGCGCCTACCCGATCCTGCAGTCCGGCCAGGAGGACACCGTCCGGCGCTGGCTGCCGGCCGTGGCGGCCGGGGACGCGGTGGCCGCGTTCGCGCTCACCGAGCCCGAGGCCGGCTCGGACGCCGCCGCGCTGGGGCTGCGCGCCGAGCCGGACGGTGACGGGTGGCGGCTGACCGGCGAGAAGACCTGGATCTCCAACGCCCCCGAGGCCGACGTCTACACCGTCTTCGCCCGCACCACGCCCGGCGCGGGCGCCCGGGGGGTGAGCGCGTTCGCGGTGCCCGGCGACCGGCCCGGCCTGCGCGGCGAGCATCTGGACATGATCAGCCCGCACCCGATCGGCGGCCTGACCTTCGACAACGTCCGGGTGGACCGGGCCGAGCTGCTGGGCGAGCCGGACCGCGGCTTCCGGGTCGCGATGCGCACGCTGGACCTGTTCCGGCCCAGCGTGGGCGCGTTCGCGGTCGGCATGGCCCAGGCCGCCCTCGACGCGGCCGTACGGCACGCCGGGACCCGGACCGCGTTCGGCGGGCCGCTGAAGGACCAGCAGGCCGTCTCGCACCTGCTGGCCGAGATGGCGACCCGGACCGAGGCCGCGCGGCTGCTGGTCTACGCGGCGGCCGCGGCCTACGACGCAGGTGAGGAGCGGATTACCGCCAGGTCGGCCATGGCCAAGCTGTTCGCCACCGAGGCGGCCCAGTTCGTGGTGGACGCGGCGGTGCAGATCCACGGGGCCCGGGCGCTGCGCCAGGGGCACCTGCTCGAGCACCTGTACCGCGAGGTGCGAGCGCCGCGCATCTACGAGGGCGCCTCTGAGGTCCAGCGCTCGATCATCGCCCGCGAGCTGTACCGCTGACCGGTCGGCGGCCTGCTTGGTCCCCGGTGCCCCAGCCCCGCGCCCGCGGCTGATTTCCATGATCGCGAAGACTCTGCTACTCCCTGGAGTAGTAAATCCTTCACGATCACGGGAACCCCGCCCGGGGGAACACGACACGGCCGGAACCCGGCGCGTCACACCGGGGCCGGGTGAAGTACGCGATCTTCCGGCGGGATCCCCGGGCCACGCTGCTCATCGACGACCCGGCCGGCTTCCGCGCCGTGCTGGCCATCACCCCCGACACCTTGCCGCCGGGCTGGACGACCTGGGGCCTGGACTGACCCTGATTCACCGAGGGCAGCCAGGCCGGGCGGGGCACGAGATGATGTCGGTCTCCGCCCGGATGTGACCGCGGGCCTACTCCGCCTTGCGGGCTATGCCGAGGATCCTCGGCGCCACCGGCCAGAGAAAAGCATCCGGCGGGAACCGGAAACCGCGGCACGTCTCGATGGTGAAGACCTGGCCGATGGCCGCCCGGGTCTGACGCCGGACGTGACATCCGCCCATGAGGCGCGGCCAGACCAGGTCGGCGGCCTGCTGGAATCCGGCGAACAGGATGTCTTTGCTGCGCACGTGCTCGTAGAAGCGCAGTTCGCCGCCGGGCCGCAGGACCCGGTGAAACTCGGTGAGCGCGGCCGGCACGTCGGCCACCGAGCACAGCAGCCCGGACACGACGATCGCGTCGAAGGAACCGTCCGCCGCTGGAAGCTCGTCCGCGGTCCCGTCCGCGATCCGGATCGGGACCTGGCTGGCCGCGGCCGCCTCCACCGCGCGGCCGCGCAGGTACGGCTCGGGCTCGACCGCGACGACCTCCCGCACGGTGTCGGGATAGTGCGGGAAGTTCAGGCCGTTGCCCGGGCCGACCTCCATCACCCGGCCGGACAGCCCGACCAGCATCTCCTGCCTGAGCTCCCGGTTGCCGCGCTCCTCGTTACGCCCGCCGAACCGGGCGAAGTACCGCGCGAAAAGGGGATTGTTCACCAGCGCCATGCCTATCTACCTATCATGGCCCGCGCCGGCATTTTCGGCCGCTCGGGCCATGGGGATTGCTCCTTGTCACATCCGGACGGGCCGGCGGTTCGCGGGGCTGTGAACCACCGAGACGGGAGAACGTGACCGATGGACGAGGCTGACTGGCTGGCCGCGCGGTTCGAGGAGCAGCGACCCCAGCTGGTGGCCAGGGAGTGCTTGAAGGTGCTGCGTTCCCGCCGGGGCCGGCGGGAGGAGCCGCTGGACGACACCGTGACCGAGCCGGCGGGCGAGCACCAGGCGGACGATCCCGAGGGCGCGGTCCTGCTGGCCGACTCGGTCGGCCCGGCGCTGATGGTGATACTCGACACCCTGGCCCCGGCCGAACGCCTTGCCTTCGTGCTGCACGACATCTTCGCCGTGCCGTTCGGCGACATCGCCCCCATCCTGGAGCGCTCCCCCGTCGCCACCCGCCAGCTGGCCAGCCGGGCCCGCCGCCGGGTCCAGGGCGCGATGCCCCCCGGCAGGTCGACCCGGCCCGCCAGCGGCGGGTCGTCGACGCCTTCCTCGCCGCGCTGCGGGACGGGGACTTCGACGCGCTGGTGGCCGTGCTCGACCCCGAGGTGGTGCTCCGCGACGACACCGCCGGGCTGCCGGGCGGGGCCGCGACGATGCGCGGGGCCCGGGCGGTGGGCGCTTACGCGCTCAGGTACTCGCGCAGCGCCCGGTTCGTCCGTCCGGCGCTGGTGGACGGGACCCCGGGCCTGGCCATCCGCCTGCCCGGACGGCTGATCGGGGCCCTGGGGTTCACGGTCGGCGCCGACGCGATCACCGCGATCGACATGATCTCCGACCGCGGCCGGCTCCGGCAGGTCAAGGTGACCGCCCGCGGCGAGTAAGGCTCAGTCCAGGGCGGTCCAGCCAGACGACAGCGGCCGGCGTAGGAGAGCAGGGACAGGGGGCCTTTGGCGGCTGTGCTCGGGACCTTCGACGCTAACCGACGTCGGAACGTCACCGCATCCTCCGTTTAAAGCAGGTGGCGACGTGGATAAGGAGTTCGCATGGGCCGCTACGCGGAAGCATTCCACCGGAGCCTGGCCGACCCCGACGCTTTCTGGGGTGAGGCCGCCCGGGAGATCGACTGGTATCGGGCACCCACGGTGGTGCTGGACGCCTCGAACCCGCCGTTCTACCGGTGGTTCACCGACGGGGTGCTCAACACCTGCTTCAACGCGCTGGACCGGCACGTCCGCGACGGCCGGGGCGACCAGGCGGCGCTGATCTACGACAGCCCGGTCACCGGCACCCAGCGGACGTACACCTATACCGGGCTGCTGGACGAGGTCGCCCGGTTCGCCGGGGTGCTGCGCCGCCTGGGCGTGGACAAGGGCGACCGGGTCATCGTCTACATGCCGATGATCCCCGAGGCCCTGATCGCGATGCTGGCGTGCGCGCGGATCGGCGCGGTGCACTCGGTGGTGTTCGGCGGCTTCGCGGCGGCTGAACTCGCGACGCGCATCGACGACGCCGCGCCGAAGGTCGTGGTCTCGGCCTCCTGCGGCCTCGAGGCCAACCGCATCATCGAGTACAAGCCGATCCTGGACCGCGCCATCGACCTGGCGCGCAACAAGCCGGAGCGCTGCGTGATCCTGCAGCGGCCGCAGGCGGTCGCTGACCTGATCGCCGGGCGCGACCTGGACTGGAGCCGGGCGGCGGCCGAGGCCGAACCCGCGGACTGCGTCCCCGTCGCGGCGACCGACCCGCTGTACATCCTGTACACCTCCGGCACCACGGCCAAGCCCAAGGGCGTGGTCCGCGACAACGGCGGCCACGCGGTCGCGCTGCGCTGGAGCATGGAGAACATCTACGACATCAGGCCTGGCGAGGTGTTCTGGGCTGCCTCCGACGTGGGCTGGGTGGTCGGCCATTCCTACATCGTCTACGCCCCGCTGCTGACCGGGTGCACGACGGTGCTGTACGAGGGCAAGCCGGTGGGCACCCCGGACGCGGGCGCGTTCTGGCGGGTCATCGCCGAGCACAAGGTCACGTCGATGTTCACCGCGCCGACCGCGTTCCGCGCGATCAAGAAGGAGGACCCGGAGGGCAAGCTGCTGCAGCAGTACGACCTGTCCGGATTCAAGATCCTGTTCCTGGCCGGCGAGCGGCTCGACCCCGAGACCTACCGGTGGGCGGGCCAGCTGCTCGGCGTCCCGGTCGTCGACCACTGGTGGCAGACCGAGACGGGCTGGGCCATCGCCGCCGACCTGATGGGCCTGGAAGCGCTGCCGACCAAACCCGGCTCGCCCACCGTGCCGGTGCCCGGCTACGACGTGCGCATCCTCGACGCCGGAGGGACCGAGCTGACGGCAGACCAGACCGGGGAGATCGTGGTGCGGCTGCCGCTGCCGCCGGGCTGCCTGCCCACCTTGTGGGGCGACGACGACCGGTACGTCAGCTCCTACCTGTCGCAGCATCCCGGCTACTACACCACAGGCGACGGCGGCTACCGTGACCGCGACGGCTACCTGTACGTCATGGGCCGCATCGATGACGTGATCAACGTGGCCGGCCACCGGCTGTCCACCGGGCAGATGGAGGAGGTGCTCGCGAGCCATCCGGCCGTGGCCGAGTGCGCGGTGATCGGGGTGGACGACGACTTCAAGGGCCAGGTACCGCGCGGATTCGTGGTCCTCAAGGCGGGTGTCAGTACCGATCCGACGGCCGTGTCCGCGGAGCTCGTCCAGCTTGTCCGGGACCAGATCGGGCCGGTCGCCGCACTGCGCCGGGTGGATGTGATCTCCGCCTTGCCCAAGACCCGGTCGGGCAAGATCCTTCGCAAGACCATGCGGGGCATCGCCGATGGCCGGGACGAGATGGTGCCGTCCACCATCGAGGACCCCGCAGTCCTGGACGCGCTGCGTCCCGTGCTGGCCGACCCGGACTGACCGGCATCGACTACTACGGACCCTTCCCGAGGGCCAGGTCGAGTGCGCCGTCGGAGCCCAGCGCCATGCCCCGGGCGCAGTCCCGGTCCGCCTGCTCCTGGCCGAGGTGCGCACGAACCTGCGCGAGGCTCTCGCAGCGATACTGGGCTTCGGGATCTTGCCAGGGCTCTCCGGTCCGGTCGAGGACACCTTGCGCGATGCCGTGCAGGACGCCGGACCGCGACCACTCGCCCGCATCCGCGGCCAGGCAGGCCAGGCCGAGCACGGCGTAGGCGATGCCGAAGCGCTCGCCGCTGCGGCGGCACATCCGCAGCGCGTCCTCGAAGCTGGACCGCGCGCCGTCGTCGTCGCCGTCGTGGCGCGACACCCAGCCCAGGTTGATCGCCACGCTGTCGCTGTCCTCCCGGTTCACCTGCGAAGCCCGGGCCGCCGCTTCCAGATGGGCCCGGGCGGCGGGCATGTCACCGATGCGGAGCGCGTGCACGCCGGCGTTGTTGTGCAGGACGCTGACGAACAGCTGATCGCCTGAGCGTTCGCTGCAGGCGATGGCCTCGTCGAGCAGTTTCCCGGAACGGACCGGGTCGACCAGCTCGAGGCACAGCACGTACCCCGACAGGGCCTCGGCGAGCAGCACGTCATCGCCCAGCGGCCGGGCCCGCTCGACGGCTTCGCGGCCGAGCGGCACGCCGCGCTCGTACCGGCCGGCGAAGTAGCAGTCGGCGCTGAGGATGCCCAGGGCCTGGATGAGCACCCGGTCGTCGTCCAGCTGGCGGGCGAGCTCGACCGCCCGTTCGCCGTACCTCAGGGCCGACGCTATGTCGGCGACGCGGGAGACGCCCGCGGCTACCACCAGGGCCTTGCCGAACAGCACCGGGTCCGCGCGGGCGTCGGGCCGCTCGAGCACCGGGGTGAGCAGGTCCAGGGCTTCCCCGGCCCGGCTGCGCCCGGCCCAGTAACGGTCCAGGGCCACGGCGAAGCGCAGCACCTGCCCGGTCCCGCCCGGGATCCTGGACGCATACCGGGCCGCAGACCGCAGGTTCGCGAGATCGGCGTCCAGCCGGGCGAACCAGTCGCTCTGAGCGGGTCCCCTCAGCTGCGGGGCCGCCGCCTCGGCGACGGACAGGTAATGCCGGCCGTGGGCCGCCGCCACGACGGCCGCCTCGTCCTCGCCTGCCGCGGCCAGACGTTCGGCGGCGAACTGGCGGATCGTCTCCAGCAGCCGGTAACGCAGGGCACCCCCGGCTGGCTCGGCCACGACCAGGCTCTTGTCCACCAGCGCCCCGAGCAGCTCGGCGACGTCGAACACGTCGATGTCGTCGAAGCCGCAGACCGCTTCGGCGGCGTCGAGATCGAAGGTCTCGGCGAACACCGACAGCCGCCCCAGCAGCAACCGCTCGGCACTGTTGAGCAGCGAATAGGACCAGTCGACGGTCGCCCACAGCGTCTGCTGCCGGGCCAGGGCGGTGCGGCTCCCGCCGGTGAGCAGGCGGAAACGCTGGTCGAGGCGGTCGTAAAGGCCGTTCAGCGACAGAGACCGCAACCGGGCGGCGGCGAGCTCGATGGCCAGCGGCAGCCCGTCCAGCCGCCGGCAGATCGACACGATCACCGGCCCGGTCTCCTCGTTGACCGTCAGCCCGGCGCCCTGGGCCCGGGCCCGGTCCACGAACAGCACGATGGCGTCCGAAGACTCGGGGGCCACGGGACTCTCGGAGCCGGGAAGCGACAACGACGGCACCCGGTAGATGCTCTCCCCGTTGATGCCGAGCGGCTCGCGGCTGGTGGCCACCAGATGCACCCGCGGGCACCGCCGCACGATGGCATCGGCGGTCTTGGCGCAGGCGTCGATCAGGTGCTCGCAGTTATCCAGCACGATCAGCATGTCCTGCGGAGCCAGGGCATCGACCAGGGCCTCCAGTGCCGCCCGGCCGGCCTGCGGGGCGATCCCGAGCGCGCCGGAGATGACCGACGCAACGGCATCCGGATCGGAGAGCCCGGCCAGCTCGACCAGCCACACCCCGTCTCCGGAGCCGTCGAGCAGCTCGGCGGCCACCTGCAGGCTCAGCCGCGTCTTGCCGCATCCGCCGGCCCCGACCAGGGTGACCATGCGCGAGGACTCCACCAGCGCGCGGACTTCAGACAGCTCCCTGGCCCGCCCGACGAACGTCGAGAGCTGGGCCGGGAGGTTGTTCGGCAGGGCCAGGTTGCCGAGCGAGCGCAACGGGGGAAACTCGGCCCGCAGGCCCGGGGCCTGGAGCTGGAAGATGTGCTCCGGGCGTCCGAGGTCCTTCAGCCGGTGGAAGCCGAGGTCCTCGAGCGTCGCCCACGCCGGGAGGGAATCGCGCACCAGGGTGGCCGCCGTCTCGGAGAGCAGGACCTGGCCACCGTACCCGACCGCGGCCACCCGGGCCGCGCGATGGACATCCAGGCCGATCAGGCCGGTAGCGGTCTGGGAGGCTTCGCCGGTGTGGATGCCCATCCGCACCCTGACGTGCTCCCCGCCGGGCCAGGCGTGAGTCTCCAGGGCCTCTTGCGTGTCGATAGCCGCGGCCAGGCAGGCGGTCGGTGAGGGAAACACGGCGAACAACCCGTCTCCGGACGTGTCCACTTCCCGGCCGCCGTGAGCGGCCAGGCCCGACCGGATGAGCGAGCGATAATCGGCGAGCACCTGCGCGTAGGGGCCTTCTCTCAAACGCCGCAGCAGGGCGGTCGAGCCCTCGATGTCGGTGAAGAGGAACGTGAACGTCTCCACGGACCTAGCCTAGAAGGCTGGGCCGGGGTCGTCAGCGTCCCTGCCAGCGGGGCTCGCGGCCGGCGGTGAACGCGGCGTGGAACTCGGCGTAGTCCCGGCCCTTCATCAGCAGCGCCTGGGTCATCGCCTCCAGCTCGACCGCGGCCGACAGGCTCATGTCCTGCTCCCTGGTCAGCAGGGCCTTGGTCTGCGCGTAGGCCTGGGTGGGCCCGGCGGCGAGCCGGCCCGCGAGCCTGGTTACAGCCTCCTCGAACGCGTCCGTGTCGGCCAGTTCGGAGACCAGGCCGATCCGGGCCGCCTCGTCGGCGTTGATCGTGTCGCCCAGCATCAGCAGCCGGGTCGCGTGCCCCAGCCCCACCAGCCGGGGCAGCAGGTAGGCCGCGCCCATGTCCGCGCCGGACAGCCCGACCTTGGTGAACAGGAACGCGAACCGGGCCGCGGGGGTGCAGACGCGGAAATCGGCGGCGAGCGCGATCACCGCGCCAGCTCCGGCCGCCATGCCGTGCACGGCGGCGATGATCGGCACGGGGCACTCGCGCATCAGCCGGATCACCTCGCCGGTCATCCGGGTGAAGGCCAGCAGCTGGTCGGGCGGCATGGACAGGGTGGCGCCGATGATCTCGTTGACGTCCCCGCCCGAGCAGAACGCGCGGCCGCTGCCCCGCACGACCAGGACCCGCACGTCGCCGCGCTGCGGGAGCTCGGCGAGCAGGTCACGCAGGTCGGCGTACGCTTCGAAGGTGAGCGCGTTGAGCTTGTCCGGCCGGTCGAGGGTCACGGTGGCCACGCCGTTAGCCAGCGAGAACCGGAAATGCTTCCAGTCGCTGGTCATCGGGGCCGAGGCACGGAACGGGCTCATCTCAGGCTCTCCAGGTATAGCGATCTCTTGACTACCGTCACAAAAGATAAATACTGGTGATCAACCTTACGGGACACAAGGAAGTGCGGCCAGATGCGGCTCTCCCCTTCGGCGCATGTCGACACGTTCTGCCGTGACCGGCTCCCCCCGCAGGACCAGTGGCCGGAATTCCTCTACGACCTGCCTCAGCTCAGGTATCCTGAGCGGCTGAACTGCGCCGCGGAACTGCTGGATGCCACCGCCGCCCGGGAGGGGAACGACCGGCCCTGCCTGCGTTCGCCCACCGAGACCTGGACGTACGGCGAGACGGTGCGGCAGACCAACCAGCTGGCCCAGGTGCTGACCGAGGACTTCGGCCTGCAGCCGGGTAACCGGGTCCTGCTCCGGGGCCCGAACGGTCCCTGGCTCGCCGCGGCCTGGCTGGCCGTGATCAAGGCAGGCGGGGTGGCGGTCACCACGATGGCCCTGCTGCGCCCGCGGGAGATCGCCACCATCGCCGGGCTGACCGAGCCGAGCCTGGCCATCTGCGACCACCGCATCGTGGCCGACCTGGCGGCCGGCGCGCCAGGGCTGGCCACGGTGTGCTACGGCGGTGACGGACCCGATGACCTGGCCGCCCGTTGCGCGGCCAAGGACGGCGCGTTCATCCCGGTGCTGACCGCGGCCGACGACGTGGCCATGCTCGCGTCGACCTCCGGCACCACCGGCCAGCCCAAGGTGGCCATGCACTGCCACCGGGATGTGCTCGCCACCTGCGATACGTTTTCTCACTATCTGATCAAGCCGCACCGGGACGACGTGTTCACCGGCACTCCCCCGCTCGGCTTCACCTACGGGCTGGGCGGGCTGCTGCTGTACCCGCTCCGGGCCGGGGCGTCCACGCTGCTCATCGAGCGGGCCACGCCCGCCGAACTGGCCGACGCGATCGCGGCTCACGGCGTCACCATCCTGTCCACCGCGCCCACCGCCTACCGGGCCATGCTGGCCGCCGGGAAGGCGTCCTCGCTGAAGAACCTGCGGCGCTGCATCTCGGCCGGAGAGCACCTGCCCAAGTCGGTGTGGGAGGACTTCCGCGAGGCCACCGGCGTCGCGATCATCGACGGCATCGGCTCGACCGAGATGCTGCACATCTTCATCTGCGCCGCCGACGAGGACATCCGCCCCGGCTCGACCGGGACGGCCGTGCCCGGCTACCGGGCGACGATCCTGGACGAGAACGGGGCCGAGGTGCCCGATGGCCAGCCCGGCCGGCTCGCGGTCAAGGGCCCGACCGGCTGCCGCTACCTGTCGGACCCGCGCCAGCAGACCTACGTGCAGCACGGCTGGAACATCACCGGTGACACCTATACCCGCGACGCCGACGGCTACTACTGGTACCAGGCCCGCAGCGACGACATGATCATCTCGGCGGGCTACAACATCGCCGGGCCCGAGGTCGAGGAGGCGCTGCTCGGCCACCCGGACGTGCTCGAGGTGGCCGTGATCGGCGCGCCGGACGCCGACCGCGGCATGATCGTCCAGGCGTACGTGGTGCTCCGCGATCCGGCGGCCGCGAGCCAGGACAAGGCCGTCGAGCTGCAGGACTTCGCCAAACAGTCCATCGCGCCGTACAAGTACCCGCGGGTGGTCGAGTTCGTGCCCGAGCTGCCCAAGACCATCAGCGGGAAGACCCAGCGCTACCGCCTGCGCCAGCTGGCCGAGGAGAGGCTGCGCGCCGCTCCTCGCTGACCGGGGGAACCTTACTGGCGTCCGCCGAACTGATCGGTGTCACCGGCGGGCTCCGGCCCGCCGAACTGATCGTTGTCGTCCGCCGGTTCCGGCCCGCCGAACTGGTCCGTGTCTTCCGCCGGTTCCGGCCCGCCGAACTGATCGGTGTCGTCGGCCGGTTCCGGCCCGCCGAACTGGTCCGTGTCTTCCGCCGGCTGGCGGCCGCCGAACTCGTCCTGGAACTCGGTCATCGTGACCTCCATCGCCGCTGCCATGACAGCCCTGAGGCTGGCTGCGACGTAACTGTAATACCCCGGTCCGGCCCGGCCGGGGCCGGGGGCGGGAGCCACGGCCCGTTCTGAATAGAAGAGATTTTGACCGAACGGGCGTGGTTCGTGCGGTCAGGCAGGTGCGGAGCTCAGCTGCTGGGCTTGGGGGTGGTGCAGGAGATCTTGGGGTTCAGGCCGATGTAGTTCAGCGGGCCCGCGGCGATCGTCGCGGCGATCGTCGCCCCGGTGGTGCAGTCCAGGTTGGAGGCAGAGAAGTAACCACGCTGACCCGCCGCGGCGGCGCCGATGATCAGCCACACGAACAGGATGATCGTGCTCCTGCGCATATCTCCTCCGCCGGCCGGGCGTACAAACCTGGCCATACATTTGCTGAGATAGTAGCTCTTGCGCCTCGTCCGGGGGCTGGCGGCACGCCGGTCACGGGCGTTCCAGGAAGGCCCGGACGGCGGCCTTGTAGGGCTCGCGATCGTAGCTGCTGACGTACGCGCCGGCCATCCGGACCGGGTCGCCGAAGAAGTAGTACTCGTACAGCGCCTGGCGGCCGGAGAAGGCCGAGATGCAGGTGTCCCAGACCAGCCGGAACAGAGCGACCCGCTCGGCGCCGCCCAGCGCGGCGGCCTGCAGGTAGGTCTCGATGTCGGCCGCGGCCGGGCCGGTCACGTCGGCCAGCGTGGGCGTGGCCATCAGGCCCGACGCGCCGAGCTTGCGCAAGATCTCGGGAAACCGCTGGTAGAGCCGGGGGTACAGGTTGCGCGCGGCGTTCAGCGGGGCCCAGGCCGGGGTGAGCACGCCGAAGTCGTTCGGCTCGGCGTCGGCCTGCGCCGCCCGGCTGAACGCGCGCAGCAGCTCCAGCGTGGTGATGACCTCCGCGACGTCGGCCTGGACGTGCTGGAACTGCTCGATGCCGATGGCCTCGGTGAGCAGGCTGACCAGGCCGAGGATGTACTCGGTCTTGGCCGTGGTGCGGGCGATCACCTGGTGGGTCATGTGCGCCGCAGCCGAGGTCCGGGTGTAGAAGCCGTTGCACAATTCGGGGTCGCCGAGCACGAAGCAGCGTTCGTAGGGCACGTGCACGTCGTCGAACACGACCACCGCGTCGGGCTCCTCGAACCGGGACCCGAGCGGATGATCGTGCCGCGGGCGGCCGTAATCGAGCGGCTCGCGGGCCAGGTAGCGCAGTCCGGGAGTGTCGTTCGGGACCGCGCAGGCGAAGGAGTACTGCCGGTCCTCGGGCGTGTTGCGCAGGACCGTCGAGGGGAACACCAGCAGCTCGTCGGCGAACGGGCCGATGGTCGCGAGCATCCGGGCGCCGTTGATGACGATGCCGTTGTCGTCTTCCTTGGTGATGTGCGCCATCAGGGTGCCCCCGGCCTGCCGGCTGCCGGAGACGGCCCGGTTGGCCTGCGGCGGGATCAGCGTGTGGGTGCACAGCAGGTCGTCCTCGCGGACCCGCTCGTAGTAGTTCTCGATGTTGCGGCCGAAGCTCGGGTCGGCCTGGGCGAACCAGCCGGCGGCCGCGGCCAGGGCCATCAGCGCGCTGTTCAGGTAGTCGGGCGTGCGGCCCAGCATGCCGAACGAGCGGTCCGCCCACAGTTTGAACGCTCGTTGCCGCTGGTCCAGGTCTTCCGGGGTGCGCGGGGTGAGGAAGGACGTGGCGACTGGTTGTCCGGTGCTGGGTGAGGGGTAGGTGAGCACGTCGCGGTGGGCGGGGTCGTGCTGCATGTCGTACAGGTCGGCGTAGCTGCGGATGACGTTGCGGAAGGCGGGGTGCTCGTTGACGCGCCCGGTGAGCGTCTCGCCCTGGATCTCGACGTGCACGCGGGCGGCGGAGAGCCGATCGAGGAACTGCCTGCCGCTTCTCGCCGCCATATGCCGGACGGTACCGTCTGCCTATGGGCGGCAGTCAAGCCTGGGCCCGGCGGGCCACCTACTGGCTGGAGCCGAAGAACTGGCTGATCGTGACCGTGGCGGCGATCGGCTGGCACGCTGGCGGGTGGGCGGGCCTGGGCTGGGGGCTGCTGGCCGCGCTGTTCACCGCCGTGCTGCCGACGCTGTTCATCACGGCCGGCGTTCGCAGCGGACGGTGGAGCGACCGGAACGTGGGGGCGCGGCGGCCGCGGCTTATCGTGCTGGCCTTCATCACCGCGTCGGTCGCGGCCGGGCTGATCGTGCTCGCGGCGGGCGGCGCGCCGCGGCTGCTGACCGGCTACCTGGCGTTCATGCTGGTCAGCGTGGCGGTGCTGGCCCTGGTGACGATGGCGTGGAAGATCTCCATCCACTGCGCGGTGGCGTCCGGTTCGGTGGCCATCCTGGCCTTCACGTTCGGGCCGCTGGTGCTGTGCGGCTACGTGCTCGTCGTGCTGCTCGGCTGGTCCCGGGTGATGGTGCAGGACCACACCGTGGCCCAGGTGGCGGCGGGTGCGGTGCTCGGCGCGGGCGCGGCGGCGCTGGCCTACGCCCTGCTGGCCTGGTTAACCTCCGGGGCGGGGACCGGGGCCCGGACCGGGACGCAGCAGGACAGCGCCACCGCCAGCGGCCAGGTGGCCTGCGCGGCGCCCATCACCCGCTCGGCCAGGCCTACCTGGTGGCCGCCCACGATGAGCTCGGTACCGAACCAGGCGAGCAGCGCGAACTGCACCGCGACGGCCGCGGCCGCCGGGGTGGTGCGCAGGCCCCACGGCACCGCGGGCCCGCGCTTGGCCGCTCCGGCGGGCCAGAGAGTCAGCCCCGCCAAGCCGATCGAGGCGAAGACGAAGTGCGGGACCGAGCCGAAGCCGCCGCCCGGGTGCTCGGGGTTGGCCGCGACCAGCATGCCCGCGATGGCGCCGCCGATCAGGACCAGCCGCCCGGCCGTCCTGGCCGGCGTGAGCGCCAGCGCGGTCACGATGTAGCAGAGGCCGACGAGCAGGAAGACGAGGGTCATCACCCACCGGTCGGTGGCGCCGATCGCGGCCAGCGCGCTGACCGTGTCGGCCACCGGGTCGAAGTGCGGCTGCAGCCCGGCGGCCACCGTCCACCCACCGATCAGCAGGACCGGAGCCGAGACAGAAGAGATCACGCCCCACCACGGCACGTCCCGCATGACACCACCGTAAACGGACCGTTCTGCCGGGGTCCGGTCAGGGCCGGCCAGCGCGGCGGCCAGTTCGCCGTGGCCAGTTCGCCGTGGCCAGTTCGCCGTGGCCAGTTTGCCGTGGCCAGTCCGCCGGTCCGGCCGAGCCACGCCGTTTGGGGGTTGTGGCACACATGCCCCGATAGACGGGGGTTGTGGCACACGCGCCCCAACTGGTGCACGGTCGCGTTCGGGGGTTGTGGCACACATGCCCCGATAGACGGGGGTTGTTGTGGCACACGCGCCCCGAACAGGCAGGAATCGTGCTGTAATTCGCTTATGCAGTTTGATAGTTACACAGTGGCTGGGGCGCATATTGCCTGCTGGATGGCTAATAATCCGGCTTCGGACCCGGGCGCCCTGGGGGCAGTGCTGGCCGGTTACGACGTGCACGAGCCGCTTGTGACCTGGCGGCAGATCCGGGCCCTCGAGCCGTGGGCCGGGTGCCTGCGGACGGTCTTCGAGGGCGCCACCGAGGCCGAGCGGGCGCAGCAGGCCGACGCGCTGCTCATCGCGGCCGACTGCCGCCCGCGGCTGGTCCGCCACGCCGACGGCTTGCCGTTCCATCTGCACTACGCGCCGGTCCGGGCCGGCCTGGCGGCCCGGGTGCGGGCCCTGACCGCGGGCGGGCTGGCGCACGTCATCGACGACGGCTCGGGCTTGCGGCTGCGGGTCTGCCAGCGGGACGGCTGCGAGACCGCGTTCCTTGACGTCTCGCGCAACGGGCGCCGGCGGTTCTGCTCGCTTCGTTGCGCCAACCAGGTCAACGTGGCCAACCACCGGCGGCGCCAGCAGCGCGCAGCCTGACATCAGGCTTCATATGTAATGGTTGAAGTACACAAGACTATTACGGCAGGCTGGGTCGCGTGGTTCCAGTAGCCGATGCCAGCCCGCGTCGCGCCCCGTCGGGTTCGGGGGCCGGGACGGCGGCCGGACTGGCGGCCGTGGTCATCTGGGGCATGGCGCCCGTGGCCACCCGGGCCCTCGTCCTGCAACTGGCGCCGTTGCCGTTGCTGGTGATCCGGATGGGGGTGGCCGCGCTCGTGCTGCTCCCCTGGTGCGGTCCGGTGCTGCGCCGTCCCGCGCGACGGTACGTTCCGCGGCTGGTCATCGCGGGGCTGCTGGGCATGGTCGGCTACAACCTGCCGGTCACCATCGGGCTGCAGTGGGTGCCGGCGTCGACCGCCGGGCTGGTCCTGGCCAGCGAGCCGGTCTGGCTGCTGCTGGCGGCGGCCTTCCTGGGCGAGCGGGCCAGCCGCCGGTGCTGGGCCGGCGCCGCGGTCGCCCTGGCCGGGGTGGCGCTCCTGGCCGGGCCTGGTGTCCTGTCCTCCCGCGGCGGCATGAGGGAACTGGCGGGCGTGAGCCTGATCGCGCTCGGTACCGTGTTCTTCGCCGCGTACACCCTGGTGCTCCGGCCGGCGAGCCGGGCGTGCGGTCCGGTGCCCGCCACCGCCGCGTCCACGGTGGCGGGCAGCCTGTTCTACGCCGCGTTCGCCGGGACCGTGACGCCGTCTCAGCTCGGTCGGCTTCCGGCCGCCGCGTGGGGCGAGCTGGCCTTCCTGGCCGTGGGCAGCATCGTGGTGGGCATGCCGGCCTGGAACCTGGCCGTAGCCCGCCTGCCGGGCCAGCGGGCCAGCCTGCTGCTGTACCTGGAGCCGCTGGTCAGCGTGGCCGGGGCGATAGCGCTGCTCGGCGAGCGCCTGTCGGCTGACCTGGTGGCGGGCGGCGCGCTCATCCTGGGCGGCATCGCCGCGACCTGGATGCCCGGGCCACGCGAGAGGCACGAGTATTCCGCCTCGACTCCCGCCTCGTGAGATTCAGCCGCGCGGACCCGCACCGCAGCCGCGTCGGCGTCATCCGTCCCCGGATGCGGCCCACCACGTTCACGTTCTGGAGTGTTCCCGGCACCGACCTGCCCGTCAGCTGGACCGAGGTACGGCGCCGGATCGCCGAAACCGAGGCCCGCCAGGCGTAGGACGACGATTCACCCAGACGGCGCGCTTGTGCATTTGCGTTGCCGACCGGATTGCTAGGCTTTAGCTGGGAGTCTTCTCATGTAGCGATAATCATGGTCGGCACGGTGAGGACCGCGCGGGGCGGCAGGAGGTCCGAGATGGGCAAGGCATTCGCGGATCGCTGGGGGGTGCCGGTCCGGGCGGGCAGCGCCGAGGCGGTGGGCCGGCTCGACGAGGCCGTCGAAGACCTGGCCGCGCTGGCGGGCGACCCTGTGGCCCGTGCCGAGGCGGCGGTCACGGCCGACGACAGCCTGGTCCTCGGCCACATCTACCGGGCCTATCTCGCGCTGTACGGGACGAAGGCGGAGGGGGTCGCGACCGCCGCCGAGATCGTCAAGAAGCTGGACGAGGCGGTGCTGGGCGAGCGGGAAGCCCACCACCTGCGCGCGGCCCGGTCCTGGGTCGACGGCGACTGGGAGGCCACCGCCCGCTCGCTGGAGCGGGCTCTGCTGTGCCATCCGCGGGACCTGCTCGCGCTCAAGGTGGCCCAGGATCTGTACTTCTTCCTCGGCAACCGGCTCGAGCTGCGCGATGTGGCCGCCCGGGTGCTCCCCGCCTGGCCACGCGGCCTGCCAGGCTGGGGGTACGTACAGGGCATCTACGCGTTCGGCCTGGAGGAGAACGCGGACTACCGGCAGGCTGAATCCCGCGCCCGGGCCGCGCTTGACCACAACCCCAGGGACGTGTGGTCCGTGCACGCGCTGGCGCACGTCTTCGAGATGGAAGGCAGCCAGCGCGACGGCGTCGATTTCCTGACCGCCTCGGCCGGCGACTGGTCTGGCAGCTTCTTCGCCGTCCACAACTGGTGGCACCGGGCCCTGTACCACCTGGAGCTCGGGGAGACCGACGAGGCGCTGCGCCTGTACGACTCCCCCATCCGGGCCAGCCGGTCCACCGAGTGGCTCGACGTGGTGGACGCCGCCGCCCTGCTATGGCGGCTGTCGCTGGTCGGCGTCGACGTCACCGGCCGCGCGGCGCAGCTCGCGGCCGACATCGACGACCTGGTCGGCGAGCCGGTCTACATCTTCAACGACTGGCACGCGGTGATGGCCTTCGGCCTGGCCGCAGACCATGCGCGGGTCGAGCGCGTGATCCTGGGCAACCGGCACCTGACCGCGCCGACCAACCGGAAGGCAGCCGAGCGAGGGGGCCTGGACCTGCTCGGGGCGTTCGGCGCGTTCGCGGCGGGCCATCCCGACCGGGCCATCGACCTGCTGATCGACATCCGGCCGCGGGCCAACGTGGTCGGCGGCAGCCACGCGCAGCGCGACATCATCGACCTGACGCTGATCGCCGCGGCCGTTCGGGCCGGTGATGACAGCCTGGCCCGGGCCCTGGTGACCGAACGAGTGGCGCGCAAGCCTTCGGCCGAGGCCGCCGCCCGCCAGCTGGTGGCCGCGAACGGCGGCTCGCCCGACGCCCTGCGCTGGTAGCCCGGTTCCGCCGGTTAGCATGCCGCATGGATGAAAGCCATGCGGGTCATGAACACGCGGGTCATGTACGCGAGGCCTCCGACCGCGCCTGGCTGCTGGCGACCTGGCCGTTCATCCGCGGTGAGTTGCCGCCCCCGCCGGCCCGGGTCATCGAACTGGGCTGCGGGCCGGCCGGCGGGCATGTCCCGGCCCTGATCCGGGCCGGATACGACGCGACCGGCGTCGATCCCGAGGCTCCCGAGGGCCACGCGTACCGGCGGGTCGGGTTCGAGCAGTACCGCCCGGACGGCCCGGCCGACGCGGTCGTCGCATCGGTTTCCCTGCACCACGTCGAGGATCCCGGGGCAGCCCTGGACCATGTTGTCGAGGTCCTGCGCCCGGGCGGCGTGCTGGTGGTCATGGAGTGGATCTCGGAGGACTTCGACGAGGCCACGGCGCGCTGGTGCTTCGAGCGTCAGCTCCGGGGCCAGGCTGAACCGGACGCGTGGCTGGGCGGGCTCTACGCCGGGTGGGCCGAGTCCGGGCTCGGGTGGGACGCCTTCTTCCGGGCCTGGCTGGACGAGCACGGCCTGCACCCGGCCGCGCTGATCCGCCGCGAGCTCGAGGCCCGGTTCGCGGTCACCCACCTGAGCACCGGGCCGTACTACTTCACCGACCTGCCGGGCACCGACGCGACCGCCGAGCAGGCCGCCATCGACGCGGGCCAGGTCAGGGCCGGGTGCCTGCGGTACGCCGGACGCGTCCGGTAACGACCCGGGCCCGGATCTCGCGGCCAGCGCGAGGATCCGGGCCCGTGATCGTCTGGTGTCAGTGCACCATTTCCAGTTCTTCCAGTTCGCGAGCCTGCTCGGCTTCGGGGATACCCGCCGTGGCCCGGCGGACCCGGGGCAGGAGCAGCGCCGCGGCGGCGGCGACGGCCACCGCGGCCCCGCCGACCCAGACCGCCGGGGCCAGGCCGGAGACGAACGCCGGGCCGCTGAGGTAGCTCCCGTGGGCGGAGAACACCGCGCCCAGCACGGCGATCCCGAACACCCCGCCCAGCTCGCGGATCGCGTTGTTCGCGCCGGAGGCGATGCCCTCCTGATCGCGGCGCACCGAGCCGAGCACGACGTTGGCGACGGGCGCGAAGAACAGCGACATCCCGATGCCGGCGATCACGAAGGCCGGGACCAGCGTGGTGTAGGCCACCGCAGGGCTGGCCACCGCGGCCAGCCAGCCGAGCCCGATGGCCTGCAGGGCCAGCCCGGTAGCCAGCAGCGACCGTCCGCCGATGCGGTCGGACAGGGCACCCGCGATGGGCGCGATCAACACCGGCATCCCGGTCCAGGGCAGAGTCCGCAGTCCGGCCTGCAGCGGGCTGTAGTGCTGAACGACCTGCAGGAACTGGGCGAGCAGGAAGATCGAGCCGAACATCCCGAAGAACATCAGCAGCGATGCCGCGTTGGTCATGGTGAAGCCGCGGCTGCGGAACAGGTACATGGGCAGCATCGGCTCGCGGGCCCGCAGTTCCCAGGCGATGAACCCCGCCACCAGCAGCGCGCCGAGCGCGATGGGCGGCAGCACCGTGGCGCTGGTCCAGCCGTGGTCGTTGCCGCGGACCACGCCGTACACGATGCCGAGCAGGCCCACGCTGGCCAGCACCAGGCCGGGCAGGTCCAGGCTGGTGGCCGGCCCGCGGCTCTCGGTGAGCCGGGTCCAGGCGACCGGCAGCAGCACGATGCCGATCGGGACGTTCAGCCAGAAGATCCACTGCCAGGACGCGCCCTCGACGACGGCCCCGCCGACCAGCGGGCCGATGGCGATCGCGAGCCCGCCGACGGCACCCCAGGCGCCCAAGGCCAGGCCGCGGCGCTGCGGGGTCACCGCGGCCGACAGCAACGTCAGGGTCAGCGGGATCACCATGGCGGCCCCGACGCCCTGCACGGCCCGCGCGACGACCAGGGCCCCGATGCCCGGCGCGAGCGCGGCGGCGGCCGACCCGGCGGTGAACAGGGCCAGGCCGATCACGAATATCCGGCGGCGGCCGTACCGCTCGCCGAGCGTGGCCCCGGTAAGCAGCAGCACCGCGAAGGTGAGGGTGTAAGCGTTGACCGTCCACTGCAAGCCCTGGAGCGAGGCGTGCAGGTGATCGCGGATCGAGGGCAGCGCCGTCGTGACCACCAGGTTGTCGAGCGAGGCCATGAACAGGGCGGCCGAGGTCACGGCGAAGGTCCATGCGGTACGGCTCTTCGCGGTCATGATCTTCCCTCCTAGGAAGTGAGTAGTCACTAACTTCTTGGCTTAAAAAAAATTACGCGGGCGAGTTCTTGGGGCACCAGCTGGTCCACCGCTCGTCGACGGCGGGCAGGTCCATCGCGGCGGCCACGTTCATCAGCATGCCGACGGCGAAGAAGTCCACCACGTCCTGGAACGGCAGCCCGGTCAGCCGTTCGATCAGTTCCCACAGCTTCTTGAACCCGGCGCGGGTCGCGGCCCGGATGTCGGGATCGTCGCACGCGGCGTAGGCCTGCATCTGCAGCAGGAGCAGAGTGCGGTCCTCCAGGAGCCGCTCGTAGGCGTCAGCCATCGCCATCTTGGCTTCCTCGCCGGTGAGGTCGCCAGCCGCGGCGGCGAAGGCGTCCTGCACCCGCCGGAAGCAGCGCTCCACCAGCTCCACGAACAGTGCCTTCTTGGTCGGGAACAGGCGGAACAGGTACGGCTGGCTGATCCCGGCCCGCCGGGCGACGTCCTCGGTGGAGGTGCCCGCCAGGCCGTGCGCGGCGAACTCAGCGACCGCGGCGTCGAGGACCAGCTCGCGGCGTTCCGCGGCGGGCATCCTCTGCTTGGCCTGGATCATGCGTACTAAGTTAGTGATGACTCACTACTTTGTCAAGCGGGGTCGCCGAAGTCAGGCGGGCCCTGCGGCAGCCGTTGCCTCCTGGCGTGGTGAAACCCGGCAGTCGTTGCCTCCTGGCGTGGTGAAACCCGGGGTTCACTGCGTTCTATGGTTGTGAAACCCGGGGTTCACGGCGTTCAGGATTCAGCCGGCCAGGGCGTCGTAGATGGCCTGGCCGTATTCGGCGCTGCGATCGGAGCCGACGAGACCGGGCCCCATCTTGTTCATCATGTAGGAGATGGTCATGCGGCGCCCGACGTCCATCACGATCATGGAGCCGCCCCAGCCGCCCCAGTAGCAGATCCTCTCGTCCGGGATCCAGGGCAGGATATCGAGCTGGGGCAGCCCGTAGCCGATGCCGAAGCGCAGCGGGACACCCAGCACGAGGTCGATGCCGTTCTGCTGCTCACGGAAGATCAGGTCGATGGTGTCCTGGCTCAGCAGGCGGATGCCGTCGACCTCGCCGCCGCGGGCGACGGCCGACATGATCCGGGCCACCGAGCGCGCGTTCGCGTGCCCGTTCGCGGCGCCGATGTCCGCGCGGCGCCAGCCGGGCGTGTTGGCGATCTCGGCCGGGACGAAGGGCCCGGTCAGCGTCCTGACCGTCGGGCTGAGCGGGTCGAGCGTGGAGAAGTCGAACGGCAGCGGCGGCGGCGGGATCACGGGCGAGATCCGGTCCCAGTCGCTCTCCGCGGCCCCGATCTGGAAGTCGGCGCCGAGCGGTCCGGCCATCTCCTCGGCCACGAACTGCTTGAGCGTCTGGCCGCTGATCCGCCGCACGATCTCGCCGACCAGGTGCCCGTAGTTGAGCGCGTGGTAGCCCGAGGCGGTCCCCGGCGGCCACCACGGAGCCTGGGCCGCCATCCGGGACGTGGCCGCCGCCCAGTCGTAGAGGTCCTCCGGGACGGCGGGCTGGTCCAGCCCGGAGACCCCGGAGGAGTGCGACATGATGTGACGGACCAGGACGTCCTGCTTGCCCTGGGCGGCGAACTCCGGCCAGTACCGGGCGACGGGAGCGTCGACGTCCAGTTCGCCCCGGTCGACCAGCATGAGCGCCGCGAGGCTGGTCACGGTCTTGGTCGATGACCAGACGTTGGTGATGGTGTGCTCGGACCACGGAACCGTCCGGGCCTCGTCGGCAAAGCCGCCCCACAGGTCAACCACGATATCGCCGTCGATGTCCAGGACCAGCGACGCGCCGAGTTCCTCGCCCGAATCCAGGTTCCGTGCCAGCGCGGCGCGCACGCCCTTGAACCGGTCGTCACACTTGCCAAGTAGATCCGTCATGGTGGTCATCTTGCACGTCAGCAAGCTCCAGGGCTAGAGCCTGCATGACCGGCTAAGCGGAGGGCTCACTACACTTGGCCCATGGCGCGCATCCAGGTCGGTGACAAGGCGCCCGACTTCACCCTCCCGTCGCAGTCCGGGGACCAGGTCCGGCTGTCCGACCGGCTCGGTGAGCGGGTCGTCGTCTTGTACTTCTACCCCAAGGACGACACCCCGGGTTGTACCGCCGAGGCGTGCGCCTTCCGCGACAGCCATGAGGTTTTCGCCGAGGCCGGGGCCGAGGTGATCGGGATCAGCTCGGACTCCGCCGACCGGCACGCCGCCTTCGCCGGGCGGCATAACCTGCCGTTCACGCTGCTCAGCGACCGGGGCGGCCGGGTCAGGAAGAGCTACGGCGTGCCCCCGGTGCTCGGCGTGATCCCGGGCCGGGTCACCTACGTGATCGACCGCCAGGGCGAGGTCCGCCACGTGTTCAGTTCGATGACCCACATCGATCAGCACGTCGGCGACGCGCTGGCCGTGGTCCGGCGACTGCAGGAGGGGCAGGCGTCCTGACGCCGCCCGCCCCGGGGTCCGCGAACCCGGGGCGGGAAACCCTCACCGCGGCTGTCCCCGAGGCCGGCTCCCGCTCGTCTGGAGGGAAGGAACCAGCCATGAGGAGGACGGCGATGAGTCGGGTCATAGTCATCGAGTTCGTGTCCCTGGATGGAGTCATCCAGGATCCGGACGGCAGCGATGGGTCCAGTCGGGGAGGATGGGCGTTCCGGTACGGCCGGGAAGCGGTCGCAGGCGACAAGTTCCGCCTGGGCGAGGTCCTCGACACCGGGACGATGCTGCTGGGCCGGCGTACCTGGCAGCTGTTCGCCAAGCTCTGGCCGGGCCGGGACGATGAGTTCTCGGCCAAGATGAATGCCATGCCGAAGCTGGTGGCGTCGCGTTCCCTGGACCGGGCCACCGAATGGCAGAACTCCGCCGTGCTCGAGGGCGACCTGGTGCCCACGGTGCGCGAGCGCAAGCAGGCGCACGACATCGTGGTCACCGGCAGCGTCAGCGTCGTGCGCACGCTGATGGCCAACGACCTGGTCGATGAGTACAGGCTCCTGACGTTCCCGCTCGTCCTCGGCGCGGGCGAGCACCTGTTCCCGGACGGCA
>Ga0335072_10003604_pt1 | contig 23240 bp, 15 predicted proteins | sample Lox_Sample_21_FD_206725 | JGI IMG/M metagenome (GOLD analysis project Ga0335072, IMG submission 206725) | Soil microbial communities from Loxahatchee National Wildlife Refuge, Florida, United States - Lox_Sample_2.1 | ecosystem: Environmental > Terrestrial > Soil > Wetlands | place: USA...
AAATCATGCTGGTAGGCAAGTTGTCTTCCTGAATAGTTATGCCATTCTCTTTGTACTTTTCAAGGAGGAGGTCGGCGATGTAAGAATGTCCGGCCCTTCTTGCCCACCATAAAGGTGCCCGACCGAAATTGTCTTTGACATTCAAGCTATGACTTCGGGTTAGGAGAACCTCTAGTACGTCTCTGTGTCCTATCCTTGCCGCGATTGACAGCGGTGTCGAGTTGTAATAGTCCTTTGAATCAACGTTAACGCGATCTGTGGCAAGTAGTAATTCGACAGATCTATTTCCATGACGAGCTGCCCACCATAGTGGCGTCCGGCCAATAGCGTCTTTGGACTCAAGCTCGGCGCCCTGCTCAAGCAGCAGCTGGACCACTGCCTCGTGCCCGATCCCGGCAGCCCTCGACAGCGGCGTCCGACCGTAGCTATCTTTTGCGTCGGCATCGATCTTGCCTGTCTCTAGCAGCAGCTGGACCACCGCCTCGTGCCCGTTCAAGGCAGCCCATGACAGCGGCGTCTGGCTGTAGCTATCCTTTGCGTTGGCATCGATCTTGCCTGTTTCGAGCAGCAGCCGGACCACCGCCTCGTGCCCTTTCTCGGCAGCATATAACAGCGGCGTCCGACCGTAATTGTCCTTCGCGTCGGCATCGACCTTGCCTGTCTCAAGCAGCAGCTGGGCCACCGCCTCGTGCCCGTTCAAGGCAGCCCATGACAGCGGCGTCCGGCCGTCCTTATCCTTTAGGTCGGCATCGACCTTGCCTGTCTCGAGCAGCAGCTGGACCACCGCCTCGTGCCCGTTCAAGGCAGCCTTTGACAGCGGCGTCTGGCCGTCCTTATCCTTTGCGTCGGCATCGATCTTGCCTGTGTCAAGCAGCAGCTTGACGACAGCCTCGACTCCAAAATACGCAGTCAAATGCAGGCCTGTCATCCACCTCGGAACATTCTGGCTATAATTTGAGTGTGATAGGTAGTTCTTAATGGCAAATAACCCCTGGATCGATGCATCAACCTTAGCTTTGCTCCTAAGAAAGTCTATAACCGTCTGCCTTAATGCTTGGCCTAAAGTCGAAACCTTGTAAGCATGATGGCCCCAGTTTCGTGAGGCATACTCGAAGAATTGATTTGACCGTAATCGCTCTTCGAACTCATCGTCCGTTTGACAAAAACCGCTCTCAAAAACATCAAATGAGAGGTAAGTAACGCAAGTCTCCGTGATTCTAGTCTCTGTATTCGGGAACCAATGGCTTTGCGTTCGCTCAAAGTACTCCTGTGTTGTATAGTGAACTAAACGGATTATTCTGCTTTCGTCGTCGACCGTGACTAACCCGGCACACACTGATACCATGTCTTCGACCTGTGGAAGGTTCTCTTTGTCAAGTTCAGAGTCTCCAACCTCTACAGCAAGGGCGTGTTGGATTTCCGATGTGGTCAACGGTCTCTTTGCGCATATGATCCACGATAGAACCTGCTTAGCCAGCTCCTTCGAGTCTGCAGCTTGACTTTCGATTCGCTCCATAGCGTCCTCATACGCACGATTATATGCTTCAGAGCCCGTCGGAAGGCTTTCTAAGGCTTTCTTGACTTTCTTGAGTGTTTTCTTCGTTCCTATTAAGTCGAAATGAAGCTGTGCTAGGAGAAACCTAAGCTAATATTAATTTAGTGGTCTATTGAAGCAATATAAAAAGGAACATACATTCCACCAACTGCTTTTGTGATTTTGGTTTTGATTTCCTCACGGTGGGCTTTTAAGATCGTTGATTCCGATTGTGATATATGACTGTCCAGGTATTTTCGTACATCTTCATCACGGGCGCGGATCTCTATTGACGTGCTGTCGTTGAACTTCGTAATAATCTCTGGGATAGACCTCGAAGTCGCAAAGATATTTGCTCCGCACTTCGCCTGAAAGGCAAAGATCTCTGTCAGAAATCTCGTCCTGCAGCTATCGGATACTTGGCATTCATCAAGTGCATCGATAATGATAAAGACTCTTGAATACATAGCAGCCACGAACTGGAGAGTTCTTAAAATTTCCTCGAGGGATGGCCGTGTCCGTTTAGTCTTGTGTTGATCGTAAAGATCTTTTACGCAGCCTAGCTGAGAAGGCTGGCACTCAGCTAGTTGTTTCAGCAGGTTCGCCAGTAGGTCGTCGATCTTCTGCTCGTCTCGGCGGCGGAAGTTACAATAGATGTACGCAATGCCAATTGTCGGGTCGTTGGAAAACCGTGTAGTGAGCTCTTCTATCACTATTGACGTGAGAATTGTCTTCCCGGCCCCGGGAATGCCTAGACAAAACAAGGTCTGTTTGTTAGTTTCTAGCCACGTCTGGAACTTGACTGAGTCTAGAAGCCATCGGCCGGTTCCTTCCTGTCGCCGAGCAATGAAGTCGTTCTGCTGAGGAGCATAGTCGATTGGGGTGATCCAGTCGAGGACAGTTCGACGTCCTTGATCTTCTTGGTGCTGTACTAATTTAACCACGTTGTCTCGAGTAAGTCGTCCGTTAAACGCGTTTAGTAAACCGATGTTTGTACCAATACGACTTCGAAGCTCCTTGATGTCTTCTGGCTCCCACTTAAGCCTCTTCCACACTCTTTTGATTCTCTTGCCGACACTGCCATTTTCTGAGTCGAGTTCGCTGTATTTGTCTAGTATTCGTTGCAACTCATCAAGAACAATTCGGCAACCTTTGTCAATATTTTCTAAGTCTTTCTTCTGGTCGTTGTTGAGCTCCTGTTTTGGAAAGGCAAAGTCGGCATCTTGAAGGACGATCGAGAGGCTTCTATAATAGTCAGCAGAGATCGAAGTCTTATTTAGACAACGCACTCATCTGAGATAGCCTTGAATTGACTCGGCGCATCCACGAATTCCTTCCGGATCTTGTTGGCAAGTTCGATTGCTGTGATGAAGTCGCCTACACTAAGCCCAAAGCTCATTGTGAAATTGGCTCGCTCGTTATCCTATACAAAGGGAAGAAAGGATGAGAGAGAGGGAGAGAGCGTCATACCCGGTCGACGAAACATGTCGTCTGCGTTCAGCCTCACGAGGCTGAGTTCCGCGCCCCTCAGACATATTTGACTCGTATGTGCACTGACCATGTCAAACTTACATACAAGGCTTTGATTAGCTATTATTGCGCAAATGACCAGGCTCAGCGCGCAGATAAATTCAATGACGTAATTTACCCTCTGCACTGGGTAGCAAAGCTTAAGTTGATAACTGCTTCGTCTTTTATTGAGGGAGTGAGCTTGGATATTTGTCCTAGCAAAGGTGTTTACTAAATCTACATAATTTTTGGTGGCTTCTCGCCAATGATTCGAAAGCATTACTAAGCAACAGGAATGTATGAAATTGTCATATTAGACAGCGAGGCCTCCCGCCTTTAATCAAACACTCACTAGAGGGTTTTAGCACCCAAAACAAGGATAAGCTTTTTAGGTCGAATAGTTATTTACCGTAGTCCTAATCAGAAAGTGCTTACGCGGCGGGCTTCAGTGTAAACAAAGGACATCAGTCAGGTGACCATCAACATAGTAATAAGTACTTCAGAGATAGCTATCGCAATATGTTGCAAATAAGGAAACACAATTAAGGGAAGGTGTTGCGGATTTTAAAGTGTGGTTGGTGACATCACGTGTAAAGCCATGCTAACCGTGTTCAGCAATTATTTTGGTTCTGAAATTGCGCAGACAACTAGGGGTTGTCGACTTGAAAACGAATCGTCACCTTTTGTTTTCTAAACAGTTTTTGCAATTCCAGGTATAGCGTTATCCAAAAGCTTGAGGGTGACTCTGCTAGCAGAAATGCCTCCGCTAAACCCGAAATTGCAAAACGAAATAAAAACTCTTCGTGTTTTCGGTTGCTAAAACCCTCTATTACACTCAGCAACGTTAGCAATTTCATGAGCATTGAGCTTCTTGTCAAGTATCATGTCATGAATTAGGTCGTGCTGGGAGGGGGCGAGGTTCGGGGCCATAATGCTTAACACGAGACACTGCAATACGAATGTGATCAAGAGACCAATTCTCGTACGTATTTGAAGCTTGTGAAAAGGACACCTTAATGATACACAGTACCATACGCTTAACTATATTTGGTTAGATTGGGCCTGTGACCCTGGTCAAGAGCGAGGTAAACGAAAGAGGGGAAGCCGGTTTTGCAAAGCGACTCTACTGTCATATTGTCACGTGCACAGGCATCACTGTGGCAACAGGAATCACTCTGGCAGCCACTACGGTTAGCTACCCCTATATAGTACCCTTTACATAGTTAGCTATCCTGCAGACTCAATTCAATCCAATTGCCTCCTAAAAGTGTCCTTTGTGCATGCAACACATATGCAGAATCAGTCTAAATGACGCAAGCGAATTTACAGCGAACGCTGTTAAAAGTCACAAGGCTACAGGTATTTTGCCCCTGTAGCTACCTCTACGGCTACCGTAGAGCCACCGTAACATTACCCGAACCCACTAAATATACGAAGGCAGTCGCATAGAGTAACTTATCCGGACACTTTCAGAATAAAATCGCTAAATAAGCAGCCGCATATAATATTACAACTACGCTAGCAAATCTGCACAAATTGAAGGATTTGGAATGAGATTTACTCAATAAATCTAAAACAAAGTTTCACACATATTTTTTAATATGTTCTGTTGTGTATCGGGATACTTTTTGCCTTCGTACTGTGGCTATATAGGGTTCTACAGTGGCTTAACGGTAGCCATACAGGTAGCTACAGGACAAAATACCCTGTGGTCTCGTGACCTTTGACGGTGTTCTCGGTATGGGAAATGTGTTGGATATTACGTTCCCTTTCTCTCATTTGTCTTCTCATATCCGTTCGTACCTAGTCTAGGCGTAAGCCCCCTTTGGGCGCCTACTTGGAGTCATTGAACCGTGACTCATTAAGGCGATATTAATCTATAAATACTGAGCTTGGGCCCAGTATAGTAATGTAATTAAGGTTCTGCTCCCTATACTTTCGTTCCATACAATTTTGATTGATGAGCCTGTTCCAAAGAACCGCCCAACCTGGTTGCACATGCAATATTTTCTACCTATCCCAACAAGTATTATGTTGCAGTGTTGTGCCGCATATACGGCAGAATATACAGAACAGCCTTTAGAACGGACTGCCTCAAGCCACTAGCGCAGACTGCCCGAGCCTACCTAACTCTACCAAGCCTGTTCATCCGCACGAACACCCCCAGAGACCAAGCAAAGCCGGCCTGTATCAGAGCATTGCTACCAGATGTGATTTTACCAGGCATAACCGACTTGATTCTTTTCTACGGGGACTAGCTCAACTATAAGACGTTCCGTACGGCCGAATGACAGATTCCTGAGGCAATAAATGCCTCAGGAATTAGAATTTTAGTCTCAATAAGCCACATTATCGCTTAATGTAGCCGTTGGCATGTCGCTTCATCTTTGGGAAATTCGCCCGTATTACTGCTGCACCAATTCCATCAAGAAGTATATACACATTATACATGTTACTTTTCAGCATAGAAGCTTTGAATCCAGAGGGTTTAACGGAAATAATTCATTTCCAACTTCAAGGTGAGTCCAAATCTAAGAAACTAGTAAAGATGCTCCAGCGTAAGATCCTAGGCTGATACAGTCAACAGAGCATAATGCCCGCAATTACAAACACATGGACTCTAAGTCAAACGGTAACCGATGTGGTGTCTGTGTCAAAAGGTATACTCACCGCGGCGACAAGTGATAATGTACAAGCTCTTGCTGTTCTCGCCTGTGAAGCCTTTGGCACAACGCTTGCCATGTCTCCTGAGACCTGCGGAAAGGTTCATCAATTGTGCAGCCAGAGCCACGAGTCAGCTATGGTGACCTTTCTGAAAGCCAAAGTTGGTTACCGCAAAGGAGACTGTGGTTGGCAACTGGCACAGTCAGATCCAGGCACGAGATTTTTGGGACTAGCCGCTTCTTTGATCAGCCTCGACCACTGGATGGCCGCCGAGGCGTTGAAGAGTTTGATTTTAGATACGGCGACCGATAAAAGACTTGTTCCTACTGCACAGCAACTTAAACATCTTATACAAGTCTTGGAATACAAGCTGGGTCGGTCTTCATTCTCGGAAAGTGCCTTAGGCTGGAGTATTTGGCTAAGCAAGGAGACCAAATCCGAGAATTTTAACACTATCGGACCGTCTCGAGAAGTTCTTGTGCAACTTGTAAAGGCAATTTCCAGCGTTTGTCGGATTGGTCAAGCAGAGAAGTTGGAAGTGACCGTCCCGATCACCCAGGCTCCTTGGATAATCGCATTTGTCAAATGGTGTGTTGGTACGACTCCAAATGTGGTCCTGGAGAATGAGACTGTCATTTGCACCGAGCCAAAATCTCCAGTAATCATACGTGTGTTGATATCCAATCCTCTACGGGACAGCATCGAAATATCAACTCTAAATGAGATTGGAGAAGTTCGTGACTTGATTAAAGATCTTCCTGACGGCTTTGAAACATTTAGAGGCATGGTCGGGATGAGCCACTTCGCCAAGCACCTCATGAGTGATCTTTTTGGCCCCGAAACAAGTACTCCATTTCGTGCGTGTGTCCAGGCTCTTCCTTACGCATGTGCGATGGTCCTAAAATTCTTTCGACTTCTTCATCTTCAACGCGACGGATATAAGGCTCTTGAACGGCAGACCGAATTTGCAGTAGAACAATGCATTGCAAGTTGGGGTAATGTCTTTCCCCAGAACAAAAGAGTCGCCTCTACTGTAGCATCATTCCTGGGAGTCGATCCTACAACCAATATGCACCTCTATATGAAGGAGGTTTCCGATGGCTTTCTTATTCATGATCTCCCGCTGCTAATAATAGTTAAAGATATGCTACATCAAAAGTGTTCTTGTGTAAAGTGCAAGAATACTACTGTAATCAAGCAACGAAAATGTGAGTTCGATCAACTCATCAACAAGATCTCTATTTGCGTGGGATTGGTTATGCAACTTTCTCTTGTGGATGCAACCGACCCGGAAGGAGTCCAGTTATATTTTGGGTCGCATAAGAGTCAGCTTGTGTCTGATGAATTCACCAGCGCAATTAACGACATCCTCGAAGGTGGAAAACCCGCTGGATGCAAATTTACAATGATCATTAGGTCTGTGTTGCAGGTATTTGGCCATAAGACTGGCAATGATTTGGAAAACACCTGGATTATGTCATCCTACCGAGGCCAGACACTCTACCCACGTTTGATGGAAACGATGGTTGCTGAGGAAACAGGGGCCTTTTCTCTGATCTGTATCCCCGGTGCTCTATGGTTCAAGGAGGAAAAATATGCCTACGTCAATCGTTCTCATATTCAGTTATCTCTACCGTTTGAGTCTTCTTCCCTGGTCGATCAAGATACATTTGATCTAGAAAGCCAGGATCAAGAGCCAGTTGCAACAGAACTCGCGGTCATCACGGGCCCCGCTGATTCATTTGCTGGCCATCGTATTGTCTGGCGAGTCTCTAAAGCGGAAGAGAGTCTTACAGTTCGCTTAATCTGCCCCGATTTTCCATCACTACCCCAACGGGCACCCTTGGATGCGGTTGTTGCCGCCGCAGAGTCTTTGTTCGTACATTGCTCCCATGGGCGAAATACTGAATTTACCGATTCAAATGCTCCGCTGTGTAGAACAAATCCTGCCCAACCTGTTCCAAATCCGGCTTCGAATTCACTCATTGGAATCGTCCAATGCGACCGGAATGAGAAAATGCGTTTCTTTACTCTAGCTGCCGGTCAGAGGGGTGTGATTCGGGGGGATGCTTGTATTCAGTGTTGTATCAAGTGTTGTCGAATTGCTGGGCTAAAATTTGTTGTCTGTTAGATCAAAATTCCCGTATAACTACCGCTATTATAAAGCTGCTCCTATGTATGAATATAGAAATGAATTTTAAACATGAAAAAATTCGTCAAGGCAAGGTAGAGTATCAATCTAATACCGTCTCATTCAGAGTAAGTAAACTGAGCAGAGAAGAGAAGAGGATTCATAGCAGGACGAATAACAAATACACAGGGGCAAGCGCCCATTCGTTTCAGTGTTATGGTTGCTAAAGTTGCAAGAGATGTTCGCTGAATCCATAAAGGAGTGGAATAACTGAGACTACGCTGCCCTAAAAAAGGCCTTCCCTGCTGAATACAGTAACGATGACACCTATCAGCTTCTCAATTCAGTCCCATTCCTCAAAAACTACAAGAATATTCTTCGTACAAAGAAGAATGACATCTTAGACTACTGCCGCAAGTTCGACTGGATCGCCTAGCACTGCATGGAAAGGAAGGTTCTGACAGAATACACTGCAAGGGTCGTGGTTCATCCATGCATTACCACTTTTGAATGCAAGAAATCTCATCTGTGACACAGAGGACCCGGATACCGTCAATTACCAGCAGGAGCTTGACATGTGATACAGCAGACAGCGTCCAGCAAAGCTATCCAAAGGATGAACGCCACACGGAACCCAACCCAGTAGAATGAGGTAGTCAATCAGGTGGTAAAGCAGCTACAGTCTACGATTTCTATAATGAAGGCGCAACGCCTTGCAGAGCCAGTGATAAAACTGACTAAGTCTAGCAATTTGCTAGAGATCGTTGTCGACCAGCTTACAAAGGCTTTCGAGAAATTGAGCGTGAATCTACCACAGCAATTGTAGCCCTAACAGCGCCCTCACCCTCAAGTTGTAAGAACTTACGGACAATACACTCGCAGTTATGGACCGCAACCATCCGTGAACCCTCTGGAAGCCTCGAAAGGAGAGAGCTTGTTGAGTTCTCAACAAGGTCTTGCCGGTTCTTAGGAACAAACTCATCAATTTGAAAATGCATTGAATTGCATGTAGAGATCAATCTATCTTTCCCTACGAGAATAAGGGTTTAAGGAGTTGTCTCTGAAACAGTTTACATAAGAGAAGCTAATGAGTGTTCGCCTTAAATGTGAGGCATTTACAACATATGAGAACACAAATGAGAGAAAGGGAACGTAATACGACGGCGGCGGCAAAAGGTAATTTAGCAAATTTTGGCGAGCTGAAAATTCAGAATTAGCATGGCAGAATCACTAAAGTGTCGTACTTAGGCATTGCACGCTGCTAAATTTCAGGGTTATTATCACTAAACTACAGCGCTCGTATATGACATGTGGACTAATCGGTGTTTTCCAACAGACTTCTAATATTAGGATTTTGTAATACCGCAATTTCATGCGGTATTAGTTTACTAAACTTAGAGTTCTAGTTGTGGTATTATTCTGTGTAAATTAATTTTGTTGGTTTAATGTTCCAAATTTGCTAAATTACTTCTGCCGCCGCCTTCGTATCCAACAGAGCTTGCCGCCCGTAAGCATTGGAGCGTACGCGGCTGGAAGCCGGAATCGCATCTGGGAGGTCGACGGGCGTGTGTTGGTATTGCCACAATCGGAATCCTTTGTACAAGGACCCACCACATTACGTGGCTGTAAGAACAGTTCTTAACCAACCCTTAATCGGCAAAGTGGAAGACGTATTGTAGGGGATAGAGTGGATGTGCTGTTGAAGTGCGCGGTTGTAAAGTCGATAAAATAGGTAGGGTGTAACGCCCTTCGTTGTACCGTGTACGAACGAAAGTAGAAGCGTAGCTGTCTGATAGATCTTAAGTAGGGTAATAAAGTAACACGAATATTGCATGTTACGAATAGTAATCCAAGTAATAACTAGATATATTGAGTTGAGCACGAGGCTCCTAATCCTAAGGAAAACTATTTGCTTATATAGACTTTCGTGCTCAATGGATCCCTAGGATCCTGTCACATGGAAAGACGTCACTGTTGCAACAGGAATCACTCTGGCAACCTCTAAGGTTGGCTACCCCTATATAGTACACTATACATAGATAGCGACCCCTTCAGATTCAATTCAATCCAATCCCTCCGACATAGGTCCCGCTCTCCCACGTGACAGACTCTAACCCCATTGACCGTCGATCTGGTTGCGGGTGCACGGGCCATTAAGGGGCCGGTTCTACATTAACCTAGGCGAGCCTGATTGACAGTCAACTGGATACAACAGAGGAGGCAACGCTCTCGGAGGTTTTGCACAGCCTCAAGTCACATCCCTACAGAGGGGCAGTATTTGCACTATCATGAACTGATATTATTAGTATACTAATTGAGCCTAAGTGTGCCAGGAACGAGGAATTTGCAGGCCGGCTTGCCGGCCTGTTAGGCTTTAATTACTTTGTAAGGGCAACTATTATTATGTTTGCGGCCCCGGCTGCGCCGTGACCGCCACCGTTAGCGTACCCGCAACCGTGTTTGTGAGAGTACCCACCGCCGCACATATACCTGCACCTACATTCTCACCTAGACTTGCACCTCCACTTGCACCTGCACTTACACATGCACTTACACCTAAACTTACACCTACCCCTACACCTGTGACGATATCCGTAAGACCGCCTATAGGACTATTTTTAAGTAATCCTCAACTGTTAAAGGTCTCTGTAAATCACAGGACAGCACAGAACCACACATATACTGCTGCTGTCGATGTTGTAATTTAAGCTCGTACTCTTCATATAGTGCTACCCATTTCTGCAAATGATTCTCGATTTATTGTAGAGGTATGATATTGAGGCTGTGTCTGTCTTCTATGCTGAAGAGATTTCGTATTCGTGGAACGGCTGAAGTTGCAAGTAAAAAATGTCTAAACTGTGTATTTCGTCGTTGTTGATTACATCTTGAACAGAATATAATAGGAGGATCTACTAGAACCTGCCCTTCGCTAGATTCTTGTTGTGTCTTTTGTGTTTGAATTCGCTGGCGTCGATTCACTCGTCGGATCTTGCAATGTATACACGAAAGTTTGCGAAAACCAGTTCTTTGAAAAGGGAAGTCCGTAATAGGTCGAAACGCTTTACAATCAGGGCACCGTAATCGATTTGCAGGAAGGTTAGGTGTAAGTAATCGAGGATCCGCCATATTTACAGAAAGGTAAATGGAAGTATGCAAAGGTTTTCGTGTTTGTGTTTGACAGAATGGTACGCGATTAGATAAGTCACGCACATATAAAAATTGGCAGCGGATGGCTTATCTCAGGCTGTTATGCCTGCACTTCATCAATTGTATATATCTTCGTACATAATCGACTCCGGATGCCCCCCTAATAGAGGTATCCCAGCCACCTGATTTATTAGGAAATTACCCTTCTGATATCACCAGATTACGTAAGCACATCCTGCCAGCGTTTACCGTCCGTGTGTAGTCAGGTGACAGCGTCTCAATATAGGGGCCAATTGTGTTTTCTTTAGAAGGATTCTAGCGGGGTCCTGCCTGCCGCCTGCATGAATAGTTGTAAGGCTACTTAAGATATGATATTGAATTCTAGACATGGTAAAATAAAGTCTTCACATATATGGCGACTCGTTCTCCTCTTTCGTACTCGGTATTTTCTACTGGAGCAATACCGGTTAAATGCCTCGCTGATTTGCCGAATTCGGATCAGTTGCCAATTACCAAATATATTTAATTTAGTGGTTTAATATGTAGACATCTAGTAAGCTTTCTATTGAGAAGAAAGTTTTGAATATAGAATAACAGTAGGCAGTTGATGGAGCGGACCCTAGACAGTGTTGGGCGTCAGATACGATTTGCCCAGATATATCTGGGTACCTATCTGAGCAATCTCCATATCTCAGGTACTTATCTGAGTTATTCTAGGTCAGATATCTGGGTACCCAGATATATATCACGTGGTTATATCCAGTCCCAAACACGCATTATGTTTGGAGCTGGAGTTGGATGTGGGGTTAGGGCTAGGCATGGAATAGATTAGCATAAAGCTCCAAATAGTCGAAAACTGCAATAATAACTGTCAGGATTAGTTATTGTACGTCAAAATAGGTTTAAATAGTGGCGATTTCCTAACTTTTGCACTTAGTCCTACCCTAATAAATTTGGTTTTTCAAGGAAACCGAGGGCTGGTTCTTTTAATACGATACTAATCTATATGTTAAGCTCAACTTAAGGTGGATAGTCAATCCGGGGTCTGGGTTGTAGTGTATTAAGTGTTAAAGTTGTAAGGTTTTGCACGTTACACTAACTATAGTAACTTTAGCGGTTTTTAAGGAAACCGAGGACTGACGCTTTTAATATAATAATAATCTATTAGTTAAGCTTTCACTAGAGCGGATAGTCAATACGGGGTCTGGGTTGTAAGTTATTAATTATAGAGCTTTAGTAGTAACGTTTTTCATGAAGCACTAGTCACTCTGGCCACCACTATTAGTAGGCACCTTAATGGAATAGAGAGCTGGCATTGATAATCATTTTACTGTATAATAATTAAGGCTTGAGGATCGTAGGAACCCATTCTGGGGTCCGGGTAGTCCAGAATTATGGTCAAATCCGCGAAATCGAGGTGATTCTATTGGTTTTATAGATGCGCTCGCCCTCTAGCGGCTTTGGGAGCTGGAATTGGGCACTAGGACGTCTAAAACTATGATAAAATCAATTAGTGTATGCTCTATTAAGCTCCTATTGAGTGTATGGAATGGTCTTGGTGTATCTATAAAAATAGTCAGATATACCCAGATATATCTGGGTAGTTGCCAAGAATCCAGGTACCTATCTGACCCCCCTCCTCCACATACGTATCTGGGTACCTGACGCCCAATACTGACCCTAGAAAACTCTAAGTGGCAGGTTCACATAAAGAATAGGGAATAAGTGCCTAACTTTATAAACATTAATAACATCACAAAGTAAGTGAATTCGCTGTCCATATCAGCCATCTGTCTCACAGGTATCTCAAGGATAGATGAGGTGATCGATTTACTAGAATTTTTGATCCTTTATACCATAAATAACAGAATAGACGGTTGACACTGATACCGTTTGAATAAATCTAATCCAGGGATATAAGGAATGTGAGAGATACCAAGCACAAAACTTAAAACTTCTAGACCAGAATACATGCATCACCCAACAGACTAACCATAACGAATGTTCCGCAGATAGGATCGCACACCCTTATCATGTATTCCGAGCCCCAATAGCCCGAGGTGCCAGCATCTGACTTAAGTGCATCCTGTAGGCCGGTTGCTCAAGCAAACATCAGCTGCGCTTCGCTTCTTAGATCCTAAAACTTTGTTTGCTTGCACGCTGTACGTGTTCAAATCCTGCGAACTGATAGCATCCTGGACCATTTCCTGCGCAAGATATCCTGGGAATGCCTCAACCGCTGACCATGAAATGCACGCAATCACCGCGCCAGGCCCACCGCCCGATGTGCACCAGTTTCTCGGCGAGGTTGGGAGGTTGCTGTAGATTGCGTTGCCCAACACGCCGGCCAGGACATTCATCGCAAACTGGGAGCTGACATGCCGAGTAGATCTTACCCAGTTCCAGATACTGCGTTTCTCGATGACACTAGCCTCGATGGTGTCTCGCTTCTGGACACCAGCGCACTCGTTGACATTCGGCTTCATAGTATCGTCGAGCTCGCCGCATAACCAGGTCGTGTCGGCTGCCTGAGCTGGAGTCATGGTTCCAAACATGGTGACGTTGAGGAAGGCGACCAAGATCTTGCTCTCGTCCCCGGTGGCCCAGGCAGCATCGAACAGGTGCACGGCTTCAACTGCGCCCTCTGGTTCTGGGTGGACAATGAAGTCGTAATCATGGGCGTCTTGCCCAAAGATGGTGTCTGTCACGTTGGAGATGTAGATGCCAACTGCGTTGTTGGCACCGTCCCGGCGGTAGAGATCCGATTTAAATATTTCTAGGGCCTTGGTAGTGGGCATGGCTTGCGCCTTAGGAATGTTGTTGTAGATGGCAGCACCGATAGCGAAGGCCGCGGTGGAGAGGGCGAGCTTTGTAAATTGTTGCTTCATTTTTGCTGGTGGATGAGAGATTGAGTTGGCTCGAGGCTTGGAGGAGGTTATGGATGGTCTGAAGATTGAAAGAATTCAGAGATACTGTAGGTTTAAGAAGAATGTGAGAGTTCCTTGGGGCATTGAAGGGATACTTATACCCATTAGAAAGCTTGTCAGACTGCCAATCTGAGCTTCTAAAAATTGCACTTATTGCGCCCTTCTTGAGATCGTCATATTCACAATGATATTTTTGGAAAGTTCACCATATGGTAGAGCTTCTGGTAGGATGTAGAGACATGGTGGACGAGTTAATGAGATATTAGATTGGTAGTGCAGTACCAGGGTCCAGGTTTACTATATGGGATTGGTGGCGCAGTACGAGGAATTGTGTCAAAAGTTATGAAACTCGCCTAAAAAGTAGACTAGCATGGACACGCTAAACTTTCAGGGACCTTTAGCAAAGAAGCCTGAAAATTGGTGATATGCCCCCACCGAAGAAGCGATTTGTCGATATTTATCACTAAATGTTGAGATTTTGGGGGTGTCACAGAGTGCATTCAGTGATTCTGTCGCGAGATTGTGGGCGTTGTAGCGTGGAAATTGCTTCTCTTAGCGACCAACAACCTGTGGCATCTCTAAGACCAGACTAGCGCAAGTTTAAGCGAGTTCCATAGCTTTTGAATAGAGCTTCGTACTAGGGTCCAGGTTTATTAAATGGGATTGGTTGTGCAGTCCTAGGGTCCAGATTTGCTAAATGGGATTGGTGGCGCAGTACTAGGGTCCAAATTTATTAGATGGGATGGATAGTGCAGCACTAGGGTCCAGGTTCATTAAATGGGATTGGTGGCGCAGTATTGGGGTCCTGGTTTCTAAATAGGATTGGTAAACTTCATCCTCTTGATGTTGGTATCTTCTTTATGTAGTTAAGATCTTGCATTGCGTTGGGGTAAAGTGTCCGCTCCTGAAAAATCACCTGATCTGGGCAATTGTTCTCCTGTGCTAGGGACTTTATGTTATATAGAGTTAGTTACCGACCTCTGTAGTAGAGGAACATCATCAATTGTTATTATGATCAAAGAATAAATTAGGTGGCCGATCCATAGAAAGAATTTTAGGGCAGTTACGGACCTTTAGATAGGACAGGACTATGGCTGGGCGGCTTCGGTCAAGATTGGGAGAATGGAATGTTGACTTTTATAAGGATTGATATATTGCCTTATAGACCGCGTTTGTGAACTTCTGCGACACCATATTTGAGTGGTTTTTGGATTTTGCTTGCATTCCTGCTGCCAACCTCATTCCCTACGCCTGTACGCCGGCCCTATGTCACAGGAACAAGTTCTTGCAGTAGCATTAGGTTAGCTAATCAGGCTACCTAGCTCGAGAACCTCAGGCAAGAACAGATCACGTGATAGATCATGGAGGATCTGTCACGTGGGAGAGCGAGACATATGTGGGAGCAATTGGATTGAATTGAATCTGAAGGATAGCTATCTACGTAGAGTGTACTATATAGAGGTAGCCAACCTTAGAGGTTGCCAGAGTGATTCCTGTTGCTACAGTGACATCTCTCCACGTGACAGAGTCCGACCGGTTTCCTCAACTCCCGTAAATCGACATACTTAATCAATTCTAAAGCTCACTCCGGCCCTCACTTTGCCATTTGTTACGTGCATTGGTTCCGCCTTGGGCCTTAGGCCTTCAGAAACACAATGTTATTGGATATAACGTTCCCTTTCACTCATTTCAGCTTTCATTTACTCGGGCACTCCGATTCAGCTCCAGGCTGCAGGCACCGGAGACCCCGAATAGGAGGCAGAGCCTCCTTTGGGAATTGGGTATATATATCGTAGCTATGGAGCACTTAATGCTTCAAAAATTTCAATAGCAATCAAATTGATGAGTCTGTTCCTAAGAACCGCCCAAGCTAGTTGCAAAACGCAACAAATGTCGGTTAGACTTCAGGAAACTTTGCAAAATTACTGTACCGTATTAATTGTCATATAAGATGTCCTAGCGGTTTTGATGCACGCGAGTCCCCCAGGGACCACATCTTATATGGAATTAACCTCTTACAAACGAAATTACACTTAACCTACCCGAAAGATCTTCTTCCAAGCCTTTATCTGTGCTGTCTATCTATCTATTGCATAGCTCTTCTTACATCATTCTTACCTAGATTAATTGACTCGATGCTCAAACCATCATTGTCGCAACTCTTAATGGGTTTATCAAGCTGTCTAGGCTACCCTGCCCTGAAACCCGCATTGATCCTACTCAACAACCAAGGTCATCCACTATTAATTCTCTCGTTGTACCTCAAGCTTCTCAGCCATCAAGAAGAAGTAATAGTAGATAGTGAAGAGAACATTTATTAGACTAGGAGTTGCAATAATACTATCAATATCTATTATTAACATGCATCATTCATATTTGTTACAGGCCCGTTACGGACCTATTACGGGCGCTTACGGACCATTATAGGCCTGGCGCCGCACAGAACGATTTACGGACCCGTTAGCTAACACATGACCCGTAACCTGCTTAATAGTACCCTTTCAGACGGCACCACTGCTCTCCCCTTCTTTCTTCCCTAGCTTTAGATCCTCGTATACAGAAAATCTAATCGTACGGACCGCTGCGCGCTCTATTTGCCGTGACAGTGCTCAGATTGACTGAGTCTGTTACAGTTCTTAAAGTTGTCTGAGTTAGTTTAAGAGAAGACAAAAGTGTTGTATTAGCCTCCTGTGACTGTTCGTCACATACACGCAACAACTACTGTCTCAGACTAGCACTGAAACCCTCAACTGCGTCAGCTAGAGGCAGTTACCAAGGGCAGTTACCAAGGGCAGTTACCAAGGGCAGTTACCAAGGGCAGTTATTAGGGGCTGTTCACAAGGGTTGTGCCGAGGTCAGATAGATAGTTTGTGTATATAAGGAGCTGCTCTTCCCGCCTTCTTCCTTTTCCTTCTCTCCTCAGCTTATTATCTTCGATTAGTGCAATTTACAAAGCGGATTACTCTCGCATTTTGTACGTGCCGTCACACCACCCTTCAATCAGCTAGAATAATCTGGCTACTAGCTTAAGCTTAAGTTGAGCAAAACATACTACATCATTACCTGCTCTTAATCAACTATATCAAAAAAACTTATATATCAACCACAGAAACGCTCGTCTTGCTCCTATAAAGTAAGGAGATTATATATAATCTGTTTTAAGCCTTTTTTAAGCCAAGCTGCTTAGCCTATACTACTTATTTTAGAATTAGCAAACTATAATGCGTTAAATATGATTTCAGCAAGGAGAAGAAATCACTAGATAGGAAGAAATACTACAACCTAAAGTGCTATTATCTTAACTTTAGTAGTGAAAAGTTCAGCGAAGCCTTAAGTAGGGCTACAATTCTAAAATTCCTTAAGACAAAGCCTATTAATGCTCTTAAAGCCTTTCCTTTGTATTATTATTACGCAAATGACTGAACTACCACTCAACACTTTATTAAAATACCTGAAATACCACCCTAGTCTCCTTACGCACCAAAAACAATGTTACGTCTGGGCTGAGATGTTGATATCGTCATGGCTTTTTCACCGCTCCCGTCAGTCCGTCCATTGCAGGGTTATCCGTTCCCCTTCCTCGCTAGGTACAGCCAAGCACTCAGGTCTCGAAAATCTTTCATGTCTTAGCAGAGCTACACGACCCTAAGGTTCTGGGGAGGCTATTATTGGAGAATATATCTAAGAATTAGAGCTGTTTCTCTCTTCTCGTAACACGCAACCACATCTCCGATTGTGAAAAGATACCCATGCTAATACACTTCCACGGATTTGTAGGATCAACCAAATCAAATTCGAAATGCCGAAGCAGCTATGGGATCACCACCATTAGCAAGTTGATTGACACCACAAGATTTACTCGAATGAAGACTTACCTCGACAAACACTTTGTTGAGCTCCATCAAGGCAACATTCTTCCCTAGACACTGATATCTCCCTTGATTGAAGATCACTTCTAAATTCTGTTCCTGCTCTTTAATCTTTTCTCCTTCAAGCCACCTCTCCGGACGGAACACATCTGCATCCTCGCCCCATATTTTCTTATTCCTAAAGATACTGAAGCCACCATACCCGATCTTGGTGCCGCCAGGAACGTACTTGCCGTTTATAGTGTCACCTTCTGGTGGGACCTTTTTGGCGAAAAGGCCTATCGCAGGGGGCCAGATGCGAAGCCCTTCCTTGATAGTAGCCTGTAGATATGGCATTTTTTTCGCCTCCGCATCTGAAATGGGCGATGAAAGTATCGCACCAGAGATTTCAGCAAGAATTTTTGCGAGGACTCGCGGAGTAGTTATGATGTAGAGGAATGTGGTCCGAATCGCCGTTGCGGTGGTGTCAGACCCTGCCATACTGAGTTCAAGAATCATCAGAAGTTATACTCGGGTGACCACGGTAACCTAGAGTTATTTGGGGTAAACTCACATTTGAAGAATGGTTTCAGATTCCGCCTCGTCTCGGGTCAGACCATGGCGAAGAAATGACCCAAGCATATCTCTCTGGTCTTTTGCATCCGGGCCAAACCTTTGCCCAACTATCTCCTTGGTGATACTATAGACAAATGTGTCAGTTATCTATATCTTCATCAAAGAATCTTAAGGCATATGAGCCTAGGCAATTAATCAAAGATGCTAAAGTCATCGCTAAGCTAAGCCAACCACGTTGTCTGAGTTCATCAGCAGCCTAACCGACGAAATAGCTCCATGTTTAATGCCGGGATTCGCTCAACCACCCTTGTGTGAATAAGGAGAAGAACGAACCCAATAATCTTTCCGAAGCCAATCGGATCCCTCTCAGAAGGTAGAAGGCTTTTCATGAAAGATGAAGCTAAGACATGGTTAAGCCAAGGGAAGACTGTAACCATCATTATAGCGGGAATCACTTTCTCGCTCGTCTCGATATATTGATAAACATCAGTATCAGTGGTTAGAAAGCCAAATGGCGACCCATATGCGACAGTCGAGATAGCATCCAGAGTGAAAAACTGCGCTCTTCGTCCGAAATCAATTGGCCTATAATCAGTGTCGGTCGTAATGTATTTCGTGTCAATGAGCTTGATCAACGCTAGCACGTTTTGATCGATACTTCGTTCGAGGTTTTCGTTTTCTTTGCCTGAGTACTATGAATCGGATTAGTCTTCTGCATGGACCGACTGACTAATGCAAACTTGCACCAGCAACCATTTTGGATCGGAGCTCAGCATGCTTCTCTTCATCCATATGCGACTCAACATTATCGCGGCTTGGGTCGAATCGCATGCCAATGTACCAGTCGGAGCGGCGGTATGGCGACCTGACAGCGTTCATCTTCCGCATCAGCGCTGGATCATCTGTAACTAGCGTATTCGGCCCAATTCGGGCAAGGGATCCTGAGCGATCACAGTTACACAAGAGTCACAATTTCAAGGTAGAGCGTACCATATTTTTTGTTGGCCTCCCAATAGTGGAGGTGCATTTTCCCATCCATGACAGCGCGCATTAACCAAAGGTTCGAAAGTGTGGCTAGGAACGGCCCCTTGAAATGTCGCAGGCGATACCATGTACAGATGGTCTGCGCTACGAAAACCTCAGCGCATAGTAAGCTGAGGACTGCTAACAGCATCCTCCAGTCCCCCAAGATCTTGTCGACGAAGTCTGAGCGGAGAGTCATGGTCTTGTTGAAGGACCGCCGCAGCTGCGCTCTGTTGATTTACGAAGGCGAAGTTGCGGTGGGGGATCAAGCTAAGATAGGCATTTTGACAGCCTGCCCCCACCATTGGAATCTGTGCGATAGTGCTGCAAGGAAAGCTGCCAGCATCATATGCATGTTCGAGACAGAAGCCAGAAGGAATATTCCACGCCGTTCCAGCCAGTCACCTGCCCCTAATTACGCGCTGGGTTTGCTTTTTGCCATGCTGCTGGGCCACGGGAGGTAATATAGTTGAGAGTCTATTGGTGGTTAGTGTGTGGTAATGACGTGTGGTATGCATATTCCGTCTGAAGGCTAGGCTAGTAGGGATAGGTAAAGTAGACAGGCTTCTCAAATCCTCTATCGTGGAAGCTCAGCATTGGTCTCGTCGGTGCGGCATCACCCGCAGCAAAGGCTTGGGCCGCGTCCACGCTACAAGGGCCTTGGGCCACCGTGTGCTTGGATCCTGCCTCGTGTGGCATCAGGCTTCCCTGCTAAATCCTCCACAGCCAGGAACCAAAATTTATTTTCTTAAAACGAGACCGCCACCGATAGACGCCCTAGGGTCTATGATATTTAATGCTGCACGCCCTAGATTTTCGATCATGTTCTCTCATATTTCTCTAAATTGAAGGCTCTACCTCACATCACGATGAGCGCCCTAGTCGAGGAAGCGGGCAATGTCGGGCTGCAAACCGAAGGAGGCGACGCCATAACTGACCTTGTTCACATGCTAATGCTTTGCTAATGCGTCTTCCGATGACTACTTTGACGGTAGCGATTCGGCATTTGAAAATGTAAGCCGCAAATTCTCGCTCAAAGCAAGACTATGCTGGTGCAGTTCGAAAAGGGAAGCATTACTAACTCGACGTGTTCAATCACTTCTACAAAGGTCTGTCCCAAAAGTTATCAACCACGCTAGTCAGGCCACGTAGCGACGATCTTCGCTAAAGATTACTGGACGTGTCCCTAATCTAAAGGGCATCATCGCTAAATTTCTAGCATACCTTTACTAGCGTGGTGGATAACTTTTGGAACAGAGCTTCGTAAATACCCTGCGTCCAAGGACGGATACGTGCCACCTAACGACGAAGCAAGAGACAAACTTTTTCTGGGGGAGGAAAATGACCGTTTAAGTACGAGACCCAGATATCAACTGATTATTGAGTTGGTCTAGATTTACAACACCACTTATTTTCTCTCAGGAAATTGGTTGTCCGTCCCATTCTCAAAGAGAAGCACTTACATCGTGTCCTTAACGTTGGGACACGGACAGGGATATGGGCAGTTGATTTCGGTGAGTCTTTACCTTGCTATTGTGGAGGGAATGAATGGATGTGCCGTCAAAGTGCACGATCGGCAAGGCAATGGCTAGGTCGGCGTACAAGCTCAAAGGCTAAAACACACAAAAGAAACAACTGTATTTGTGTCTAAAGAAATCTCTGTCTGAAGGCCCGTATATCGTCCGTAAAAACAACCCGTAAAGCGTCCGTAAAAACCTATCCGGCCCGTAAAAGATAAATGTAAAGGAACGATTCCTCTTCTTGCTCGAAGGTAGTCCACCAGCTAGCTAAATATATTAATACCCTAGTGCGGGCCCTGACCATGTGATTTTAAGGGGGACCACGGAACCCCACCACACTATCATGGTTCGTTAGGAATAATATAATAACTATTATTCCAGCTGACGAACACACTAAGTCGCAGGTAGAGTTTGCCTCTGGCCGATATTGCAGGTCATACTTAACACTTCAAGCTTATTGGTGTTGACATTAGCGCTATCCAGCCACAATTATGCGATATTCTGTTTGTCACGATATACTCTTACTGCTAAGGTGCTATCCGAACACCCTAAGCGACCGCTTTACTCTATACGTTTTCATAGACTATCCTGCTTTAAACTGTGCTAGTCTCTTAGATCTTTACTGGTGAACTGAACACTTTAGCAGAAGAGTGTTGGAATACAGCTATCGTGGCCGTTAATCCATGGTTACACAAATCATATCCGACTGTTGGACGTCGTCGGACTCCTTAGGAGTCTAAGGACTACCGGTTGCGGACTACGGACTTCAATCTGTTCGGAAGTCCTACGAAGTCCTAGAAAGGCTTATACTTATTATATATAGAGGGTAAAGAACCCGTTCCAGTTGAGAATCATTAAGCAATGGAATCATTAAGCTGCGCACTTAAACACTACTATTTTTCTGCGATTCCAACAAAGAGCTTGAATCCCAGCTCTTTTAAATCTTAAGATTGCTGTGATAGTGTTGTCTCTATATTTCTCTGCAGATTATAGTACTATAAGGGAATCCTATTTCTCATAATGAACTAAGTGTCTGTGAGGAACTCAGTCAATATAAGAACAGGGACGCGACAGCGGAGTGCGAAACTTAATCAATTAGTAGTTCTAAATACAAGAATCTAAAGCTAGGGAAGGAAGAGAGATGTTGCTCGAAAAGCTGCTTTTAAGTGGTTTACGGGTTACGTGATAGCTAACGGGTTAGCTAACGGGTCTGTAAATGGTCTGTGTGGGATGAATCCTATAAGCCGTCCGTAAAGTCCGTAACGGGTCCGTAACAGTGTCTTAGTTTGATAAAACAATCCTTGGTAAGGTTCATCCTATATTGAGATATAACGACTTAAGTAAGGATGCAGGAAAGAAGATCTAGGAACGGTTTATTGAACGAGCGCGTACATCTCAAGGACCAGTGAAGGTCGAACCTGATAAGTTAAATTAGTTAGTTAACAACAAGCTTAACTGTTGGCAGGTGAGTTACTTGCTATGTATCTATAGCGTCCTTAACTAACTATCAGCTTTAGATTAAGAACATTGTAGCAACAGTGTATGCTTTTAACTACAAAGCAGAGGAGTTGCGTGCTCTATTCTCATCTTGAAATGGCAGTTGATGCAAACAAGAAGTTTATCACTAAGTTCAATAGCGGAATTGAACGTTAAAGTGCATACCTGTAGCAATAGTGTAGCAGGAAGGCGAGAGCGAGATGGACATTGCTAGATTTGTTAATACAGTTTATAATGTAGAGCTATCTTTTCTGTTAATATAGTATAAAATCACGTAACAAAACACTAAATTTAAATCGACCCTGCCTCCAATGTTCGGTTAGTATGACGGGTAATTGCTATTGCTGTTCTGCAAAACTTGTTCCAACCCCCTAACACTTTACCCCGCTTCTCCCCGATGAGCCCCCTTGAGCAGCCTATATCTCGCTTATAATCAAACTTTCTCCCGTCTTATGCTGCACATAGTACTGCTGCGGTAATTTGGCGATTGGCAGAACGGAACATGGCTTACGACAACGTTATTACTTTGCTTACAGACTGGACGGAGCACATGATGTCTAGGCGATGTTTAAAATCGCGCTGACGTGGCCCAGCCTTGCATTTCATCGGTCTGCAGGCTGTAAGCTTGCGAGAATCCAATTACAGCGATCGCACTTATACAACCCTTGGCCAGATGTCTCCAAATGAAGCTACATATCGCGATGAACTAATGATAACCTGGTCGAAGGATGATATTCATTATATTTGTGAAGTACCTTCTTATAATATCTCCCCTCTTTAAATTTCCGAATCTTACATTGAAAGGTGCAGTTCAAATTTATTTAAGCATGAGCATTCTCTCAAAAATCTTGGTGAAAGCACAAA
>Ga0335072_10003605_pt1 | contig 23238 bp, 17 predicted proteins | sample Lox_Sample_21_FD_206725 | JGI IMG/M metagenome (GOLD analysis project Ga0335072, IMG submission 206725) | Soil microbial communities from Loxahatchee National Wildlife Refuge, Florida, United States - Lox_Sample_2.1 | ecosystem: Environmental > Terrestrial > Soil > Wetlands | place: USA...
CTTTGCAACCTGGTCATCTCATTCCAGAAGCAGGTGCTAAAGACGATTGCTGCCTGGGGTCCAGGCGCCATCTGCCAGTCTTTGGTGGACACCTTGGGCCTTGGCTGCAAACGTGGTCCATATGCGATTATTCTTCAAAGTCATAAGCTCAATCTGCTCCCAACAGAGAAGGCCACTCTTCATTTACAGGCGCTTGCCCAGACAGTGTCCTTGTTGTACTCGTTTGCGCGGCCAGCCTCCGGTCAAGCAGCCGGTAGAGCACTGTCGCCGGAAATGACATTTCAGTTGCAATTGACTGCCCTCCAGATCCATTGCAGCTCTGTCACCCTTCCTGGAGCACCGGTTAACCTTGAGCGAATTCTCTGGGCTCCCTTCGTGCGGATTGTGGACAGATTCTGCCAAAGATCCGGAGCATCGAAAAGGGAACAATACGACCGTGTTAGACATGAATTCCAAATACTGAGAAGCACTTTCGAAACAACCCCTACTGGGTCGTCGGGTTATGAAGGAACACAAACGCCATCCTCGGTAAACGAATGTCTTGCAAAGCTGGCGCAAGACTGTGGATGCCATGCTGATTCAATGGATCACCTGCAACGTTTTCCTCAAGCTTCAAACGATCCACAATCTTTGTCAAGCGCAGTCTGTTGCTGCAAGATCGCTACTTTACGTCTGCAAGCCTTCTCTGACGATTCAAGGTCTGCTCTTAATGCAGCAGAAGAGGCCCTGGTGTCTCTGAAAGGGCCGCTCAAAGGGTCTGCACGAGAATTGGAAAGCATGCTTCTACATGGAGTACGGCTTCGTAAAGCAGCGCTTGACACAATTTGCAAGCTTGAAAAGTCGTCGGAGTTCGCACCCCTTGTCAATATACAAGTTGAGCTCCGTTCTTGTTTGATCAGAATCATATTCGCCTTTTTGAATTTTGTCTCACGCTATATCGGACGGCCTCCGTCTTGTTCAAATATTTCGCCGGAGTACAATGAGCGCTTTGATCAGAAGGTGCGCCTCGCCAGGTCTATTGCCGAGACAACAATCAGCAATGCGCTTACCGCTGCCAGATCAGCTGTCGATAATGCCACTTGTACGTGGGCAGAGGTGGACTCCGCCCTGACCGAATGTCATGCCCTGGCGAAGATTCTGGACGTATCCAGGGAGCAGACTGCTGTATCTGAAGAATCTCGGACAACGCCATCGACTTTCCTCAAGATTTCGAATATTTATTGGTCGCAATTCTTGGGACGTAAGGAAGCCTCTAGCGAACCGAATGAGTTGTTGACGCTGTTAAAGAGCTCGACCCGGGTTCTCGAGGATAGGTCGGAGCTAGAACGACGAGCCGGCTTTCTGGCAGTCAAATTCGAGAAATTGGCATCCGTTTACATAGGCATGCAGAGACTCGACAAGGCAAGTCAGGCGCTCCGAGACGCCATAGCCATTCATGCGTCTTCCCCTGCTTTCCAAGAAGTCATCAGAAAAGACTCCTCCCAATCATTGCGCTGTTCTTGGGAAAATGATGCATCTCCTATTTTCGCCTTTGGCAAGACCTTGGCTGCATACGTCAGACTCTGTCTTTCATTCCCCAAGTCGAAGCAGGAATGTCAGTGCTTCTACGACGATGAAGCGCTATCCAAAAATGAGCGCATTGCCCTACTCGAGAGGCAATTTACCATCGGCATGAATCTTACTTCAGCTGTGTCAACTCCGGCCTCGATTGCTGCTCTGGCCCGGTCAACGCTAGCTCTTTACGGCCAGTCACACATTCTGCACGAGGTACAGTTCCTTCTCAGCATTCTCAAATACTCGTCGATACACCATAACGACCATATAGAAGACCTCCTTGAAGGAATATTAACGGAACCCAAGTTCTGTGATCTTGAGAATGAGCTCAGAAGCCAACTGTCTCTAAGCCCTTGCGGCCTCCCACTCTTCGCTTCTCTGCGTCTGCAGTGGTCGTTTAAGCACAGCCGCCCTTCTACACAGCTCTTGAAAGACATGGTCAATAAGTGGTCATCATTGATCTTAGGCAATGAAGACTGGCAGAAGCTGGAAAATGAACTTCAAGACCCAAGTTTTCTCCTTGGTCAGATACAGGCCGTCATCGACTATACCGATATGCAAGGCTTAAGCAAGCTGAGGCTGAGTGCTCTTCACCTGCAACAGAAGATGATCGAGTCTCAAAACCACAAAGACCATGCGGCGCTTGCTTTGAGTCTGATTCACAAAGGTCAACAATACAGTCGCCTCGGTGACACAATTGACGCAGGTAAAGCTCTTGCTTCTGCTAAAGAGTGCATTGATAGTCTGGACTTTCGCCCAACTATCTCACTGCAGTATCATCTTGCTCATGCTGAGTATCTGCTGAATATCTCCAGCTTAGAGGGCTTTGAGCAAGCCTTACAAGCTGCACGTGCTCACTACGCGGCAGCTTTCAATGGTCAAACCGGAGATGGGACGCAGCATTTGGGCTCCTCTCAGACAAAGTTCCTTTGTCAGTCTGCCTTTCTAAATTCACGGTCTGAACTTGAGCGAGGCAATCTCAAGGCTGCTGTCTTTCACGCAAAACATTGTGTAAAGCTTAGCTCTCAGATATGGGCAGGAATGCAGAGAATATTGGGCCACGACCGATTGCGAAAACAACAAGAGAGCAACGAGTCAACTATCGACAGCCTTGTGGATGAATTCTCAAGCATTAACATTTCCAATAGTGCTACGAGCGAGCGTTCAGCTTCCAGAGGTGCTGCTTTCTGGCGATACGTCAGCATCCATTGTGAGGCTCTTGTGCATCTCTCATGCTTGTTGGCCAACTGTGGGCTATATCAAGATGCAATCTACTACGCAGATCAAGCCCAACACGTTGCCCAAGCTGTCGACTCACCCTTTTATGTTTTCACAGCTAGTACGCTTCTTTTAGCACATCTACGTAAAGGCAGGGACGTCAATACCAGCCAAGAGACGGTGCGTGTGAGGCCACCGTCACTGGAAGCAGACCACACCAGCATTAGTGTTATCTCGACCTGTGTCTACCTCGCAGAGGCCTCCATCTCGGCGGGAGAATTCACTGCGGCCTCTGAAGCTATTGAAGAGGCCACTCAACGATTGTCAATGATAGGCCCAGGACATACAACTGCGCCCGCCACCTCACAGACCGATGAATCGTCTTCGCAATCAGTCGTCCGTATTTCGACAAGACCAAAGTCGAAGAGTCGCCCAAAAAATGTAGCTAAGAGCACCCAAATAGCTACGAAAGCAAATAGTGCACGCCCTCGAGGAAAGGAAAGACGGATCCCGGCTCTCGATGAAACCATTGCAAAAGAGGAGCCAATCCTTCTGATTACTTCCGCAAAACTTCAGACGACTATCAATGTGCTGAAAGCTCATATTATGCTCAGCTCAGGTGAAGGCCAAGACGCCCTGTCTATGCTTGCCGAGTGTAAAGACATTTCATCGTTCAGACCAGATTTCATTCGGAGACGGCTCATCGAAGCAAGGGCTATACTGGACGAATTTTTTGAGAGTGTGTCTGCAGATGCTGTACACTGTGTACTGGCCGAGACTACAATCGCGTTTCCATCTCTTCAGAGAAAGGACCAAGCGTTTGGGAAGAAAGTTATCCTCCAAAGTCCAGTGGTCACCAAGATGCCAGGTAAGGCTCGCAAGCCTGGCGTTGCAAACTGTCGAAAAGTGGTCCAAGACGACACAGCATCTGACCAACCTTCCAATTTAGTACTGAGGGCAGCGGAGCTTCTCCTAGAGGCCGTGAAGCCACCCTTCGGAAGTTGCCCCACCAATATGCTGCGCGAGTTATCTATGATGCTAAACCAGTGCCTCATGCTTTCTTCTGTAGTCCTGCGGCGAAGGAATTACACCCCTTGGCAAGTGGCACTCCAAGCTGCTACCCCGATTTGCTTAGCAATGGCTAGAGAAAGCTCGGTCATTGAGACAGATGTTACCTTATCAAACAAATCTACTATCAGCTGCTGGCCGGAATCTGTACACGACAAGGCAACAAGCCAGCGGACCTCTGTCGATACACCCACAATAGATCCGAGCTTTCTAGACAAATTGCCAGAAGGATGGAGTATTGTCTCCATGCAACTAAGCAAGATGCGAGACGAGCTCTCAATCACCAAGTTGCACCTCGGACAATCGCCATTCTCGTTACGGATACCGCTCCGCAGGTCTAGTTCTGACGAGCCGGATGAAGAGGACTTTAGCTTCGCAGCGGCTAAAGCTGAGCTTCTAGACATCATCAAGACCGCCAATAAGACCGCACATGATTCAAGAGGTCAAGCAGATAAGCAAGCAAAGAAATCGTGGTGGGCTGAAAGGGAGTCACTAGATGAGCGTCTTAAGGTCCTTCTTGAGAACATGGAGAATGTCTGGCTAGGTGGTTTTCGAGGGATCCTCGCCCACCAGCATCGGCAGCAAGACCTCCTATCACGATTTTCAGGATCACTTGGCCGGAGTCTTGACCAGCACTTGCCGTCACGACAGAAGAGTCGCAGAACGACTGAGGCCGAGCCACACCTACATGCCCATGTACTTGACCTCTTCGTTGCCTTAGGTCATCCTGATAACGGCAATCTCGACGACTCTATTGCTGATCTGCTCTACTTCGTGGTAGATATCCTACAGTTCCAGGGTGAGCAGAATGCATATGACGAAATTGACTTCGACATGATTACGGTTGAGGTCTTGGACGCGCTCCGATGCTATCATGAAGCGCTCAAAGGGCTGGATAAGGAGCATACCCAACATACAATCCTGATCTTGGATAAAGAGTTACTGGCCTTTCCTTGGGAATCACTGCCTTGCCTCGAGGGTCGCCCAGTATCTAGGATGCCATCCCTCAGTTGCGTTGAATCACGGCTCGACAAAATGAGGATGCAAAAAGCAGATACAACGGCTCTAAGCATTTCCGCCAGTAATGGAGCATATATTCTAAATCCCTCCTCAGACCTAACATCGACTCAGTCAACCTTCGCTGGTCCATTTTCCATCTCTCTACCAACCTTCACTTCAATTATCGATCGCGTTCCGACAGAGTCAGAATTTGAGTCCTTCCTATGTGAAAAGGAACTATTCCTTTACTTCGGACATGGGAGTGGTGCGCAATATATCCGCGGCCGAAATATCAAGAGACTGAAGCAGTGCGCAGTGACATTCCTCATGGGCTGTAGTAGCGGCAGGATGATTGAATGTGGAGAATTTGAGCCATATGGCGTGCCATGGAACTACATGCACGCTAGCGCTCCAGCCGTGGTGGGTACGCTGTGGGATGTCACGGATAAGGACATTGATCGCTTTGCGATGAAGACGTTTACAGAGTGGGGCCTTGTCGGGAAAGAGCACATAAAAGAAGAAGCTGCCGGAGCGAAGAAGAGAGCCAAGAATGTGACAGCGAAGGGGAAGGGTGGAAGGCAGCCGTCTCACCCTGCTCCTGGACAAGATCTCCCAAAGCAGAAAGTTGCATTAGACGAAGCAGTGGCGAGAGCAAGGAGTAGCTGTGTACTAAGGTATCTGAACGGGGCGGCGCCTGTAATATATGGGATTCCGGTCGTTCTTGGATAGACAATAGTCATACAGGGCACAGTGACTAAGGTATAGAGAACGATGAAGGCTTTTTAGTGTCAATTGGAGTGTTTTGGAACGCTTTTGGTGATTCTACATACGGTGATACAGTGGGCTTAAAACCAATGCGCCCCATCACGAAATCCAGCCATCCGGCTCGTCTATGCTGGCAACAAGCTGGGTCTCCCCTCCTCCCCTTCTCCTCACTTGGTGCTACTTCAGGCCGTTATCGTGAATGATCGTCATGATGCGCTCCTCCTGCTCCATCATCTCAAGCCGTAACGTTAACAATACTTAAATCTGTAGAAATGCCTCGGCCGGTATCTGACCAGCCAATTTCTGAACGTCCGCCACCGCTGTGTCCAGGTTCCAGCCGTTCTTCTCGAGAGCCTCTGCGGCCCACTGGAGCTTCAGGCGGGTTTGGAAACTCAGTTGCAGTGTCATCACTTCATGGCTAAGCATGGTCTCAGTCTTGCCGGGTTGTGGGGTGCCGAAACCGCTGCCTGCAGGTACTTCGGGGTGTTGTGGCGATGGCGGCGGCAGCTGCTGTGGTAATGGAGTATTCGGCTGTGAAGGAGGTAATGGTTGAGGTTGTTGCGGGGCTGTAAGTGTTGGTTCTTTGATGTCTGTGATTCCTTCGTAACCGCCATATGCACGTAGGGAGAGTACATCGCTGATGACTCTGATGCCGCCGAGTCCTCCGCCGGGCCCAATGATGAAGGTGCGGTCGAACGAGCGTCGAGCCGTCACTTGGTTGCCATCTGCGCCTAGTTCCTCGAATGAGCCGTGAACGATGACGATGAGCCCGCCGACACCTCCTGGAGCTGCACCGGCCGGATCAGGCAGTCCGGGCACAGAGTGGCATTCAATCAACCAGTTCTGGTTGCTGCTGCCGTCGAAGGCAGGATGGCGCGTGGCAGGAAGGGAGGTCCATTCCTTGAAGATGGCTTCTTGGCCGCGGTGAGAGCGAGATAGGCGGGCGGGAAGATGAGTGATCTTGGTAAGGTTGCGGCTCCTCTTGATGTAAGAGGACCAAGAGTGATCTAGCTTCTCGGAAGTTTCGATACGGTTGGCACGGGTGTTGACGCTTAGGGAGAAGGCTGAATTTGCATCGTAGAAGTTCTGGAGCACGAGTTGTCGATTTGAGTCGTATTGCGGGAAGAATGTGGTGACAAAATTGGCTCCAATATTTCCTTCATCGCGGAATCTGGCTGCCTGGTTGGGAATTGAAGCTTTGGCGGGCTCCTGGTGGACTGGAGCAGATCCCGTGACCGGTTGAAGGCTGAGTTGAGAGCCAGCAAATGTAAATCCGTCTAAGTGGGCGAATCTGTGTGCGACCTTCGCTGAGACTGTGATGATGACTGAGTCATTGCTATCTTGGACATGCTCGATGATTTTGAGAGGAGGCCGCTTCGGGGCGGACGCTTTGCGTTCCAGGAACGCGATCAGAGAGGGGACATCGGCATTTTGCCAGCCGCGCACTTTGTATTGAACGGAATCTTCCATAGATTCATCTGACCTGAGGTAGGCACAACTGTCTCCAAGGCGCAGATTTCTTTTTGACGCCAACAGAGGTAATGCCAAGAACAACAACTAGCGCGCGGGAGCTAGCAACGTGGGATACAACTAATCTTGAACAGAAAGAAAATTCGTGCCAAAGTGGCGTCTGGAGGCCCCTGAGCGGGTTATGGCTGGGTAGGTAGGTAGGGTAGTGGCTATATTTGGTGGCAATGTGAGGGCATATGATGTGGGAGGCTACTATGTTGTTTGTCTATGTAGTTTGTGATGTGGATATGCTTGTTTGGTGCACTAGGCATAGGTTGTGTTTGGGAAAATGAACATGGAAAGCGATAAGGCCGTTTACTGATGCGTCTACCGAGTGAATGTTGGGTGACCACTGGCAATTGCCACTTGAGGAATATCGCTCAAATACCAAAACACGTTGCATTATCGTCTGCCAATTGGAGTTCTCATCGCACACCTCAAAAAGCAGAAAACAGTGCTTCCGACAGAGTATTGTTCAGAAGTGGAGACCTGTAAAGAAAGAACGATACAGCGCCCACCCTCACATGTAAGAAGGAGTAAACGAAATTCCTGAAGAAGCTAGCGTCCTGCAGACTGTGCTGTGGCATGCTGAGTGCCGAGCCCTGCAGCAATAAGGTTTATGAGGCTGAATATTTAGCGGCCGCTCGATGGCCCACTCAATCTGGCCACCTTGGCTGTTCTCCCAATTGTCACACTTTTTTGCGCGATATTACTACCCAATTTAGGCGGGCATCATGCCTGCGAAATCACGATTTACGCGATTGGATGCGTTCACGAAGACCGTTGAAGATGCACGAATACGAACTACATCAGGGGGAGTGGTCACAATCGCGTCATTACTAGTAATCCTGTTCTTGATATGGGGAGAATGGTCGGACTACAGGAAGATTCTGGTGCAGCCGGAGTTGATAGTCGACAAGGGACGAGGTGAGGATTGCACATGCTCGCCAAAACGATTCGCTAACACTATATCTAGGAGAGAAAATGGAAATACACCTCAATATCTCCTTTCCCCGAATACCTTGCGAACTTCTCACCCTCGACGTGATGGACGTGTCAGGAGAGCAGCAGACCGGCGTTGTACATGGCGTCAGCAAGGTTCGCCTGGCTTCAGTAGCAGATGGCGGGCGTGTGATTGATAGCATGGCTCTTGCGCTACACGCTCAGGAGAATGTTGCGACACACCTTGACCCGGACTATTGTGGTTCGTGCTACTCGGCACCTTCACCACCTGGTGCACAAAAGTCAGGCTGCTGCAACACTTGCGACGAGGTACGAGAAGCGTATGCGTCAAATAGTTGGGCTTTTGGCAGAGGAGAGGGTGTTGAGCAATGTGAAAGGGAGGGATATGGAAAGCGCCTTGACGAACAACGCCATGAAGGCTGTCGGATCGAAGGCGACCTGCGCGTTAACAAAGTCATTGGCAACTTCCACATTGCCCCAGGCAGGAGCTTCAGTAGTGGAAATATGCATGTCCACGACCTGAACAATTACTTTGACAGTCCTATTCCTGGTGGACATACGTTCACCCACGAAATCCATACTCTGCGCTTTGGGCCTCAGCTGTCTGACGAGGTAACTGCAAAGTGGAGCGACCATCACCACATGAACCCGCTGGATCGACACTCACAAAGCACTGACGAGCCCGCTTTCAACTTCATGTACTTTGTGAAGATTGTTTCGACATCGTACCTGCCATTAGGATGGGACGAAGACAAATCCGCTGCTTCTCATTCTGTTGCTGACTTGGTCCCATTGGGCATGCATGGCAAGTCCCTCGGGAACCAGGGATCGATCGAGACTCACCAGTATTCGGTGACGTCGCACAAGCGGTCACTTGCCGGAGGCAGCGACGCCGCCGAAGGCCACAAGGAGCGCTTGCACGCGCATGGTGGTATCCCAGGTGTTTTCTTCTCATATGACATTAGCCCGATGAAAGTCATAAATCGGGAATCTCGGCCAAAAACCTTTGCAAGCTTCTTAACCGGCGTATGTGCAGTCATTGGGGGGACCCTGACGGTGGCTGCGGCTATAGATAGGGGTCTGTACGAAGGCAGCACTAGGCTGAAGAAGTTGCATCAAGGGTGAAAGGTATTCTTTAGCGATCTATTCAAAATTGTGTTCATTCCTACAGAATCTATGCGTTGATCACTCATCGAAGTTGCTTTGTTGAACACTTCCGTCTCAGGGCCCATCCACCGATCACGCCGGCATATGCCCAGGTTCTTCCGCCCCCGGTCTTCAGGTCACTACTACCTTGAACTCTTTCTATCCACTGATGTAGATCAAAAACACTATTGCATTTAGTCAGAAGATTTTCCGAAGCTGGTGGGATAGCTGTGGTGCTAGTTCTTCGAATGAGCCTTTGAATCTAGTGGAGCAATGGGTGTTCATGGGTTGACGGGATGGCCCAGGCATGTCTTCGCTGATTGTACACGAATCTACAGGGCCTCGTCGACATACTTAGACCTCCGCAAATGTTCATATCCCACTTTACGCACAAGCTCACTCTCAGCATTATTATTTCGACGGTTCTGACTATTACACACGGTCGGCTCCCATATATTCCCAGAGTCCGGCATCTCCAAGTGATATCTGCGGTTTGCTGATGTGCTTTTTACACTACCTCTAACTACTTCACGATAAAGGGTTAGAACAATTGCATACAATAGCAAGACTCGGAATATAACAGTTCATGGTTCGGTATTTAATGAACTAGTTCGATTGCCTATGCAGTGTCCACTCTCTTCCTTGGCCTTTGCATCTGCCGATGTGACACCCTTTGCCATTGATCTTCCCCTCTCCTGGAGTGACCCTTTTGTTAGCGAAAGTCGAACACATCCACCCTCATGTCGACTCCACGATGATTATGAATGCAGCTTCCACTGCACCGCTCGGAAGCTGTTCGCTTTAGATCCCAACGGTTGTATGAATTCCCGCTGCATTGGGGATCGTATGTTGTGTGCCATCTGCGACCTCTCGTGCGCAAATAACATCAGCTCGCAAATTGATCGTGAGGCTGGAAGAGCGGCTTACTGCTTCCCATGGAATATAACTCGTTCGTGCACTGAAGTATTGCGTCCGGGTGCCAACGTTCGTTCTGGTTGGGTACCTGCAGCACAATCAAGGGGCCCAACGTCAAATGCCCATGTCGTAGTTGTAGAAACCATATACCTTAATCTCTTCAACCTCTATCTCTCCTTCCTTTCCACTTACCACCCCGCCCTCCACCTCGCCTGTCCTTCCAATCCCTCCTGCTGTGCTCCCTCCTGTTCTCCTCTTCCCTCCTCTCCAGTTCATCCACCCGTTCCCTCCGTTCTCGCTCTTTGTCACCTTCCTCGCCCTTCCCACTGACTTTTAGATGCACACCATGCTTGCACTCTTTCCCATCCGGACAGAATCCAGCCATGTAGAACTCGCAGATCTTTCTCCGCACATGCCTCTTGCCGCACCTTGGCCCCTTCTCACAAAACCCGCGATTGTAGTCCTCGCACAAAGGTAATCTTGACTCCTCCTTGACGTGGAGATAAAGACACTCGTCGCCATTCTGACAGTAGCCATTCAAATTGTAGAACTGGCACTCACTCATCTTGCGTAGGTTGTACTCGTGCAAGTAGTCACAAGCATCGCCCTTTTTGCAGAGCGCTTTGAGCCAGTGCTTACAGACGTAGTTGTCGTTGTTGCGGGTGTAGTGATGACCAGAGTTTGAAGGCTGAGCGGGTGTGGGATGGCGGTCTGGACATCGTCGACCAAGGGGACAGTGGCCGGCGAGGAAGGCAGGACAAACGGGCGTTGTGGTTATGAGGGCATGGCCGGAAGCTTTGAGGAAGGGCGTGAAGGAGAAGGTCGGAGGAGGGTCTGGAGATGTTGTAGAAAGGATCGAAGATGCGGCCGCCGCGGCATCCTGGGTTGTTGCTGTGGACATTGTGATGAGAGGGCAAGTCCAAGAGGCCCTTTTGCTGTAGAGGCGAGATAGCTGGCTGCTCGAGAGAGGGCAATTTAGGAATGAGACCCTACGCACGCACACAACTTTTTTGGTATGGCGTTTTAGAGGAGTTGGCTTGAAGCAGAGCTTCGGCTTGAGGGTGGTCAAAGAGGACCCATCAAGTCCGAGGAAGCTGGAAGATTGTAGAATCGTCGCCGGTGCGCTGGGTTGGTACTGCTGGTATTACGTCACCCGCGCCGCTTTGCATGTCTACGGACGACTGCCTCCTCGTGTACCCTGAACCAGTTCCCTATCAAACATCTCTTATAGGCACAAGCCCTATGGCAAGGGCTATCTATTTACTTGGCCGCGCCTTGGTCCAGCCAAATCGTTGCGGGCATCACCCCACGATATCACAAGCCGAGGCAGTTATGAATGAAAACTTTTCACTAAGGGATATTTCAACTCAATCTTTCATAAGGTTATCATACACGCGCCGCTGCTACTAACGCCTAAAAGTGATCAAATGGTTTATTCTATCCCTCTCGTGTGCTCTACAACGTCTATTCCGTAATGGTGAACATTAGCTGCGCCTACAGCAAAACATTAGATCCCAGTTCTTGATGACATGAAGCGGGATATATACGATGCCAATTACGGCGAGAATTCAAATCGTCTTCGCTCAACCGCATCTACCACAAACACACATATCACGCCCTCTTCTCAAATCCCGTTACACACTGTGCGACAGGACTACCGCCAATATGGTATTTGCGTTGGGGAACGACCAAGGAGTTTCCTGGGACGCCTGCGTCCGTGGCGCTGAAGGCAAGACAAACACTAACCATCTCCGAGAGTTCGGAGATAGTGTAGTGGATTGGAAGCTCAAACGTGGTTCCAGCCTGCATCGCTGTTTCTTGCGTACTGAAATTGATTTCGTGGATAACGCCCTTGACGTGGAAAAAGCAACCCGAGAGACGCAATCTGGCCATAAGAGCTAGCTGATGCTTCTGTTCCAGTCGACATAAGACCCGGCCCACAACAAAATAGACACCGGTAGGATCTCGAATGGCTTTTTGCACGTTCAAATAGAACAGTGAAGCGAGTAACCCTTCGGCTGTTCTTTGTAGTTGAGACCGAGCCTTTTCGTTTTCGAAATACTCAATCGTCACGTTGTCCAAATCGGCAATTTCAGCTGCGGCGTCCAGACTAGGAAGCGGGGTTGAAAACTCGACATTTAGTCGGTGATGGCGTTCCTTCTTATCTGTATCGAGTTTGGATGCATACTCTTGCCAGAGCCGCTCCGAATCGAGGTTGCTTTCAAACGAATCGACACACCTTTTAAGCCAACTTGGCCAAAACATCCATCCCCCCTTTGCAGCCTGCTTTGCCGAACATCCGGTACCCACACTAACGGCGATGTCAATGTTTGGAGAAGATGGCCAAGCAAGGCGTGCCTCTTCGACAGCAAGCGAAATAGGATTGTTGTTCTTCAATCCCCCATCTTGAAAGGTCGTTCCGTTTGGTGCCTTATACACCGGAAATATTGATGGTGCAGCGGAGGTGCATCGAGCACTGGAGTTTAAAGGAGAGAACCAATTAGCGCTATGTCGCCTTTAATGAAGGGTTTGGACTACTTACGCTTCCCAAACTTGGATTTCCCGACCTGGACTATTTTCGCGGTAGAGTTGTACGCCTTGACAAAATCAACAAACAAACTGAGCAGAATGACCGGGGGTGCAACTGACCGTCTTTTGATACCTTCCGGTTATAGTTTGATATTACCGTTGCTTCGTTCGTAAGAGTTGTCACGGCTGTAACTCCAACTTTAAGATCCCGATGCCCAGATTGCTGCTCTTCGTTGCTTGAATATGTGTACGGTTGCCCAAAAAGGAACCTCTGTGTTTCATACGGGCTGGAAAAAGCAGCTTGAAGTGCTTTTTCCAGTGCACCCACGCTGTAACAGCTGTCCGTCCACCAACTTATGAAGGTTCCAAAAATCGGGATACCAGCACCGAACTGTGGCCGAAAAGCCTCGTATGCAAACTTTTTGAAATTTTCAACGCACTCGCTTGCAGACCACATGTTCACCCCCACCCCGAGCGCGATAATCCCTCCTAGGCACATTTTAGTCTATGCACCCTCAAATCCCGAGTAGGCTCATTAGCGTGACTCACCTGAACTTGTTCCAATGATTAGATCGAAGAAATAGGATATGGGAAGATCCAAGTTGATCTCCTGCTCCAGTAAATCTAAGATACGCGCGGATACCGTGCCTCGAACGCCGCCACCGTCAATAGCAAGTATGCGAGGTCCAGCTTCAGCAGGCTTCAGCTGTATTTCGCTCCAGGCAGTCGTATCTGCGGTGAACTCCTTTTGACAAAGGCCACACTCGGCTAGACGATACAGGTACTGCTCTGATGTGCTCTGCTGGCCGAATATTGTTACGCACGTGGCGCATATGGTGTGGCCACAACTCATGGTGAAATCAGGGTGGCTACATAGGCAGAAGAAACACGTCATATTGGAGAACGTTGTTTTCCACAATTCGCGTTCTCCACGGAGCACAGAAAGGTGTTTTTCAATCAGAGACTGTTTGAGTTCCTGTCCGGGACTCTTCGATCCGGGCGGAGGAGAAATGTCCCTCCTGACGCAATCGCCAATCGCGTTGAGAAAGGCGTCTTGAGACTGAGAGCTGTAAGGTGTTTCGTACTCCCCAATAGCAATGATGCCAAGGAAATCCTGATGACCTTTGGAATGCCCTTTTCTGACATTGAGGCATCGGCGGTGAGCACGTTCAAACCAGCAACGCGAAGATTCGTAAAAGTCTGCATAAGCAGAGCCATATAGCTTTTTGAATTCCGAGACTTGCAGAGACAGCTGGCCTAAATCGTGTCAGATATTCCAGCTATATCCCACGAAATTCGAAAGTAAGAACAGATTCGATCACAAGGGTTGTACATACCACGCCTGATTTCCTTAGACACAATACGTAAGGTGATGTAAGAGGAGAAGATTTCGGCCGAACGTTTATCTAGCCATTTTGCATTCCACTCCTTTTCTCTTATCCTGCTCATCAGGCGAGTCGCATGTCCAGTGAGGCCCTCAGGTAATGAGTTATTGTCTAGCGAGTACTTGAAGAAATCGAATGGCTCGTTAATATCTTTGGAGAAATGGTTAAAAGCTGCGTTTAGGTAAGTTTCGAGCTGGACTGCATTGATTTGACTGAAAGCCCGCCATCTTTTACCTTGAACCGCTGCTTTCTCGTTCTCAATTCGGGTTCGAAGCTGCTGGAATTGACGGTGAACTTGATCCGGCCCAGCATCAATGTGGGGAATGTGAACGACATTGATACTTCCGAAATATCGTAGAAGCAGATCACGCATCGACTTGACCTGACTTCCTTCTGGGAGTAAATCGTTCCACTTTGCAGCGATTTTACCCAACTCAGAATCGATCAATTTCCAGTCCTGCATCTTGCCTAGCATCTCGCTTGACGCTAACCTCTCGTCCGAGCAACTGATAGGTTTCTGGTTTACGACAATGAGAGCGTGTGGAAGCGCAACCTGATTCAGTGACTTTAGATGCACCTTGTCTGCCCATTTGATCAGTCGTTCGACGATATCCTCGGCGATATTTGCCTGCTGCGTAACGAAGCATATGACATCACTGAAGGCATAAAGAATCCGGGGATAAACATGCTCGACGCAGAACTTTCGAGTCAGCGGTTCTGCTTGATCGCTTCGTTTGAGGTTGAGCATGTTCATTACTATTCTATACCAATTCGACAAACATAAGCTTCTTTCCCAAGGATCATATGTGCATAGACTTACCTCCCAAATCGATGAGCTTTTTCCAGATACGCACTCGGCTCTTGGTTTCCTCCTTGCAAACCCTCGCAGTCGACAAAGAGTATAGGATGATCTGTATGAATTGTTTTGGGGTCGGCGTATAGGTGGACATCAGAGCTAGTCGGAGTCGTTCCGCCACTCGCTCCAGGCACTGGCGTTTGGAACGATGTTTCGCTTTCTTCGTCGACGGTGATCAATCCTTTCTTGAGCAAGACTACAATTAGCGCAATCTCTTTCGGGAATAGAGTGACACGAGAGAAAGAATGGGAACTTGTTGGCCGCTGATGATGAATAGGGGCTTAGAGACGATGGCTGATCTATTGCTAGAGGTGAAACTCACGATGATGGTAGACTTCCCAGAACCTGTAGCTCCCACGAACGACACCAAGCTCGGGAATTGTTGCTCGTGATCTTGGAAATTGGATGATCGAATTATGTCCAGGTAGAGATCGTTTTCGATAACGAAGTTTCCATCTTTTGTATCAATTCCAAACCAATAATTTTGGTGGTCTTCTTCGTACAGCTTACGCCTTTGTTGGGGATCAGTATAGCTGTCCATCAAAGATTCAGCCCAACCATTGACTAAGAGATTGACCTGGCGGTGTTTTGTCCAATTTCGGTACGTCTTCTTGTGAGGTTCCCACTCATCCCAATGAACAAGGCACAGTACCTCATTACACAGATGGCAAAGGACAAGTTGGGCAGCTATTTCGCTGTGGCATGTAACGCACGCAGGCTTTGCGATGCTTGCCGCGGAAGTATGATCTCTAGCCTTCAAGTCAGACACGACAGCGACGAATTCGAAAGTTACGTACGTAGTCGAATCCATCTGCTTCCAGAGAACGTAGATGATTGTGGGTAATCCTATCAACCAAAAGTCGTGCAGACTCACACTCTGTGCTGATTAATCCGTAATGAGCGATGTTAGAAGTAAAACGGGGTAGAGAACTGCATGAAAGAAGTTGCCAAATGTGAATGTTTTGTAAGTGGCTCTGGACTCCCAAGGCTGAGTGAGAGGGATACAGGGTTGAAAGATGGAAGGAAAGCCGAGGCGATGAACTCCATTCCAACTGGACCTTGCAAGGATTGTCACCGCAGGCATGCAGGCGCGGCGCCTACTGAAGCATTGTGTTGTGCGACTGTTGGTGTCTGGAACTAGTTAGGAGATTTCTGGCGCTTACCGAGGCGCAAGTGGCCGAAAAAATGGTCGCAGAACACCATTCATGCTAGGGACATTTGGAAATGATGTTCTATGTTTGGCGCAACGCTCTCTTCACCGAGCCAGGAATATTTTGGATCCTTTTCCCTTACTTAAGGTCTATACCCTGACTGGTAGCTGTGGTTTTGCTTGGATTATTTCCGGTCTGCTTTCTAGCAAGATGAATAGGGGAGGCTTAGGGGAGAGTCGCGAAGTGACCTGTTTGGGATCACGGTAAGCGAGACCAGAAGAGTTTGGCATTCGACTGCACATGCCAAAAAATTGCGGCACATGGCCACGTGGTCCCCGTCGTGCAAAAGGCGTCAAAAACGGCGTCAAGGGTGCCAAAACCGGCTGCTATAGTCCCGGGAATGACAATTGTGCTTTAAAAAGGCGGTCATGACGTAGGGGCGGTCATGCCGGCCTCCCTACGGGCGGCCAAGCTGCGGCTGCTGTTCAGAACTGCTGCGCTAAATCAGCCTGAATCATATGCCGGTGGCCAGGCCTCAAACATCCTGAGGATGGTTGCAGTCAGTGCCGATATCGTTTTCAATTTTGACGGCGTGTCGCTGCTTCCTCAAACCCTACTCACTACTTCATCTGGCAACAGCTGCCCCACACGACACAGCGTATCCCTGACAGGAGACTGGTCTACCTTCGTAGGTCATCAATCTCCAATGGGAATAATGCACAACTCCGGCGGCTGAAGAGTAGTTGGTGCGGCCGGGAGGGAGTTGATTTATCTCCCCGCGGTACGGCACTCGTATTTGAGGCAATTTGATTGGACAGATAAAAGTACGAGCCTCCGCAGCAGCTGCCGAGACTCCACCAACCCCTTCGCCTCAGGTAAGGGACAAATCGATGAAAGTTCTCCCAATCACCTTCGAATCTCCGGTATATCACTCACCATTCAGTTTCATAGCGTGCACTGCCAACCTGAACTCTTTTGGCCGTTCTTCCCTGCACTGCCACCCTGTGACGTCTCTCCGACTTGTCCGTATGCTTTTCAAGATTTGTTCTCCGCGGCGATATCCTCAAAACGGGGTCGCGGCTGGACATGCTAGCTACTCACTAGATCGCTAGCTCTTCTCTTGCGGGCTTTGCTTCTCTGGCAATCCTCGTTCTTAGGCAGTAGACTTCCTCAAAAGCGTGCAAGTCTTCAAGCCACAAGCGTAGGCGCCGTCCTCCGGTACCGATATCATTTGAACTGTGCCCGCTTGCGGACTTTCTCCGTTAGCGACGACGTATGCAACCCAACTGGCCCCTGCACCAAATTTCAATCCAATCATAACAAGCACAGGGCGGACGCTGGTTGATTAGGGACACTTCCATTTGAGACTTATCATCGCATATGCACATCTAGCACGGTCCTAGGCCTATAGTATTCTTTAGGCGACCACATTGGAAATCCCGTCGAGGATGCAGGAGTTGTAAGGCTCGACGAGTGAAGGTCAGTATTCACTTGCCCCATATTTGCACCAATGTGAGTGGTATACTGATAGGCTCTTCAGTGCGATGAAATTCGTCCAGCATGCGGGAACTCTCTGAGAAAAAGCATCTCGTGCGACTTCTCTTACTCAGCCCTTCCTTCCAGCACGCAGCCCCTGGAACGGGTGAGGATCTCCCCGCTTCAGCGTCATAAGTTTAAAGACGTTCCGCACAGAGATGTATCTTCTGCGCTCGATTCTCAGTCCATGTCTGTGTCACCAAGCGCTCCAACACGAGTTCGTATTGCCCCGTGCCTATCTTGGTTGATGCACCAACAGACCGCCTCCTCGAGCTCCGTCTCTTCCACTACTACCTAAAAATGGCCTTTACACCTTCCACATCCTCTCTTGCGGACGCTGGCGAAACTGTCGGTCAGCATACCTAGTCCATCTGGATTACTGAGCTAGCTGTCGACACACCCACGCTAATGGATGCCCTCCTCGGCTTCTCCGCCTTTCATCTCCGATACCTCAATCCCTTCGACCGAACCATTTCTGAAGCCTCAAACAAATACATGGCGCGAGCCATAAGTTCGCAAGCGAAAGAATTACGCGAGGGTGCCGATGAGAATAATGCAGAAGGAGGGTTTGCGACGAGTGCTCTTATCACGTTCCATGCAAGTATGAACCAGACATTCTTATATGGTGATGAGGGAGAGTGCAGGCTGCCTCTGCATTGGTTCCGTCCATATCAGTGTGCCAGGGCAGTTTTGGAAGTGTTGGGGCCGTGGCTTCAGAACACTAGTATCGGTCAGCTGATCCTGTCACCAATACCACAGCTACACCCTTTACCACGGAGAGGAGAGTCCAACAAGTTTACCTTTCTCTTGGGTGATCTGGACTCCGAAGAGGACCTCGATGTCGAAAGCTTCGAAGCCTACCCAATCCGCCGTGACCTATCTCTCCTCCATCTATGCTAGTCCTGCTATCTACCTGCTTCGAGTCTAGACCTCGTCTCCGAGCCAATCGAAGAGACAAGAGCGCACCGTGAAGGTTTGCACCGACCATGAAAAGTCTCCCATTGCACATGATGGGGATATTATTCACGGCACAGAGCTTTTGCGCCTTGTCTCATTCATCCACGCGACGTATAGCGATAGGGTCGCCCGGGTGTATGATAAAGCATATGAAGGCCGATCGGCGAGGCAAATTGTAGTTAGAGAGCAAGTTATCACATCACCAGGACAAAACCTGTCGTATGGCGACGTCAAATGGTCAAGTTTCCCTCCTTGTAAGCTGATTTTCAACAGTCGGATGTGGTTGCTGGATGGAAGACGTGCATAGCTGTAGCATTCGTAAGGCTGCGCCTTGCTTGATAAGTCCAGGTTCTGCATCGGAAAGGCGAGTTGGCTCAATCTTCAGCTAAGCTGACTTATGTCGTCCTAAGTGTACAAGAATGTAAAGAAAGTTCTTCAATCGGCGTGATCAATTGAATTGCCATGCGGGGAGCAGAAGCCGGCCCACGTCGATTCTGTGGAGTCTCTCCCCACCGTACACTTACAGAGTGCCCCGGCCAATCCTTGACCAGATAGTTTCCCACCCCTACAACAGCGACCACGGAGCCGGGATACTGTTTGCAGTTGTCATGGTCGTCTCATCATAGGCCACTCCGATGGCACAACGCCACTTTCGCCGCGAAGACTACACGGTGGGATGGGTTTGCGCCTTACCGATCGAGCTCGCCGCCGCAGCGGAGCTGCTAGATGAAAAGCATCTAGACCTGCCCCAAGGCGGTAGCGACACCAACATCTACACGCTCGGCCGTATGGGTGAGCACAACGTTGTCGTCGCATGTCTTCCGGTAGGCCAGACTGGGAACAACTCAGCCACCGCAGTCGCCGTCCAGATGAAGTCGAAGTTCACATCAATCCGGTTCGGCCTGATGGTAGGCATCGGGGGTGGCGTTCCAAGTGGCGAAGCAGATGTTCGGCTTGGAGATGTGGTGATCAGTCAACCATGCCTGCAACATGGAGGAGTAGTTCAATATGACTTTGGAAAGACTACACCAAACGGATTCGTACAGACGGGGTTCCTTAACGCACCGCCAACTATCCTACTGAACGCGCTTGCGAAGCTACAAGCTAATCGCTATAGACGCAAGAGCGATATCTCAGGGTACCTATCCGCGCTTTGCCACCTACCAGAATTCGCACGCGACAACTCAGGCCCCGATATCCTTTTCGAGCCGACGTACAACCATGTTGGAGGGTCTACGTGTGAAAGGTGCAGCAAAGACAGATTATTGAAGCGGACCACGCGTGGAAGTCAAGAGATTATGGTTCACTACGGTACAATAGCATCTGGCAATCAAGTCATGAGAGACAGCGTCACCAGGGACAGGATAAGCTCGGGACTTGGCGGTGTCCTTTGCTTCGAGATGGAAGCGGCAGGGCTAATGAATAGCTTTCCGTGTCTCGCCATTCGAGGCATCTGTGACTATGCTGATTCGCACAAGAACAAGAGGTGGCAGGCTTATGCAGCGGCGACTGCTGCTGCGTGTGCCAAGGAGGTCCTGTCGGTCATACCTGCAGCTGAAGTACTTGCGACACGGAGTATTGATGAGGCTGCTATGTATGTACGTTAACCATCTCCTTCCCAAAAGATGGAAATTTGAGGCCTGGTATCCTAATCATTCGTTTGAAACAGGGAAAGCTTCAGTCCGCTATCGATAATGTGAATCTAGATCGGTTCCTTCCAATGCTATCTCTGGTTAATCAAGAAAAGCATCAATCCACAATACCATCTCTGAATTCTGACCAGCCGAAGTTGTCCTGGATCTTTCGAAATATGGACTTTAGGCAATGGAACACCGCTAGTCGCCCCCAGGTGCTTTGGCTGTCTGGGCCGCCCGAATGCGATATCCATCAAGTTTCGTCATACATCGTGGACCAGGAGAAGAATAGAACTTCAAAGACACAGCATTTTGTTCTGTACTTCTTCTGCTCAACTGCAGCTGGGAAACAACCGATTGTCGTTATTTTCATTCATACACTCCTTGACCAAATCGTCAGCAGTTCACCGACAAGCAAGAGGGGTTTAATCGTCCGACGATTCCTCCACAGTCTTCTTGAAGGGGCTTTCAACAAGGAAAGAATTCCTAATTGGGAACGCCGAGGCTTTAACGAGAAAGACCCTCCGGACGAAGACATAAGGAAACTTCTCAATGCTCCAACCAATGAACTTTGGGCTGCTTTAGAGGCAGTTCTAGGTGATGAGGAGCAACGAGGTTTGTCGGTTGTCGTCGATGGATTGGACAAAGTTGAGCATCAGCGAGACGAATTGATCAGGGGAGTTCGTGCATTCGTCGAACATCTACAGCAACGAACCTCGAAGGTTAAGACTTTACTTACAAGCCGACCACTGGCCGATATCAAAGATGTATTTGATGGGTTGTCGTGTATTGAACATGATAGGGAAAGAAAAGGTCCGTCTGTGCCTCACGTCCTGACTCTAAACTGGACTAACCTTAATGAACAAAGAGTGCTTAGCTAGTCTTAGTTTTGATAACACGCGATATGGCAAGATTTCGCCAGAGCATGAAGGCTCCTTCGAGTGGGTCTGGGCGCATGACGAGTATAGAAATTGGTCCATGCCAGACGCATCCCGAGCTCTATATCTCCAAGGAAAACCGGGCAGCGGCAAGAGCACTCTTACGAAATATTTCAATCAAAACCTCGTGGAACGGGAGCCGGCTGCAAATTCAGCTATTGTGGCTAGGTTCTTTTACAGTTTCAGAGAGGGCGAGCTTGAAAGAAGTCACTACAACATGCTTCGGTCGATTCTTTACGATATTCTGAACCAGGACGAGGCCTTCTTTTACCATCGCTTTCAAACTGAGTATCGGGTTCAGCGTCACCGTGAGCTTCGCGTTGATTGGGATTACGCGTCATTGAAGAAAGTTCTCAAATCACTGCAGGATCACTCGGCAGCGAAACGACTCTATCTAATTATCGATGCAGTAGATGAGTCTGAGGACCGTGACAGGCGCGATATTCTTAACTTGTTGTTCGAGCTTTGTTCAAAGACCAAATACTGCATTGTGAAGGTGTTTGTTGCAAGTCGACCGGTGGGACAGCTTGAACTCCGCAGAAGCCAATTCCATAATTTCATAAGGTTACAAGACGAGACACAATCTGACATTTCTAGTCTCGCTCGTTCCTTGCTGGATGGCCTCAATCTTACGCATGTTCTTGCTCAAGCAACGGAATACATCATTGAAAACGCTCAGGGGGTATTTCTATGGGTAAAACTAGTTGGAGAGGAACTCTTGGCCTACGAAGAGGAGGGCTATTCTGAGGAACAGACCTTTGAATTCCTCAAACAGCTTCCAACAGAGCTGGAGGACCTTTACAGGGGCATGTTCGAGAGAATGAGAGGGAAAGAGCTAGATCTCCAGGATGGGATAAAAATACTTCGATTCGTCCTCTTGGGAAAACGCCCTCTTGCAGTGGACGAACTACTCCATACTCTTGGTATTCCGGACAATCCCGACACTAAATTCACTCCTTCGGATGACTCTTTTCAGAGACGTATTCCATCCGAGCGACGTATCATTTCTTGCGGAGGCAACTTCTTAGAAATCAAGCCATATCATGGTACCGCCATAACTTGCCCTGACTCTTTAAACCCTCAAGGCTAACAACCGTGCAGGGGATGGGATAGTTCAACTTATGCATCAAACGGTTCGCGAGTTTTTCCTCAATCCCGATGGAGGCGTGGCGAACTCCGGGTTCCGGATGTGCGAGAAAGATGCACATATTTGCATATCTATAACTTGTATCCGGTATCTCATGCTTTGTGCCGCAAGCACCACTATAGCGGGGACGCTGCCACATGTCGAATTTTGGACTTCGGAGCACTTTGAACACTATGCCCACTACCTAAACAAAAGGCGACTGGCAAACTATGCTCTGAGCTATCTTACACATCATATAGATGGCTGCTATCGAGATGCGAATGTCCTAGGTATCACTTCCCATTTCATTGACGAATTGACCCATAATCCAGCCGTTTACTTGCTGGAGAATTGGGTTAACTCATGCCTGAACAAAATTATCGTATGTAAAAAACGAGGTGCTGCTGCACAGGAGTTCAGAAACAAAGTCTTGCATGCTGCAGTTCGGAATGAGTTTTCTATAGCAGCTGAGGTGCTGTTGACAGTTGGAGCCCACGTCAACGCGAGGGAACAGGAAGGAAGAACGCCGCTCTCGTTGGCGGCAGGGAAGGGGCACGAGGCGATGGTGAAGCTGCTGGTCGAGAAGGGGGCCAACGTGGAGTCCAAGGACACCAGGTACGACCAGACGCCGCTGTGGTGGGCCGCAGAGAGCGGGCACGAAGCGGTGGTGAAGCTGCTGGTCGAGAAGGGGGCCAACGTGGAGTCCAAATCCAGGTACGGCCGGACGCCGCTGTGGGGGGCTGCAGAGAGCGGACACCAGGCGGTGGTGAAGCTCCTGGTCGAGAAGGGGGCTAACGTGGAGTGCAAGGACACCGATGGCCGGACGCCGCTGTCGCGAGCTGCAGCGAGCGGGCACGAGACAGTTGTGAAGCTCCTGGTCGAGATGGGGGCCAACGTGGAGTCCAAGGACATCAACTACGGCCAGACGCCGCTGTGGTGGGCTACAGCGAGCGAGCACGAGGCGGTGGTGAAGCTCCTGGTCGAGAAGG
>Ga0335072_10003606_pt1 | contig 23235 bp, 14 predicted proteins | sample Lox_Sample_21_FD_206725 | JGI IMG/M metagenome (GOLD analysis project Ga0335072, IMG submission 206725) | Soil microbial communities from Loxahatchee National Wildlife Refuge, Florida, United States - Lox_Sample_2.1 | ecosystem: Environmental > Terrestrial > Soil > Wetlands | place: USA...
GGCGCTGCTACGGGGAGCTGTCCCGCTGATGCTGATGGACCAGACGATCAGCGTCGAGGCGGTACGCGCCGCCATCGCCAGCATGCTGCGCTGCCAGCTGTCTGCCGGAAGGCCGGCGCAGTGATGGTCCGGGCGCGGGCACGCGCGGTCATCATGGCGGCGGCACTGCTGGCCGTCGCCGTCGGGACGGCAGCCTGCACCAGCTCATCCGGGACTGCGCCGGCGGCCGCTCCCGTGACGCCAGGCGTTCGGGGGAGCAGCGGCGTTCTCTGGCTGTGCCGGCCCGGGCTGGCAGGCAACCCCTGCACGGTCAGCCCGGCCGCGACCTCCCTTGGCCCGTCCGGCCAGCGCACGCTGGTCCCGGCCAGCGACGGCGCCGGCCCGCCGGTCAACTGCTTCTACGTGTACCCGACGGTGGTCGGCGGCACCGCGCTGAACGCCCCGCTTCAGGTGCAGCCGGTCATCAGGCAGACCGCGATCGAGCAGGCCAGCCAGTTCTCCAGGGCCTGCCAGGTGTGGGCGCCTGTCTACCGGCAGGCGACCGTGCGCGGCCTGCTGGCCAGCGTGAACCCGGGCTCCGTCGTCGCCAGGACCGCCTACGACGACGTCCTGGCGGCCTGGCGGGAGTTCCTCGCCCACGACGACGGCAAGCCGATCATCGTCATCGGGCACTCGCAGGGCGCGGCGATCCTCATCGAGTTGCTGCGGCAGGAAGTCGATCCCGACCCGGCGGCACGTTCCCTGCTGGTGTCGGCCATCCTGCTCGGCGGCAACGTCCAGGTCCCCCGGGGGCGCGCTGTCGGCGGCACCTTCCAGCACCTGCCGTTGTGCACCGCACCAGGGCAAGCGGGCTGCGTCATCGCCTACAGCTCTTTCGACCGCACTCCCCCGCCGGACAGCGACTTCGGCATCCCCGGTCAGGGCGTGAGCTTGCTGTCCGGGCAGTACAGCGGGGCCGGGCAGCAGGTCGCCTGCGTCAACCCGGCGGCCATCGGCGGCGGCTCGGCGCCGCTGCAGCCGTACTTCGCTATTGTCAACGCGGCCGGGACCACGGCCACCTGGGTCACCTACCCGCGGCTGTACACGGCGGCCTGCAAGACCGCGGGGAACATCACCTGGCTGCAAGTGACCGACGTGGCCGGCCCGTCCGACCACCGGCCGGTTGTCCATGCCCCGGACTCGGCCGCGTTCGGCCTGCACCGGTATGACGTCAACCTGGCCCTGGGGAACCTGGTGGAGGACGTCCTGGCGCAGGAGGCTGCTTACCGGTCCGGGCACTGACCGAAAGGCCGCGGGCCGCAATCACCTGCGGGCGCGCGCCCACAGGGCCGTCCAGCCTTCCCCGGCGAGCCACGAGGCGGGCACCCGCAGCCCGCTTCCGGCGACCTCGTCCCAGAGTGCCGAGGTGTCGGCCCCCAGTTCACGGGCGTCGGGAAGAGCGCGCTGCCACGGGCCGCTCTCGTCGTTCAGGGTGGTCGCGGGGTAGCCCGGCACGGTGACCGCGCGGGGTGGCGCGACGGTGGTGAGATCGATCCCGGGGGCGCGGCAGACGATCATGAGCGTGAGCGCGCACAGCAGTGGCTCGGGGACCCGGCCGGCGAGCGAGCGGGCGATGCCGGGGTCGTCGCGAAGAGCCAGGCTTCCGATCGCGGTGCGTACGCAGCGGCCCGCCAGGTCCAGCGAATAGGCGTCGGCGATCGCTGGCAACCTGACCAGCCTGCGCAGCGACTTGGGCATGGGAGGCTCTCCGAACAGCAGCGAAAGCTGGCTGAAGCGATCACGCAGGGCCGGGTTGAGGGCCGCGACCGCCGTCCGCAGCGGTCGCACGCCGCTGGCGGCCCACAGGCCGTGAAGGGTGACGGTGCTCGCGTCCAGCCCGTGCGAGCAGGCGTCGGCCAGCGGGCCGGGCCGCAGGCGCAGCAGCCGGGCGAGCGCGGCGTCCGGCGCGGTCCCGGCCAGGGCGGCGAAGACGCCGATCACTTCCCCGTCGGCTTCCTCTTCCCACGCTCGCCTGGCGAGCACGCCAAGCGCGGGGCCGACGTCCTCCACCAGCCGGGGGACCGAGCGCCGCCGTATGGTCCGGCCGGACGGGGTCGCGTCGGACCGGGCGGGGGCAGTCTCGGCGACGGCGGCGGCCGGGACGGCCTCGACCCATTCGCGGAACCGCCGTTCCAGGGCCTCATCGGGCGCGTTATTGAACCTCGCCGCGATTTCGCCGACCCGCCACCCGCGGGCGGCAGGCCGGCGCGGAATCAGTTCGGCGTTGACGATGAGGGTTTTGTTCTTGTCATACAGGCCCGTGAGCACGCTGCGGCCCGCCCGGGCCTCATCAGCGTACATGTGGCCCGCGATGCAGTTGCCCATGTAGTGCGACCACTCAGCCAGCGTGCGGGCGTTGCGGGCCACCCGGAAGGTGAGGCTAGTGCCCGGGATTGCCGTCCCGTCCAGAGCGGCCAGCGGCGCGGGAACCAGGAACTCATTCGTGAGGGCCTCGGCGATGGGGGCGGCGGCCAGCAGCCCGCTGGTGAATTCTCGCCAGGTCCTGACGTGCCTGGGCGGGCTCGCGCCGAGCGCGGCCAGTTGCGCCGCGCGGGAGACGGCCAGCGTGATGGAGTCCAGCTGTGGCGACAACGGCTCAACGGGCGGCGGTGGCGGGTCGTGGTCGAAACACGGGAATTCCATGCCGAGCGGGCCCTGCGCCGCGCTGTGCCCGTACAGCGCGGCTAGGGCGTCGACCAGGTCGGCGTACCACAGCAGGTCACCTACCAGTTCCACGTCCGCGCCGTCATGGCCTGGTGGCATGGCGGCCAGCCGCTGCGCGAGTGTCTCCTGATCGCCGAGGAGCTTGCCCGCCCAATAGGGGATGCCCTCCCAGCCGGCAGGCGGCCGCACGGGGCTGTATCCGGCTTCCGTCCGCCAGCGCCGCAGGTCCGACAGTGCCCAGGACCGCAGTACCTCGTTGCGGGCGTCCAGCGACTCGTGCAGTAGCTCTCCCGCGCTCTCGATGATCACGAGGGCATAGTCGCGCGCGGACGCCAGCCGCGGCCGCACGAAGCCAGCGAAGCGCTGGTCCCTCGGCCTGTCGCCGGAAACCCGGCGATTGATCTCCCGTACGTAGACCCCACGGCGGGCGGGCAAGCCGGTCAGGCCGGGCACCTTGCGCGCGGCGGCCGCCGTGGCCCCGGGCGGCAGCAGGGCGTCGGCCGCGCCGAGCAGGGCAGCGGAACGGGCCAGCCCTTCCGCCAGGCCGCAGTCGGCGACGGCCACCGCGGTGCGGAGCAGCGCCGTGGCCGCCAGCGCATCCTGGACGAGCATGCCGAGCCGGGTATCCCAGTAGTAGCGCGGTGGCGTCCACCGCGCGGCATCAGCCAGCGGCGGTTCGGGGTTGCCCGTAAGCGCCCGCAGCAAGGACAGGATCATCTCATCGTCGTAGTGCCGGCGCCGTGTGCGGAGATCGTCGACCCGGTCGCGACGGCTCTGGGTCGCCATCAGCCGCTCGCGCCGCGCGAGTCCCGCGTGGTGCTCCCCCACCTGCGCCCACAGGTCCAGGAGCAACTCCAGCCGCCGCGGCCCCGGTAGTGGCTCCAGCACCCGCCGCAGATGCTGGGCCAGCGCCGACGCCGGTCCCTGGACAAGGTCGACGCCTTCTGGTGGCCGCAGCGCGAGGACTCGTTCGAGTTGCTCCGGCCCGAGCACGTCACTGGCGGCTGAGGCAAGCTGCACCACGGCCCAGCGGCCATCGCTGATCGCTTGCGTCGCCGCCGCGCCAACGCGCTTGGTCGCCGCGGGCCCGAACAGCGCGATCAGGAATCCGGCGCGGTCGCCGAGCCGGTCAGCCTGCTCGGCCCCCAGGACCCGCAAGGCGGCCAGGACCGCGTCCCGCTGATCCCCGCGCGCCCCGGCCAGCCGCGCGGAGCGAAAGCCCGATCCGAGGTCGACTCCCGCTCCGGCCGCGACGGCCCCACCCGCCGTCACCAGGCGGGCCAACTCGTCCACCGCCTGCCGGACCTGCTCCTGGCTGGCCTCCGCTGGCCCGAGGGCCACCGCACCCCCGAGCGGAACGGCAGGCTCTTCCACCATCCGCACGGGGCCTGACCGTCCCGGAACCCACGCATACAGCCCGGAGGCCACCACGCCGCCAGAAAGCCGGATCTTCATCCCGGCCATCATTGCCCACGCACGTGGCTGGCGACAGTGAATATTGGCCAGCCGGCCGGTCATGCCCGCCGTTCTTATGCGTTAACTTTTTTATTACAGTGACGTTAACGGTTTTTTAATGATGTTGGCTATTGTCGGCCTCCCCGTGCCGGGTTTGACTGACGACGTGACATGACTGCTGAGGACTCGTGGGAGGCCGTCGTGAAGTCGTACCCGGGCGCAAGAAATCGCTGGATGGGCCGGATGGTGGCGACGGCCGCGGCGGCGCTGGCACTGCCGCTGGCGGCGCTGGCCGCCCCGTCCTCAGGTGCCGCGGCCCAGGCAGCGCAGGCATCGGCCCGGACGACCACCGACACGGCCTCCTGCCCGTGGCTCAACCAGTCTCTGCCGGTCCGGCAGCGGGTGTCGATGCTGATGGCGCAGATGACCCTGGCCGACAAGATCACCATGGTGACGGGGGCCGGGTTCAGCGAGCCGTACGTCTTCTACATCTCCGCGATCCCGAGCCTGTGCATCCCGGCGATCGGCGAGGAAGACGGTCCCGTTGGCGTGGGCGACGGCCTGACCGGCGTGACGCAGATGCCCGCCGCCGTCTCCCTGGCCGCCACCTTCGACCCTTCGCTGGCCACCCAGTACGGCCAGGTCGTCGGGTCGGAGGAGCATGGCAAGGGCGCGATGGTCGACCTGGGGCCGACGGTGAACATCGACCGCGACCCCCGCTGGGGCCGGTCGTTCGAGGCCTACACCGAGGACCCGTACCTGAACTCGGCGATGGCGGTGGCCGACATCGACGGCGTGCAGAGCACCGGCGAGATGGCGCAGATCAAGCATCTCGCCGTGTACAACCAGGAGACGAACCGCAACACCCCGGCCGACGACGCGATAGTGAGTACCCGGGCGCTGAACGAGATCTACCTCCCGGCGTTCTATGCCGGGACCACGCAGGCCCACGCGGCCTCGGTGATGTGCGCTTACAGCACGATCAACGGGCAGGCCGCCTGCCAGAACCAGTACCTGATGCAGACCACCCTGGACCAGGACTGGGACTATCCCGGCTTCGTGACCTCGGACTACCAGGCGACCCACTCCACGGTGCAGTCCGCTGACGCGGGCCTGGACCAGGAGATGCCCGCCCCGCAGTTCTACGGCCCCGCGCTGCAGTCGGCGGTACAGGATGGCCAGGTCTCCATGGCCACGCTCAACGACATGGTCAGCCGCATCCTGACCGAGATGTTCACGTTCAACGAGTTCAACGACCCGCCAACCGGGTCAACGAGCACGGTCGTCACCACGCCCGCCGACCAGGCGGTCTCCGCTTCGGTCGCCGAGGCGGGCACGGTCTTGCTGAAGAACGCCGGCGCCACGCTGCCGCTGCCGGCCAGCGGGGCCGGCACCGTGGCGGTGATCGGCCCGGCCGCCTCCGCCGCACCGGTCGACACCGGCGGCGGCAGCGCCTACGTGACCTCCACGTTCAACGTGACGCCGCTGCAGGGCATCGAGGCCGCGGCCGGGCCCGGGACCACCGTGCAGTACGTGCAGGGCCTGCCCACCGACACGTCCCTGTCGCCGATCCCGAGCACCGATCTCACCCCGGCCTATGCCGCCACCGGCTACGGCGGTACCTACACCGGCACGCTGACCGCCCCGGAGACCGGCACGTACGTGCTGGCCTACCAGAACCCCGGCTCATACAACGCCACGAACCTGTACCTGAACGGGACGGAGCTCCTGTCCAACCCGGGCACCCCGCCGGTCTCGACCTACTCGGTCAGCGTGAACCTGGTGGCCGGCCAGACGTACACGCTCCAGCTGTCCGGTAGCGGGCCCTCGGCCAACCTGAGCTGGGCCACCCCGTCTGACCTGGCGCCGGGGATCGCGCAGGCGGTCGCCGCGGCGAAGTCGGCTTCCACCGCCGTGGTCGTCGTGTCCGACGACACCGAGTCCGAGGCGGCCGACCGCGCGAGCCTGAACCTGCCGTCCGCGCAGAACGAGCTCATCTCGGCGGTGGCCGCGGCCAACCCGCACACGGTCGTGGTCGTGGACGCTGGCGCCCCGGTGACGATGCCCTGGATTAACCAGGTCTCCTCGGTTCTCGACGCCTGGTACCCGGGCGAGAGCAACGGCACCGCGCTAGCCTCGGTGCTGTTCGGCCAGACCGACCCGGGTGGCCACCTGCCGGTCACCTTCCCCACCGACCTGTCGCAGGTGCCCGCGTCCACTCCGAGCCAGTTCCCGGGAACCGACGGCGAGGTGCAGTACTCCGAGGGCATTGACGTCGGATACCGCTACTACGACGCGAACAACGAGACCCCGCTGTTCCCGTTCGGATACGGGCTGTCGTACACGTCGTTCAGCTACAGCCACCTGAGCGTGACACCTAGCCAGGTCCTGAACCGCACGTCCAACCCGGGAACGCCTGCCTGCCGCTGCAACGGGGAATCGGGCACCCAGGTCACGGTGTCCGCCACCGTGACCAACACCGGCCCGGTGGCGGGCTCCGACGTGGCTCAGCTCTACCTTGACGACCCGGCCGCGGCCGGCGAGCCACCGCGCCAGCTCAAGGGATTCCAGAAGGTCACGCTGCAGCCCGGGCAGTCCAGGACGGTCCGCTTCGCCCTGACGGGCGCGGACCTGTCCTACTGGGACGACGCGGCCAACGGCTGGGTGCTCCCCGATGGCGCGTTTGGCGTCGACGTCGGCGACTCCTCGGCCCTGGCTAACCTGCCGCTGCGCGGCCACTTCACGGTCGAGCGCACCGTCGGGGCCCGCTACGCGACCCTGGCCGTCCCGGCCACGGTGACGCCTGGATCGGCCACCACCGTAACCGCCACCCTGGTCAACGACGGTGACTACGCGATGCCGCAGGCCCGGTTCACGCTCAAGGTCCCGGCCGGCTGGACCGCCAGCAGCCCGGCCCCGGTCACCGTGGCGCCGGGCCAGACCGTCACCGAGCGCTTCCGCGTGACCGCGCCGGCTGACGCCCAGCCGGGCACCAGCACGCTGCGGGTCACGATCACCCCAGGGGACGGCACGTTCGCCGGCCGCGCGAACCTGGTGGAGGCGACGGCCACCGCGACCGTCCCGTACTCCTCGCTCACCGCCGCGTACAACAACATCGGGATCAGCGACAACGCTAACCCGGCGGCGGCCAACTACGACGGGGACGGCGACAGCTACTCCGCCGAGGCGCTCGCGGCCGGCTCGCCGGTCCCGCTCACCCCCGGCAGCCAGGTCACGATCGGCGGCACGACGTTCACCTGGCCCGCCGCCGCACCGGGATCCCCCGACAATGTGGTCACCGGGGGCCAGACCGTCGCGCTGTCCGGGTCCGGGACCGACCTCGGGTTCCTCGGGGCCAGCCAGAACGGCACCGCCAGCGGCCCGGTCACCGTGCACTACACCAACGGCAGCAGCCAGTCGTTCAACCTCAACATGGCGGACTGGTACTCGGGCAGCCCCGCGGTCGGCAACCAGCTCCTGACCACGACCTCAGACTGGAACTTCACCAGCAGCACGCAGACCGACCACCCGGTGAGCATCTACTTCGCGTCGGTGCCGCTTGCGGCGGGCAAGCAGGTGTCGTCGGTCACGCTGCCCGTCTTGTCCAACGCGGGCGGCACCACGGCCATGCACATCTTCTCGATGGCCACCGGAACCGGGACGCCGACGACCGGGGTGCCGTACTCCTCGCTCGCCGCCGCCTACGACAACGTCGGGATCACCGACAACGCCGACCCCGCACCCGGCAACTTCGACGGCACCGGGGAGAGCTTCTCCGCCGAGGGACTGGCCGCTGGCACCCCCGCCCCGCTTACCGCGGGCGGCCAGGCCACGATCGGCGGGACCACGTTCACCTGGCCCACCGCCGTCGGCACGCCGGATGACGTGATCGCCGACGGGCAGACGATCGACCTGTCCGGGTCGGGGACCGACCTCGGCTTCCTCGGCGCGGGCGCGTTCGGGGCGGCCAGCGGGACCGGCACGATCACCTACACCGACGGCACCACCCAGTCCTACAGCCTGGTCATGGCTGACTGGTATAACAACGCCCCGGTGTCCGGCGACGAGATCGCCACCACGACGACGACCTGGAATTTCTCCAGCAGCACGCAGACCGACCACCCGGTGAGCATCTACTACGCGTCGGTGCCGCTTGCGGCGGGCAAGACCGTGGCCTCGGTCACCCTGCCAACGGTGAGCGCGGGCGTCGGCAACGGAATTACCGCGCTGCACATCTTCGCGATGGCGATCGGGTCCGGCACGCCCACCGGCGGCTAGCACCGCGGCGGGGTTATTCGCCAACCTTTACTTCATTGTTACCTTGACTCCAAACCTGGCAACCTGCCACGGCGTGTACTGATCCATCTCGGCATTGCGTTGAGCCATGACGAAAGGTGGACGGAATGCGCCTGGACGACAGCTTCCAGGAGTTTTACGAGGCCAACTACGGCCGAATTGTGGCGATGGCGACGGCCGTACTTGGTGACCGGCACGAGGCGGAGGACGTAGCGCAAGAGGCATTCGCCCGTGCCTTCAGCCGGTGGTCCCGGCTCGGCGAGTATGACCTTCCCGAGGCGTGGGTCAGGCAGGTGGCGCTAAGGATCGCGATTGACTCAGGCCGACGGCTGCGGCGTTCCCTGCGGGTCATCGCCGCGCTGGCCGCCCAGCGGCGCGGTCCGGAGCCTGAAACGGGCGACTCGCTCGCGCTCACCAGGCTCGGTAGCGCACTGCGGCGACTGCCGATGCGCGAGCGTGAGGTGGTCGTCTTGCACTACCTAGCCGACCTTCCGGTTGACGCCATCGCGCACGAGCGCGGACTGCCCCCTGGCACGGTCAGGACGCGGCTGGCCGCGGGCCGACGGCACCTGGAGCAGGAACTTACGCACAACCCCGAGGAGCTCACCGATGCAGGATGAAGATCTGCGTGAACAGTTCAGCGAGTGGGCACGGCCCCTGCAGGCCGTTGTCCCGCCGCCGGTCTCAGTCATCCGAAGGCGCGCCCACCGCCGCACCGCACGGCTCGCGACCGCCTGCGTGGCCGCGGTGGCCGTCCTGGCCGCTGGCGGCACCCTGGCCAGCCGCGAGATCGGCGCAAGCCAGGCCCCGTCGCATCAGGTGCTGGCCGGACCGCCACGGCTCGGGCAGTTGCCTGCGCCCGACGCGGGCGCTGGGGCGGCGCCGTATTACGTCGCGGTCAGCTCGGACGGCAGCAGTGCAGGCGTCTGGGATGCGACGAACGGCAAGAAGCTCGGGACGATTCCCGCGCCAGCTGAGCAGTCCAGCCAGGTCGGCCGCTACACAACGATCTTCATGAGCGTCGCCGCCGCCGGCGACGACCGGACGTTCGTGCTCGCCGCGAGCACGAACACCAGCAGCAGGAAGGCCGTGCCCGTCTCTCTCTTCGAGATGCGCCTGGCGGCTGACGGGACTCCGGGCCCGCTGCGGCCGCTGACCTTCCCGCGGCAGCAGCAAGGCATGGTCGGCCAGTGGTACCAGAACATCGCGGGGATGGCCCTCACCGCCGGCGGAACCAAGCTGGCCATCGCTACCGACCGCATGTACGACGACAAGAACGGCCCGGCCGACATCGAGGTCATCACGCTGGCCACCGGCGCGACGCGGACCTGGACGTCCACCCCCCAGGCCATCAGTTCCCTGTCCTGGGCCGGGGACAGCACCCTGGCCTATGCCTGCGGCGGCGTGTGCTTGCTCGACACCACCGCGTCCGGCCACGACCTGGACCAGGCCCGGCTCCTCATCCCCTGGTCCACTGCCACTTACCACGGCATGCAGGGCCTGCAATGGCCCATGATCACCCCCGACGGATCGGCCGTCTACGTCGCCATGGAGAACGGCCCGGGCTCTATCGGACTGGTCGAGTACTCCGCGCGCACCGGCCGTCCGCTGCGCGTGGTCATCCAGCCCCAGAACATCGATGGTGCCTTCTGCGGCACCTTGTGGAGCGACCCGTCCGGTCAGCACCTCACCGCCGCCTGCACCTGGGGCACCCGCACCGGCACCGTCGACAACGGCCGCTTCACCCCTGGCCGTAACCTCCCTCCGCAAGCTCCCGGCATGGTCAGCAACGGCGCCGGCGGCGACCTGATCGCCTGGTTACGCGGGACTGACTCGCAATGCAACGCGTGGCATCCACGGACGCCGTCCTCCGCGTCCGTGGATGCCCGCGGTTAGTGGCTGGGCGCCAGCGCGCTCCACACCATCGCGCCGAGGTGGTCCAGGGTGTCGATGCCGTACTGCTCGCCGGGGTTGCCGGTGCTCAGCACGGCCATCAGGTAGTCCCGGCCGTCGCCGGAAACCCAGCCGACGCTGTTGACCTGCCAGTCGGAGTTGCCGGCGCCCAGCGGTAGCCACCCGTTCTTGAGTGCCACCTTCACTCCGGCGGGCACGCCGCCGGAGACCCCCCACCGCTGAGCCGGCATGACGTTCTCCAGCAAGTACAGGGCGTAGGCCTGGTCGTTCTTATCAAGCGCCCCGCTCGGCCGGACAAGCTGGCGGAGCACGGTGACCTGGTCCTGCGCGGTGGTGGTGGTCAGCCCCCAGCCAGGCCAGGAGGAGCCGGGGCACTGCAGGCAGTCCGACGGGCTCGTGTGCACCAGGCCAACCTTGTGATCGAACGCCCGCATTCCCTGGGCACCGCCCACGTCCCCCCACAGGGTAGTGGCGGCCTCGTCATCGCTCTGCTCGATCATCGGAGGGGAGAGCTCTTGCTCGGTCAGCGACAGGACCACCCGCTGCGTCCTGCGCATGTTCAGCACGGCCTCGAGGATCTGCAGCTTCACGACGCTCGCCGCGGCCTGCGGCGCTTGCTGGCCCACCGTCCACTGCTGACCGGTGGACAGGTCGTACACGGCTACCTCGACCCGCCCGCGGCGCCCCGCGAGGTAGGCCTGGGCCTGCGGGCCAAAGGGACCCGCGGCCTGACTGGTGCTGGCCGCCGGGGACGCGGACGGCGCGACGGTGACGGACGGCGCGACGGTGACGGACGGCGCCACGGTGGCGGACGGCGCCGCCGGCAGGGCGGTCGCGGGCTGCACGCCAGTTCCCTGGCCGGCGCCCTGCCCTCCGCTGGCGTAAGGGCTGTACGGGCTGGCAGTGGCCAGCACGATGCTTGCCTGCGGGTGGCCCGGCGGCCGGAACGCCAGGTACAAGATGGCGAGCGCGGCTACCAGGGCGATGGTCCCGCCAACGGTGCGCAAAACGACGAGCGCGAAATTCCGGGACCTACCAGGCTGGTCATCACCGAGGTCGAAGTCGGCCTGCACAATCGGCACATTACTCGCCAACTCCGCACCGTGCCCGTACCCCGGCGCGGCGCGTCGCGATAAATCTGGCCTCCGCTCCCCCGCCCGCGTTTCGTCCTGCCCTGCCTGGACTTAGCTGACGGGGGCCCCATTCACGGTGAGGGTCCAGGACTGGGTCGGGCAGTAGTAGTCCGGCTCCAGGGCAGGAACGGTATACGGCATGGTGATCACGACGGTCCCGGTGAACGAGGACCACACTCCGCCGGAGGCGTGGACCGGGGAGATATCGACGTTCACCGTGTCGTTGGTGTCGTCGAGGAAGGAACTAGAGGTCGTCGGGGAACAGGCAAATATCTGCGCATGGGTCGTGCCGGTGTACTGGTCCCCCGACGGCGCCAGGGTCACGCTGAACGGCGCGTCGCTGGTACCCGGCGGCGCGAAGCTCGCCTGGAGTCCCTCATGGCAGGCGTTCCCGGCGCACGACGCGGTGAAGCTCCAGTCATCTTCCCATTTCGTCCCGTTCTTCAGGGTCCCGCCCGGCGACGACGCAGTGTCATAGTTCGTTGCGTAATCGCCGTTCAGCGGGGGCTGCCGGGTCACCGCCTGCACCGAGGGGGGATTGTCTGACTGGTTGCCGGACCAGGTCGCGGAGACGGTGTAGGTAGCCGGGCCGCCGCCAACCGGCAGGCGGGTAATCGTGTAGGTAGTGACGTTCCCGGCGGTGCTGCCCACGTTGTCGCCGTTGCTGTCGGCGATCGCGTAACTGTCCGGGACCGGCGCCCCGGCCGGCGGATCCCAGCGCAGCGTGACCGTGGTCCAGTCCGTCCCCACCTGGCGCAGGTTCCGCACGCTCGGAGCCTTCGTCGTGACGCTGGCCAGCGCCGACCCCCGGGACTGGGCCGGGCCGGACGTCTCGTAGATTCGGTAGGTATAGCTGCCGCCTGGGATGAGCTCGCTATCGGTGAAGGCCAGCCGGGCGCCTGGCACCACGGCGTACCGCACGTCGTCGCGGACCACGACCCATGAGTCCGCCTTGCGGCCGCCAGGGGCCTGCCGCCAGGAGATGACCGCCGCCGTGGCGGACGTCGCCGCCGCCCGGACGGCCACCGGCGCAAGCAGCGGCGGCGGTTCCCACGGTTGCGCGACCAGCAGCCCGATCGCCAGCCCGAGAACGGCGATGATGGCGAGGCCGATGAAGGCCCATCGACGGCGGCGTCCCGGGCTGGCGGGCGCAGGCGGAGGCGGCGGGGTCCCGAACGCGCCGACCGGGTGTGCCTCGAACTCAGGCGCCGACCAGCCCTCGGGCACCGGCTCGATCGCTGGCGCAGCCTCGGGATCACGCTGGGGCTCTAGCGGAAGCGCGGATGCAGGCACTGACTCGGGCTCGGCACCGGGTACTGGCAGGGGCGCGGGCGCTGACTCGGGCGCCATTCCATCCGACATCTGGGTTCCCGTCCCGTCCGAAGTCGGCATGCAGCTCTCGCCCGGTTAATGCTCACGACAAAAGCCACATAAACCCTATGAAAGCGACACGTGATGAGCTCGCGTGGCCATGACCGGCAGCCAGGGATCACTGATCCCCCGATAACCGGTCTCTGCACACGCCGTGGCCTGCGGGTAAGACTCGGGGAATGAACGTCACGGGCAACACCAGCGGCATCGCCCGGCACCGGGGCGTCCAGTGGCTTCGGTAACCTCACCGCCCGTGCGCTCGCCCAGGACGTCCAGGACGGTTAACGCGGCCGGATCGTAGCCCGGCGGCCGCGGCGGGATCAGCGGCCAGATACTGGAGCGCACCCTGGCCGCAGGACCCGCCTGGCCGAGGGCGGGTGGACAGCGAGCAGGCGGGCCGGCCGGATCGGGCGGCGGACGAGCTCGCCGCCGCAGTTCGGGCACACGCCGCCCAGGACGTTCTCCGCGCAGTCGCGGCACCAGGTGCACTCGTACGTGCAGATGAGCACGTCCGGGGATGCCGGGTCCAGGTCCCGGTCACAGCATTCGCAATTCGGCCGCAGCTCCAGCACATGACCAGTATCGGCAGGCGCCGCAGCCGGGGCAAGCAGGCCGGCCCTGGCATGTTCCGTCAGCCGGCGGCGCGAGTTTACAGGTTCGGCGGGTTATCTGTTATCTCGATTGCCAGTACGCCCATTATTCCACCGCAGATTATCCGATTCCTCGCGTCGATGGCGAGAGAGGTGACCGGTGAGCCGATTTCTATAATCTGCCGGATGGATCCGTCCAGGTTTGATAGCGTGACCGCGCCGGCGTAGCCAGTGGAGGCGATGACGGTGCGGCCTCCGAGCTTCCCGCTCGTTACATGCCAGAGTGCCATTTGGTGGCCGTCATCCAGGTCACTGTCAAGCAGGAGCGTTCCCTCGTGCAGGTCCCAGGCGTAATGCCTGCAGTTACCTGCGATCGCGACCGCGATGGCCTTTCCGCCGTAGTTCCCTGCGGCCATGCTGGTAATGGGTTCATCCTCATTTTGCCGCCCTGGCTGGAACGACGTCCGGCTGGCCTCGCCAGTGGCTAGGTTCCATAGGCATGGTTTGCAGTCAGATTGACTTATGGCGACGATGTGCGGCACGTCGTCAATTGACTCGACGGCCACCTCGATGCCCCGGCCGGTACCGGCCGGAGTGCACTGGATCGGGGCATAAAGCGGGGCGCGGGCGATAACGTCCCACACGTGCAGCCTGCCATCCTCTGATGCGGCGACCACAACGCTCTGCTCGCCGGCGTTCCAGGCGGCGAGACAGGTGATGTCAGTCTCCGGCGGGAGGTGGAGGGACGTTTCCAGCTGACCGCTCACGGGGTTCCACAGACAGATCTCCGGCTTATCGCCACTGGTGGCAATCAGTGTCCGCCCCGGGATTTCGACGCGCGCCGTCAAGGCTGACCTGTCACCGACAGCCCACTCGGTGATCTTCCGGCCAGTTGCGCAGTCCCAGGTGGTCATTGAGTGCCCGTCACTGGTGAGACCCGTGGCGATGGCCTGCCCGCCGGGGGACGAGCAGGTGAGTTGCCGCACGCGGGCGTCGGGGTCAGGCTCGGCCGAGCGGATGAGGCCGAGGTCCCATGAGCGGACCGCGCCGTCTCGCCCGGCCGAGATCACGGTCAGCTGGCCGCCGGCCCGGACGGTCGTTATGTTATCGACGCCGCCGGCGTGAGCGAATATGGGCTCGCCGTTAAGGTCGCCGTGCGGCCATAGCCAGCACCGGACCGTGCCGTCGCCGCCTCCCGTGCAGATAATCGGCGACGTACCGGTGCTTTCCACTTTCAATTCCATCACGCCGAAGCGGTGCCCGGTGAGGTCATCGCCGATGGCCTCTCGGCTGACGACGTCCCATACCACGATCCGGGAATCCAGGGCCGGGCTGCCGCCCAGGACGGCGATCACGCGGTTGCCGTAATCGGCGAGATCTCCGCACCAGATAGGCGACCAATCGTCGCGGCCTTCGAGAAAATCTTCTGCGCCGAACGGAGCGAACGGCTCGGCGACCAGTGACCGCGCGGAAACATCCCACACGCCCGCACGCCGGCCCTCAACCCCCGCTAGAAGCAGGAGCCTCTCACCGATAACCCTGACGGCAAGTATCCGCTGCAAGTCAGGAATGATCAGGGAATCGCCGGCTTGCTCGCCGCTGTCGATGTCGACCACCTGCACGGACTCGCCGCCGCGGGTAACGATTAGCTCCCGGTCGTGCCACCGAATCGCCGGGCTGGCCACCCAGCCGTCGCGGGAGAAGTTTCCCGGCTCGGTTTCATCCCCGATTGGGGCACCTGTGGCGAGGTCCCAGCGGTACGCCTGGCCGTTCCCGTGCTGCGTCACGATGACCGGTTCCGGCTCCCTGGCGACCGCTATGGCCGTGATGGGCGCCGGCCAGTCCTGGTCGGTGCGGCCGACCGGCGTGGCGTCGGCGAGCCGCCGCGCCTGGACTGCCCACTTACTGGCGGAGACGACACACAGCTGATCGTCAGGGCCGGTGACCGCCACGCCGACCACGTATCCGGGATGCTGCCCGACGGTCCTGCCGCGAACGAGCCGGTTCTCCTCAGCCCAGTGCGCCCAGGGCAGCGACCATGAACGCTTGAGCGGCAGCGCCGCGACCGCGTTAGCCAGTTCACTATCACCATGCTTGCGGGCGGACATCTCCAGGTAGGACGCACGCCCCTCGACGGCGGAGCGCAGGAAGGGCGATCCGGTCCGCTCGACCACTGAGGAGATCTCCCGGGCACGCGCGGAACGGCAGGACTGGAGGGCGGCCAGGAGCCGGTCCGGCCCGGCTGCGACAAGGAAGCGCGCGTCCAGGATCAGGTCGTCGAGGATGCCTCCAGCGGCGGCATGCGTGGCCAGGTAGGCCCGGGTGTAGCTGTCCGCGTCCAGCCAGTTCCGGCCCTGCCCATCGGGCGGCACCAGGTCGATGAGCCCCGCGGCGAACCCGCGCTGGATTTCGGCACGGGGGTGCTCGGCCTCAGACACGGCCCGGAGATGCTCACTGAGCGCCGCGTGGAACAGGCGGTACCGGGCCTCACCGTTTCGCTCGATCCGCTGCAGGAGGTCAACGGCGCTGGTATCCCGCAAGAGCCAGGTGACGTCTTGCTCAGCGTAAGAGCCGGTACCGAGCTCGGTGGCCAGTCGTGCCCAGGCCCGGCGGCCCGTGAGCCCGTCGCCCTCTGCCCAGGCCAGTGGCAGCAGAAGATCGCGGACCTTGCGGCGCTCCGCCGCGAACCGGGCAAGGTACTCGTCCATTGCCGCGCCCACGCTATCGGGGAACGGATGCTGCCCGCTTGCCAGCTCGGGGTCGATGACTGCCGGCGCGGCGGCCAGGGCGAACCCGGTCAGCTGCGCGATCAGGAAGCTCCTGCCCGCGCTGGCCGCGACCGCGGCGGCGACACGGCCCGCGAGCTCGGGCTGCCCCCGGTACGGCGTGCGCAGGTCCTGCTCGTCCTCTGCCAGAAGGCACCGGCGGACGTACGCCGCGATGTCACGCTGATCCCAGTAGACGGCGCTGTCGAGGTCCATCTCCACCGCGACGGGCCCGAACTGGCGCACTAGGTGCCGGTTCAGCCCCGGACGCATCCCGGCCAGCAGCCGGACCCCGGTCCTGCCGGACGCGGAAGCCATCGGTTCCAGCAGCTCGTAGATGAGCCGGCCAGGCTCGGACGCCTCGTCAACCGCATCGACCACCACGACCGCTGGCCGGCCGTCGCGGTCGTGCAGCGTGGCCAGCAACTCGCTCGCGGTGCTGGCCGTCAGGCCCAGATCCTCACCGATAGCGCCGGCAACCTGATCGACTGAGCGACCTTGCGCGCTCACAGCGCTGTGAATGCTCCCGGCCGGCGGGGTAATGCCCGGGGCCACCCGGGCTAGCTCGTGAACCGGGACCCCGGCCCGCAGCCGCGGGTACCCGAAGGTCACGATCCGCCCCAGCACGGCGGACTTGCCCGACCCAGGCCTCCCGGTAACGATCCGGGCCCGGGCATCCGGATCCTCCGCTGCCAGCCAGTCGGCAAGCTCCGACAGGACGCGCTCCCGACCGGTGAAATACCATTCCCGCCGCGACCACGACGGCGTCAGGCCCTGAGCTCGCGACTGGAAATGAGTGCGGAGAGCCGCCACCCGCTCCCGGTCCCGCCCCGCGACCGCCGCCAGCCTCTCCGCGCGAAGCCGGTACTCATCTGCCTGCCTTTGCCGCTGCCCTTCGATTTTCTCCGCCGCGAACGGCAGCACCGCCGCGACCGCTACCAGAGCCGCCAGCACGGTAAACAACGTCCAGCTCCAACTGCTCGTCAGCACGTTGGTGAGGTAGCCGACAACTGCGGCGACCACCGTGCCCAGTGACGCTACTACGGCAGTCCCGTGCGAGCGCGAGTACCGCTCGCCACCCTTATCCGCCATCGCGCACTCCAGCCCGCTCAAGGCATCAAGAACGCCCTCAACGCGAAAATACACTAACCCGAACTACGAAATAGTTAACCTTTGGCGCACGCCTCAAGGTTGCCGGCATACGGGTTAGCGCATAGATATGCGTTCGCGCAGCGCCCGTGTCATCGGCAGGTCCGGACGTCATGCCGGCATGACGCAATGCCGCTCATGCGGCCGTTGAGCCTCAGCCAGATGGCCCCATCTGGCTTGTCGAGACTTCGCACACTCAGTGACCACTTTCCATCCGTTTTCGGAGGTTTTGTCCGTGCGGGGAGTGTGCGAAGTTGCCAGCAGCCCTCCCGCCAGCCAGCGCCGGGCCGTCCCGGCGGACAACCACCGTGGCCACAGTGCGGCGTGATGCACAAGGGGCTACAGGGACAACTACGCTAAACAGCAAACAGCATTGCGGCATGACGTCAGCGCAGAACACCCGGTTCGACGCGGCATAGAGGCGGTCACCTTGCCGGCCAGGCAGCCGAGCATAGGCTCGCCCGGAGCGTCTCGTGTACGGCATTCGGGGGCCGTTCGTTCCCGCTCGCCACCCGCAGGCAGCGAGTCGATGCCGAGGCCGTGCGACTGGCCGATCTCGGCGCTGCCATCACCGGTACCCTGGGCGACGGTAGCCTTGATCACTACGCCGTTCTAGTAGGTGAAGATGCTTGCCCCCGAAAGCTATCCCGACGTGGTGGTGACAGTCGCTCATCCCTGGGGAAACATTGAAGCGCCTCTTCCCGAATGGATAAAGATCGGCCCCGGGCCGCGCCCGTATGTTGGGATCGTTGCCGCACGCCGGGTCTCGGACGGTGAGCCGGTCCCGCTGTCGGAAATTCCGCAGGAATACCACAACAGCCCCGAATCACGGAATCTCCAGCGGCAAGGACTGATCCCCTGTCCATGGGGGCAGCCACCCGACCGAGAGCCATGACCGGCGCAGCTGCCCATGAGACTCGGCTCCCGGCCCGGCGAAATTCCGTTGCTGCTGGCGTTGAGGTTGCGTAGAGTGCCCGGTCGTGAGCGAGCGAGCGTTGGTCCTCGGCGGCGGCGGGGCGGCAGGCAATGCGTGGTTGATTGGCGTCATCGCCGGCCTGCTTGACGGCGGGCTGGACGTGACCGAAGCCGACCTGATCATCGGGACATCGGCCGGATCGACGGCCGCGGCGCAGATCACGAGCGCGACCCCGGCCGAACTGCTGGCCAGCGTCCTTGCCGCCGCGCCCCAGCCGCGGACTGGGCCGGCCGGACCCGGCGCCGGACGTGCCCCGAATGCGCAGGCGGCGGACCATCTAGAGGAAACGAGCAAAATCATCGCCGCCGCTCAGGATGCGGCCGACATGCGCCGCAGGATGGGCGCGGCGGCGCTCGCCATGGATGCGGCGTCGGACAGCCGTGGGCAAGCGCAGCGGCGCGCAGCCGTCGCCGCCCGGCTGCCCAGCCAGCGCTGGCCGCGGCGGCCGGTGCTCATCGTGGCTGTTGATGCCCGCACCGGTGAACCGGTGGTGTTCGACCGCCATAGCGGAGTCGACCTGGCGGACGCCGTCACCGCTAGCTGCGCCGGACCGGGCGCGCCGCCCCACAGCATCGGCGGCAACCGGTATATCGACGGCGGCTACCGATCCAACGAGAATGCCGATCTGGCCGCCGGATACGGGCGGGTGCTGGTGGTGGCACCACTTGGCGGCCGATCACGGATGCCGGCGGCATGGGGCACTCATCTGGCAACGCAGGTCGACGAACTACGCGGGCGCGGGAGCAGAGTCGAGACGATCTTCCCGGATAGCGACTCCCGCGACGCATTCGGCGTCAACCTGATGGATCCGGCGGCGCGCCCGCCCGCCGCCCGAGCCGGCTACAGCCAAGGCAGGGCCCTGGCCGGGCAGCTCGCCGCATTCTGGCGCTAGTCCTCGTGGAGGAGGCGGCCGACTTGGTCAGCGGCGCGGCGCATCTGCGGGCCGGCGCCGTCCGCGATGTCCTCCCGGTAGGTAATGAGGTTCAGGCAAGCCCGGGCAGGCGTTCCGCCCATGGGGATCCACGCGGCGACGGCATACTGCCCCGCCTCGATCTCCGCGTGGCTGGTGGCGTAGCCCCGCTCACGGGCGAGCGTTACCTGGGCGGGCTCGCCCGCGGTGGCCGGCCCGGCGGCCAGGATCGCGTAGCCCGCTGCCCCGCGGGTCAGCGGCGTCCGCATGCCCGGCCGGAACGCGAGATGGTGGGGGGCCGTCGTCGGCTCGACCATCGAGATCGCCAGGGCCGTGTCACCCTGCTCCACGAAGAGTGACACCGTCGTCTGCAGGCGGTTGGCGAGCTCGCGCATCACCGGGCTGGACACCTCCCGCAGCCGCGGGAGGTAGGCCTCGGCCAGCGTGGCCAGCCGGGCACCCGGGATGTAGGCGCCGTCACCGCGGCGGGCCGCCAGGCCGAAGTCGGCGAGCGTCTGCAGCAGGCGGTACGCGATGGACCGGTGCACCCCGAGCATCTCGCTCACTTGCTGGACGCTGAGCCCGTCCTTGGAGTCGGCGACGGCCAGGAGCACGCGAAGCCCCCGCGCGAGCGTCTGGTTCCCGTCGCGTGCCTTGGCCGGCGTTATCGCGTTCCATTCTTGCCCGTCATCCGGCTCCGGGGCACCCGACTCCTGCACCCGCCCCAGCATAGTGTGCACACTGTGCACTTGGCACTGCACCCCGGATGCCGGCGTCTCAGCCAGCGGGCGTTACGAGCCGCGGGTGGCGATCCCCCAGACGAAAATGTCCGCGAAGGACTTGGCGACGTCCTTCACCGAGAAATGACCGCCCGCCCGCAGCCACAAGTACGTGTAGTTGTACATGCCCAGCCAGGCGGTGACCGCCAGCCGGGTGTCGAAGGGCCGGAAGTCGCCAGCCTCGATCCCCCGCTCGAACACGGCCTCGACCCGCCGCTCGTACGCCCGCCGGCGCTGGCGGAAGATCTCCGCGTTCTTGCCGGTCAGCGCGGGGAAGTCATGCAGGAACACCCAGACGTGGTCAGGGAACCGGAAGATGACGTCGAGGAGCTCCTCGCCCAGCATCGCCAGCAGTTCCGGCGGAGCGCCATCAGCCAGCGAAGCCCGGTCCGCGCCCAGCATGACCTCGTCCATCACGCGGTCATGGATGGCGGCGAGCAACTCCTCTTTAGAACCGATGTAGTAGTAGAGGGCGCCCTTGCCGATCCCGTTCGCCTCGCACAGCTCCATCGTGCTCGTCGCGTGGTAGCCCCGCTGCGCGAACACCTTGGCTGACACGTCCACGATCTCGTGGCGACGCTGCTGCCACTTGGCGCTCTTCCCGTTCTTGTCCTTCGCCCTTGCCTGCGGCATGCAGCTCCTGGTCCCCGCTTCCCGTGCCAATCCTCCAACCTGGCCAAATTTACATTGGACCGGTCAGTCGAGGCAAGCCGATGCTGTGGGAGCGGCCCCGCCGTCAGCGGCCCTGGAACGTTGCCTTGCGCGGCCCGTCCTCGACGAAGCTGCGCAGCCCGCGTTGCCCGTCCCGCGTCGCGAAGCACCGGGCGATCAGGCCGGCCTCGAGCGCGAGCCCGTCCTCGACCGCCAGCCCCAGGGCCGCGTCCACCGCCTGCTTGGCGTACCGCAGGGCGGCCGGCCCGCGCGCGAAGGTGAGTCCCTCGGCGATGGCGGCGTCGAGCACCTCGCCGTCCTCAAGCACGCGGTCGGCCAGCCCGATGGCCAGGGCCTCGTCGGCGCGGACGAGGCGCCCGGTGAGGATCAGGTCCTTGGCCCTGGCCGTCCCGACGACGCGCGGGAGCCGCTGCGTCCCGCTCGAGCCCGGCATGATGCCGAGGGTTATCTCGGGGAGGCCGAAGACCGCCGAGCGGCCCGCGAACCGGAAGTCGGCGGCGAGCGCGAGCTCGCAGCCGCCGCCGAGCGCGTAGCCGTTGACCGCCGCGATCGTCACCTGCGGGGCGGTTGCCAGCGCGTGGAAGGCCTGCTGCAGCACCCGGTTGCGCGCGTCGAACTGCTCGGGGGTAAGGCCGAGCAGGCCCTTCACGTCGGCGCCGGCGGCGAAGTGGGCCGGGCCGCCGGTGATGACGACCGCCCGGTACTGGGGGCTGGCGGGCAGTGCCGCCGTCACGGCCGCGAAGAGGTCCCATATCGGCTGGTCGAACGCGTTGAGCGGTGGCCGGTCGACGCGCAAGATGGCGAGCCGCTCATCCGCGGCGTAGGGCTCAAGCCTGACGGGGGCAGTGTCATCGTGAGGGCCGGTGGCGGTCATGGGATCCTCCTGCGGAGCATTGCGGCGGTCACACCGCAGTTCCTATCATGTACCGACCAGTCAGTGTAGCGAGCGAGGCGAGAGGGCCATGGACTTCACACTCACCGAGCTAGAAAGCGACCTGCTCGACCTGGGCCGCTCCTACGCCGAGCGCGAGATCGCCGCGGTCGCGCCGCGGGCGTGGCACGAGGAGCGGTGCCCCGTCGAGCTCCTGCGCGGCCTGGGCCAGCTCGGGCTGCTCGGGACGCTCGTGCCGGAGAAATGGGGCGGGACCGGCTCGTCCACGGTGGGCTTCGTCGCGTTGCTCGAGTCGCTGGCGGCCGTGGATCCGTCGGTCGCGGCGGCCTGGCAGGCCCACTCGACGATCGGCAGCCTCCCGCTGCTGCTGTTCGGCTCCGATGAGCAGCGGGAGCGGTGGCTGCGCCCGCTCGCGCAGGGGACGAAGCTTGGCGCCTTCGGCCTGACCGAGCCGGGCGCGGGCTCGGACGTGCGATCGCTTCAGACGAGGGCGCGGCGCGTCTCCGATGGCTGGGTGCTGAACGGGCAGAAGGCCTTCATCTCCAACGCGGGGACCGACATGAGCTTTGGCGTGACGGTCCTGGCCCGCACCGGGCAGGACGCCGACGGCAGGCCGCGGTTCGGCAGCTTCATCGTCGAGCACGGCACCCGGGGCTACACGCAGGGGCCGAAGCTGCGCGGGATCGGGTGGAAGGGCCTCGACACCAGGGACCTGTTCTTCGACAATGTCTGGGTGCCCGACAGTCAGGTCGTCGGCGAGCCAGGCGGTGGCCTGGCCCAGTTCCTCGGCTCGCTTGAAGTGGGACGCATATCCATCGCCGCCCTGTCGGTCGGCACCGCCACCGGAGCGATGCGGATGGCCCTGGACTACGCGCGCCAGCGGGAGCAGTTCGGCGCGAAGATCTCCAGCTTCCAGGCGATCCAGTTCAAGCTGGCCGACATGGCCACCGAGATCGAGGCCGCCCGGTGGCTGACCTACCGCGCGGCCGCGCAACGCGACGCCGGCCAGCCGTTCAGGAAGGAAGCCGCGATGGCCAAGCTGAAGGCCAGCCAGGTCGCCACGGCGGTGGTCAGCGAGGCGGTGCAGGTCTTCGGCGGCGCCGGCTACATGCTGGACAGCGATGTCGCGCGTTTCTACTGCGACGCCAAGGTGCTGGAAATCGGCGAGGGCACGAACGAGATCCAGCGCCTCGTGATCGCGCGAGAGCTCGGCTGCTAGATCGGAGCAATAACCATGTTCAACCTCGCACGCTCTCTCGACCGCAACGCCGACCGTTCCCCGGACGCCGACGCGGTGATCTACCGCGACACCGCGCTCACTCACCTGGGATTGCTTGACCGGGTCAGCGCGCTGGCCGCGGCCCTCAGGGAGGCCGGCGTCGGGAAGGGCGACATCGTGGCGCTGCTCATGTCGAACCGCCCCGAGTTCCTCGAAAGCGCGCTGGCGGTTAACCGCCTGGGAGCGGCGTTCCTGTCGCTCAACGTGCGGCTCGCCGAGCCCGAGCTTGAGTACATCATCCGGCACTCCGGCGCGGTCGCCATCGTGACCGAGCCCGCCTTCGCCGCGCCGGTCACCGCCATCGCGGGCCGCATGACGACGCCCTTCACGGTCGTGTGGGCCGGAGGCTGG
>Ga0335072_10003607_pt1 | contig 23232 bp, 11 predicted proteins | sample Lox_Sample_21_FD_206725 | JGI IMG/M metagenome (GOLD analysis project Ga0335072, IMG submission 206725) | Soil microbial communities from Loxahatchee National Wildlife Refuge, Florida, United States - Lox_Sample_2.1 | ecosystem: Environmental > Terrestrial > Soil > Wetlands | place: USA...
CATTCTGACCGCTGTCTCGTAGTAGCCTCCAACCCGCCACGCTCAAACAGCGTGGCGGATTCTTTTGAACTGGAGATAGACTTCACCGCATGAAGGGACAACGTGCGGGAATCTGGCTGCTCTGGGTGCTTTGCGGGGCTGCGCCGATTTTTGGAGCGATTCAAACCGGCGGCGGCGACCCGGCGGCGCTGGCTGCCGCGGGCCAGCAGGCGATGGCTCATGGCGATTACGCTGCGGCCGAAGATAATTTTCGCAGGCTGGCGCAGATCGATCCGAACATCGCCGAAATCCATGCCACGCTGGCGGCGATCTGCTTTAAGCGGCGCGAATATGAACAGGCTATTCGCGAGATTCATGCGGCTCAGCGGCTGAAGCCCGGACTGGGGAAGCTTGACAGTCTGCTGGGTCTTTCCATGGCCGAGCAAGGCAAATTCTCTGAGGCGCTGCCGCACCTGGAAAAGGGATTCCACCAGACGAGTGATTCCGAAGTGCGCCGCATGTGCGGGCTGGAGTTGTTGCGAGCGTACACAAACCTGGGACGAGACGCGGACGCCGTAGAGACTTCGCTGGCCCTGAACAAGCTCTATGCCGACGACCCGGAGGTCCTCTACCACACAGGCCGTATCTACGGAAACTTCGCCTACGACACTCTGGAAAAGCTCCACGATAGAGCGCCGGGATCGGTCTGGATGCTGCAGGCGCAGGGGGAAGCCAACGAGAGCGAGAAGAACTGGGACGGGGCCATCGTTGCCTTCAACCACGTCCTGGCCATGGACCCACACCGCCCTGGGATTCATTACCAGCTGGGGCGCGTGTACCTTGGACGGTTCCATGACACGGGAAAGCTGCCCGATCGTGAGGAGGCAAAGCGCGAATTTCAGGCCGAGTTAGACATTGACCCGGGCAATGGCAATGCGGGGTACGAACTGGCTAACCTGGAGGCCGAGAGTGGCGAGACAACCACCGCATCCGAGCGATACGAGACAATCCTGAGAGAGTATCCCGACTTTGAAGAAGCGCTCGTGGGCCTCGCAGGAATCGACCTGAGCAGCCAAAAGGCCGATCAGGCGGTCCCACTGCTGGAACGCGCAGTGAAGCTACGCCCCGGCGACGAAGTTGCCTGGTGGCGCCTGGCGCAGGCTGATCGAGGCGTGGGAAATCGCGAGGGACAGGAACAGGCTCTGGCGACCTTTAACAGAATCCACCAGGTGATTCCGGGAACTCTGCGGAACCCGAACGCCGACGCGATCACACCGCAACACCTAGACGCAAATCCGCAGCCGTAACCCGCTGCAAACGGGCGGGGGTTCCGCTCACTATCCTTATATATAGTTGTGAGCGGAACCGGAGACGGGCCAGAAAACGCAGGTTGCAGGGCGACTCAACAAATCTGAACAAAGGGAATTCCAAGCATCCGAGCCAGTTTTGCGATCAGTCCGGCCGTGTGGCCAACGCCAACGGCACAATGATGCGCCGGACCCTGCTCACTCCATTGCTCCACGAACCGCCGAGCGCCGATGGGAAACCGGTACCGGCTGTTGGTATTGCCAATAGCCAGCGTCGGGCCAGCTTCTGAAACCCCTTCCGCGACGAGCAGCCGGAAGCCGTGCTCGCGATCGTCAACGACCGACAGCAATGTGACCGGGCCGTAACGAACCGACATCTCCACCGAGAGCCCACGTCCCACTTTGCCGTGGTATACATCCAGCGGCCGGACGCGCGTCCTGCCCTGGGCGATCGCGATGTGACCCGGGCCGTCGTGCCCCATCAGAACGATATCGTCGGTAAGATCCAGCGCGTAATACTCGGTGAACGACCCGCCAGCGTCGAACAGGTCCATGATCTTCATGGCGATTGCATTCCTGACTTCATACTCGCCCGCCACGGGAACGTGGCGTGCGGTGAGCAGAGACGTGCCGAGGATGATCGAGCTCATCGTATCTTCGTTTTCCGCAACTCCGGAGCCTTTGTAGTAATAGGCAAGAGACTGGAGATCGTGGTGTTCTACCAGGCGGTCGAGCGCTATCGAAGTGCGCGCTGCCTGTTCCAGTTCGCTGTGCTCACAATCCGCTTGTATATCGAAGTGATCCTGGAACAAATGCAGGCGCTGTGCTATCTGATCCGCAGTGCACTCGTCCCGCGCAGCACTCAGCTCGTCGACCTCGAGCATCTCTATATGACAGCCAAAGGTGATCGCCACCTGCGTGATGTCGGTCGCCACATCGAGCATCCCGCCGTAGTAGTGGCCCAGCAATCCGAGGCGAGTCTCCTCAAGCGCGACCTTTACTTGTGCACCTCTCACCCACTCCTCGATCTCCCTCCAGCTCGCATCGTCGGTGAGTGACCCGGTCACCTGCTGGAAGGCAATGCGCGCACGCCGCAGCACATTTGCAATCTCCGGCATCGGACAGGCCGAACACCACGCCAGCCACGCTCCGGTCATTGCCGTGCGATCCGGCAGCCGGTTGAACGCTTCATAATCGATCGCTGCACCCGGCTGAAGGTTCAGCACGATCACCGGAACCTGCGCGCGCTGCAGCAAGGGCAAGACCGTGCTCGAAAGCGCATAGGTTGTCACATACAGAAACAGCAGATCGATGTCCGCGCGCCGGCATGCATGCCCCGCCTCGCGGCTTCGTTGCGGTGTGTCCACCAGGCCCAGGGATTCGACGTGCGAGCCAAACCCCTCCAGCCTCTCCCGCACCTGCTGCAGATGGCCTTCGAGCTGTTCGCGCAGCCCTGGGAACTGGGGCCAGTACGCATCGAGACCAATACCGCACAATCCAGCGCGCAGTCTCCTGGCAGTCATCTGCGGCCTCTACTCCGCCTTTAATACCGTTACAGCAAATGGAGCCAGCGTGAGACGCGGCCCGCTCAATGTTCCGGTGCGCGGCGCGTTGTCGGCAGTCGCTTCATCCACCGTAACGAACTGTGCGTGCTCGAAACCAGGGGGCACCGTCGCCGTCTCCTCCGCGTTGCTCCGATTGACCAGCAGAATCCTGCGGCCCTGCGGAGTTACAAACCCCTGCGCGTAAGGCTGGCCTTCGTCGCCATCGGATGGCGGGGTAGTCACGAGCCGGTCACCCGGACGAAAGTTTTCGACGATCATTTTCAGCACCCAGCATCGTGCATTCGGCTTCCCGTTGTTGTAGTCCACCATCGACACGCTGGGAAACTGCGATGGATAGCCAACCAGCTGCGACTCACCGATCACATCCACGCCCATCTTCGATAACTCGGCAAAGAGATAGGCATACAACGCGCCCGCAGCATTCCAGTAGAGATGCGGAATGTGATCCGGCAGCGCTTTGCCGACGCGGTTCTCCAGTCCATCGGTGGGGAGAATCACTCCCAGCTCATCGGTATCGATCTTCGTATCCGGCGACAGCCGGTCTCTTATGGCAAGGATGTAGCGTGTGACGCTGAGAAAGCCGTCGGCCTGATTGAAGAACGTATGCTGCCACGCGTCCGGGCCCTCGTCGAGTGCCGGAGTGGCGTAAAAGTGGAACGACACATAGTCGAGTGGAATGCCGGGCCGATGATTTTTGGCATTCAGGAAATACTCGAAATACTTCGGATTCGCGCTCGGCGCGGCCAGCGCCAGTCCCATGAATTTCGTCTCAGGACTCACGCCGTGAATCGCAGAAACAATCGCATCGTAGCGATCTGTATATTGTTCGGGCGTCATCTGATGCTCGAAGTCGATCTCGTTCAGAACCTCCCAGTACGGGAATTTGTAGTGATAACCGGACTCATGCCGTTGCCCATTTTCATCGGTAAAGCCGCCTTTGGTGAACCAGCTCACGAGGCGCGCATAGTAGTCACCCAGCTCCTTTCCGCTGGGATCGCGCAGTTCCGTTCCCTGGGTGTAGTTCCAGAAGACCTGGTTCGGATCCTCCGGATAGGTCACTGGCTTGTCGGTTTTGAACATCCAGGCCGGAATCGTGCTGAAGTTAATAATTGTTGAGTGCCCTTCCGTGGCAGAGAGAAAGTCCTTCGTTACCGGATCAATATAGGTGAAGTCCCAGGATGTGTGGTTGGCGGTCGGCGGCTGAAGCTCTGCCACTGCAACCTTGGGATAGGGCAGCCATGGCACATATCGTACGTAATCGGCACCCAGCATCCTGAGCGCCGCAAACGCGCCATCATGGATCGGCGATCCAGGATTGAGCATGGGATTGGTTACGACCTGCAGGGTCGGCGTCGACTTCGAGACAATCAGTGTCTTGTCCCAGTTGATATCGATCTTCCGCGCTGTTCTAGGGGCTTCCTGGGCTGCGATCGCACAGGATGCGCAACATGCAGCCACAAGCATCGAGATCAATCGGGATCGCATCGCAGACCTCCGTTCATCGGTCGCCTCGGACCGTGCATAGCTGCCCCCCGACGAGCGGGGGGGAAATCCGACACCACCATCTTAGGGGGCTGCCTTTTCCTCCACAATTGTCACCGGCCCCAGCAGTCCTGAGGGCAGCAACGGTGAGTTGGCGCGATAGGGTTTTACGTCGGCGAATGTGTATTTCTTTGTCATATCGGGTTGCTGATCGCCGATCATCCGATTGACCCAGGCGTTGGTGACTTTGATCGTGATTTCATTCCTGCCGGGCTTGAGCGCCGCGGTCGCGTCCACGCGATACGGCGCGTGCCAGACGATTCCGAGCGATTTACCGTTGACCGTGACCTCGGCAAGATTCTTCACGTCGCCCAGATCGATCCACACATGCGCGCCTTTGCCGAACCAGTTCGCCTGCGCGTCAATCGTCTTTGTATAGGTACCCGTTCCCGAAAAATACTTCACACCCGCATCGCTGTTGTCGCTCCACGATGCGAGCGTGTCGAGCGTGATGGATGGTGGCGCTCCCCAGTCCGGTGGAAAGCTCACCGTCCAGGGACCCGTCACCGCGGCCAACTGCGTTTCTCTCATCGCCGGTACATTGTGCGATGTCTCGCCAGTCGAGTTCCTGAACACAACAAAGACCGTGCCCCACGGCTCCAGCTTCAACGGCACCGTCGTCCGTCCGTCTGCAATCGTAAACGACGCCGGCAGCATCCTGCCCGTCTCCGCATACCAAAGCTCCGGTGTTTTTCCCGTTACACGAAACATTGCCTGCACGGTTGCGCTGTCGTCGCTGCGGTTGTCCACGAAGTACAGGTCACCATTGGTCAGCTTGCGATGGACAAACTCAATCCGGTTCTCGCTTCCCGTGTAGTGAAAGTCGGGAGGGATGTTCATCGCCTTTAGCGCAGCCGCCGCATCGTTACCGGCGTAGACCGTGCCCTTGCCCACAGAATGAACGCCCGTGCCATCGCCGAAAAGCGCATCGTTAAGCCTGTGGAACTCTGCCGCGTCATCGGCGAGGCTGGGGTCGTCGGTCGGCTTCGGTCCCGCAACAGCAGCTCCCGACTGCACCAGCTTTTCAATGGCCTTCAGCACAGGCAACGACATGTGCCGGCTGTAAGGATCGAGCACGAGCAGCCGATAGGTCGTGCCTCCCGGTGTGGTGATGCGACCATTTGCGACGCTCAGTTCGTGGATGAGCGCGTCGGCGTTCACGTAATCGAATCCGTAACCCGGAGGCATGTCAGGAGACTTTTCGTGAAAGATCGCCGTCAGATTCGAATCCTCGCCATAGAAATAAATCACGTCGGCGCCGAAGTGTCCCTGCTGCAGCAGGTAGCTGGTGCGGCCCAGGTAATTCACCCATGCACCCGCTTCCTCGGCCCAGGTGTCGTTGCGATTGAACCACTGCCCGAATGGGCCCAGCGTCAGTCCCGGCTTCTTGTCGACCAGCGGCTGATGCGCCGACTCGTGGATGACAAAGCGATTGATCCCGTTCAGAAATTCCTGGTCTGCCGTCGGCTTCAGCGTCACCGGCGACCACGCCCAGGGCGCTGCCGCCGCCGTCATGGACTCGGCTGCCGCGAGGTTCTGCCCATAGATGTGGGCCACCGATGCCGACTCGCGATCGTCCGCGTTATATCCGTACTGCTCGTGGTTCACACCTGGCGACTGGGTCCACATCGCGCTCATCGGGATCTCGTTGAACTTCTTCACCTCCATCCCGTCGGCGACGAATGCGCGCCCGTCTTCATGCGACTCGCCGTAGTGGCCCATATGCCACTCGTGAATCACCTGCTCCAGCACTCCGTAGTGCTCGTCGGCAATCAGGTCGGCGATGGTCTTGCGAAAGTCCCACAGGAAGCGGTCGCTTGCTTCCGCGCTCTCCACGACTTCTCCGGTCAGCACCGGCATCCATGGAATTGGATCGTAGCCCCGGCGCTTGCGGAACTCCGCGATCATATCGTCGGTCCAGTTCTGCGAACCGGCTTCCCAGCTGTCGTTGATGATGTAGCGAATTCCATGCTGGCCCATTTCGCCGGCGCCCACCGTGTCCTTGTAGCTGTCGAGATACTTTTCCATGTACTGGCGGACGTCTTTGCCGTTGAGCTTGTCCACTTCAAGCCCCGTTGCCTCCGCCGTCGCCGGATGATTCGTGATCCCCAGCAAACTGTATCCAAACCGCAGTACCGTCCAGTGTCCGGGCGGCGGTGTCCAGTCCAGCGTTCCATCAGGCCGCATCTTCGAGGTCAGATCGATCACGTCGGCCTTGTTCACTGCGTCGTCTGCACTCGTGGGAGCCGACGCAAACCCGTACAGATCGGGTTCCGGTACAAAGGCCGCCTTTTGCTCGAAATGGTTCACCCGGGCTCCCGGATGCAGCACCAGCTCAGCAATCTCATAGTTCGTGGGTGCGGGCGGTAGTTTGAAACCGAAGGAGGACGGGTCGATGCCTTCAGCCCACGCGGGCCGCGGCGGAGGCGGCGTGCGGAGGAATGTCACGCGGAAATATTTAGCCTTCACGGCCGGAAACGAGACTGTCAGCTCGGGCGAATCTCCCGTGCCGAGCTCGCTGATGGTATGCCAGTTGCCGCCGTCGTCGCTCGCCTCCAGCGCCTTTTGTGGCGCGCCCACGCCGCTGATCATTGCCACGATGCGATTCGGATCCTGGGTCACGATAGTGACGGCGCGAATCGTTGTCGGCTCGGCGAAGGCGTACTGGATCCACGCCTTCTGCCCTTGCGGTGGAATCGGCAGTTCGGTGACTTTCTCCAGGTCACCATCCGTCAGCGCGGCGGTGTCGGGGGAAGCCCCGCTGAAGGTCATCGTCGGGTGGAGGCTCTCGATGCTGACATCGTTCGCAGGTCGACGGTATGCGATGACGACCGAGTCGGCGTAGAACTGGGGCGGAGCCTTCGCGCCATCCTGACTGCCCAGGGCATCGCGAATCCCGATGTCCTGAAAGGCTCCGGTATTGGCCGGCGGATGAGGGAGTTTGCCGGTGAAGGGCTGTCCACCTTCGACCTTCGTCGCGCTCCACACGTACTTCTTCATCCCGTCCGAGGGAGGCACCCACGGACCGCCGGACTCACTCCAGCCGGGCGAGCCTGCGATCGCCATTTCCATTCCAAACTTGTCGCCGAGCGCGATCGCGTCTCGAAATGCATCCTTCCACTCCGGCGTCATGTAGACAAGGCGCTTCGGAACGACCTGCGGCGTCTGCAGCGCTGCATCGAAATTCTGAAACCCGGCAATGCCAACGCGGTGCATCCAGTCCAGGTCCAGCTGAATGCCCTCCTTCGAGATGTTTCCGTTCATCCAGTGCCACCACACGCGTGGACGAGCGCTCGCGGGCGGATTCTCGAATCCGCTTTGCAGGGAATCCGCCTGGTTCTGTCCCAAAACTGCAAGGGTGGCTGCCAGCAACAGCGCTGCTGCGAGTACTGAGCGTCGAGGATGACCCATATCTGGTCCTTTCAGCCGTGATGGAGATGAGCCGGGCACAGGAGCGCTGTCGACGAATCCCCGCTGCCTGAGCCGGTTTCAAACGCGGAAACACCCTAACACGAATGTAATTCGAAAGGGAAATAAATTCCCAATTGAAGTTTCGGCTCTTTGGGTGCGCTAAGTGGTGGCACCCTGCTCGATGTCAGGGGCTTCAATGGGGAGGCGCAAAAAGAAGGTTGTGCCGCGCCCGACCTCGCTCTCGAATGTGAGCGAGCCATGGTGGCGGTCGACAACCGAACGGGCAATCGCCAGTCCCTGGCCGGTGCCGCGGCCGACGTCCTTGGTCGTGAAAAAGGGATCGAAGATGCGTTCGCGAATGGCCTCGGGGATGCCGGAACCGTTATCGGCGATGGTGATGAGCACCTGGCTGCCCTGGGCTTCGGTGTGGATGCGAATCTTCCCCTTCGCACCGGTTTGCCCCACAACATCCGCGATGGCGTGGGCAGCGTTGACCAGCAGATTGAGAAAAACCTGATTCAGATCACTGGCGCTGCAGACGACCATCGGCAGTTCGCCCAGATCGGTTTCGACCTCGGCGACATATTTAAGTTCATTTCGTGCCACGGTGAGCGTATTCAACAGCGCTTTGTTGAGGTCGGCACGCACATGGCTGCGGCCTTCGGGGTGGGCGAATTCCTTCATGGCACGAACGATAGTGACCACCCGCTCGACTCCCTCCTGGGTCTGGGCCAGAGCCTGGGGAATCTCTCTGAGGAGATAGTCCGTGTCGAGAGTTCGCTCCAGTCTCTCCAGTTCGGCAGCGAATGCCGGGCCGGTGCGCTCGCGGAAGGCGCGCAGTCCATCGAGGAGCGCCTGGATTTCCTGGAACGAATCCTGCAGGAAGCGGACGTTGTCTCCGATGAACTGCATGGGAGTGTTGATCTCGTGGGCGATCCCCGAAGCCAGGCGACCCACCGATTCCAGCTTCTGCGCCTGACGCAGTTCCATCTCCGCCACATCGCGTCCGGTAATGTCGCGGGCAATCGCCTGAATGCCCACGGCGGCGCCATCGCGACAGATCAGGCGGGGGCTGACTTCGAGCGTGACGCGGCGGCGATCTTTCGTGCGGACGTCGATTTCGAACTTGGCAGGCGCATCGCCGGCGACCATGCGCGCCACCTGGCTGCGAATGGCCTCGCACTGATCTGCGTCCATCAGATCGCACAGATTCATGCCCGTGGCTTCGCCGCGACTGAAACCCATGGTCTGCTCGGCAAGCCGGTTGAACGAAGTGATGCTGAGATCGATGCCGAGGGTATAGACCAGATCGCTGGCATTCTCAAACAGTTCGCGATAACGCTCTTCTGAAGCACGCAGGCGTTCTTCGGCGAGCCGGCGCGCCGTAATGTCCTCAATCTGGGTAATGAAGTGAGAGAGGCTGCCGGAGCTGTCTCTGGCAGCAATGATTCGAACGCGCGCCCACAGGGTCTCGCCGTCTTTGCGGATATAGCGCTTTTCCATGTCGGCGGTGCGGATCTCGCCCTGGATGAAGCGTACCGCCGCCTGTTTGGAGCGCTCGAGGTCCTCTTTATGGGTAATTTGTTGCCAGGCTCCGGCGAGAAGCTCTTCCTGAGTGTAGCCAAGCATTCCGCAGAGGGCGGCGTTGGCATGGAGAAAGCGGCCGTCGAGGGCGACCATGCACATGCCGTAGGGTGCGTCTTCAAAAGCAGTACGGAAACGATCCTCGCTCTCACGAAGGGAAGCTTCGGCGCGTTTGCGTTCGATAAACTGGGCGATGCTGTGCGCGACCGAGGCGAAGGTCTGGCGCGCGGCTTCGGTCAGGTGCTGCCGGGCGAACACAGCGGCGACACCGAGAACCTGTTCGCCCACGTTCAGCGGGCAAGCGGCGAAGGCAACCAGGTGCTCGCGCCCGGCCCATTCCGGATCGCCCAGCCAGGGCTCGTTCATTTCGAGATTGGTGAACTCCGGCTTGCCGCTGGCGGCGATCTGGCGAATGCCGAAGGCGTCGCGGACGCGGATATCGTCGGCACCCATGCGGCTCAAGTTTCCGGCTGCGGCCTGAAGATCGAGGTTGCCGTCGCTCTCGCGGATGGTCCAGATGCGCGCGCAGGCGACCGACATGTGCCGGATGAAGACCTCCGCGCAGGCCCGCAGGCCCCGCTCCGGATCTCCGGCGCCGGTGAGAGCGAGGCCGATATCGGCCGAGAGCGCGGCCAGCCGATGGCGCTCTTCCATCTCGACCTCGATGCGCCTGCGTTCGGTGACATCCTGGTAGAGGGCAAGAATCTCAGGGGACTTGCCCGGGACGATGAGCGGCACTCCGTAAATCTCGACGTCCAGAAGAACGCCGTCGCGGCGGCGGCGCTGTGCGATTATGTGGACACTTTCTCCTGCCAGACATGCGCTCACTGTGAGACGGCACTCGGCCAGACGATCTTCGGGCACGATGAGGCTTTCGATCGGGGCTCCCTGAAGTTCCTCGCGGGAATACAGGAAGAGCCGCTCCAGAGCGGTATTCGAGAGCCGGATGCGCCCGGAATGGTCGAGGACCGCGATGCCGAAGGGGCTGACTTCGATGAGGGTATTGAGATAGGCGGTCTGCTCGGCGAGGTTTTGTTCGGCGCGCTTACGGTCCGAGATATCGAGAAAACTCTCCAGCAGATAGCGACGGCCGCCCATGTTGACCGGGCGGACCGTTTTAATGATGGCCCGCTTTTCACCGGCTATCGTCAGCAGCAGGCGCTCGGAATTGTCCACCTGCTGGCCCAGATCGGTGACCGGGCAGCGACCCGACTCGGCCGGGCAAACGAACCGATGACACACCGCGCCCACGATCTTTTCACGCGGCGCTTCGACCAGCGAGAGCGCGACGGGATTGGCATCGACAATGCGATGCGTCTGGGGATCGATGATGAAAATTCCGGTCTCGACGCCGTCGAACAGGGCCTGGATGCGATCGCGCATCTGGCTCAGATTGCTTTCGCATTCGGGCAGCACGCCCTCGCAGGGAAGGCAGGGCAGCAGGGCGCCTGTGCTCGCCCCCCCGGCCCGGGCGGATCTGTTCTCATGTGCCGCAACATCGGCAGCAGCGCTGCGGCCGGACCCCGGCGGCGGAGCCATCAGGTCCGGAGTTGAGAGCGGATTCTTCACGGGTTTCCGGTGGTGTCGGTGGGTTCGCAGGCGGCCTCGAACGCCGCAAGCCATTCGGCAAATCCTGAAAACTGCACGGTGGGAAGAAGGTCGAACGTGATCAGACAGGCCATCATGGTTGGCTTTCCCTGAACCTCGATGATGTACCCGCGCGTGTCGGCAATCATGCGCTCCATCTCCATGGAGACGGCGGCGGCGGAAATGTAGCGATCGATCACAGCAAGAAGGATGTCGCGCCGCCAGTGGAACAGGCGGTCGCCTCTGGAGAGCGCATTCTGCAGATATCCCGCTACGGTACTCAGATAGCTGCCGGTGGCGCTCTGGCCGTAACGCTGCTCGATCGTATCCAGCACCGGCATGCGCAGCAGCACGGTGTACGTCTGAGCATCCTTGCCGATGCGGGACTCGAGGCAGGCCTTCGCTTCGGCGGGTCCGGGCAATCCAATGGGACTGCGGAACTGCTCCCACCGGGATGGAGCTGCAGTGGACCAGTCGATCGGGGTGCGCTGCATGGAGCGCGCCTGGCTGGCCAGCTCTTTCTCTTCGACCGCCGCATGGTACTGGTCGACGCCGCTGTTGATGGCTGCCACCAGAACGGTTTTGGGACAAGGCTTGGTCAGAAAGTGCAGGATGTGGCCTCGGTTCACCGCGTCCATCGCGGCGTGCAGGTCGGCGTGCCCGGTCAGCATCATGCGCACCGTGTCGGGAGCCTTTTGCCGGACTCGGGCGAGAAACTCACTGCCGCTCATGCCGGGCATGCGCATATCGGAGACGACCACCGCAAAGGGACCGTCGCGGTCCAGAGTCATCAGGCCTTCTCCGCCGCTGGTGGCCGTGGTGACATCGAAGCTTTGATGGAGGATTCTCCGAAAGCCATCGAGGGCGGAGGTTTCGTCGTCCACGAACAGGATCTTGTCGCTCACAATCTTCTCCGGTACTGACTCACAGGCGCTGTCCCGCTGCAGCCAGACCGCGCCGGCGCCACGTCTCCTCCGATCCGGTCAACACTGCACGAGGCCCCGCAGGCTTTTTCCCCAACCGCGCGAGGTGCCTGCTTTTCCCATCGGCAGAATCGGCGTGTGCACGAGTGCGACGATGTGATGGCCAGGAGGCCACAGCCGATAAGGGAAGACGAGTGCGCGAAGCATTGAAATCCTGGACGCGGGCCATCCTGAGCAACAGGATCGGGCGGTTCGGCCTGGCGCCGCTTCTCCTGGGTCTGACCCTGGTGCCCTCTCTCGTTCTCCACGGGCTCCTGCCTCAAAGCCAGGAATACCTGTTCCTGGCGGCGGTGGTTGCAACCGCCTGGCTGGGAGGATGGGGTCCCGGGCTGCTCGCGGCACTGCTGGCCCCGTTTGTGATCGACTACTTCTTTCTTCCACCCCTGTACACTCCGGGGATCAGCCGGGAGGCCCTGCCCTGGGTCCTGCCCTTCTTAGCGAGCGGTGTGGCGGCAGCGTGGCTCAGTTCCACCCGCGCCGCAGCCCGCAGGGCTCAGGAGCTGCTCCGGGAGAGCGAAGGGAAATTCCGGCGGATCCTGACCAATCTGCCCGATATCGCCTGGACCTCGGACAGCAGCGGAAGGATTGTCTACATCAGTCCCAAATGCGAGAAGACGCTCGGTTACAGCAACGAGGAAATCTACGCGGGCGGAGATGGGTTGTTCCTGGGATGCGTGCACCCGGCGGACCTGCGCCGCATCCAGTCCACGATCGACGATTTGTTTCTGCACGGCGGAACCTGCGAGGTGGAATTTCGTTTCCACCGCCGGGATGGTTCCTGGATATGGCTGCTCAACCGCGCCGCTTCCTACCAGATGAATGGCGTCACCTTCGCTGACGGCGTGCTGAGCGATATTTCCCTTCGTAAACAAAGCGAGATCGATCTTCTGGCCAAGACGGCCTTTCTGGAAGCACAGACGGAAGCCACCATCGACGGCCTTCTTGTGGTGGATGCGAACGGCCAGGAGATCCTGCAGAACCGGCGATTCTTTGAGATCTTCTCCGTGCCGCCGGAACTGCGTGTGCCTGGTGATGATGCTCAGGTGCTGAAGTATGCGATGAGCCGGGTGAGGGACCCCGGTTCGTTTCTGGCCCGAGTGATGCACCTGTACACGCATCCGGACGAGACCAGCCGGGATGAATTCGAGTTAATGGATGGAACCATCCTCGATCGCTACTCGTCGCCGGTGAGAGGCCAGGACGGTCATTACTACGGACGCATCTGGATCTTCCGCGACATCACCGAGCGAAGGCGCAACGAAGATGCGCTGCGGCAGCTTTCCGCGGCCGTGGAGCAGAGTCCGGTCTCCGTGGTCATCACCGATCCGAGCGGCAATATCAGCTATGTGAACCGGAAATTCGCCGAGACGACCGGCTACAGCGCCTCCGAAGTGCTGGGAAAGAATCCGCGCATTCTGAATTCGGGCAATGCGCCACGTGAAACGTATGCGAACCTCTGGACAACGATTCTCGAAGGGCGGGAGTGGCGCGGTGAGTTTCGCAACAGGAAGAAAAACGGTCAGCTGTTCTGGGAGGCGGCGACGATTTCGCCGGTCACCGACCCGGATGGCTCGATCCGCCACTTCCTCGCCGTCAAGGAAGACATTACCGAGCGTCTTGCCCTCGAGGGCGAGCTTCGCCAGGCGCAGAAGCTGGAAGCCATCGGGCAGCTGGCCTCCGGCATCGCGCACGAGATCAATACGCCCATTCAGTTTGTAGCCGACAACCTTACGTTTCTTAAGGACGCCTGCTCAGGAATTTTTCCCCTGCTGGATTCCTTTCGGCGGGCCGCGGAGGGCCTGTCGCCGGGGGCCGTCGCAGCCTGCGCAAAGGCCGAAGCGGACTGCGATCTGGAATTTCTGCGTGCAGAGGTGCCCGAGGCTATCGAGCAGAGCCTCGAAGGGACCAGGCGTGTGGCCACCATTGTGCGGGCCATGAAGGAGTTTTCTCATCCGGATGTTGCGGAGAAAACTTATTGCAATCTGAACCAGGGCATCGCGTCGACTCTCACGATCGCGCGCAGCGAATGGAAGTACGCGGCAGAAGTGGAGACCGAATTCGATGAAACGCTGCCGCCGGTGCTGTGCCATCCCGGCGAAATCAATCAGGTGGTGCTGAACCTGATCGTGAATGCGGCGCATGCCATCCGGGAGAACGCGCAGAAATCCGGCAAAGGACTGATTACGGTGCGCACGCGGCGCGATGGGGAGTTTGCCCAGATCACGGTCACCGACACCGGGGCCGGGATTCCCCCCGAGATCCAGGGCCGTATCTTCGAGCCGTTCTTTACCACCCGCGAACCAGGTTCAGGGACCGGCCAGGGCCTGGCGCTGGCGCACAGCGTGATTGTCCGCAAGCACGGGGGAAAGATCTGGTTTGAAACGGAAGTGGGGCGGGGAACGACATTCTTTATCCATCTCCCGGTTGAACCGGCACGGGAGCCAGAGGCGAGATGAGCGCAAAGCGGCTGCTGTTTGTCGATGACGACCGTATGGTCCTGGGTGGCCTGCGACGTGCACTGCACGACACGCGGGCCGAATGGGAAACAGTGTTTGCCGCCTCCGGCCAGGAGGCCCTCGACGAACTGGAGAAATCGCCGTTTGACGCGGTGGTGACCGACATGCGCATGCCGGGCATGGACGGAGCCGAGTTGCTGGAGCGCATCAAGGACCGTTATCCGGAGGTCATCCGCATCGTTCTCTCCGGGCAGTCGGAGAAGGAAGCGGTGCTGCGCTCGATTGCTCCGGCCCACCAGTATCTGGCCAAGCCGTGCGATATCCGGGAACTGAAAACGCGGCTGGGCCAGGCTTTTGCTTCGCGCGATCTGGTGCGGAACCCCGCCATCGCGGCGGCCATTGCGCGTCTTCGCTCCATCCCCAGCCTGCCCGCCATTTACAGCGAGCTGACAGCCGCCCTGCGCTCCGAGATGACGTCACTGGCGCAGATTGAGGAGATCGTTGCCCGGGATGTGGGCATGGCGACCAAGATTCTCCAGCTTGCCAACTCAGCCTTCATCGGGGTGCACGGCCAGGTGCAGAGCCTGCGCCAGGCGGTCTCGCTCATCGGCGTGGACACGGTGCGCACACTCACTCTGTCGATCCACATCTTTTCACGCTTCGACCGCCATGCGGCGATGGCGAGCCAGATGGCTCTGCTTTGGGAGCACAGCGTCGAAACCGCTTCCCTGGCACAGCGCATCGCCATGCTCGAAACCGCCGACAAGGCCATGGCCGAGGCATGCTTCGCCGCCGGTCTCCTCCACGATGTGGGGAAAGTGATTCTGCTGGGCGAGCGGCCACAGGAATACGCCGAGGTTCGCAAACGCCTGGAATCAGGCAGCGCCTCGGTGGAAGAGGTGGAGTGCGACATTCTGGGCTGTTCTCATGCGCAACTGGGCGGATATCTGATGAGCATCTGGGGCCTGCCGGTCTCGCTGGTTCAGGCCGTGGCGCTCCACCACTCGCCGTCGCAGTCAATCGAAACAGAGTTTTCAGCGCTGACCGCGGTGCACTGCGCCGACGCCCTCGTGCATGTCGCACCGGGCTCAGTTGATCCGGCCGTCGATATCAGCTGGCTGCGTCAGTTGGGCCTTGACCAAAGAACGAGCACCTGGCGGAATCTTCTGGACGAAATGCGGGCTGTCGCCTGAATCGGCCATCAGCCCGCTGCTACTTCTCCGCGACACTCTCGAAGACTGTTTTCTCAAGTGCGTACTGAGAGGCCAGTTCGCAGAACTGCTTTACCTCAGTGTCCACCCAGCTTTGATCTTTTCCCAGCTCGCGGGCCATCAGTGAAGCGACCGCGGGAGCCATGGCAATCGCGGCGCGCGCGTTGAGGAAGAGAGCGCGTGTGCGCCGTGCCAGCACATCCTCGACCGTCCGCGCCATTTCCTGGCGCACAGACCACACAACTTCAGCAGCTATATAAGGTAGCTCCGCATTCAACAGCGTTGCCAGCTCGGGAGAGTCGGCCGCAAGCCTCTGGATATTCTCAGCGTCGGAGCCATAGACCCACAGGCTTCCCGGCGTTTCGACGTTGTCGGCGTAACCGTGGATGCGCAGATCCCGTGTAACGCAGGGCCTTTCCGGCAGCTTGCCCAGGATCAGGACGTGGTCCACGGTGTCTTCCGCCATATGGCGATACGTGGTCCACTTGCCTCCGACGATGGTGAGCAGACCGGACTCGTCGATGTGAATGGTGTGGTCGCGCGAGAGGGCTGACGTTTTGCTTGCGTCGGAGCCGGCGGCTTTTACCAGAGGGCGAATCCCCACATAAACACTCAGCACATCTTCCCGTTTGGGCGGACGGCTCAGATACTCTCTGGCCGTTTCCAGAACGAAGTCAATCTCCTGCTCGAAGGGGAGTGGTTCGTAGGACGGCGCATCGATCGGGGTATCGGTCGTGCCGACAACGGTGTGCTGGTGCCACGGGATGGCAAAGAGCACGCGCCCGTCGCTGGTGTGCGGCACCATGATGGCAGTTTGGCCGCGGAGAAACGAGCGTTCGAGGACGAGGTGAATGCCCTGGCTGGGCGCAACCATGGGAACGACTCGTTGGTCGGCCATGCGCCGGGTCTCATCGCTGAAGATGCCGGTGGCGTTGACCACAACGCGCGCGTCCAGCGAAAGCCGTTCGCCGGATTCTTTGTCTTCGGCAACCACACCATCCACAAAGCCGTCCTCGCCCTTGTGGATTTCCACCACCGGAGCATAGTTCAGCGCCACGGCTCCATGGTCGGCGGCGGTTTCGATCAGCTGAATCAGCAATCGGGCATCGTCGAACTGCCCATCGTGATAGACAACGCCTCCGCGGAGGCCATCCTGCCGCAGTGTAGGCAGGCGCTCGAGCGTCTCTTCACGCGAGAGCAGCTTTGATTTGCCAAATCCATACTGACCTGCGAGCAGATCGTAAATTTTGAGGCCGATGCCGTAGAACGGAGCCTCCCACCAGGAGTAGTTGGGAACCACGAATGGCACGTCGTGGACCAGATGCGGCGCATTCTGGCGCAAAATGCCGCGCTCTTTCAGGGCTTCCATGACCAGCGAGATGTTTCCCTGCTCGAGATAGCGGACTCCTCCGTGTACCAGCTTGGTGCTGCGACTGGATGTGCCTTTGCCGAAATCTTCCCGTTCGAGCAGCAGCGTCGCGAGACCCCGCGTGGCTGCGTCGACCGCTACGCCGGCCCCTGTTGCTCCACCGCCGATGATCACCACATCCCAGGGCTCGCGCCGTTCTTTCGCTCGCGCAAGCATCGCTTCGCGATTCATGCTCTCTCCCCGGACTTCAGCTTCCCTGCCCCGGCTCGGCGTTGCTCGCGCGGTTCCATCCGCGGGCTCGCGCCACAGCGTCCTGCCACTTTTCGAGCCGGCGCTGCATTTCCCTGCGATCTGCTCTCGGCTGAAAGAGCTTATCCGGGCTGCGGAGTTTCGCAATCTCCTCTGTGCCGCTCCAGAAGTCTACGGCCAGGCCGGCCAGGTAAGCGGCGCCGAGCGCTGTCGTCTCCAGCGTCGCAGGGCGCCGCACCGGAAGCTGCAGAAGATCAGCCTGAAACTGCATGAGCATATCGTTGGCTGCGGCGCCACCGTCCACTCGAAGCTCAGCCAAAGGCCGGCCGGTGTCGTGACCCATGGCATGCAGCACATCGGATACCTGAAAGGCGATGCTCTCAATGGCCGCACGGGCAAGGTGTCCGACTTCAGTGCTGCGCTGGATGCCGATGATCATCCCGCTGGCGTAGGGATCCCAGTACGGCGCACCGAGGCCCGTGAAGGCCGGAACAAAAACGACGCCGTTGGTGGAATCGACTGTGGCTGCAATGGCCTCAACATCCGCCGAGGCAGAGAAGAAGCGCATGTTATCGCGCAGCCACTGGACCACCGCGCCACCCACGAAGATACTGCCCTCCAGCGCATACTCCAGCTTTCTGTTTGGATTGCAGGCCAGGGTCGTAATAAGTCGGTGACCGGAAAGGGTAAAGTCGCTTCCGATGTGCTGCAGGAGGAAACAGCCTGTCCCGTATGTGTTTTTAGCATCACCCGGCGTGACGCATAACTGACCAAAGAGGGCCGCCTGCTGGTCGCCCGCGATACCGGCGATCTCAACCTCGCCCAGCCCCAGCGATGTTGTGACCTGTCCGATCCGCTCGCTCGACCAGACGACTTCCGGCATCATGCTTTCGGGAATATTCAGGAGCCTGAGCAGGCCGGCATCCCAGCGGTCTTCCACGATGTTGTAGAGCATGGTGCGGCTGGCATTGGTGCGGTCCGTAATATGCCGCCTGCCACTGGTGAGATTCCAGATCAGCCAGGAATCGACCGTACCAAAGGCAAGTTTTCCCTGCTCGGCTTGCGCACGAGCGCCGCCGACATTGTCCAGGATCCACGCCACTTTGGTGGCGGAGAAGTAGGGATCGATCAGCAGGCCGGTCTTGTTGCGGATGGTTTCTTCGGCGCCATCGTCGGCGAGTTTCTGGCAAAGCGGAGCGCCGCGGCGATCCTGCCACACGATCGCGTTATAAACCGGTTTCCCTGTTTCGCGATTCCACACGATGGTGGTTTCACGCTGATTGGTGATGCCCAGCGCGGCAACGTCGCGTGGACGCACCTGCGTCCTGCCCAGAACCTCGACGGCTGAACTGAGTTGTGAAGTGAGGATGTCGTAGGGATCATGTTCGACCCATCCGACGCTGGGATAAATCTGCCTGAACTCGTGCTGGGCAGTCCCGGCGATGTTGCCGTCGTGTTCAAAGAGAATGGCCCGCGAACTGGTGGTCCCCTGATCCAGAGCCAGAATGTGTTTCGTCATCTTTTGAGACGTTCCTTAAGAACGCACGTGCCCTCGTGAGTTCGCATGATGCGGCCTATTCTATGCCTTTCGATCCGGCGTCCAGTGCGCTCTGCCGGATGAAGCCTGCACTTCACTGCTTCGCAAAGGGTGACAAAAGTGCAATGTTGCCGTCACGCTGCTGTGCGGCAGGCCCTCTTATCTTCGCTCCGTGGCGCACTTGCGCCTCACTCGCTCGCTCTAAGCCCGTTCACATTTTTTTAAAGATTGGCGACCTCGATTTTCAACGAAGCGCTGGCCAAATCCCTCCCCAATAGCGCACGTCAAGCCCTGTTGCATGATGACAACCCTAAAAGGAGAAGCGCTCGATGTCCCGAAAAACGTCTCGACTCAATTACCGTATGCGCCCGCTCGCCTGCCTGCTCGCGGCTGGGATGAGCATTCCGGCGCTCGCGCAGTCCAATTCGTTCCCGACGTACACCCCCGGCCAGAACACGAGCGCGACTACCGGCCCGACTTACTCGAAGCCACTGGCCAACCCGTGGGTCGTCAGTGATGGCGCCATTCTCACGCCGGTCGGCACCCAGGTCTATCTGGGCATCACGACCCGCGCGAAAGAGATCGCACTGAACCCCACCGGCAATCACACCGCTGCCGTGCTGCAAATGGAAGCCCCGCAGGCCGTGACGATCTTCAACACCCAGACCGGCGCAATTGTGCAGACCTTCAACCTGTCCTACACCAATTCCAAAGGCACCACCAGCACCGACTCTGACGGCAGCACCAAGGGCATCGCGTATACGCCGGACGGCAAGTATCTGCTCTTCAGCCAGGATGGCAATACGTTCTATGGCAGCTTTGCACAGGGCGGCTTCGTTGGTATCGCCAAGGTCGACCCGGCGACCGGCAAGCTTACAAGCTATGCCCAGGTCAGCGTCCCGATGGATGTCAACGCGGACTACTCCCTGAAAACCGTCACTTGTTTCAAGAACAGCCCTCCCGGAACCACGGGGAGCTTTAACATTCCCTGCGGTCAGACCGTTTCGCTGATCTCCGACGGCATACTGACGTCCTACCCGATGGGCATCGCGGTTTCTCCGGATGCGAAAACTGCATATGTTGTGCTCGATAACAACGACACGCTGACGAAAATCGACCTCACTGCCAGCAAACCGGTCGAAGGTCCCGAAGTCCGCGTTGGCAACGTTCCGCACAGCGTAGTGATCTCCGCCGACGGTAAGACCGCCTATGTGTCCAACGAGGCAGGCCGGGTTGCTACGGCCAACGACTTCCAGGAGTATTCCAACGGCACTCCGGTTGTCGCCGAATATCCGACCGGCAGCGTCGCCCGCGGCACCGTTTCTGTCGTTGACCTCGCCTCGTTCAAGGTTACCGACACCATCGAAACCGGCTATCACCCGACCGGGATGGCGCTGTGGGGCAAGCACACCCTGCTGGTTGCCAATACCTATGGCGACAGCATCTCGATGATCGACACTGAGACCAACCGAGTGACGCGGACGATCAGCCTTGGACTGCCGATCGCCATCCCTGGTCAGCGCGGCTCCGCTTACGGCGCCGGACCCAACTCAATCGCAGTAAAAGGGGACTACGCTTACGTCGCGCTCTACAACGCGAACGCCATCGCAGTGGTCGACCTGGTCGACAGCCGGGAGCATCCCGTGCTGGGAATGATCCCGGTCGGCTATGCGCCCGCTTCCGTTGTGCTGGACGCTGCGGATAACGCCCTGCTGGTGGCCAACGACAAGGGACTTGGCACCGACGGCTTCGGTGTCGCACCGCCCCCAACCAATACCGCAGAAAATTCCTACGCCAAAGAATTCGGCGTGACCAGCTTCAACACGCACCAGGATCTCGGAACCGTCAGCATCGTGCCGATTCCGGACTGGGATACCCTGGACACCATGACCACCCAGGTCTTCCAGAACAATCACTGGGATCTGGCGGAGAACATCTGGTCTGCCGGCGGTGGCAACCGCTGGGCGAGACCGCGCGTGATCCCCGAGAAGATCGGTGAACCCTCGAAGATCAAGCACGTTTTCGTGATCATCCGCGAAAACCGCACCTACGATCAGATCCTCGGCGATGTCGCGGGGGGCAACGGCGAAGCGTCGCTGGCTGTCTTTGGCGACGACTCGAGCTATACCCCTTACCCCGCTGTAACTCCCAACGCGCATGCACTGGTGCAGCGCTTCCCACTGCTCGATAACTTCTATGATCCCAGCCGCCAGTCGGCGGACGGTCATAACTGGATCGTGCAGGCCATGGCGCCCTACTCCGATGACATTCAGTCGCCGGACTGGCTGCGCGACTACCCCTCCAATGGAGGCGACGCGATCGCATACCAGCAAAAAGGCCATTTGTGGGACACGGCGGCGAAGGCCGGCGTGAGCGTGAAAAACTACGGCGAGTACATCGAGTACAACACCTTCACCGTCCCCGGATGCACCCTGTCGAACATCCCGCTGGGCTACACCACTCCCGCCCCCTTCATCGTTTCCGACAGCTGCGAGCCGAGCTGGAACCAGTTCTACAACGACACCCTGGAATACGAGAACGGCAAGGAGTCGCAGCTCAAGTACTACAACACGATCGGCTCGGTCACTCCGCTGCCCAACCTGTTCAAGGCGACCGTGCAGAATTACCCGCAATTCGATCTCGGAATTCCTGACCAGTACCGCTACGATGTCTGGTATCAGGACTTCGCAAAGGACGTAGCGAGCGGCACGGTGCCGCAGCTTGAGTTCATGTGGATCAGCTCGGACCACACCGGCGGTCCTCCCAACGCAGCAGCCATGCAGGCCGATAACGACCTCGCTCTGGGCCGCTTCGTCGACGCCATCAGCCATAGCTCCATCTGGAAGGACTCGGCCATCTTCGTCGAGGAAGACGACGCGCAGACAGGCGTCGATCACGTCGATGGTCACCGCAGCCCCGGCTACGTCATCAGCCCCTGGGTCAACCAGAAAGTGAACTCCGATGGCTCCGGCGCCGGTGTCACTGAAGAGAGCACCTTCTACACCCAGGTGAACATGACACGCACCATCGAGCAGATCCTCGGTATCTCACCCATGAACCAGAACGACCTGGTGGCTTCACCCATGAAGACCATCTTTACCAACGATCCTCCCAGGGAGAACTTCCTGCCGTGGACGCACGTGGCGAACGGAGTTCCGCTCTGCTACGGCGTGACGGGCTACACGGCACCCACCGATATCACCCCCGGCTTCAATACCTGCGCCTCGGCGGCCGCGGCACTGCGGACCACTCCTGCAGCCAAAGCCCTCCAGGCAGCATGGCAGAAGAAGAAGGCGCAGATCTTCGCGGGTAAATTTCACATTCCCGACTCCGAGGATGTGGACACCGTCAGGCACTACGACTGGTATGACGCGACCAGCTACATGGTCCCGTTCCCAGGCGAAAAGACGGTGCGTCCGCCCAGCGATTTCAAACGCCGGGCGCCCGCTACCGCTGACCTGGACGACTAGTACAAAGACGAATTCCAAATAAGAAGCCCTCTCTCCGGCGATCGGAGAGAGGGCTTCTTATTTGCGGCGAGAGGGCAATCGAGCCGGCGGTTGCGGGAATCCTGTGGTCGAGCCGGATTCGCGGAAACTTAATGCAGGTGTGATGCAGACCTAACAAAGCGAGGCTTACAAATCTGTCATCTGCTGATCTGCAGATTATGGGTACCTGGTCATTTGCCTGATGATTGATCCAGACCAGAGTTCGCCGCTCAAACAAAACTTCTGGAAAGCATTACGGGATCCGCGATCGACAGCACTCTCCCCCGGTTGAATACGAATTTGTACACACGCGTGAAGCGCAGTCGGGGCCCCCGAATGTGCTTCCAATGATTGTCAAAATAATGTGACCTGGTCCCAACGCGCCAGCGCCAGACGAGGCGCGTGTGCAGATTCATGTCCGATAGCTGGGTTTCGGTGGAGGCAGTATGCAGCACGTTTCGAATGGCAGGCGTTCTTTGGCCTGCACAAAGTTCTCTGCGTTGCGAATCTTTCGCGCTCTGATTGTTTTCAGCGCAATGCTTTCGGCTGTGGCATTTTCTTCCGCTCAGGTCGATCGCAGCGGAATCAACGGGACGATCAGCGATCCTTCGGGCCGCGTGCTGTCGCAGGCACACGTCACGGCATTCCAGAACGCCACCGGATTGCGGCGGGAATCGGTCTCCGACGCCACCGGCAATTACAGCCTTGCCGACTTGCCGGTGGGTGTTTATACGGTGACCATCGAACACCCGGGGTTCAGCAGGCTCCAGTTTGTCGATGTGGAGCAGGTGGTGGGCGGGACCCGCACCCTCGATGCGACGCTCCAGGTCGCGGGCGCCGAGGAGCGCGTCGAAGTTTCCCGAGCTACCGCACTGGTGGACCATAACACCAGCGCGGTGACCGGTCTGATCGAGAGAGAGCAGGCCGATGAACTACCCCTGAATGGGCGCGACTGGTCCTCCCT
>Ga0335072_10003608_pt1 | contig 23232 bp, 27 predicted proteins | sample Lox_Sample_21_FD_206725 | JGI IMG/M metagenome (GOLD analysis project Ga0335072, IMG submission 206725) | Soil microbial communities from Loxahatchee National Wildlife Refuge, Florida, United States - Lox_Sample_2.1 | ecosystem: Environmental > Terrestrial > Soil > Wetlands | place: USA...
GCGCGACATCATATAATTGCTTGCGCCAGTCAGAGTTTCTAACTCCAGTGAAAGTATCTAGACAAGTAACTGCGAAGATGGTTCTCGCGTCCAACAACGAAAGATTCAAAAAATATGCACCCACCATTTGCACACCCTTCCACTTCAAATGCTTGGACAAATCCCCTTCGAAGCATGCAATTCAACAATGGGCCCTCGGAAATGGTACAGAAAGGTAGCGTTGGCACTGTCACGGCCAGGGAGGTATCTTCATCCCTCGTCCATCATTCTCTTTTCCATCTTACCGTGTGCACACAAGCTGACTTTTCTGGAGATAACAATAGGAAATCTACGTATTGACTGTGACTACGCTGCCCTGCACGTTCTTCATGCCTGTAAGTTACTGTACCGATGTACATTGTGAGGCCTTCAACCGTCTCCATGTGAGCTTCTCCTTGCTTTGATTATTTCCAGTCGGTGGCTCACAAGTCTACCTAATTTGATGATACCTATACAAGAGGTTGATATTTGGCATCATACTATGCAGCAGAAGATACCTCATATGAATAATGATGGATAAAGATACTACCACACGACGAATCTATGCCGATGTTCTACCAGCTGGTAACCCATTTAAGAATGCCAAAACATCATCAGCACCATCCCTTACAGCTAACACATCCTTCATATGAGCTTTAGCATTGCGAGCGAAGGTGGCTTGTTCATTCCGTACCGTCACGAGCTCCTGGGCCTGCCCACTTATCCTCTGAAGAAGTTGCGTGCGCTCAGCGACCACAGACTCCAGCTCCTTTCTTCTCCAGGCTTTCGGGACATCGAGGTCTCCCTCCATAGCTCGTCGCTCGTCGAGGGTCAAGTCATTGGCTAATTCCATGGTTAGGCCGGCGCCCTTTGTCTCGATCTTTTCAATGGCGTTTTTCAGCGTGCTCATGCGCTTATCTAGCTCTACTGTTTTCTGCTGGTCAAGGTCTTGTTGATTTTCAAGGACTTTTTCGCGTAACCGTAGTTTGTCATACTCCTTCTCCCGATATGCTTTCATAACCTGTACCAAAGATTCATTCCTGGGGTCCATGAAATTGAGCTGTGCTCGATCTCGGCTCAGATCTGCCGGTTGTGTGCCAAATCCTGCTGTGGCTGGTACCCGCCTGGCTGAGGCAGATCGCGAAATATCTGCTGAATTCATGACTGTAGGTGAACCTCCACCTTGCGATAGGGGAGGGCTTAAATAAGCGCTACCGGAGAAATGGTTCCCGAGACAGGCGCCAGGATGCCCTCGTGGAGATACAGGAGGCACTTGCGAAGCTTCATCTCCATCTCGGTAAGTTGGACTTGGATTGTTTTCCGCGAATATTCGGTCAGCGCGAATGCCTGCCAAGCAGAATCGAATATCCTGTTCGCGGATCCCACTATAATCATTGGGTCAACGTAGAGAACAGTTGCTTCTCATTGGTATACCTTGGATCGCAGTAGGCTGCCGCCACAAGGTTTGGAATATCATTAACGGTGCAGATTTTCTTATCAAGCCCATGAATAGTGCGATAGTGCCAGGTTGGTGAAAAATTTGGTCCATCATGTTCAATGTATACCGTCGTCGTCGTCGTCGTCGTCGTCGCTCTCGTCGCACTCTGGAGACAGCTTTGCGGGAAAACTCTGCTGAATACGTTTAGGCTTCGGCGATCCCCCTGGAGTTTTACTGTGAGGTTTGACAGTCTTTTCACTGTTGCTGATAGTCATGCGCTCCTCAAGCGGTTCTCTACTCAACTTCCGATATCAGGATCAGTACGTATACAATGGTAGAGTAAGCAAGGGAAACTGACCTTCATTTCCCTGGGCTTGCCGACAGTGTTCGCACAAGACACAACACTTAAGCTCTCTTTTCTGGTTGAGTTTCTCGTAATATATCTGTATCTTTTCGCCTCGGTCAAGATCTAGTGAGTGCAAAAGAGGTAGTTTCTGCAGTAAAGCCATCCAGCACCATTCACCGATCCAATTTTCCACATGCCCTGGCGTGCCTGGTTACCCTAGCATTGACCAAAACAGGCAGTAGCCATATATCTGGTCCATTCACGCCACCATGGATCAAATTCTACTTATACCTGTAGGCTGGCATAAAAAGGCATTCACAGCCATCTAACAAATACGTGCACGGTGAAACTTATCAACGGCCGGACAGGATAACCATCTGATAACAGTTCAGGCCAAGTCAATGGGAGTAGGCAAACCGTCATAAAGTGACTGTGGCTGCCAGAGGTTGCACGGTAGGTTAGTGCTGCACACCTTCCAGTAAAACGAATGTCCACCTGCATCAAACATTCCCAACAGTGAGAGCGAGGGATTTTCTCACGTCACATATTTTAAGCCGCTAAGAAGCTGTGAACCTGGAAGTACTGGATAAAAGTAGATTTTTGATTCTTCAAGGAGTCGGCATTGGTCGCAAACAATTTCGTTACAAGCAAAGTGGCTTCTACAAAGTGATCTCAGAATCAGTGGCCATTGTGCCGAAACGCGACGCCGAATTTTTGTAGCCCAACTCAACCCCTCTCGAAATCCACTGGAATGACCCTGCGGACAAACGAATGCGCGGTGCTACAGTATCTCTCGCGAAAATCGAATAGAAGCAAACAAACATAGCAGGCTTGCTAGCTAGCTGCATTAGTGCCGGTCGACACCCGCCCTGAACCGTGCTAAAGACCAATGATCCACCACCGATCCGAGCGTCGGCATATAGGTAGCAAAACATTGACGCTAAACTACTGGACACCCTTTGGTTTGGGTGTGTACTGTAACTCCGAATTAGAGAAAAGGGGTGTGTGGAGTTTGAGATGCCTGGACTTTGATTTTAGGGGTGTCGGGCTACCAGATCTCTCGATCTCTCGATCTCCTGCAGCGACAAATAAATAGTCGGCATAAGTCCCATCGGTCTATGGCTTTCCGTCGGTACTGAAAGCCGTGTCCCGCCCGTTTTCGCTTTTAAAATTTAGCGTGAAAGTGCCGGGTTTTGCGGATCTTGGGTAGTCCGGCGGGTTCGAAATTGATCGTCTCGGGCCGGGACATCGGTGAGTATGCCCGATTGTTTGTACGCCAATGGCTTACTCTTGCTTATCTTTGTTCGCCTTTCTGTAGGAGATATTGGCGTGTGGATTGAAAGAAAATCGAGTCGAGTCTATATGCGGAAGTTTGAGTAGAGGCCTTTTTATTGAGGGTGCCATTAGGAGACATAGATAGACATTATGATATTTTCCCGAGCATATCTTTCGTCTTCCTGAAAGCTCGTTATCAGCACTGGTATTTGCGGAAAGCGAGATCCCCTTGTCAACTTCTCCTTGGCTTCAATGAGTGTCCTACCACCCATGACTTGTGTAGGTACCGTTCGGGAACTGGTAAAGCCACAGCTTTAAGTCCAATCCCTGTGAGGCCGAGTATTAGGCCGTACCAAGTTGCGATTGGCAAACCCCACTCTGAAAGGAAGCGTCGTAGTCTTCGATTAAAGATTGTTAGTAAGGTCATGTCTCGCGTTTCGGATAGAGGTTGTTCCTCTCCACATGTATAAATGATGGTGGATTGTCTTGTATCCCCTGAAGTAAGACGGCTGTTGGCTTTAGGAAATAGCACTACCTCAGTAGAGAGTTACAATTCTGACCGGCTGGTTCCGAGCAGGTTATCTTTTGAGTAGCCTGCCAAACAAGAGATGCTGTTGTAAACATTAGACTTCAGTAGGGTCAGCACTAACGGGTACCTGTGCGTACTAGTGGACTTCTATAGTGCGTAAGTTCTGGTTTGCAGGCCCTGAGGATCATCTTGCCATCAGTAGGTGAGATTGAGGTACTTATATTATCATAAATTCTTCACTTCAAGTCACCTTTTCGACCCACTCTTCCGTTAACATTCTGTACGACTAAGTCAATCCAAACTGAAAAGGCAAAGTTATTTGAAACATATTCGAAGAAAGAACTACCATCATGATTCCAATATAAAACGCTCTCTGTGCCAGCCAAACCACTTTGCCATTCTCTTTCCCCACGAATGTAACATGACTGGATCAATCTTTGGGACAGGATGCGGTTTATGGAAAACAATCTTGCCACGAGTGCCTCTTCCGTCCGCCAAACTCCTGTTCTCAAACACCACAGCAGACCCACCACCGTTTCTAGCTGTAAATCCCATGTCAGACATAGCATTCACAAATCTGTCCCACTCTACACCTTTTGCGGCTTCAGTTGCGGTCGCAGGGAACATGAGGGCAAGCACGTCGAAAGCGCGCTTTTTCACAAGTATTATTGGGGGGCTTTCTGAACTAGACTTAATGGTTTTGTCCGCAACCCTACCCCCTACTTCTTCTATGATCTTGGACTGTTCAGCGGGGCGCGTCTTGTCCTTAGACTTTGTTACAGGCACAGAAGGCTGCATTGTCGTGCTAGAAGCAATCTAAGAAACCGAATAGAATTCTATGAACCCAGTACTGTATTTACAATACTAGTGTAACTTGTCGCAGTGCTAAGGGAGGCAACTCGAGAAACTAGGAATAATGCTGTAAGTCAGTACAGCGTGTACTGGTGCAATTGGCAACAGTGCTAAAGAAAACTCGCGCGGTACCAATTCAGGAACTTGAATACAAAATCCAAAAACGTAACATCAAGTTTAAGTATTCAAGATCCCGAATCGGCTTTATATAAACGGCAAATGACTAGCCCACCAACTTCAAAATGACTAACCTACCCCCCATCATATCCTACCACCTACTACTCCAGCGAACTATAAAGGGTATATCTTTAGATCTACCCACAACAGGCAATAATATATTATGTATATCCTTAATTTTTCTTGCTGATTCAAGCATTTCATACCTAATATCAAAAAAATCGTATGAAGGTTAGGATCAAAAGTTTTGGAAGTGCGCCTGCAAAGCTGCGATAAAAGCTATAGAATTGTGCTAGTGAAGGTACGCTAGAACTTTAGCGATGAAGTCCTGTGGATTAGTGGTGCGACTACTAATCGTTAGCGAAGACGGTCACTATGTATAGCTTGACTAGCGCAGTTCCATGGCTTTTGAAACAGTCCTTTGTGGACGACCTTCGCTAAAGATTAGTGGGCTTAGCCCTAATCTATAGGGCTTGATTGCTAAAGTTCTAGCGTACCTTGACTAACGATAACTTTTAATCTTAACCTTTGTATTACTTAACGCTTGTAGTAAAATAAAGTTTATTTACATTTTACTAAGCTGCAAAGCTCCCTTAACTGATACGTGCGTAGAATTTGTTTAGGGCCTTTAGGGTCTTAGTCGCTGACTTCTAGGACATGCTCTACTAAATCCACAGCGAGTTTAGCAACTGCCCTAACTAAACTTTTCTAAATGCTAGGACGGTATCTGGTGCGTATTAGTTAAAGGGATAACAATTAGCTAACAAAATTTTGTATTAAGATTCACTTTGATTAAAAGAAAGAGCTAATTTTAAGCTTTAATTTAAGCTTAGGGCTGTAGGTTTTAGACGACTTTTAGTTAAGATATTGCCTTAGGAACATGGTAGGTTAATAGGGGGTAGGTTAGTCATTTTAAAGTATATGGGGAGGAGGTCTACGCTGACACTATAGTGTCAATTTAGACTGGTCCGTGCACCATTTCGACACCTGTACGAAGGCGGGCGGCATTGAAATCCGGCCACTTTTAGAATACTAGAACTATAATTTAGAAAAACGTACATATAACAACCACAACGCCGAATAAATTTGCACAGAAAATTTTGTACTACTTAATTAGCTTCTTCTCTAAAACATTATAGTCGAAAAGTTTAGTCGAAAACCAATATTCGAGTTGTTATATGTTGCGCAAGTAGGAGAGTTTTTAGTATTCTAAAAGTGGCCGGATTTCAGTGCCGCCCGCCTTCGTAGTAAGATCAGACAGAGATCTGAAACGGACCTGAAACGGACCTGAAAACCTGTAAGGCATCTGAAATTGTATAAACAAACCCGAAAGCTTTAAATTTAAGTATTAGACTGTATATAAAGGGTAGATTAAACATTAAATAAGGTATATTTGTACTTTGAGTTGCGTCTAAGAGCATGCATAATAATCTTTGTTGCAGACTCGAAAATGACCTGTAAGACACCCAATAGACTTTTTGGACACTCAAAATCTAAAAACTATAAATACTACATGTTCAATATCTTTTAAATATGTTTTCGACTTTTGTAGAAGTCGTTGGAACTCGTTGACAATTCAAATTTATTTTCACTTAGTAGTATGTAAGTCACTAAATTTTCAGCGAGAGAACGCTGACTTTTAGGGAAGTTGTCGCTAAACTTTAGGCTAATTATCACTACCTTGTACGGTCTTATTCCTAACCACTACAGAATTGTTTAACCTCGAATTTATCCTTTTCTTAGGAACTTCTAAAAAGTAATCTAATCGAAAGAGCCCTGCGAATAAAGAATATAAAATTGTTCAAATACGAACATGAATGCGTTCTCTAGATCATGTAGTTCTCTCAGTAAATAGCGCATAGGTCTCCACTTCGGGAGTGTCAGCGTAGACCTTCTCGTATATGGGTTAGTCATTTTGAAGTTGGTGAGGGGATAAATTAGTCATTTCGGTAGTTTTGGGGGGGTCGGGTAGTCATTTGCCGTTATAAATAGAACGGAAGCTAAAACGACGCGCCCCTTTAAGCGACCAGGCTAGGCGGGTTAACTACTAAACGATTATTGGCTACGTTCTATTGCGTGAGCAACTAGGTTGGGCGGTTCTTGGGAACAGGCTCATCATCAATTTGATTGCTACCACTATTGTATGTGTTCATTGAGGCATTAAGTGCCCTGTAGCTACAATATGTGTACCCAATTCCTGATGGGAGCTCTGCCTCCTATTCGGGGTCTCCGTGCCTGCAACCTAGAGCTGAATCGGGATACCCGAGTAATGAAAACTATCTTGACAACTCATTAATAATTCTAACATATAAGAGGATAGACGAAAGGACAAATGAGAGAAAGGGAGCGTCATATCCAACATGTTCACTCTATGTTCGACGATTGTCGAACATAGAAGCAGCAGTGCCTGGCCTATATAATGCATAATTGATTACAATGCAACTCGCAGCTACGCCTATAACCAATTAAATATATGCAAAAGGTGTGGTGGCCCATTTAGTCAGCATTCTGGTATATGATGAATAGGTATTACGCGCAGGTGCGGTACTATATTCAACCGTGCTGACTCCCGGCGATGCTTCTCTCATCGTTCATTTCCTTATATAAATTTACGAGTCTTCCACCTCATCTGACTTTTATTTTCCCATCCTCAATTCCTCGCAACAATTTCACGTAATAACTTAAAGTCTTTGCAACAGTCCTTCCTAAAAATTTCCGAGCCTCAATTCATTGCTCCAACTTCCTCACAAAATGGCTCAAAGCACAATGACTGCTTTCTCTAACACCTCGCTCCCTAAGCAATAGACCACGACCTTGGATTTTACCACAAAGAACTTGCAATGCGACAATCCTGCCCACCACAAACTTCCTCACCACATCCACTTCAGCATGCCCTGTTTCGGCCACAAACCAGCCACGGATCCCTACTCCACAGAGCCACATGCCAAGCCACACAAAGACATCTGCCCACCAGGCACAGGCGGCGAGGTGCAGGGTAATGGAGACATGCCCAATTTCGGCGAGTACGGCATTTCAGATGCTGGAAATGGAATTGGTATGTTAGGACCATATCCGAAAGGGTATGATGCGACCAAGCCTAACAACGGGCTGCCACCAACGCCTTTGCAGATATGGGAGAAGAATGTTGAAGAGGCGCAGAGGAAGGCCTGGGGTGGGGGAAAGTAGGCATAGCCTCGAGAAGCGGGATGAAAATATACTATGTTTCCAAAGTCGTTATCTGACTTTCACCGATGTCAGGGGAAAGCTAAGATAGTTCAAGTTGCTTAGCCCTGCTATGAGTTATAAATACACACCTTGCAGTTTCAATTACATCTATGGCTTCCCTTTGATTCATGTGAACTATCACCGCGAGAGACTCATGGGAAAATATCTCAGCCATGTTAGATACTGTAGCATTCTTAAACAAGCATGTTAGACCCGGGCGGGTGTTGTGACCGATAGTAGGTCACTTAAGAAGTAACGGACAACGGTTCGGTAAATAACAAAGATTAATGAACTTGGGCCGACATCATTGAACAATATATATAGGGAATGCTTCATAGTAGAAATAAAGAACTTATATAGGGCTTCTAGAATGAGACCATCAACTAAACTGAACTCAATTTACCCAGCTATATCTAGAGCAAAATTAAATCTAAACACCCCATTGTAGAATGAAAAGATAACAATCTAACCAAAACCACTATCAACCACGACTAAACCATAGAAGTTAGCACACATTTCAAACATAAGTTCTCCGTTCTTCCTACTCCACATTGAGAGCGTATTCGTATCTGGCGCGATCGCCTTTTCCTCCTTTACAACGAAATCTCGGTTCCTGGACCCGCTGTGGCACGATAGACGCAATCAACGTGACTGGATTAACTTCTGGGTTGGTATAGGCTTGGTAATTGGGCTCACTTTCATATTTGGGATTATTTCATCGGTATTCGTATGGCTTAGAGGATCGCATAGGAAAGTCTAGTCATCGCTCGAGAAGGATTGCTTCTTGCGCGGGAGTAGCGTCCCCAATTTCGACGTCTGCTACGCTTGTACATCTCTGGGCATCTTATCAACTTGGCAGCTAACGTAGCAGATATGTGCGATATTAGGGATTATCTGTAAAATGTGAATCGCTAACATGACCTCAGTGCTCTGGATTATCACCCGTGTGCCCCCTTCGGATTTTGACGTCCAAGACTAAGCTATATATTTGATCACTCAGTGGGGTGCCAGAGAAGCTAGGTATACCAGGACATTTACTGGATTCTAGAAAACCGTTTGCCCGAAATGTACCCTTAGTGAAGGTTAGAAAACCGTTTCTGTAATGATTTGAGTCAAAATGTATATTGATTCTACATACAAGACGTAGCATGAGAGAGGAAATCGGAATAAGGAGAGAAGATCCTCAACATGAGTCTGGTGATCGAATAAGGCGGATGAGAAAAATAGTGCAGAACTCTATACCACCGATCTAGAGAATCAAAGAATCTAAAATTGACGTAAATATCGGTATTGGCACAATATGGAGACCGAAGAACTTCTCACTTTCTGCATTGTCTCGTCCCCTAAAAGGCAGGGCCTCCGAGCGACATATGCCAGACAACGACGTGAAATCTAAAAAAAAGGTCTATGGGTCTATAAGGTGCACTAGTGAGTCCATTTGTCTATTTGATATGAGACTGAGAGTGCGTAATTTCGCTATGGACGATATGAGTGGCGACTTATATTAACCCAATAGGGACTTCGTTCGAAGACCATCTATAGTTACAACTAATGCAGATTTTAAAGAGGATATCCGCCTACACATATACATATCGCCATTGTAATATGTCGTTCCATTTGGTGATACTAGACCAATCTGTCTCATAGACAAATATATTCCGTCTCTCTTAACTAGACTCGGCCATTCAAAAATGTACAGTCTTTGAGGGCAATGTGCTTTCTAGCTAGTGAAGCAGTCTTCAATAATTTTAAACAGCTTCCAAAGCATACTTGATGGTTGCCGAAGCTATAGGTTGCAAGGCATAGAATGTAGACATCGTCGCTAAATTTTATAGACCTCAACATCTATAATAACCAGCCCAAATTGAAAGGCTGTTCTAAGAAATAGAGAGCATATACCAGCCTCTATAACGTTTCGGGTGGTTAGACTTATATGGATCAGATGTGATGCTTGTGACAAAACAATCACTGCTTGTTATAGCCGACTCTCGTCGGATTCAGGGTAATAGTCGACCATATATAGTACTAACAATCCCGAAAATGACGGGGAGACGGCGGGTCAAACGAGAAGCCCTCTACTTAGACAGTCTGGAATGTTGAATCATGACGATACAATAACAATAAATCTAATGAACAAAAATACCAGCCGCTTTCAGTCCACAGGTAGCTGTGTGTATCACGTGATTTGCATCGGATTCCCCGGCCCGAGCTCCAAGAATTTCTGAAAAGCTGGAGTGGTAAGAAGGAAAATATTTGCTAAATAGGTCACTCCTGTAAAAATTTCTCAGTGGCTGGTGGTATATGTCTTCCCGTAACATCTGGGCCATAAAATGCCTCAATGTCGCTAAAATGCGAAGCCAACCACACCCGGCTGGTCTGTCACCATCATGACAAACTTCTTCCTTGATCGCGGAAGATTCTCCTGGTAATGGCGGTGAACCTGAGGTCGGTCGGGCAGCAATGATTCAGATGGTGGCGCAGACTCTTTAAATGCCTCTGCAAAAGGTCATAAATTCCCGCTGCAATTATCCCGGAACTTTGTGGGGATCAGACCTAATAAGATGGGCTGAACGCAAGGCACCTTTAGCATGCAACCTAAGAGAGAGATAAGCGTTATGAGTAAGTCATTTTTACGTAGGAGGATGCGCATTTCACAAGGCAAAATGTTCAAAGTGGGTCATTTTAAAGCTTCGGCTTCTAACGCCGTAGTTTTCCGCTTTCATATAAGGTTGCCCAGACTCTATTTTCTTCCCTCATCCATTCCCAATTGCATCATAATTCGATAATTTGTTGTCGAGTATCTGTACTGTCGCAATTGTATTTCACACATCATAGCTTTGAGTCGCCCGTCTACTCCACTTCGTCTTTCCAAGCCTATCATTTGTTAGATTCTCCCATCTATCTACAATATCCACATAAGCTGTTACGAGCGCCGTCTCGTAACCTACAATTCTGGCGGCCACTCAGTCTCTTCGCCGTTTAGCGGGTTGCCAGGCACCCGCTGGTGAGCCACTGCAACCAACTCGACCACCATAATTTGGGGACTGCATGATGAACACTGCTCCTCAGCCCTAGGAAGATTACCCGCCAAGTTAAGAGATGAGGAGGGATTAGCTACCTTAGAGTATGTTCTTGCGGGAACATAGCCCATATACGCGCAAAACAGATTGGAATTAAGTACATTTCTTCTATTCAGGAAGTCGGGCCCTTTCTAATGCTCAATAGATAACATATATAGATACACCTACTAGAGCCGTCATAGAAACGGGTCGCTACATTTGATCGCAATTTAGAAAATCATAGAAATGGCAAGCCCACTCTCTAAGGCCTGGATGAGATCCAGGTCCATTGTCTATAGAGTGAAAGAAACAACATTAAATTCAGATGTACCAATGGTTCCAGGTATATTTGCTATTATGGTTAATGGGGCTAAAGCTGAATTAGTCGTGACAGGTATCTCTGAGGATAGCTGGCGGAAGGCTCCAACTTCTCGAGGAATGTCATGCGACGCTATACTGCACGCATACTCACTAATGGCACCGGAAGCTGCAATGCACCATCTGAGTACATCACAGGATGGATTGACTGAAGAAGAGGCGGTCTCTCGTCTTCATGCAAAGGGGCCCAACCTATTGTCCACAAAAAAGCCTCCAAAATGGTGGCAACTTCTTCTCTCGGTGATACCGACTCCTTTCAATGCCTTGCTGACATTCATCGCCGTTGTTTCAGTCGCCACCCCACCTCCACAATGGAGCACTTTTATCATTTTGGCTATCATGATTGTAGTCTCAGTCGGGGTTCAGTTCTGGCAAGAATATCGAAGCTCAATTGCGGCAATAAAACTACAATCTGGGGTGACAACAGATGTGCGTGTTCGAAGACGTGTCAACGGTCAATTGATTGAAGGATTAGTTGTGGATGAGAAAACGCTTGTCCCCGGCGATATCTTGCTTGTAGATCCAGGAGATTCTGTTCCTGCCGACTGCATGATTCTTGAGGCATCAAATCTGAACATTAGCCAATCCAGGTAAATATGAAATGGTGTGATTGATTTCCGTCTTACTGACTCTTCTTTAGCCTTACGGGTGAGAGCGAGCCACTACGAAAAACTAATGTTTTGCAAGGAGAAAAGACAGAAGATGAGCTCTTTGAACTTGACAATATCATCTTTATGGGTACTTCTGTCATTTCAGGCAGCGGCGTGGCTCTTGTTTTGAGAACAGGAGACGGTAAGTTTAACTTCCAGACATACACCACCATAGCTAACGTTACAGATGCATTTATTGCCACCATTATGAAGCAGCTCAACAAAAGACGACCTCTCAATTCTTTCCAGCGAGGGGTACGAAACGTGACTTATATGATGATTGCCTTCATGTTCGTTATGGTTCCGATAGTAAGTTTGGCAAATTACCTTACAGATCTGCACTGACTTCAAGAAGGTCCTAGCCGTAAGTGGCAAGGTAACGGGCAACTGGGGCCAGGCTGCACTATTTAGTGTATCGGTAGCCGTTGGCATTGTTCCAGAAATGCTACCTGCAATCGTGAACGGTAATCTGGCCCGGGGTGCCTTTGCACTTTCTAAGAAGAAGGCCATTGTAAAGCGTCTAGATTCTGTACAGAATGTGGGTGGGATGACAGTACTGTGTAGTGATAAGGTATACCTATCTGCATCACATAACAGCATAAGCTAACTCTCAAAGACTGGTACCTTAACTAAGGACGAAATTGCACTATGCCATCATGTCGATGTTTTGGGCAATGAAAGCCCAGAGGTATTTCAATTTGCCTTCAATAACGCATTTCATCAAAGTGGGAAGAAGAACAGCATCGATTCAGCAATCCTTAGACACAGTGCAGTCGACGAGAAAGATCTCAACATGGGCAACCTGGTTGCGGAAATTCCCTTTAACTTTGAGTCGCGTCGCTCAAGTTCAATTGTAGCCACGGCCGCCGGGAAAATTTTGCTCATCTGCAAGGGCGCATTCGAGGAAGTATTTTCCCTGTGCACTCACATCCGTGTTGGGAACAATGTACTTGCTTTGGGCGAGGATCATAGGCAAAATTTAACCAAGAGAGCGGCGAATTTCAATAGTGACGGGTATCGGGTTATTCTCGTGGCTACTCGCGAGGTTCATAACTATGAGCTCGATGAGGAATTGCAGGTCGAGGGCCTGGATACACGAATGACAGTAGAAGGTCTACTCACCTTCCTTGACCCGCCCAAGGACGACGCGAAGGCCTCAATCCAGCGTCTCCAAGAGCTTGGGGTTGATGTTAGAGTTCTGACTGGTGACAATCTTGGAGTAGCTCTCAAAGTCTGCCGAACGCTTAACCTTGTCCAAGAGGTAGAGGAGGGAGAAGTTCAAGCTATTACCGGACCTGAACTTGCCAGAGTCGAAGACCCAATTGCCTTCGATCGTGTAGTTAAGTACTGCAAGGTCTTTGCGAAGCTGACACCTACCCAGAAAGGCGAGGTTGTTATGAGCTTGAAAGGACAGGGGGAGGTTGTGGGAATGCTGGGGGATGGAATCAATGATTGCGTTGCTCTTCGCTTTGCTGATGCGGGTATCTCGGTCGATTCGGGAATGAACGTTGCCAAAGACTGCGCGGATATTATCCTTACACAAAAGGAGCTTTCGATCATTGTTGACTGCGTTGTCACTGGGCGAATAACACATGGGAACAGGTAGGCTTCACGCTTTCTCCTAGTTTCCCTCTAACTACTAATGTGGTACCAGTATCAAATACATCAAAATGGTAGCCTCCTCGAGCTTCGGCAATGTTTTCAGTATTCTCATTGCTTCATGCTGGCTTCCATATAGTCCCATGAGCGCTCTCCAGATATTGATCCAGAACCTTCTCTACAACATCTCCCAAATTGCTATCCCTTGGGATCGCATGGACAAGGAATATCTGGCCATACCACAGCGCTGGGATGCCAAGGACTTACTTCGATTTATCCTTGTTCTCGGGCCAACAAGTAGTACAATTGATATGTGCACATTTACACTGGGTTGGTTCTACTATGGTATCCAAGATGCCTCTGACAATTATGCCGTGGAACTCTTCCATACGCATTGGTTTCTTGAAGGTCTTCTAACACAGACTTTGATTGTGCATCTCCTCCGCACGGCAAAGATCCCAGGCTTCCAGAGCAACGCGGCTCCGGTACTGGTCTTTAGTACGCTCAGTGTGATGTCTGTTGGATTCCTGCTTCCGTTCGTACCGCCTTTTGCAAACGCCTTGAGAATGGTGCGTCCGAAGGACAGCTTCATCGGCTTTTTGGCGCTGGAGCTGCTGGTTTATTGCGTCGAAGTGCAACTTGTCAAGATGATGTACCTCAAGCTTTGGGGGAGGTGGCTATGAGTGAGAGGATACGCAGGTACTCTGAGGTCAGAGGAGGAGCAGTTAGGTAAAAGAAATGGCGGTGATACTCAACGATATTGGTTAGGACCAGCCTGATTCAACACAGACTCGGTAGGGAATAGCTTGATGTGATTATTTACTTGATAGTTATAGTTTTGTTCTGCTTTGTTTTGTTTTAGTAAGTACCTAGGAATCCTGCTCAGCTTATCAAATACATTCATTATCTTCTTAGGAGGCGTAAGACAAACACAAGCTGAACTGAAGGACATCAATAAAATTAAACCACCAGAAAATCGCGCTATGGAAGTTATCCGAGGACACTAATCATGTAAGATCACAACGACGACGTGATGATTCATTCACTAATACTCCAATAGCGAAGACGTCTACCTATTTCTAGAAATTCATTCCAACCTCCACCCAGTTTCGAACTTCCAGATAACATCCTCAAAAGCTTGTCGCCGCCGGACCCGAGCACCTACATTTATCAGCCTGCCCAGTGGTTTCGCCACAGCTTCTCCAAATTTGATAGTCCTCCAATCCTCAGCCACAGGAGCTGGCAATGTTTTACCATCCTTGGTTGTGATATCATAGCCCATAATCATGACAGCCACTGAGCCCAGAATCTCACCAGATGCGAAATGCCTTCCTGGACAGAGATGCATTCCTCCACCAAATGGGGTGAAGGCCTTCTTGCGCAGCTTCTCCTGTTCCCTTTCCGCCTCCGACATTGCCTTCTTTGAAGAATTCAGCTCGGTCTTCAGGAACCGTCGAGGATTAAAGGTCGCTGCATCTGGACCCCAGAATGCCGTTGCATTGTGTACGATTCCGCCTGGGATCTGCACCGTTGCGCCTTTCCTGACTAGATAGGAATTTCTGGAGTCAGAAAGGACGGTATCTTCGCTTACATTTCGTGTCGCTACTTGGCCGTCTGTCAAGCGCATTGTTTCTTGAAATGCCGACATTAGGAGAGGACAGGCTTCTGAGATGTTCCTGATATCGATTGTCATCTCGTGTCCCCCTTCCTGGTCAGTGGTGGAAATGATGTTCGACAGCTCGGCCCGAATTTCTCTGGCGAGCTGGGGATCTGATATAATGAATAAGAGTAGCCAAAAGAAGGTCGGGCTTGCATTTGAAAGGGCAACGTGTATGTCCGCGATTTCGAATCTGCCAATGTCAGCTTCCGAAAATCCAGACTTCCGTAGAACTTCGGCTCGCGCACGCGCGTAGGGGCTGACATCCGAGTCAGAGTTGTGGCCTGCAAGGAAGTACTCTTGAAGTGCCTTTTGGATTTCGAGGCGGGCCCTAAACGCTTTTGGGGCTATGACTGATGGCATTAGCCCAGCAAGGAGGAAAAGGATGTTCTTCTCAAATTCCCTTAATCCGGGTTAGCACGGTATGTATGTTGACGTATTTGGGATTGGGCCTAGGTCACACCAGAATGAATCAATCAGACCACGATCCTTCGCCCAAGGGTTGTTGGACCCAAATACTGCAGTTGCTGTGGCCACACTGAATATGTCGCGCAGCCAAATGTATAAGCTATCCTTAAATTCATCTTGGATATCATTCACCTCTTTTGCCATGGTCCCTAGCATACTAGCATTCATGCGCTGAACCTTGGGCCCTGGGAGCATATGTTCATGCAGGGCCTTATGGAAGGCTTTTAAAAAATTCATTTCTTTAGGATCCTCGGGCACGTATCTGAATATCTTCGCAGCTTCAGGGCCGCAGCCAGTCAGTCGAACTCCAAATTCAACAATAAAAGGGTCAAAATCCAAGGTCTGAGAACGGAGTGCCATCTGTTGGAGCTCTGGAGCTGCGATAACGTACATCTTCGATGTAAACATCGGGAGCGTAAAGGCGGGTACTGGATACTTGAGGCTGTTCATGAGACAATGATAACTTAGTAAGGCCACGTGAAGGAATAACAAGCAGGACTACGCGGTATGACGAACCTAAGCTTCTCAAAATATGCCTGGTTGTACCGTAGCATTCCGATCAGATGCCCAATGAACGGTATCCACGGCCTCAATAGAGGAGGCTCTCGAGGGTCCATCTTTATGCGAATTGTTTGCCAAACCAGTAGTCCCAACGCGGCCACAACCAAAAGCAGAGCCGACCAATAGCCGTTAAGGCTCAGGCACGAAGATATGGCGTCTATTGCCAGCATACTTTCCATCCATACAATAGCCAAGGGGGAATTTTTTAAAAAGGATATAAGATGACTGTAACAGTGGAATCTGCAGTTTGCATCCAAGTTTTAAAAACATTGTCGACTTTATATGGTGTCTAGCCACCGTTAACACTTCTCAGCCCCTAGTCTGCCTGGACGGATTCGCTTGTCGTACTCCTTCCAATGAGCATCCTTGCTTCGCAAAGCTTATGACCAATCTCCAGATGACGAGCTTGGTTTGGAAGCTATTTAATCGCTGGTAGCAAACGCATTAACCAGTAGTTATTCGTTTAATTGACCCTTTGGCTCATGCACTGGCCCTTGTGTTCTCACATGAATTTAAGCATGCTGTGTTATTGATATCAGAAAAACATCTACAGTAGTATATTGCCGGTCAACCTCAGTCTTTCGCTACTCAGGACCGGAGAGCTTTCAAGCCGGGAGTTATTCATCAGTTTCTTTATGCTATGGTTAATATATTGTGCCCTTAGGCGCGATTCAGTTTTTAAAAAAGGATTTTGCATCATGATGCTTTTGATTGATATGTATCTCATACAATGAGAGCTCGGCTTCACTATCATGCTTGTTTGTGATGATGTATGTCCGCAACCGAACGGACATGAGGTTCTTGGAAGGCTAAGCTATGTCTTCGCTCGCTTTTCTTGTGGGTGTTCTCGAACTATCTCCAGAGACAGCATTCGCATTGTCCATCTCCTCATCTCTCGAAACCATATCCTCTCTTTCCGTTGGTGTCCTCCCAGCGGTAACGTCATCACACTCCATCACGTCCCTCCCAGAGATCGCTGCCAGACTCCATCTCTTCTCTTCGCCGTTTTCTAATCTTCAGTGGTCTAGGCTGATAGGGAAACCCATCTCGATGGTTATCCGCATTCAGCTGCGCTGCTTCAGCTCGAGCAAGACATAAACATAGTGTTGATGAGTCGACGAAAATGGGAACTTCAGAGATTAGGTTGACAGTCAAGTCTATCGTGCCGAAGTCTTCAAGGTCGAGATGTAATCCTGATTCAGGGTCCATGTTAGCATTCCCATACTTGTCGCGGAATACTTCTTCGTCTCTAACCAGAGCAGCCTCCAGCTCGATAATCACTCCCTGCTCGTCCTTCTTGAAGAGAGGCTGCCAGGTCGAAATAGTGCCTTTCTTGGTTTCAGTATCGAGATAAAACCCCACCAGCATACGAATGTTACCATCTGTTTCGAGAATGTAATCATCCGCCAGATAAGGCAGAGCCTTTTTCTTTGACGGGTAGGATAGTTCCAGAACGACACCAGGCCACCGAGCTTCGGAGTGCTGGAATGAAAAATCCGGATCGCGCCTTATCTTTGGCTTGTCCTCCTGTTCCTCTGTCCCCAGTAAGTCGATCCTAGAAGAACCCATACCATGTATCTTCTTGGCAAAGGTGCTTGACGGCAGGTCACTGCTTCTCACAATATCATCTAGCCTCTTCGTAATCTCCTGGACAACGAAGGACATGAAGCAATTGTGTAGAACAGTTGGCCTCCGCGATACAAGACAGCCTTTCTCAGAATCGTAGTCATATCTTCGCGCATCAGCGTTGAACCAAATTTTTGAGTATTGATGTTATTACCTGACTTTGTCCTCCACATAACCCAAAAGCTCCTCATCCTGCTTCAACCACCGCTGCAACTCATCAAACTCCCTGTTTTTCATCTGGTACGATTGCCATGGGACCTCCGCGATAGGAACACCGGCCTTCCGCAGCTTAATGAACTTTAGGATCCTCTGGACTTGAGCTGATGGCCTTTTGCCTTGGCTGAGAATCAGTTTGTGCTCCTGTAAGTTAACTAGAGCAGTGGACTTACTTGGAGAAGCAGCTGGTGTGGGATCCATAGCCAGGGAAATTGTTCGAAGGCTTGCAGGTCTCGCATGAGTGAGGAAGGTGAGAAGGATCGGGAGCTGAGGATATTTGCCAATTTTATATTTGAACGTTTAATAAAATGCAGGCGTGCCTGCAGACGGGTCTATGCATGGTTTAAGCTAAGTTTAGTCGCTGTTGTATTACACCGGAAATGCCGGGATCCTTGAAAAGAACACCATTGAAATATGATTAGCTCTTCAGCCACTCATTTTGACCATTTGTAAATGGTTCGTCATCGATGGAAAAATCGTGAGTGGTTTAAAGGAGAAAGCGATGGCAAGGGCATAGACATAGAAGAGGGTAGACGCGAGTACGCGAGTACTCTTCCTTCCAAAGTAGTTAGCCAATGGCACAACTGATACTACCACATTCGGCTTTGAAATTCTCGAATGTGATTCGAGATGGAATAATGAAGCTCTCAACTTATTGAGTAGAGTAGAACGCCCCACAGGATATGCAACAGATACTCGACCCGAACCACTAGCAATACACTCATGTTCATACAATCTAGCTCTTATCTATTTTGCCCTTCCAGTCTTTCATATGGTCGCCAATAATCTTCGCCGCTTGCTGCGGACTATGTTGCCTCCCAATAGCCTCCACGAAATCCCCTTCTGGGTCCATCAGGTAGAAATATATCGAGTGATCCACCAGGTAATCCTGGCCAGGCTTTACACCCTGTGGCGTGCTGAAATACACCCTATATGCCTTGCAGACTCCTTTCACCTGCTCCCATGTCCCCGTTAACCCTATCAGCGCCGGATGAAACTCAGACAGGTATGACTTTACAACGGCAGGCGTATCGCGGGCCGGATCACAAGTTATGAACACAGGACGCATCATCCCTGGGAACCTCTCCTCGACAAGGTCGATCATGTGGGCCATTTTGTCTAGCTCTTCGGGGCAGATGTCCGGACAATGCGTGAAGCCGAAGTAGACCTACAGAATCATGATATCAGCCATAGATCCGCCACATGTTTCCAATCCCATCATCTGCACTCCCGTGCGTGCGGCTTTCAAGACGGCTACTAACCAAAGCATAACGCCCCTTCAAGTTCTCATGTGTGAAAGGTTTGCCCTCCGTATCTACGAGCTCGAAGTGTCCTCCAACCTTTGGCCGACCAATGCCTTTCGTGGCTTCTGCGACACGCTTCCGCTCCATGCGCGCCTTTTCGTACCGGAAGTAGACTACCAGTCCGACGCCAGAGGCTAGGAATAGGAGACCTGCTGTGTAGGAGAAGGGCTACAGCGCAGTTAGTCTTTGTTGGATTGAAGGAGGATATGGTGGAAAGCACATACACCGGAACGATACCGTGACCGCTGTTCCTCGACTGTTTTATAGGGTCTTATTGAACCGTTGCTGAAGGCTCTTCTGGAACTGGGGCTGGGGCTGTGGCCATTTCTGCTCAGCATTCGACTTAACTGGCAGGATTGGAAGTGCCTAGAGGAACTTCGATTGAGGTGTGCGGTTGGTACTGTACTTGTTCTTGCGGTGGGCGAACCTTGTCTCAAGGCTCGAGAAAAACTCGAGAGGAGGGAGAAATATGAAACCCAAGGTTTCGACATCGTGGGCCCAATCGCTGGTCAATTGATTGGCGGTCGACGTTGATCATCCAAAAAGTTAATATTCGGGATTGAAGTGGTTTAGCTTGAATTTTATCCTTCAATTCGAGGCATCAAATCTCACTAGCAGGGATTTTGCCCACGTGCCGCAAGTCACGTGCCATTTCACTGAGGAATGCTAGCCTACATTTAATTACATTACGTTGTGAGGAACTCAATTTTATTACCACCTTCACGTCTTCTTTATCTCATTCTAATGCTCACGCAGAATGTAAGCAGAGGAGATTAAATTATAAGTACAGTTACGAGCTCAAATGCTCGATTCATTTGAGCCTTTTGCTCGCTCAACTAGCTCCCACTCATACATGCAATGTAAGCATCCTCAAAAGCGAACTCAATTTCAGTTTTACTCATAGAGACACCTAAATGCTTGGACGCCTTAAATATGCTTCAGCGCATTGCAAAGTCCCAAAGCCAGCTCACAAGCAAAGAATATGTCATCTCTCCAACAACCAAACATTTAGTCTATTTATTTTCGTCGTTATTTTTGCCTATTTCGTCACCTCTGGCTCGGGGGAGTTCAAGCAGATCAATCTCGACGACTGACCTGGCTTGTACTGGTCCTGCTTCGCTCGTCCTCCTCCAGAACATCACTTAACCTAGTGGGGTGGTGATGTCTGGGGAATGACACCCAGGGATCGGATCCATAACCTTGGCCAGAGTAATCGACTGGTCCTGCTCCTTCATACGAAGCGGCCGGACGACTAGTTGTCCCAGATACAGCAGCTGATGAAGTTCCGGGAACGTACTCAACACCAGATACTGGAGCATGTCCATATTGCTGCAAGTGCGCAATCTCTCTCTCTCGATCAGCAGAAACATCCAACTCGTCTGTGTCATCGTCAGATGCTGGATCAGAGTAGCGGATTTTGTTGCCTCGAGAGTCACGGCGGATCTGGCCAGAAGGGTCGATGTCATACTCAGTATCGCTATATGTTCCTTCGGAGCCAGGCTGGTCAGTCGAGTGGAGAGTTGTTCCATGATGTTGCTGATAGAACGTTGCGGATGTTGTTGGTGGCTGGACGGCAGGAGCTTGAGTGTACTGCGGCATTGAAGTAGTTCCGGAAGAAGTAGGCAGTTGAGAAGTTGCGCCACGGGTTGAACCGGATGGTGCAGCTGTTCGTGAGTTTTCCACAAATGGATCATTGGTGCGCTGACTTCGGCTAGTGGACTGGTACGCTGGGTCAGTGTCGGTCTGTCCACCTATAGCTCCTGCCTCATCTCGGGTCTGGGGCCTAGCTGCGCTACTTGTATGTCTGCTCGGAACGCCTTGCATCATAGGCACAACTTGCACACCACCAACAAGAGTAGGATGGCCATCCCTCAACGACATCGTACGTTCTCTCTCCTCTTGTTCACGTCTTCCTAATTCCTCCCAAGCTCTCCTCGCTTCTTCCTTTGAGATCTGCAATTCTCGCTTCATTTCTGCCACCAACTTTTCCGAGTTCGACTTCTCTTTTTCACGTGCAACAGCACCCGCAATGGCCTCTTCTCTCCCGCGTCGCTCTTCCTGTAGTGTTGCCTCGAGCATGGCCTGCATTTCTTGAGCTCGCTCTTGCTCAGCTCTGGTCTCGAAGAACCAGCGCTGGAACTTTCGCTCCGAAGAAGCTCGGAGACGCTGAAGCTCTACGACAGCATGGAAAAGGTTTGCGCCTGCCGCTGAGAGATCTGTCACTTGACGTGAGAGCTGAGCAGACAATGGGTCCCGTTGAATCTCATTGGCGTTTTCTTCAAGCCTTCGGATCCAGAACGATGTAAGACCCTCCCAATGAGCGGACAGTGTTTCCCATCGCTCAAAAGCATGAGGAAATGATGATTGCGTGGTTCGACGAGTTGCATTTGCCGCAGAGCTCTCGCCAGCTTCCGGCGGTGGTTGAGAAGTCTTTGGAGGCGCAGATGGTCCGGCTTGAGTTTCTGCTCCCGTAGGCTGTCCCGCACGTACCGGTCGTGGTTGGCCTTGCGAAAGAGTAGGTCCCCGAGCTGGTCGCGCAGACGCTGCCTCTCCGCCTCCTAGAGCCGTACCTCCTCTTCCACGACCTTGTATAGGCACATCTTGCGGTCTGGCACTCCCACCGTTACCAGCACCAGCCCTATCCGATTTCTGTGAATTATCAGAAACTCTTTGTGGTGCTGGAGCGCTTCCAGGATCCTCGTATGCTTCTCCTCCACCTCGCCTCTCTCCTGCAACGCCAGCAGCGGTGGCTCTCTTCTCTGCTCTTCTTCTGCTATCCTGTTCTAACAACTGCTGTTCCTCTTCCGCTCTCGCTCGTTCCCTTTCCAGTGCTTCTCGTTCTGCTTTCCTCCTAGCCTCTCTCTCTTGACGTTCTCTCATGATAACCGTGGGCCCTCGAATCCCTCCAGGTGACCCTGTGGGTACCGGTGCAGTCTGCTGCGGTCTTGTGGCTCCATTATTGCCGACTCGTCCATTGCCAAATGAAGCTGACGGTCCACCGCCTATAAGATCGGACATTGAGGCGTTCTCCTCAAGCAGGTCTGGTGTAAATGGATTTGGGGTTCGCAATGCTACTTCGAGTGCATATAAAATAGCAGATGCAGTGCGCCTAGAGACTCGTACCGCAGGGTGTCGTGCCTCTCTCGGAGAGGGTTGTTGCCGGGTCGGTGTCGAGCCAAGGTCGTCAGAAAGATCGCGGTGGAGTTGCTGGTACTCGCTTTGTCGGCCTTGCCGCTCTGCAAACCTAACGTGTGGAGGGCTTGGAGATATCCCAACCGAAGCAGCTTCAATGTGTGTTCGGCGAGGTTGGGACGAGGATTGAGATTCAAGTCGTGGTGTTCGGCGTAAGGTTCTAGCACTACCGGAAGACTGTGAGGATGGAGTCTCTTTAATTTGCTTCTGCGAGAGCCTTCGCTGCTGGCGCTGCTGTACAGATGGCGTAAACGGGTCGTTGACGTCGTAAGGGTCGTTAAGGCGGGATGAGATTGGGTTCGTCAGCTCTGCTGGTCGATCTGAGTTTGAGGAAGACAAGATGGCGGCGATCTACGCCCTCTGTGTCTGTTCAGAGCGGCGCGTATCAGCGCCGTAGGAAGCGTTGCACAGGACCACGAATATTCAGTGGTGTTGTGGATTTGTATCCGATGTCCAGGGAGGCTGTCAACCTTTCTGATAGACGAGAAAATCAACAGTATGAGGAATGTAAGTGAAAAAGGTGCAGTCAAGAACCTAGCAAGGCACTCTAATCCACCCCCGGGGTCGAATTTCTGTGAGGTTGGCTTATTAGGTGGTTGGGCGAATTAATCGTGGTTGTCGCATAAAAGTGAAAACGAGATGGCTGGGGTGCCGAGAAAGCA
>Ga0335072_10003609_pt1 | contig 23230 bp, 16 predicted proteins | sample Lox_Sample_21_FD_206725 | JGI IMG/M metagenome (GOLD analysis project Ga0335072, IMG submission 206725) | Soil microbial communities from Loxahatchee National Wildlife Refuge, Florida, United States - Lox_Sample_2.1 | ecosystem: Environmental > Terrestrial > Soil > Wetlands | place: USA...
CAGCCCGAATAAGGTCGGCGTTTGGGACGGCAAGAAATTCTACGAGCCCCTCTCCCACGGCCGCGAATTTTCTCAGGAAGAGATCTGGGAGAACTACACCTATTTCATCAAGCAGGTTGCTCCCGTTGCGGAAGAAAACAGTGTCCGCATCGGCATTCATCCCGATGATCCGCCCGTGCCGGTCCTTGCCGGTGTACCGCGTTGCATCTTCGCCAACTTCGAAGGCTACAAACGAGCCATGGAGATTGCCAACAGCCCCAACGTCGGCATCTGCCTGTGTTGCGGCTGCTGGAACGAGGGCGGTCGAGCGCTCATGCACAAAGATCCCGCGGAGATGATCCGCTATTTCGGCGCAGAGAAAATCTGGAAGATTCATTTCCGCAATGTAAACGCACCCCTCCCGCACTTCGTCGAGACCTTCATGGACAACGGCTATTACGACATGTCCAAAATCATGACGGCCCTCGTCGAAGTGAAATTTGACGGCATTGTAATCCTGGACCACACGCCCGATGTCGTTGGCGGACATTATCCAGAACAGGCTTACGGATTTGCTTACATGAAAGCACTGAAAAATCGTGCCATCGCGGAGGCGAAGGCCTGAAGGTTATCCAACCCCAGACGCAGAAAATGAGACTAAGTCATTAGTTGGTTGATAGTGCGGCACCTTCGAAGGCCCGGCTGGAAACTTACCGAGGGTTCTGAGCGTCAATTGGCTAAGACCGGGCGTCTTTCTGCACACCCAATGAAAATAAAGCACTTCTTGATCGCGATCGCCGTTCTGTTGACCGCCCTGGCCGGGCCGCACATGCTTTTCGGCCAAGGGCCCGCGAGTACATTGCAGGGTCGTGTCTTAGATCCGAGCGGCGCGGTCATCCCTAATGCTCAGGTCACGGTTACCTCGTCAGCAGGAAAGACAAGGACGGTTGTATCGGATGGCGCCGGTTCCTATACGGTCCGAGGATTGGCCGCCGGTGTTTACACCGTAAATGCCGACACTGCTGGCTTTGCTCCTTTTACATCGACCGTGACTCTCTCCGCCGGGCAGGCAAAGACGCTGAACATTGCCCTGCAGATTCAGATGGAAAAACAGCAGGTACAGGTCGAGGCGGAGGCTCCAACAGTCGATACCAGTCCCGATGAGAACGCGAATGCCGTCGTTCTTAAAGGCAAGGATCTCGATGCACTCTCCGACGATCCTGATGAGTTAGAAAATCAGTTACAGGCACTCGCCGGCCCTGCGGCCGGCCCCAATGGCGGCGAAATTTATATTGACGGCTTCACAGGCGGGCAGATCCCTCCGAAGTCGTCCATCCGCGAAATCCGCGTCAACCAGAATCCGTTCTCGGCTCAGTTTGACCGGCTTGGCTATGGACGCATCGAGATTCTCACCAAGCCGGGCACGGACAAGTTGCACGGCCAGATCGAAACCCGAGGCAATGATTCGTCATTCAACTCGCGCAATCCTATCCTGCAGACCGCGGAACCGCCGTACTACCAGTACAATCTGCAAGGCAATATCGGCGGCCCTCTTTCAAAGAATATCTCGTATTTTGTAAGCGCTTTCGGACGCAATACCCAGAACGTGAGTGTGGTCGATGCGATTGATCCTACCAGCGTCACTCCTGAAAACCCGAAAGGCACTTACCTGAATGAGCCCTTCGGAAATCCGAGCTCACGCATTGACGTAAGCCCACGGGTCGATCTGCAGTTCGGACAAGCAAACACTCTGACTCTCCGCTATGAGTTTTACCGCGCGGTGACAACCAACTCCGGGGTCGGCCAATTATCTTTGCCCACTCAGGCCGCCAACATCCAAAGCATGGAAAACACCTTGCAGGTGAGCGACAGCCTGGTGCTGAGCAAAAAGTTGGTCGACGACATCCGATTTCAATACCGCCGCTTTCGGTATGAGGATATTGCCCAGAACACATCGCCCACGATTACTGTTCAGGGCTCATTCAACGCCGGTGGCAATAACGGTGGCGCAGTACGTGATAATCAGGACATTTATGAATTACAAAACTACTTTGCCGCCGCAGAAGGCAATCACTCTTTGAACTTTGGCGCCCGCCTGCGCTCCTATCGCGATGCCAACTTCACTACGGGCGGAACCAACGGGCAATATATTTTCCAGAACCTGGATGCCTACCTCGCCGGTACTCCCCAGACCTACCAGGTGACCAATATCAACAAGTACACGGCGCGCGCGATCCTCTTCGATGGGGCCCTCTTTTATCAGGATGACTGGAAGGTAAACCAGCGTTTTACATTCAGCTACGGTCTGCGCTGGGAAACGCAAAATCGTATCCATGATAAAAGCGATTGGGCTCCGCGGATCTCTTTCGCATATGCGCTGGACGGCGGGGATCGCAAGAAGCCGCCCAAAACGGTACTTCGCGCCGGGTATGGATGGTTCTATCAGCGGTTCACGGTACCCAACAGTTTCGGCTCCAACGCGGGCACGCCGTATGTAATCCAGGCCATTCACCAGAATGGAATCAATCAGACCGTTACCACGATTACTGATCCTACATACCCGGTCAATCCCTCTGAGCAGTCTTCGTCCAGCACGGCGCCCACTTTGTATACGATCGATCCTCATTTTCATGCCGCGACAGACTTGCAGGCGGCTGTGGGGATTGACCGCCAGGTAGCCAAGAGGATCACCAGCAACCTGACGTATCTCTATGGCCGCGGCGTGCACGAGTACTTCACGAACAACATCGGGGCTCCGGAATTCGCAACCGCTGACCAGGGCATCTATCCCTCGGAGGAATTGCCGCCTGCCGAGGTGAATAATCTGCAATACCAGTCGGGCGGCGTCTATCGCCAGAATCAAATCATCGTTTCTGCGCGCGCCAATTATCCGCGTTTCAGTTTCTTCACTTTCTACACTTATAATGTCGCCAAGGCAGATACGAATGGGGTTACATACACTCCATCGGTTGCGCAAAATCCCGGGCTCGACTATGGACGATCCAGCTTCGACGTTCACAACCGCTTCCTGATCCTGGGTAACTTTTCTGCGCCTTACGGCTTCTCCCTGACGCCTTTTTTCGGTTACAACTCGGGCACCCCGTATAACGTAACCATCGGCAGCGATCTGACCCGAAACAACCAGTTCAACGCGCGCCCTACCTTCGCTCCCGTTTCTGATTGCGCTGGCCTGCCTCCGCCTGGTTCTCCGTCGAGCAGCTCCGGGCAGCGGTATTACCCCACTTCCTACGGTTGTCTTGATACGCAACCCTTCGGCACCGATGAGAAAATCATCCCCTACGGCATCGGCACCGGGCCGTCAAATGTCAGTTTGAACATGCGCATCAGTAAGGTGATCGGAATCGGCCCCAAAGTGGAAGGCGGACACGCTGCTAGAACCGGCGGTGGTGGTGGGGGGCGCGGCGGTGGGGGCGGTCTCGGTCCCGGCGGCTTGAGCGGGAGCCGCGGCGGCCCTGGGCGTTTGGACCAGGCGACTTCGCGCCGTTACAACCTGACGCTGACGGCCTACGGGGCGAATCTGTTTAACCACCAGAATCTGGGGACGCCGAACGGTACTCTTTCATCGACCTCTTTCTTTGGCAAATCCCAATCTCTGGCCGGGGGCTTCTTTGGGCCGCCCTCCTCGGGCAACCGCACTATTTTTCTCCAGGCGATATTCAACTTTTAGAGACTGGGTTGTCTGAACGCTACGTGGCTTAAAATCAGCGCGGCTTTTAGCCACCTCAAAGCTTTGTATCGGGCACGACTTTGAGTCGTGCCGCAAGCGCTTAAAAATAGTTTGGGCTTTTAGCCCCTCATTCACTCCAGCTTTCACAAGTCTTGTGTTCTCACGCAGACTTAGCCTACCGCCTCGGTTTGGCTTCCCCGTGGTCCGGAAGCTCAACCTGATTGGAGGACATTCCTTTTGCAGCCCCCTATACCCTCAGGGAAAAGGTGCAAACGGATCCGCCCCTGGCAAAGCAACTACTTGAGGTGGATGGTGATACCGGACGAAATCCGTAACAGGTTCTGATCGTTGCCGGCGAGGTTAGGCAGGCGCGTGTATCCGTAGTCTGCCTGGATCGCCCGGAAGGAAAGGTGACGCCGGTACTTTACATCCAGTCCGATACCCGCCAACACTGCGAACGAATTCGCCGAGGATGCGATAAAACCGGAGCTCTGAGGAAATGACGAGTCGAATCCGTGGGCGAAACCGACCAGGACCTGGGTAAAGGGCTTGACCTTGTAGTACGTGTCGAACCCATCGGTGCGCTGGTGTCCGAACCTGAAATTAAGGCGCATTCCTCCGGTAGTCATCAGCAGGGACAAGGGTTCCCCTGTGTTGTGAAGGTTGGCGACATGCGCATAGGTCACATCAGCCACCGCCGTATAAGCACGGAAAGTGCGGAAGTTGCCCTCTGCGCTGGCGCCGTTGGCAAAGAAACAGCCGCAGTCGCCGGGAGGGGCATTGGCCTCCGTCGCACTATAGGCGAGCGAGACTTCAGCGCGCGGCAGAGAGAAGTCGCGTCCGCCCGGCACGACCTGGCCCTGCAGGCGGGGCAAGTTCAGTCCCAGCGCCGCGGCGATAAACAGGAAAGCTAAAGATCGATTCATACCTTCTCCCATACCCTGCCTATTGAATCGTCAGAGGCACCTGGGTCAAGCGCTGAACGGTTCCTTCGGTGGCTGTGACGGTGATGGGGTAGGGAACCTTTGGCTCCGCGAAGAAGCCCGCCCCCGAACACCCGCTCAGGCCCGCCATCGCAGCCAGGCTGAGTCCTGTCAGGAACGCCACTGCCAGGAACGGGGGAAGTTGCTGCAGACGCCTGCGCACTGTCTTTACTCCAAACAACGGAAGCAGAAGTCCAAGAGCCAGCGGCATGCGCCCAAAGGGCGAAGGCGGCGGCGCAGTCGAGGCAGCCTTCACTGTCGTAACCGTCATGGTGATATTGGCCGTTGTGCCTCCTGCCGGCAGCGTTACCGGAGAGAACGTGGCGGTTGCTCCGGCAGGGAGACCCGTCGCTGCAAAGCTCACGTTGTAGAGGAACGAATCGATGACCTGCGGCGTAACCTTGAGCGTATAAACGACCGTGGTGCCGGGCAGAATCGTCGTGTTGTTATTGCCCACACGGGCGATCATCAAATCGCAGATGGTGACGCTCACCTGGTTCGAGCTGCCGGGCAGGAAGGTCGGATCTCCGCTATAGCTGGCGGTAATGACGTGGGTTCCCCAGGCTATGCTGCTGGTTGTGAAAACGGCCTGCCCGTTTGCTCCCATGGGCGCGGTCCCAAGCGTGGTGTTGAGACTCTGGTCATAGAACGTGACCGTCCCTGTGGGTGTGGCAAAGGCGGGCTCATTCGACACCGAACCCAGCTGGGCGGTAAATGTCACCGGCATGGTGATCATCTGCTTTGCCGGATTCGCCGTAAGCGTCAGGTTGGTCGCGATCTGAGAACCCTGCAGGGGGACTGTGGTCGACGTGCTGGAAGCGAAGGAACTATTTCCCAGGTAGACCGCGTCCACGTAGTGCGTGGCCGTGCCTGCTACAGTGATATTGGAAACACTGGCGGTTGCCGTCTGCGTGAACTGATTCAGAAAAATGCTGGTATTGAAGTCGGCCAGATTGGGGATGGCGAGATCCGGGATGCCGTCTCCATTGAAATCGGCTGCAACCATGTCGTTGGGTGAATCTCCCAGTTGCAGCGGTGATCCTGCAGTGGTGAAGCCGCCTTGTCCATTGCCCAGCAGCAAAGTCAGCGTCTGGGTGGAAGGGTCGGTGATGATGCCGTAGTTATCGACGGCAAGATCGGTATTTCCGTCCTGGTTGAAATCTGCCGCAACCATGGCAAAGGGATAAAGTCCTACCGTGATCGGTGAGCCGGGCCCGGCCGTAAACGTTCCGTCGCCCTTGCCGAGCATGATGACCACATTGCTATTCGTGGCGCCGGTGTCGGGAATGAAATTGGCAATGGCCAGGTCAGGAATCCCATCGCCGTTGAAATCCGCGGCCACCACCGGACCGGGATTGTAGTTGCCCGAAGGCACCGGCGAGCCGCTGGCCGGGGTGAAGGTTCCGTCTCCCGCGCCCAGCAGGATGCTGACCGTGTCATCGACTTCGTTGGTGGCTGCGACGTCGGGTATTCCGTCACCGTTGAAATCAGCGACGGCAAGGAAAAATGGAAAAGTGCCTACCGTAACAGGCGAACCATTGGCTTGGGTGAAGGTTCCGTCCCCATTGCCCAACAGAATGCTTAGCGTATTGTCTTTGGCATTGGCGACCACGAGATCGAGGAATCCGTCGCGATTGAAGTCTCCGGTCCTTACCGCTTGGGGAAAGTTCCCAACGGTGATGGGCGATCCCGTTGCCGGGGTGAAGGTTCCATCTCCATGGCCGAGCAGAACAATGATTTCGTTGTCGCCACCACTGGTTGCGGCCAGGTCGGCATTCCCGTCGTGGTTGAAATCGCCCACCGTTAGGGAGCAATTCGAAGGTTGATCAGAATAGATGCAGGGCGTCGATCCGACTCCAGTAATCAGTTGTCCTGTCGTGAAGGTGCCGTCTCCATTGCCAAGCAGGATGGTGATCGCATTCTGGTAAGAATCCATGACGGCCAGGTCTGGCCTGCCGTCTCCGTTGAAGTCAGCACTTCCGATGGCTGCGGGCTGATTCCCCGTCTGGATCGGCGAACCGGACGCCTGATTGAAACTCTGCGCGTACGTTGGCGTTCCGAGCGCCGCTGTGCCCAGGACGAAATTGCCGTCCGTAGTGTCCTGAAACGAAACTGTACCTGCCATCACCGGCGGATGGTTGGCATATCCGGTTACGGTCGCCGTTAAGGTGTAGCCCGCAGGATCTCCCGACGCGGCGATCGATGTCGCAGTCGGATAGAGGCCCGTTACGGTCACAGTTTGTGTGGAAGACGTGCTCGACGCCTGTGCCGTGGTAGCGAGGAAGATGGCTTTGTAGTTGTGGACGCCGATCGCGGGAATGAACTTGTATTGAGCGCTGCCGGCATTCAATTGCGCCTTGCCGATGATTGCACCATCTTCGCAGTAGGCCGCCGAGGCGTTGCAGAAAATGACTGAACCATTTCCGACCGGCGAGCCGCCGGCTGTAACCGTGGCTGTGAGCGTGAGCGGTGCAGGTGAAGCCAAAGTCGATGAAGACAACGAAAGACTCGTCACCGTCGACACCGCGGCTGCATTTGCCGTGTTCGCCAGAACAGAAGCAACCAGCCCAAAGGCAGACAAAAGCAGCCTGGAATTTCGGCCCATACAGAGAATCCTCAACGCGCAGCTACAGATACATGCCAATACTTAAGGAACGGGGATTGCCTGCAGGGGAGTTACCGGTCCAAAGCATCTTGCTGCCACACGGCGTGAGCCTCGTCTCTTGGAGGTTCTTTGCCGGATGACAAAGCGGATCGTAAATCAGGGCTGAACCTGAATTGGATACCCATTTCGTCGCAATCCAGAAGTTATCGGCCAAAGTAGCAAAGAGCATTACTTGTTCGCATTCCTTCTGTACCGACCCGCCTTGCACGCACGCCCAGAGCATGCCGCCCGGCGCGCCAACCTATCGCGCTCCGGCGGCGAATTGCCCCGAATTTCGCCGGTCTTCTATACAAAACTCGCCGAGATAACTAGTGGCTTTATCGGCGCGCCAGGAAAGCGCAAGATGCGTCAGGATGGTTACTAGATGGCTACCACTTTTGTGTGTAGAAAAGGGTACAGCAAGGTCCGGGCCGCCCACAAAGGGAAACAACCACCGTCACGTTATTGGAAATCGCGCCGGTTGGTTATGACGGAGCTTGCCAGAGCTCAAAACACGTAGTCAGAGCATCGTGACTTTGCCGCTGCCCACATCGTAAAGGGCCGCGCGAATTGCCAGCTTTTTCTGCTTGACCAGGTCGCTCAAAACCGGCGAAGCGTCACGAAGCACAGATGCCTGCAGCGCGGCATTTTGCCGCGTAGCCGTCGTGAGGTCCCCGTTCGATCCGGCAACGGCGGGATGAATGTATTGATACAGCGAGCTGATCTGCCCGGGGACTGCTTTGCCGGCTATGGTCGCTTTCACCGCGCCGCAATTGGTGTGTCCGAGAACCAGGAGCGCTTTGATTCCCAGAACGGCGCCCCCATATTCGAGGCTCGCGATCGTATCGGGTGTGGCAATGTTGCCGGCCACACGCACCACAAAGAGGTGGCCTATGCTTTGGTCGAAGATCAATTCGACGGGCACGCGCGAGTCGGCGCAGGAAAGCACTGCCGCAAACGGCTCCTGGTGTTCTTCCGAATGTGACCGGAGGATATCCAGGTCTTCCTTAAACGAAACCAGGTTGTAAGCAACGAAGCGCTGATTGCCCTCCGCCAACAGGTTCAACGCTAGGTCCGGGGTTTCGGGCCGCTGGATCGGAGCGCGCTGCGCCTGACCCAGGACTCGGGCCGACGTCGATATACCTGCAAGGCCCAATCCCGCCAGCTTGAGAAATTCTCTGCGCCCGCTCTCCGCTCCCTCGGCCATCTCTTCCTCCTGGTGCAATCAAACAGATTCGCGATCAAGAGTACCTTCTTCGGAGGTATTTCACACCACAGATTTTCGCCGCACGCGATAAGCCTTCTCGGAAAAACTGCCGCTCTGTGAGCACGAAGCGATTGCATGTCGTCGGGTTGACTCAGCCCCGGCGAGCCTGCTCCGCCTGTTTGGCGCAGGTAATTTACTTTCAGTTACTGCCGACGATGAAGATTTCTGAAGGGGATAGCGATTCCCAGCCGCTTCACACTAGAGTGGTTTCACAACGCAGGGAACCGCTTCAAGGTCAGAGGCGGTACATGAGAAGTGGCGCGGAACCCAAGCGGTCAGGGGAAGGTCTGCAAAACCTTTTAATGCTGGTTCGATTCCGGCCCGCGCCTCCACCCTTCCACTGCCACTCCAGGTTGATCCTGGCTTTGCGATATTCTTTCCCAGCGACCCTGGGGAGAGTGCGTGAAAGAGAAATTGCTCGTCGTAGGCAGCATCAACATCGACCTGGTAGCGTGTGCCGGCCGCTTACCCGCGCCCGGAGAAACCATCCTCGGCAAAACCTTCGATGTCTTCAATGGGGGCAAGGGAGCCAACCAGGCGGTGGCCATCGGCAAACTCGGTGCGCCGGTTGAGATGATCGCCGCACTCGGTACCGACCTATTTACGGAACGCCTGCTGTCCGGGTTACAGGCGGCCGGGGTGGATACGCACGCTGTGCAGGTAGTGGCTGGTCCCTGCGGGGTAGCGCACATCTCCAGAGCCGACAATGGAGAAAACTCCATCATCGTGATCTCGGGCGCCAATCGCCTGGTTTCCGCGGCCTACATCGATGCCAACGTAGAGTCCATTCAGCGGGCCGGAATGATCCTGGTGCAATTGGAAACGCCGCTCGAGGCCGTGGTTCGGCTGGCCGAGCATGCCTGGGCGGCGAAGACGCCCCTGATGCTGGATCCTGCACCCGCCCAGCCGCTGCCGGAAGCGTTGCTCACGCGAACGTCCTGGCTGACACCGAACGAGACCGAAGCGCAGATCCTGTTGGGCGGGGTGAGCAACGATCCGGCCTCGGCCGCGGAAAAACTTCTAGGCATGGGAGTGCGGAATGTGGCTCTCAAACTTGGCGCCCAAGGCGTCTTCTTGGCCGGCCGCGATTGTCCACCGCAGCAAATTCCAGCCTTTCCCGTGAGGGCCGTGGATACCACCGCGGCTGGGGATTGCTTCAACGCGGCGTTCGCGGTCGCTCTTACCCGGGGAAAGCCTCCGGTGGAGGCCGCCCGATATGGTGCGGCCGCGGCGGCAATTTCTGTCACACGCGCCGGCGCCCAGCCCTCCCTGCCTTCCGCGGCCGAAGTGGAAGCGTTTTTGAAGCAGAGTTAGGGCAAGGAAGCATCCCGGTAGGTCGGGGCTAGTCTCTGGGTGAAAACCCGGCTTTGTATCGGGCCACGACTTTAGTCGTGGCCCCATGTGCTTGCCCGGACCGACCAACCCGGCGTCACCCGGCCGGTTTTCGGCGGCGCGCTAGGCAGCCCCCCGAGCATGAAGCGGAACGGCAGCCTGAAAAGCCACCAAATCTCCTCCCTGGGCCTCCATCACGAATTCTGTGCCGGCCGGCAGGAAGGCAATAGATCCGCGGCTCAGCGCGTTGCGTTGGCCGGCGGCAGTAATCTGCCCGTAGCCCTGCAACACGAGGAGTGCCTTGGGGCCATAGGCCGCCTCCCCAGCGTAGCGGCCGCCGGCTGTGAGCGCGATCCGGCTCAGCTCAAATTCCTGTGCCGGCGTCCGGTAGACCCGTTGCTGTCCGGTCACCTGAATGCCATCCAAAACCTCTGGCCTACCGCCTTCAAAGGTCAGGATTCTCAGCAATTCGGGCACGTCGACGTGCTTCGTGGTCAGGCCCCCGCGGAGAACATTGTCGGAATTGGCCATCAACTCGACATTCACTCCCTCGAGATAGGCATGCAACACGCCCGCGGGCTGGAAAGTTCCTTGCCCCGGCCGCATGTGCACCAGGTTCAGCAGGTAGATGCTGAAGATCCCACGATCCCGGTGGCCGCCTGGCAAGGGGAAATTTTCCGCTGCGCGTAATGCCCAGTAGTCCGGGTTGTCCTTATCGCTGACCGGCTTTTCTTCCAACCGGGCGATCATCTGGTTGAGAAGCGAGTCCACCTTTTCCTGGGCCAGGGTCATCACGTTGCTGTACAGCTCACGCAACCAGGCGCGCCGCGCTTCGTGGTCATGTCCCGCATCCGCCAGGCCCTGCCGAAAGCCCGGCATCACCGCGCCCAGCTCCGGAATGCGGTCCAACGCATCCGCGATTTGTTCCAGGGGACGAAAACCATGCAGCATCCAGAAATCCGTCAAGGCCACGCCGATCTCGGGTTTGTGGTTGTCGTCCTTGTAATTTCTATTGCCGGCGTCCAGTGGGACTCCGGCTGCGTTTTCTCGGGCAAAGCCCTCTTTCGCCTGGACTAGCGTGGGGTGCGCCTGGATGGAAAGCATTTTGTGGACGTCCAGAACCTTGAACAGGTAGGGCAGCCGCGCGCCGAACTTCAGGCTGGTCGCCGGTCCCAAGATCGCCTCCGGCGCTTTTGCAATCAGCTGATCCAGCGGTTGCTCTGCTCCGCTTGCCTCCTCGACCAGCGACGGAGCCTTTGCATGAGCGCCGATCCACAATTCTGCGTATGGCCTGCGCGTGACATTCTCGATGCCCAGCAGGTCCGGGATAAAGTTGTAGCCGCCCCAGTCATAATGTTGCACCACCCCGCGCAGCATCAGTGCCCCTGATAGACGAACGCCTTGTTCAACCATGGATCGCTTTCTCCATCTGCCTCAGGATTCCCGCCGGCTCTTCCACGCCGCTCGCGGCAATCGCATCGGCACGGCTCTGCGTATCGGCCACTGCGTAGATGCGCAGTTCGTCCGCGTTTCCTGAGGGCCGCACGTGGGCCACCTCACCGTTGGCGAAGAGGACGCGCACGCCGTCGGTATAGTCCACACGGTCAATGCGGTCAAAACCCAGCGCCGGAGTGAAAAACTGCGCCAGGTCCTGCTTGATAGCCTGCTTCTCCGCGGGAGGAGAGAACCGGCTGATGATCTTCAGCGCGGTTGCCCGTGGGAACTGCTTGAGCAGGGCGGCACGGCTGAAGCGTTTCGGCAACCGCGCAAATAGGTCGATCAGTGATAGCCCGCTCTCCTCAGCGGCGAAGAGCACGCCCAGAATGGGCAAGCCCGCGTCCCGGGTAGGAAGCGGAGCGAGGGTGGCGCCATTGCGAACGATAGGCGAGCCGGTCAGAAAGCCACCGTTGGCTTCCCATCCGCAAACCCGTTTCTTCCCCAGGGCCAACGCGGCTTCCATGCCCGCAATCACGAACGGCGAGCCGATGCGCGTCTTTGCCTGTACGACCGGCGCCAGCTTGCCGCGGTCGATGGCATCGTTGCAACTGATGGGTACCACCACCGCATCTGCCTGCAGGTATTCCGCCACCACCATGCCAACCAGGTCCCCACCGAAGAAATGCACCTTCCCAGTCTGCGGATTCACCCCGAGAACCAGGGGGCGGTCGCTGTCGCCATCTGTAGAGACCACCGCATGCAAGGGGCCACTGCTGGCGGCTTCATCGGCAAGACGCTGAATGATCTCCAATTGCGCAGCGTCGATATTCTCCGTGTCGATGGGAACGAACGTCTCACTACGTCCCCCTTTCAGCACGTGCGCACCCAGCCGCTCCAGAATCTCCACCAGCACGTCGCGCCCTACCGAGGAATGTTGGTAGACGAGAATCCGTTTGCCCTGGAGAGATTCTCCGGAGAAAAAGTCCGTAAATCGCGCGATGTAAGCAGCGCGGGCCTCGCCGTGTTCTGGCGGCAATTCCTGGTGACCACTTTTGAACATACCTCGCTGGTCGAAGCGGGACTGCTCCCAGGATTGTTCATACAGCCGCTTGCGTACCCGGCTCACGTGCTCGTTGATCGGGGCTTCCTGCTGTTTCAGCAGTTCCCCCCGGCTGCTATTGGTCTTGTAACCGTTGCGGTCGAAGGGAATATGGCTGCCGGTAACCATGATGCTGCCTCTACGCTTCGACAAGGCGAAGCTGGCAAGTGCAGGGGTAGGAATGCGGCCGAGGTTCACCGCTTGCATTCCGGCATCCTGGATGGCGGCGGCAATGGCCTGGGCCAGTTCGCCGCGGTCCTGCTCCTGAGGAACAAACTCGACCGAGCTGGGGCGCAGGTCATACGCAAAATAAAACGGATCGCCACGAACAATACCGCCGTCCGCCGGCGCCAGCGACTGCAGATATTCGAGCTCTGCTGCGGCGTTGAGATAAATCTCCAGCTGGGTAAGATCGGCAACCTTGCCCCGCCTGCCGCTGGTGCCGAAGGCTAAATCCTGCGGCTCATAATTCAGTCGTGATCGCAGTGAATCCTGTGTCGCCACACCCATGCCTGGCCAGTGCTCCTGTCTTATCTTATCGGGCGCTTTTCCCTGCCTTGTAGTTTGCGGCAGACTGGCGTTTTGCAGGTATGGCCTATAGGCGTCATGGGTTGTTTGTGGTCAAGGGTACTGCCTTTAGGCCGCACGTCACGGCACTAAAGAACCGTGGCTTTAGCACTGAGGGCACTGAAATCCGCGGGAATCTTAGCTCTCACCTGACTCTTCCGCATCTATCCGGCGCGCTCGATCAGGAATTGATGGGCGGCTATGCTGGCGGCGCCGCGCACCAGGAAGTCCATTTCTACTGAGCGAAATTCGAGCCGTGTGGTGGAAAGCAGGTGAGGCATGATGTTGCTTTCGATGGTCTGGCGGGCGCTGTTGGTGAAAACCCGGTTGCCAAAACCCACCAGATCGGCAAAAAGCACCAGTTCGGGATTGTTCACCTGGATGGAATTCGCCACTGCAATTCCCAGGACAGAGCCGGCGTGCTGAAGTAGTTCGATTGCCTCTCGCGATCCCTTTGCCGCGAGGGCCTCGAGCTCACCGATTTCCCTTACCTGCAAATTCAGCTCCCCGGCCCGGCGGAGAAGGGCGGAGCTCGACGCAAATACGTCGACACAGCCCTGCTTGCCGCATTCGCAACGCGGGCCGGACGGGACCACCGTACAATGGCCGATCTCCCCCGCCGCCCCCGTGTTGCCGCGGTACAACCGGCCCTGCATGTAGCTTCCGCCGCCGATCTTCTTGCCCAGCATGATTACCATGAAGCTCTTGAGTTCCCGGGCCATTCCGAAGAGCTTCTGCCCCAGGGCGACTGCGTGGGCATCGTTGTCGATGTAGGTCGGCATACCCGTCACCCTTTCGACGATTCTCGCAATCGGTACATCGTGCCAGCCCAGCAGGTTGGATTGCAGGCAGGTTCCCCGGGCATGGTTCACGTGCCCGGAGAGGGCCACCCCGATTCCCAGGACCTTCTCGCGGGAGATGTTCGATGCCCGGGTGAGGTAAGGGATGCCCTTGGCGATGGCTGCCGCCACCGCTTCGGGTTCCATTTCCGCGGTTATCTCGTGTTCCGCCAGGACGTTGCCGTGACAATCGGTCAGCGCCATCAAAGGCGGATCCTCCGTCAGGCCGACCCCCACAAAGTAGCCGTATCGGGCGTTCAGGGACAGCATGATCGAAGGCCGTCCCCGGCCCTGCTTGTCGATAACCGCCGGGGATTCTTCCACAAACTGATGCTGAATGAGGACCCGGCTCATCTCCGTCAGTGCCGAACGGCTAAGCCCGATGGAGCTGGCCAGCTCGGAGCGAGACATCGATCCGTTCTCCAGCAGCGCCTCGATAATGTTTACGTACGAGGAGGTAGCCACCGCGACCGGCCGCACTGCTTCCCCTTCCGCTGGGCGCGACTCGCCTCGGGTATCGCGCTTTCCGTTCTGCTTTCCTGTACCCATGCAAGAAAAACACTAGCATGACCGGGCCGCCGGGACATGTGCGCCTGGTCACGGGGGGCTTTCAGCTGGTCACGGGCGGCCTCCCAGCCTGGATCTCCCGTTGCCGCCTCTCGGGCGAACGGATTTGGGGGTGGGATTCTCTCCAGCTTAGTAAAAGATTGGGGACGTTTAGATGCCCTGATGGCGGATAGTATGCTTTCCTGGGCTGCGAACCCCTGGTTGCTCAATGAGCCAACTCCTGTCTCCCAGGCTGTAAACCAACCTCCACCGGAGCCACGTCTACCAGGAATAACGGCTCCCCGCCATTCATCAGGGGACTGTCTGCTTGTCGCAAAGCGTAGTTCGCGAGCGGCAAATCTATACTTCAATCCTGACAGGGTTACGGGTAGATGACTTCCATTGGAGACCTTACTGCGCCCGCCCGGCGTGACTTCCGTAGCCGGGTTCGCGGTTTCTCGCGCCTGAGGATCCTGCTGACCGTCTATTTCCTCGCGTGCGTCGGCTTTTTCCTGATCCGGACGGCGCATTGGGAACAGGTCAACGATCCTGCCCAACTGCATTACCTGTGCTTCCTGATGGATCACGGCATGGCTCCCTACCGTGATCTCCTGGAAATCAACATGCCCGGCATCTACCTCGTGAACTGGAGCGTGATGCACTCTCTGGGCGGCGGATCGGCGGCCTGGCGGGCTTTCGATATAGGCCTCATGGCCCTGGCCGCGTGGGCTATGGTCTACATCGCAGAGCCCTATGACTGGCTGGCCGGAGTCTTCGGGGCAACACTTTTCATTCTCTACCACGGCAGAGATGGCGCTGGGCAGGAGGGCCAACGGGACTTCATCATGGCCGTGCTGCTTTTGTGTGCCTGGGCCGCCCTCTTCTACTGCTTCCGCAGGGGCCGCACATGGCCGATGCTGGCTTTCGGACTCTGCACGGGCATAGCGTCCACGATCAAGCCGACTCCATTGCCGTTTGCTTTCCTTGTCTTAATCTTGGCGGCTTGGCGCTGGAGGCGCCTGGGCCGGCCGATCCTCAGGCCTTGCCTCTATGCCCTCCTGGGGCTCGCTCTCCCGATCGCAATCATTGTTACGTTCCTGGCGTACAAGCATGCATTGCCGGGCTTTTGGTATCTGTTGCGTTTTGAGCTCCCCTTCTACCATGCTCTCGGCCGGGTCTCTCTCCGTAAAATGCTGGCCCTCATGGCGACGGGGTCGGTAAAAACCATTGCCCTGATCGCATTGGCAATTGCCGTTTTCAAGCGGGACTGGGGAAACTGGGAAGAGAAGTTATTGCTGGCCGGCGTTCTTTTCGGAATTGCATCCTATCTCGGCCAGGGAAAGGCCTTTCCGTACCATCGCTATCCGATGCTTGCGTTTCTTTTTCTCTGGGCCGGCCTGCAAATCGTGATGGCCCTGCGAGCGAAGGGAATCGTTCGCTGGTTGGCGGTGGGCGGTGTCGCCTTCGCCGTCGTTCTCGCGCCTCTTTATGTGCACCGGGCGATTCACATGGTATGGGATCAAAGTTATTCCAACTCTCTTACCGCCGATCTCACTCGTTTGGGCGGAGGACAACTCTCTGGCCATGTGCAATGCGTCGACATGCCGGCGGACTGCGCCGCTACGCTCTACCGCATGCGCCTGCTGCAATCGACAGGTCTGTTCTACGACTACCTGATATTTGGCTCCCCACAGGAGCAGGTGATCCGCCATGAGCGGAGCCGGTTCTTGCAGGAATTCGAGAAGAATCCTCCGCAGGTGATCGTCGTTGGCCGGGGATTATTCCCCAATTTGAAGGGCTATGCCAAGTTGGCCACGTGGCCGTGGTTTCAACAGGAGCTTTCCGAGCACTACTTTCTCTGGGACGAACGCAGCTTTCCCTTTGCCGAAGCGGGGGACAGGGCGTATCGGATTTATCTTGCGAAGGATCGCTTTGCAGCTTCGAAGGGGCCCTGAGTTTTGCTTGAAAATAGTTTGGGCTTAAAACCCGTAGCCTTCAACCGGACTCCAGGCGCAACTTCTACTTATCGGCGAACTTTACGGTGTAGGCAGTTGCGGGGTCGAAGGGATGCTGGATTACTTTCAAATCCAGCAGTTGTTGATACATATTGGTCCAGCGCGCAGGATCGAAGCGACCCAGATCTGTCCCATTGGGCGTGTTCCCGGTTATGAAATGCTGGTCCCGCAGAGCCTCGTAGCTGAACTTCATTTGTGGCACGCTCATTGCGGGGTTGAGTTTGGCGATTTCCGCATTGACGTCCTCAGGATGCAGCAAATAATCGCGCCAGCCTCGCAGGGACGCGCGCACGAACTTATCTACCACCTCAGGATGTTCCGACAGATAAGACCGCGAAGTCAGGAATACGCGATAGGGGTCATACCCCGCATCGCTGATAAGTAAAGTGCGCACCTTCGCTCCCGCCTGACGGGCGAAGAATGGTTCCGAGGTCACAAAGATCTGCTGAATGTAGTTCGGATCCTCGAGAAAATTGGCCACGCTGTAGGTGGCCGGCACTTCGCGCACATTCTTGAGCTGATACTTTTTGACCAGGAAGTCAAACCATGTGGAGAGACCCAGCCGGATGGCAACCGTCCGGCCATCGAGATCCTTGAAGGTATGAACTGGCGAATCCTCGTGCACCATCAGGGCCTGAGGATCGTGTTGCATGGTCGCGCCCACCGCCACCAGCGGCAGCCCGTTCGAAACCACCTGCAGGATGTGATCCGACGAAGCCATGGCGAATTGCACAGCGCCAACAGAAACCTGCTGGTCGCCGTTGGTGTATGGGCCGCCCGGAACGATGGTTACGTCCAGGCCTTCATCCTTGTAGTAGCCGCGGAGGAGGGCATCGTAGAAGCCGCCGTGTTCCGGCTGGGGGTACCAGTCGGTTTGCAGCTTCACCGGCACGAGACCGTTTGTTTGACTTTGCTTTTGACAGCCCGCCAGTAACAGGCAGATGGCTGTGAGGCACATCATCCTGATGCCAAGGGTCATGCTGGCTTTCCCAGAATGGCTGCGAAGGCCAGGAGGCGCGCGTCTTCGCCTCGCGGAGCGATCAACTGCACGCCGCCGCCAGGAGCTGTCAGCGCGACAGTCGGTGTGCCCGCCAGGCTGGACGGCGTGGTGTAGCGGAGAATCTTGGGGCGCGTGACGGAATGGTCGATCCCTACTGCCAGTGCGCTGAGGGGAGCGCAAGGCAGGATAAGGAAATCGAATTCCTGGAATAGGCGATCCATTCGTTCGCGAAATGCCGCATGGCGCTGGCGCAGATCCGCAACCACGGCAGGGGAGAGCGATGCGCCCCAGGCGAGGCGTTCGGCCAGCGGTTTCTCAAAGTGCTCGAAGTTGCCACGGTGCAGCTCCGATGCTTCGTGTCCCTGGATGCCGAGAAAAATCTCTCGAGTATCTGCCCAGAAATCAGGCTCGAAGGTGCTGATGTCCGCGCCGCGTTGCCGCAGTTTCTGCTGCCAGCCGCGGTAGACTTCGAGCACCGCCGGTTCGCAGTCGTGCAGAAACGAATCTCCGACTGCCAGGATATTGACGCGCTGCGGCGCTTCCACCAACGGCAGCCCAAATAAGGCCGAACCTAGCACAGGGCCATCGCGCAGATCGCGAAAGAGCCATCCAATCGTGTCGAAGGAGACGGCGAGGTGTACACCGCCGTTCCACATTTGCTCGCCGTCGAGTCCGAGGGTGGAGCGATAGCCCGCGATTCCGCACAGGGCCGCGGGAACGCGGATGGAGCCTCCTGTGTCGGTGCCAATCGCAGCAATCGCGGAGCCCTCCTGGACGCTGGCCGCGCTGCCGCTCGAGGAGCCCCCGGTAAACACTTTCGCATCGCGCGGTTGGGTACAGTCGCCGTATTCGCTGTTCTGGCCGGTGATGCCATATGCCAACTGGTGCAGGTGCGTCTTGCCCATGATAACGGCGCCCGCCTCGCGCAGGCGCGTTGCCACGGTTGAGTCGGTACGAGGCAACCCGTGGGTCTCCGCGTAAAAATGCGAGCCGCAAGTGGTCGAATATCCGGCAACGTCGAAGCAGTCTTTCACAGCCACGGGAACGCCATATAGAAGAGGCCGCTGTGCGGGCTGCGGGAAGCGAGAGGGCAGGGCCTGCGCTTCTGCCAGCGTGCGTTCTTTATCCATCGCCAGGTATACATTCTTCCCTGCGTTGCTGTTCGCGTGTGCAAAAGCTTCCTGCGTTGCCGCCAACGGACCCTTGGCTTGTGCTTCGGTCAAAGAGGACATATGGGTCGTGTATACCACGTGCTCAATCCAAGGCAAAAAATGATTTACACTTCCGCATGGACGCTACTTCCGCGGACGAAGCCCACCTTAAAGCGCTGGTCAAATTCACTGCGCTGAGTTTTCGTACTCCCCGGCCGGTGCCTTTCGGCGCCCTGATCGTCGATAGCCAGAGTGGAGAAACACTCCTTCGCGCCCGCAATGCGGTGGCAGTAGAAAACGACCCGTCCTCTCACGCCGAGCTGCGCACCGTTCGCCTGGCATGCAAAAAACGTAAGAGTTATTCGCTGCGGGGATTTACACTGTATTCCACCTGCGAACCTTGTCCCATGTGCATGGCCAATGCGCTGTGGGCGGGTCTCGACCGGGTGGTCTACGGCGCAACCATCGAGGATGCCAATCGATATTGCCGCCAGATTCAGATCCCGGCCGCCGAGGTAGCTCGGCGCAGCGATATGCCGTGCATCGTAGTCGGGCCCTTCCTGCGTGAACTCTGCAACACCCTGTTTGCCGATTCGCGGATGCAGGCGGCATTTGCCACCTGGAGCAACCGCAAGGAGAGTGCATGACAATCCCGCTCGAAGTGTCCCTGGCCTCGATTCTTGGCGATCCCGCGCGGGTGCTGACGGCTCCTCAGATCGTGCAGCGCCTCTCTCGCGACTTCTACTGGTACTCGCCGGTGCTGCGCAAGCAGCTCGATGGCAAGAGCGCGGATGTCGCCGTTCAACCGTTGACGGCAGAGGAAGTGCGGGAAATCCTGCGCTACTGCTATGCGCACGATATTCCGGTCACCGCGCGGGGGGCGGGAACAGGGAACTATGGCCAGGCTGTGCCGCTGCACGGGGGAGTGCTCCTGGATCTTTCGCGGATGGATCAGATCGAGTCCATCGGTGCCGACGGCGTTGCCGTTTGCCAGCCTGGCGTGCGCCTGGGCGTGCTGGAGGCGGAGGCGCGCAAGGTGGGATGGGAACTGCGCTGCTATCCCTCGACCATCGTTAAGGCATCAGTCGGAGGCTTTCTGGGCGGCGGCTCCGGAGGCATTGGCTCCGTGACCCACGGTGGTCTGCGAGACTTTGGCACGGTGCGCGCGATTGATGTGGTTACCATGGAAGACCCGCCGCGTGTTGTCCATCACGAGGGTGAGGCCGTTCACGAGATTCTGCATGCCTGGGGCACCAATGGCATCATTGTCCGCATCTGGCTTGCGCTGGCGCCCAGTGTGAACTGGGCACAATGCGTGGTCGCTTTCGACGCCTTCGATCGGGCCTTCGATTTCAGCGAGCGCATCGCCACCTCAGAAGCCTGGACCAAGCGCCTGGTGACTCCCTTTGAGTGGCCCATCCCCTCGTTCTTCAGCCCGGTACAGAACGTCGCGCCGGAAGGGAAGGCGCTGATATTTTTCCTGATCGCCGAAGACCAGCGGACTGCGCTGGAGGCCGCGGCCCGGGAAGCTGGAGGAGAAGTCACTTTCTCCGCTCCCTATAACGGCCTGCGCACTTTGCCGTTGCTTTCCGATTACACCTGGAATCACACCACCCTGTGGGCGATGAAGTCCGATCCGGCCTATACGTACCTGCAGTGCGGCTTCGACGCTGTAAACGCTCGCAGCCAGTTTGCCAAACTCAAACAGCGCTTCGGCGATGAATTCCTGCTGCACATCGAGTTCATCAAGAACGCCCAGGGCGTGGTCTTCCCGGGTGCGATTCCTGTGGTTCGTTTTACCACCGAGGAGCGGTTGAACGAGATGATCGCCTATTGTCGCGAGATCGGGGTAAGCGTTGCCAATCCGCACGTGAATAACGTTGAGGGCGGCGGCAGATATCGCAGCGACAACATACAGCTCTTGGCTAAATACAAATACGACAGCAAAGGACTCTTAAACCCGGGCAAGATGATCACCTTTGAGCGGCACTCCGTGGGAGCGCCTGTATCGTGAAGAGCTGGATTCCCGACAACCGAAATTTCGCTTACCTCACCTGGAAACAGGTGGACGCTCTTCCACGCGATACAACTCTTCTGATCTTGCCCACAGCAGCCATCGAACAACACGGGCAGCATCTGCCGCTGGCGACCGATACTTTGATCAACAGCATTCTGTTGGGCGCCGCCCTGTCGCGGATGCCGAACGATGTGCAAGCGTATGCTCTACCGGCCGTCTGTTACGGCAAGAGCAATGAGCATATCGGTTTTCCCGGCACGCTTTCCGTCTCCGCAGCAACGTTCATGGCCGTGGTGCGCGATCTGGGCTCGAGCCTCGCCGCTTCCGGTTTCAAGAAAATCGTGTTGTACAACACGCATGGCGGCAACTCATCACTGGTAGACGTGATGGCCCGCGATTTGCGCGCCGAGTTTGGCTTGCGGGTGTTCTCGCTCTTTGGTTCTGCGGGTGCGGCCTTCACCGGGTTGAACGATCAGGAACGGGCTTATGGCTTTCATGCGGGAGAAGTTGAGACTTCGTTTCTGCTGAGCGCGATTCCGGAGTTGGTTTGCACCGATCAATACAGCGTGAATTACATTGCGGACATCGGCAAGCCCGAGCTGCTGCGTCCGGAAAATGCACCGGCGACGTTTGCCTGGTTGACGCGCGATATTGCGCCCAGCGGGGTCATGGGCGATCCCAATCCTGCCAGCGCAGAGAAGGGCAAGTTGTGGATTGAAGAAGCCGCGAACAAGTTGGCGGCGGCGCTGAACGCCATGGCCGCCTACGCGAATTGGCATAAACCCTGAAGGTGGCCGGCAAAGGCAGTGGCTGGGAGAGAAACTGCAGAACTCGCCCTGAGCGAACTCGCACGCGTCATTCTCCTTTGTCACCCCGCCTGCCCCGGCTTGCCGTGGGAGCGGCTGACATGACCGATGGCCATTCATCTTATTTTCAGCGTGTTCCAACAGCCAGAGGTAAGCAACAGTGATTGACTGCGGTTCCGGAGTTCGTCTCGAACGCACGCAACACTGCACCATGTCTGACGGTGTCGTCCTGGTCTCCGACCACTACTATCCGCCCGACCCCGGTCCACACCCTACTCTCTTAATGCGCCAGCCTTATGGCCGGGACATAGCATCCACAGTCGTCTACGCTCACCCCGTCTGGTTCGCCGCTCACGGATATAACGTCGTGATCCAGGATGTGCGCGGCCGCGGTGATTCCGAAGGCGAGTTCTATCCCTTCCGCAGCGAGGGGCGCGATGGAGCCGAAACGATCCACTGGCTGCGCCAACGTCCCGAGTGCAACGGCAAGGTTGGGATGTACGGCTTTTCCTACCAGGGGCTAACTCAGTTATTGGCTGCAGCGGAGCAGCCCGAAGGCTTGCTTTGCATCGCGCCGGCGCAGACTGCCTGCGATCTCTACCATGGCTGGTTCTATCGCCAGGGCGCACTGCGCCTTGCGTCGAGCCTGGGTTGGGGTTTGCAAATGCTCAAGGGGGACGCCCGCCGCCGCAAGCTGCGGGAAGCAAGTGACGGCCTCGAGAAAGCCTGGGCCGATTTGCGCAGCCAACCTCTGGTTACGCCCTATGGATTGCATCCTCAGATTCAGTATGAGGGACTGCCTTCTTACGTCCGCGACTGGTTCACGCACCCTCTGCCCGGTCCTTACTGGTCGGCACAGGACGTGAGCGAATCTCTGAACCAGATCAAGATTCCAGCTCTGCACCTCTCCGGTTGGTTCGACACTTACCTCTCGGGAAGCATCGAGGGCTTCCTGTCAATGTCCAGGCATGCAGAAGGCCAGTATCTGGTAGCCGGTCCTTGGATTCACATTCCGTGGGGCGAACTGATCGGTGAGCAAAATCTCGGTTCCGAGGCGCTCTTCGATACGGACTCGCTGCTCTTGCGCTGGTTCAACCATTGGCTCAAGAACAGCGGCGAGTTCGCAAGCGAGCCGCGCATCCGCCACTTCGCTTTAGGCGCTAACCGCTGGTTCGTTGCCGATAAATTTCCAGAGAAGCAGCTTTGCCTTCATCTGCAAAGTGGCGGTCGCGCCGACTCGCGCAAAGGAGATGGGAAGCTTACCCATACACCTCCAGACTCTTCGCAACCCCGCGACATTTTCGTTTACGATCCGGAAGTTCCCGTGCTTGCGCCCGGCGGTGCCGCTGCGCTGAGCGGCTCGTTCAATCAGGCGGCGATGGAATTGGGCAACAACCTCCTTGTCTACACCATGCCCGCGCTCACAGCGCCGCTGCATGTCTTCGGATCTCCCCAGCTCACCCTCTACGCAGTCACCTCCGCCGCCTACGCTGACTTCACCGCCAAGCTCGTCAGGGTACGGCCGAACGGGCAAGCAGACTTCGTCTGCATCGGCATCGCCCGTTCCAGCTATCTCTTTCGTGATTCTGGCTACACCGCCGGCACCATTCACTGCTGGCGAATTGAACTCGAGCCAACCTCGTGTGTGTTCGCACCGGGCGAAGCCATCCGGCTCGAAATAGCCGGCAGCGCCTTTCCGCTCTATGACCGCAATCCATCGACACCTGTCGAGGCGTGGTTGATGGACTCCTGGAATTGGCAGCGCTCGACTCACATGGTTCTGCACGACGCGGATCATCCCTCCACCCTCGAACTCCCATTAGCGGGGACCGCATGAGTGCAGAGCTACAGGTCCCGGAA
>Ga0335072_10003610_pt1 | contig 23225 bp, 17 predicted proteins | sample Lox_Sample_21_FD_206725 | JGI IMG/M metagenome (GOLD analysis project Ga0335072, IMG submission 206725) | Soil microbial communities from Loxahatchee National Wildlife Refuge, Florida, United States - Lox_Sample_2.1 | ecosystem: Environmental > Terrestrial > Soil > Wetlands | place: USA...
TAGTGATCCACCAGCTGTGGCTGGTGATGCTCGCCTGCGGGTTCCTCGGCGGCATCGGCCAGGGACTCGGCTACATCACGCCCGTCTCGACGCTCATCAAGTGGTTCCCCGATCGCCGCGGCATGGCGACCGGCTTTGCCATTATGGGCTATGGCGGCGGCGCGATGATCGGCTCACCGCTCGCCGTGTGGCTGATGGCGCACTTCGCCAGCAACAAGGTTGCGGGCGTCGCGCCCGCGCTGATGATCCTCGGCGTCATTTATTTCGTGGCCATGAGCCTCGGGGCGCTCGGCTTCCGCGTCGCGCCCTCGGGCTGGCGGCCGGCCGGCTGGACCCCGAAGACCGAAGCCGCGGGCAGCATGATCACGACCCGGCACGTCCATCTCAACGTCGCCTGGCGCACGCCGCAGTTCTGGCTCATCTGGGGCGTGCTGTGCCTCAACGTGACCGCCGGCATCGCCGTGATCGCCATGGCGAGCCCGATGTTGCAGGAGGTATTCGGCTCGCGCCTGCTCGGGTTGCCTGCGAGCAGTACGCTGACCGATGTGCAGCGCGCCGGCATCGTGGCCGCGGCTGCCGGGCTCGTCGGCCTCATCAGCCTCTTCAACAGCGTCGGCCGCATATTCTGGGCGTCGGCGTCGGACTACCTCGGCCGCAAGACCACCTACTTCGTGTTCTTCACCTTGGGGATGGTGCTCTACGCACTGCTGCCGACCTGGGGACACCTGGGTCTCGCCGGGCTCTTCGTGGCCTCGGTGTGCATCATCCTCACCATGTACGGCGGCGGCTTCGCGACCGTTCCGGCCTATCTCGCCGACATCTTCGGCACCCAGATGGTGGGCGCGATCCACGGCAGACTGATCACCGCCTGGTCGGTGGCCGGCGTCGTCGGACCCGCGCTCATCGCCAAGCTCCGCGAGGTGCAGCTCGCGAGCGGCATGCCGAAGAACCTGGTGTACGACCGCACGCTCTACATCATGGCGGTGCTGCTGCTCGGCGGCTTCATCTGCAACCTGCTGGTGCGTCCGGTCAACCCCAAGTACTACATGAGCGACGAGCAGCTGGCCCATGAGCGCTCGCTGCAGCATGAGGCTGCGCCGGCGGCGGGCACCACGGGTTCGAGCGGCGGCAGCAGCACGGCGCTCGTCGCGGTCGCCTGGGCCGCGGTCGGCATTCCCTTCCTGATCGGGCTCTATATCGCCCTGCAGAAGGCCGCCGCGCTGTTCTGAGCAGGACGCGTCAAGGGGCCGGCCGGCATTGCGGCCGGTCGGCCCTCGTCGATCGGGAAGGAGTGGAGCGGGCTAACGGGTTCGAACCGTCGACCTGTACCTTGGCAAGGTACCGCTCTACCAACTGAGCTAAGCCCGCATCCGGATCAGAACGGCGGATTCTATGTGCACCCCTCCGGAAGTCAAGGCAAATGGCGCCTGGACCCCGGACGCACTTCGCGATTTCCGGCAGTATTTGGTTCCTTCAAATACAGAGACTTACAGAAGCATTCTAACGTCTTAGGTCGGGCCACGCCGCACGCAGGTACATGCCCATCGACACCAGCGTGGCCGCGGCGGCAACTTCCGTGAGAACGACGCCGAGCGCGTAGGTCGGCAGCCCGAAGAGCGGCTGGCGGTAGAGCATCAGCGCGAGGCCGACGATCTGCAGGATCGTCTTGTACTTGCCGAGCAGCGAAACCGCGACCTTGCGTCGCGCGCCGATCTCCGCCATCCACTCCCGCAGGGCCGAAATCGTGATCTCGCGGCCGATGATGACGGCGGCGGTGAGCACGATCAGCCAGTGCGGGTCCTTGCTCACGAGCAGCACCAGCGCGGTCGCCACGATGAGCTTGTCGGCGACCGGATCGAGGAAGGCCCCGAGGCGCGAGGTCTGCCGCAGCCGCCGCGCGAAGTAGCCATCGAGCGAGTCGGTCACGCCCGCCGCGGCGAACAGCCACGCTGCCGCGGGGTCCGACCACGGATAGGGCATGTAGAAAAGGAGCACGATGAGCGGGATCGCCGCGATGCGCAGCCACGTCAGCGTGTTCGGAACGTTCCAGATCACTCGTGCCTGCCTTACGAGCCCGGGTGCAGGTGATCATAAAGACTTCGGGCGAGCGTCGCGCCGATTCCCGCGACCTGGGTGAGATCCGCAACGCCCGCCCGCAGTACGCCCTGCAGCCCGCCGAAGTGCTTGAGCAGCGCCCGGCGCTTGGCGGGACCGAGGCCCGGCACGACCTCGAGCACCGACTCGTTGTAGCGGCGCGCGCGCTTCCTGCGATGGCCGGTGATGGCGAAGCGGTGCGCCTCGTCGCGGACGCGCTGGATGAAGCGCAGCGCCGGCGAATGCGCCTCGAGAATCACGGCGCCCGGTGCGCCGTACACGAACAGCCGCTCCTGCCCCGGGCGGCGATCCGGGCCCTTGGCGACCCCGACCAGCGTGAGGTCCGCGAAGCCGAGCTCCGCGAGCACGCCATGGACCTCGGCGATCTGCCCGGCACCGCCGTCGATCAGCAGCAGGTCGGGCGCGGGCACCTCGCCCGAGCGCACGTGCCTGTAGCGCCGTTCGAGCGCCTGGCGCAGCGCCGCGTAGTCGTCGCCCGGCGTGACGCCGGTGATGTTGAAGCGGCGGTATTCCTTCTTGAGCGGCCCCTCCGGGCCGAACACCACGCACGAGGCGACCGTTCCCTCCCCGCCCGTGTGGCTGATGTCGAAGCACTCGATGCGTTGCGGCGGCTCGGGGAGGTCCAGCTCGCGGGTGAGCTCGGTGAGCATCTCGTCGGCGCCCGCGCGCTGCGCGTGCCGCATGCGCAGCGCCTGGGCCGCGTTCTCGCGCGTCAGCTCCACCCACTTCGCGGCAAGTCCGCGTACGGGGTGGCGCACCTCGATGCGGCGGGTCGCCTTGCCCGAGAGCGCCTCGGCGAGCGCCTGCGCATCCGGGAGCTCGAGCCCGAGCAGCACCTCCGGCGGCGGCTCGGTGTCGGCGTAGTACTGCATGGCGAAGGAGGCGAGAGCCTCGTGGTCTTCCGCGAGCGGCGCCCGCGGGAAGTAGCTGGTGGTGCCGAGGTTGCGCCCGCCGCGCACCAGCATGACGCTGACGCAATACCCCCCGGCATCGCCCACGATCGCCAGCACGTCCACGTCGCGCTCGGCATCCGCGGTGACAATCTGCTGCAGCTGGATGCGCTTGAGCGCCGCGAGCTGATCGCGCAGCTGCGCGGCGCGCTCGAACTCCAGCTGCGCCGCGGCCGCCTCCATGCGCTGCTCGAGCTCCGCGTTGACCTCGTCGCTCCTGCCCTCGAGCACCTTGACCGCGGCCGCGATGTCCTGCGCGTAGGCCTCGCCCGAGATGAGCCCGACGCACGGCGCCGAGCAGCGCCCGATCTGGTGCTGCAGGCAGGGGCGGCTGCGGTTGGCGAAGAAGCCGTCGCGGCAGTTGCGGATACGGAACAGCTTCTGCAGCTGGTTGAGCGTATCGCGCACCGCCCCGGCGCTCGGGAAGGGGCCGAAGTAGCGTCCCGGAGCGCTGCGCGAGCCGCGGTAGAAGGCGAGCCGCGGGAAGGCGTGACCGCTCTCGAGGTGTATATAAGGAAAGCTCTTGTCATCGCGCAGCACCACGTTGAAACGCGGCTTGTGCGCCTTGATGAGGTTGTACTCGAGCAGCAGCGCCTCGGTCTCGGAGTTGGTGACCGTGACCTCGATGGCGGTGATCTGCGCCACCAGCGCCTGCACCTTGGGATCGACGTTGCCGGGTGCGAAATAGGTGCCGACGCGGTCCCTGAGGCTGCGCGCCTTGCCGATATAGAGCAGCTCGTGCCCGGCGCCGAACATGCGGTACACGCCCGGGCGGCGCGGGAGGGAGGCGATGTATTCCTTCGAATCGAATGCCATGGGACCGGTACGCACCTCAGCGCAGGCCCGCCCGTTGGCACGCCTGCGCCACCACCGCGCGGAACATCTCGGCCGTCAGCCGGCGCGTCTGGGTGTTGTAGCGGCTGCAATGATAGGAGTCGATCAGCCAGCCCGTCTCGTCGAGGACGTGCTCGCGCCCGTGGGCGAAGGGATAGTCGCCGCGCTTGAGGCCCCGCGTCATCAGCACCGCCTCGTGCGCGATGCGCCCGAGCGCGAGGTACACGCGCACCGCGGCGAGCGCCGCGAGCTCCTCCTTGAGGAATGCGTTGCAGCAGCGGATCTCCTCCGGCAACGGCTTGTTGGCCGGCGGCACGCATTTCACCGCGTTCACGATGCGGGCGTTGCGCAGCTCGAGGCCGTCCCCGGCCGACTGCGATTGCGGTGCGCTCGCGAGCCCGAACTCGTACAGCGTCCGGTAGAGCAGGATCCCCGCGAAATCGCCGGTGAACGGCCGCCCGGTGCGATTGGCGCCGTGCATGCCCGGCGCGAGGCCGACGATCAGCAGCGTCGGCGCCGCCGCGCCGAAGGACGGCACCGGCCGGGCCCAGTAGTCCGCATGCCGCTCCCGGGTCTCCGCCAGGAAGCGCCCCAGGCGCGGGCAGCGCGTGCAGCCGGGGTCGTAGGCGGCGCTGCGCCTCACGGCGCGCTCAGGCGGGGTCATCCATGTGGCGGATGACGGCGCCCGCGAACCCCGAGGTGGTCATGAGCTTCGCCCCGGGGATCAGGCGCTGCAGATCCTCCTCGACGTTCCTGCGCGCCGCGAGCTCGCGCTTGGGCGCCTTGATGGCCTCGCGCAGCCGCGCGAGATCGTAGGTCAGCTCCTTGCCGGCGATGGTGTTGGTGACACCCTTGATGATGAGATCTGCGGCCTCGCGCCAGCCGAGGTAGCGCAGCATCATCTCCGCCGACAGGATCAGCGAACCGGGATTGACGCGGTCCTTGCCGGCGAAGCCGGGCGCCGTACCATGGGTCGCCTCGAACACCGCCAGCCCGTCGCCGACGTTGCCGCCGGGGGCGATGCCGATGCCGCCCACCTGCGCAGCGAGCGCATCGGAGACGTAGTCGCCGTTGAGATTCAGCGTCGCGATGACGTCGTACTCCTCCGGCCGCAGCAGCACCTGCTGCAGGAAGTTATCCGCGATCACGTCCTTGACCACGATGTCCTTGCCGGTGAGGGGATTCGGGAAGCGCAGCCAGGGACCCGCGCCGATCGGCTGCGCGCCGAACTCCTCGCGCGCCAGCTGGTAGCCCCAGTTGCGGAACGCCCCCTCCGTGAACTTCATGATGTTGCCCTTGTGCACCAGCGTCACCGACACGCGGTCGTTGTCGATGGCGTAACGGATCGCCTTGCGGATCAGCCGCTGGCTGCCTTCCTTGGAGACCGGCTTGATGCCGATGCCGGAGCTCGAGGGAAAGCGGATGCCGGTCACGTTGAGCTCGCGCTGCAGGAAGGCGATGAGCTTGTGAACCTCGGCGGAGCCCGCCGGCCATTCGATGCCGGCGTAGATATCCTCGGTGTTCTCGCGGAACACCACCATGTCGGTGAGGCTCGCGTCCTGCATCGGGCTCGAGACGCCCGGGAAGTAGCGGATCGGGCGGATGCAGGCGTAGAGATCGAGGGTCTGGCGCATGGCGACGTTGAGCGAGCGCAGGCCGCCGCCGACCGGCGTGCCGAGCGGGCCCTTGATCGAGACCACGAACTCGCGCAGCGCCTGCAGCGTCTCCTCCGGCAGCCACGTGCCGTAGAGCGCGTTGGCCTTTTCGCCCGAGTAGATCTCCATCCAGGCGATGCGCCGCCGGCCGCCGTAGGCCTTCGCCACCGCCGCATCGACCACCCGCCGCATCGCCGGGGTCACGTCGACGCCGATGCCGTCGCCCTCGATGAAGGGAATGATGGGCGCCTCGGGGACGGCGAGCGAGAAGTCCGGATTCATGCCGATCCGCTGCCCGGACTGCGGCACGACGATGTGTTCGTAACGCATGGGGTGGCGGCGCCGCCTCAGGTGCGCTGGTCGGCGCGGCGGCTCCGGCTGTGCTCGGCGATCAGCATGGCGAGCTCGAGCGCCTGCTCGTGATTCAGCCGCGGGTCGACGCTCGAGCGGTAGGCGCGTGCCAGGTCCTGATCCGTGAGACCGCGCGCCCCGCCGGTGCACTCCGTGACGTCCTCACCCGTGAGCTCGATGTGCACACCGCCGAGATGGGACCCGAGGTCGGAGTGGATGCGGAAGGCGAGCTCGAGCTCCTTGAGAATGTTCTCGAAGCGGCGGGTCTTCAGTCCCCCGGTCGTCGTCTCGGTGTTGCCGTGCATCGGATCGCAGACCCACAGCACCGTCTGCCCCGTCTGGCGCACCGCCTCGATCGCCTTGGGGAGCGAGGTGGCGATGTCCTTCGCGCCGAAGCGATGGATGAGCGTGAGGCGCCCGGGCTGGTTCTGCGGGTTGAGGGTCGTCACGAGGCCCTGCAGCCAGGCCGCGTCCATGGCGGAGCCGACCTTGACGGCAACCGGGTTGGAAATGCCGCGGAAGTACTCGACGTGCGCGCCGTCGAGCGCCGCGGTGCGCATGCCGATCCAGGGGAAGTGCGTCGAGAGGTTGTACCAGCGGTTCTGGCGCGGGATGAAGCGCGTCTGCGCCTGCTCGTAATGCAGGTGCAGCCCCTCGTGGCTCGAGTAGAAGTCGACCAGCGTCGCCTCGTGCACCCGCCGCCCGCTGATGCCCTCGAAGAAATCCAGCGCGTCGCCGATCGAGCGCACGATGCGCTGATAGGCATCCTTGAGCGGGGCGTGGTGTACGAACCCTAAGTCCCAGTACTCCGGGTGGTGCAGGTCGGCGAAGCCGCCCTCGACGAGCGAGCGCACGAAGTTGAGCGTCAGCGCCGCACGCTCGTAGCCGCGCAGCAACAGCATCGGATCGGCCGCGCGGGCAGCCGCGGTGAATTCGGGGCGGTTGACGAGATCGCCGCGGTAGCTCGGCAGCGTCACGCCCTCGCGCGTCTCGCTGTCGGCCGAGCGCGGCTTGGCGTACTGCCCGGCCATGCGGCCGACGCGCACGATCGGCTTCTTGAGCCCGTGCAGCAGCACGAGACTCATCTGCAGCAGGATCTTCAGCTTCTTCGCGATCGTGTCCGACTCGCAGTCGGCGAAGGTCTCGGCGCAGTCCCCGCCCTGCAGCAGGAACGCCTCGCCGCGCTGCGCCGCGGCGAGCCGCTCGCGCAGCGCCTCGACCTCCCACGACACGACGATCGGCGGCAGACGCGAGAGCTCGGCGACCGTGCGCTCGAGCGCCTGCGGATCGGCGTACACCGGCTGCTGCTGGGCCGGCCGGGTCTGCCAGCTCGCGCTGTGCCAGGAAGTGGTCTCTGGGGATCGCATGGGATCGATCGTAGCATGCGATTTGAGGGGGTCTCGTGCGGGGTGGCTTTGCGGGCGTATCGAGGGCAGAATGCGCGCCTTTTCGCGAGGGGCCCTATGCATCGTGTACTCATCCTCGGCGCCGGCAAGATCGGCGCCCTCATCTCCGGATTGCTTGCGGAATCCGGAAGTTACAAGGTTCAGCTGGCCGACATGGATGGCGCCGCGGCCGAGTCCGTGGTGCGTGCCCATGGAGGCCCGGGGCTCACCGCCCTCACCCTCGATGCGAGCCAGCCGGGAGCCCTCGCGCAGCACCTGCAGGCGCACCCCGTGGATGCCGTCATCTCGGGGCTCCCCTACTACTGCAACCGCGCGGTAGCCGAGGCCGCCCGCCGGGCCGGCGCCCATTATTTCGACCTCACCGAGGACGTCGAAGTGACGCGGGCGGTACGCGCCATCGCCGCCGGCGCCTCCCAGGCGTTCGTGCCCCAGTGCGGGCTCGCGCCCGGGTTCATCAGCATTGCGGCGGCCGAGCTGATCACGCATTTCGACGAGCTGCGCTCCGTGAAGCTGCGGGTCGGCGCCCTGCCCCAGCACCCGAACAACGTTCTGAAGTACTCCCTCACCTGGTCGACCGAGGGTCTCATCAACGAGTACGGCAACCCCTGCCAGGCCGTGAGCGACGGCCGATTGGCGGAGGTCGCCCCGCTCGAGGGGCTGGAGGAGATCGAGATCGACGGCATGCGCTACGAGGCCTTCAACACCTCGGGGGGCCTGGGCTCGCTCGCCGAGACCCACGGCGCGCACTGCGAGACCATGAACTACAAGACGATCCGCTACCCCGGACACTGCGAGCAGATGCGCCTGCTCATGAATGACCTCAAGCTCAATCAGGATCGCGGCACCTTGAAGCGCATCCTCGAGAACGCGGTACCGCAGACCCTGCAGGACGTTGTCATCGTCTACGCCGCCGTGACCGGCAAGCAGGAGGGGCAGCTGCGCGAGGAGAACTACGTCAACAAGATCTATCCGCAGGTGATCGCCGGGCGGCTCTGGTCCGCGATCCAGGTCTCGACCGCCTCCGGAATCACCGCGGTGGTGGACCTGGTGCTGTCGAGTCCGGCGAAATACCACGGCTTCGTCGCGCAGGAGCAGTTCCGTCTCACCGACATCCTCGCCAACCGCTTCGGCCGCTACTACGCGGCGGGTGGCTCCAAGCAGGTCTCCGGTGAAGTGGTGGTCGCCGGTAAGACCGGCCACCAGCGCCATCGCCGGGCGGCGGCGCGATGAGCGGCGTCGACGTCCAGGCATTGCTCGGCCGCCTCGGCCTCGCGGCGCTCAATCCCGGCGCCTGGTCCGGTGAGCAGGGCTGGTCGGCCGCCGCCGCAGGCCCACCGCTCGATGTCAGGAACCCCGCGAGCGGCGCCCTCATCGCCCAGGTGCGCCCCGCCACCGATGCCGACTACGAGCACGTGCTGGCGAGCGCCCAGCGCGCCGCCGCCGCCTGGCGCGAAATCCCCGCGCCCAAGCGCGGCGAGGCGGTGCGCCTCCTCGGTGAGGCTCTGCGGCGTCACAAGACGGATCTCGGTACGCTGGTCTCGCTCGAGAACGGCAAGATCCTCGCCGAGGGCCTCGGCGAGGTGCAGGAGATGATCGACATCGCCGACTTCGCGGTCGGCCAGTCGCGCATGCTCTACGGCCTGTCGATGCACTCCGAGCGCCCGCGCCACCGCATGTACGAGCAATGGCACCCGCTCGGCGTGGTCGGCATCATCACGGCGTTCAACTTTCCGGTGGCGGTGTGGGCCTGGAACGCGCTCCTCGGCGCCATCTGCGGCAACGCCTGCGTATGGAAGCCCTCGCCCAAGACTCCGCTCACCGCCCTTGCCGTGCAGAGCATCTGCAACCAGGTGATGCAGAGTGCCGCTCTGCCGGCGGTGTTCCAGATGTTCATCGACGGCGGCACGGCGCTCGCCACGCGCTTCGTCGAGGACCGGCGCGTGGCGCTCATCTCCTTCACCGGCTCGACCGAGGTCGGCCGCCGCGTCGGCGAGCGCGTCGCCGCGCGCCTCGGCAAGACTCTGCTCGAGCTCGGCGGCAACAACGCCGTGATCGTCGATGAGAGCGCGAATCTCGATCTCGCCGTCCCTTCGATCGTCTTCGGCGCGGTCGGCACGGCCGGCCAGCGCTGCACCTCGACGCGACGCGTGTTCGCGCACAAGGCCATCGCGGCCGAGCTCGAGCGCCGGCTCATCCACGCCTACAAACAGGTGCGCATCGGCGACCCCCTCGACCCCGGGACCCTCATGGGGCCGCTGATCGATGCACGTGCGGTCGAGAGCTACCGCAACGCGCTCGCCAGGGCACGCGCGGCGGGCGGTGAGGTGCTCGCGGGCGGCAACGTGCTGCCGGGTCCCGGGCACTTCGTCGAGCCCGCGATCGTGCGCGCGCGCAACGAGTGGCCGATCGTGCAGAGCGAGACCTTCGCACCGGTGCTGTACCTGATCCCGGTCGATACGCTCGCCGCGGCCATCGCCGCGCAGAACGCCTCCGCGCATGGTCTCTCCTCGGCGCTCTTCACCGACCGACTGCAGAGCGCGGAAGCCTTCCTGTCCGCCGCGGGCAGCGACTGCGGCATCGCCAACGTCAATCTCGGCACCTCGGGCGCCGAGATCGGCGGCGCCTTCGGCGGCGAGAAGGACACCGGCGGCGGGCGCGAGTCGGGCTCGGATGCCTGGAAGGCCTACATGCGCCGCCAGACCAACACCGTCAACTGGAGCCGCGAGCTCCCCCTCGCCCAGGGAATCGAGTTCAAGGTCGAGTAAGCGCACCGCGGCGGGCGGCCCGCGGGCGGCGCCGATCCGCTCTAGCGCCCGGGCAGATGCAGCGTGAAGCGCGCTCCGCCGAGCGGGGACTCGTCCACTTCGAGCCGGCCGCCGTAGAGATCGACGGTGTCGCGCACCATCGCGAGACCGAGACCGTGTCCGGGTACGTTCTCATCGGCCCGCACGCCGCGCTGCAGCACCCGCGGACGGTCCTCCGGCGCGATGCCGGGGCCATCGTCCTCGATGGTGATGACGAGCCGCACGCGCACGTGCGCACCCTCTTCATTGCGGCCCGTGAGGCGCACGTGGCCGCGGCACCACTTGCAGGCGTTGTCGAGCAGGTTGCCGAGCAGCTCGGTGAGATCGCCCCGGTCGCCGACGAAGAGGCACCCGGGAGGCACGCTCAGCTCGAGCATCAGGTCCTTGTGTCCGTAGACGCGCAGCAGCGCGCCGCGCAGCTCCGCCGCGACCTGCGCCAGCTCGACCGGCGCCTGCCCGATGAGCGCGCCGCCCGAGGCCGCGGCGCGTTTCATCTGGTGCTCGATGATGTCGCTCATGCGATCGATCTCGGCGCTGATGGGCCCCGGGTGCGCCTCCGCGGGCAGCGTGGCGCGCATCACCGCGAGGGGAGTCTTCAGGCTGTGTGCCAGATTGCCGAGCGTGTCCCGATAGCGCGCGACGCGCTTGCGCTCCCCGCTCAGCAGCGCGTTGAGATTGACCGCGACCCCCGAGAGCTCGCGCGGGTAGCCGCCGCCGATCGTCTCGCTGCGTCCCTCCTCCACTTCGTGAATCTCGCGCTCCATGCGCCGCACCGGCGAGAGCACCCAGCGCAGCAGCGCCGCGAGTGCTGCGAGCAGCAGCGCCATCAGCCCGACGAACCAGCCGATGAGCTCCCGGCGGAAGCGGAACAGCTGCTCCTCATAAGGAGTCATGCTCACCGCGACGCTCAGGGTCAGCGCCTGCGGCTGGTCCGCCTCGCCCTGGAACTGGATCGCGCGGCTCTCGATGGCGACGCGATCGTGACGGCCGAAGGTCGCGTAGCTGAGGCTCCGCTCGCCGTTCGCGAGCAGGGGACCGAATTCAGCGGCCAGCCCCGCCGTGGACGGCGAGCGCCAGGCATGGTGCGCCGAGCGCACCGCCGCATAGAGCCCCGAGCGCGGTGTCGCCAGGCGCGGATCGAGCACGTGCGGCGCCGGGGCATAGGCCCCGTCGGGTTGCAGCTCGATGGAGGCGATGAGCGCCACCATCTGCCGGTCGAGGAGCTCCTCCTGGGAGCGCTCGGAGAGCGCCCGAAAGCCGCTGTCGAGCACCCAGATCATGACGCCGCTGAACAGCACGAGCGGCACCGACACCGAAACGAGCAGGCGCCGGCTGAGGGAGTGCACGGGAACCGCGCGCTGAGCTAAGCGGCCGGATCGCGTGCGAGCGCGAAGCGGTAGCCGCGCCCCCGCAGCGTCTCGATCGGGTGCAGCTGCTCGGCGGGATCGAGCTTGCGCCGCAGCCGCCCGACCAGCACCTCGATCACGTTGCTGTCGCGCTCGAAATCCTGGTCGTAGAGCCGCTCGGTGAGCTCGGTCTTGGAGATCACGTCGCCGGCCCGCAGCATCAGGTGCTCGAGGATGCGGTATTCGAAGGTCGTGAGCTCGATCGGCGCGCCGCTCACGGCCACGGTCTGCGCGCGCGTGTCGAGCTCCACCGGGCCGCAGCGCAACACCGGAGTCGCCCAGCCACCGGCCCGCCGCAGCAGCGCCTGCACGCGCGCCAGCACCTCCTCGAAATGGAACGGCTTGGCGACGTAGTCGTCGGCGCCGGCCTGCAGCCCCTCCACCTTGTCCTGCCAGTTGTCGCGCGCGGTGAGGATCAGGATGGGATAGGTCTTGCGCGCCGCGCGCAGCCGGCGGATCACTTCGAGGCCCGGGAGTCCCGGCAGCCCCAGGTCGACGATGGCGAGATCGAGCGGGTACTCGCTCCCCGAGTACAGCCCCTCGTTGCCGTCGGCCGCCTCATCGACGGTGAATCCGGCCGCGACGAGGCGCGTCTTCAGCATCTCGCGCAGCGCCGCCTCGTCCTCCACCACCAATACCCGCATGGAGCCCCCGACAATTTTCAGAGCAACGTGCCGTTCGCCGCATCGACGCGCACCGTCCAGACGCGCCCCGCATCGCTCAGCAGGCGCAGCACATACACGGTGCGGCCGTTGTCGCGCTGCGTCTCGGCCTTCACCACCCGCGCATGGAAGTGCTGCTCCGCCATCCTCACCGCCTGGTCCATGCTGACGGCGGTCGCGGCATGCACCCCGGCGGCCGGCGCCGACGCCGGCGTCGCGGCAGGAAGCGCGGACTCACTGTAGCCCGCCGCGGCTCCCGCGCCGCCGCCCAGCAGGGCGGCCAGAACGATACATCGTCGCAGGCCCATGACAGCGGATAAGCCTAACGCATCCGCTCCCCGCATCGCACCCCGCGAGCGCAGCGCCGCCGCTTCAGCCGCCGTTCAGCTTCGCTTCCCGCCAAAGCGCATCCCATTCCTCGAGCGACAGCCGCGCGAGGGTGAGCTGGCGCTGCGCGGCGAGCTGCTCCATGCGGCGGAAGCGCCGCTCGAACTTCGCATTCGCGCCACGCAGTGCGGCTTCGGCATCGAGCCCGAGATGGCGGCTGAGATTCACGACCGCGAACAGGAGATCCCCGAGCTCATCCACCACCGCGGCGCTCGCACCGGCACCCGCCGCGACCGCGGCATCGAGCTCGCCGAGCTCCTCCTCGACCTTGGCGCGCGAGCCGCGCGCATCGGGCCAGTCGAAGCCGACCCGCGCCGCGCGCCGCCCGAGCTTGGCCGCTCGCATGAGCGCCGGCAGCGCGAGCGGCACCCCGTCGAGGGTGCCGTGGGCGGCGTCGCCGCGGCGCGCCGCCGCCTGCTCGCGCTCGGCCGCCTTGTGCGCCTCCCACTCGCGAGCGAGCGCACCGCTCTCGGTGGCCGCGCCGGCGAACACGTGTGGGTGGCGGCGCACGAGCTTGTCGTGAATGGCGGCGGCCACCGATGCGAAATCGAACCAGCCGAGCTCCTCGGCGATGCGCGCATGGAACACCACCTGAAAGAGCAGATCCCCGAGCTCATCGCGCAGCGGCTCGCGCTCGCCGCGCGCGATCGCATCCGCCACCTCGTAGGCCTCCTCGATCGTGTAGGGCGCGATGCTCGCAAAGGTCTGCTCGCGGTCCCACGGGCAGCCGCGCGCCGGGTCGCGCAGCCGCGCCATGAGCGCGACGAGCGCCTCGATCGCCGGCCGCGGATCGCTCATCGCGAGGCCTGGCCCGCGGCAGCGGCGGCGCCGCGCTCGGACGGCAGCGGGCCGACGCACAGGTGGTGGAGCGTCAGCAGCATCCCCGCGGTCGCGCCCCAGATGGTGCGGCCTTCGTAGGGGATATCCCAGAACGCCACTTCCGCGCCGCTGCGGATGAGGCGGCGGCGCTGCAGGCGGAAGTTGCCCGCATCGAGGATATAGTCGAGCGGCACCTCGAAGGTGCTCTGCACTTCCTTCAGGTCCGGCCGCAGCGTGAAGCCCGCGCGCACGAAACCGACGACCGGGGTGATGCGAAAACCGGTGATGACGATGTGGTCGGGCAGGAAGCCCGCGACCGACACGCGCTGCGCCTCGAGGCCGATCTCCTCGTGCGCCTCGCGCAGCGCCGCCGCCGCCGGCGAGGGATCGCTCGGCTCGATGTGCCCGCCGGGGAAGCTCACCTGCCCGGCATGGGTGCGCAGTCCCGAGGCGCGCTCGGTCAGGAGGATCGTGGGCCGCTCGCCCTCGACGATCGGGATCAGCACGGCGGCGGGCGTCGGCGCAGCGGGCAGCGCGCGCCGATAGATCTCGCCGTCCGCGGCCGACATGCCCGGCAGGATCCAGTCGGCGGGCTCGTGACGCGGCGCCGTGCCCGCGAGCTTTGCGCGGATGAGCGCCGCCCAGTCGCGGGTGTTCGCGGGGTTGTCGGAGCCCTCAGCCACCGCCGCTGGTGCCGCCCTTGATGCCCCCGCGCGTGAGCTCGGCCGGGTCGAGCAGCTTCGCGAGCTCCTCCGCCGGCAGCTGGGTCATCTCGCGGGCGACGTCGCGGATCGGCCGCCCCTGCGCGTACGCCGCCTTGGCGATGGCGGCGCCCTTCTCGTAGCCGATCACGGGGTTGAGCGCCGTCACCAGGATCGGATTGCGGTCGAGCGCCTCGGCGATGCGCGCCGCGTTCACCTTGAAGCCGGCGATGGCGCGGTCGGCGAGCAGCCGCGACACGTTCGCGAGCAGGCCGATGCTGGCGAGCAGGTTGTGGGCGATCACCGGCAGCATGACGTTCAGCTGGAAGTTCCCCGACTGGCCCGCGATGGTGATGGTCGTATCGTTGCCGATCACCTGCGCGGCCACCATGGCCGCCGCCTCCGGGATCACCGGGTTCACCTTGCCGGGCATGATGCTGCTGCCCGCCTGCAGTGCCGGCAGCGAGATTTCGCTCAGGCCCGCGAGCGGCCCGCTGTTCATGAGACGCAGGTCGTTGGCGATCTTCATGAGGCTGACCGCGATCACCTTGAGCTGCCCCGAGAGCTCGACCGCGGTGTCCTGCGCCGACAGCGCCTCGAAGTAATTGGCCGCCGGCACGAAGGCCACGCCGGTGATGGCGGCGAGCTCCTCGCAGAAGCGCCGGCCGAAGTCGGGGTGCGCATTGATGCCGGTGCCGACCGCGGTACCGCCCTGCGCCAGCGCCAGCAGGCGCGGCTCGACCGCCCGCAGGCGCGCCATGCCGTGCTCGATCTGCGTGCGCCAGCCCGAGATCTCCTGGCCGAGCGTGACGGGCATGGCATCCATGAGGTGGGTGCGGCCGGTCGTGACGGTCGCGGCGAGCTCGCGCTCGCGTTTGCTGAGCGTATCGCGCAGGTGCGCGAGTGCCGGCAGCAGCCGGTCGCGCACCGCGAGCGCGGCGCTCACGTGGATCGCGGTCGGGATCGAGTCGTTGCTGCTCTGACTCATGTTGACCTGATCGTTCGGGTGCACCGGGCTCTTGAGACGCGCGCTCGCGAGCGCGGCGATCACCTCGTTCGCGTTCATGTTGGTGCTGGTTCCCGAGCCGGTCTGGAACACATCGATCGGGAAATGCGCATCGTGACGGCCGGCGACCACCTCGGCGGCCGCCGCGTCCACGGCCTCCGCGACCCGGGCGTCGAGCAGGCCCAGGCGCCGGTTGGCGCGCGCCGCCGCCTGCTTGACCAGCGCCAGCGCGGCAATGAAGCCGCGCGGCATGGGGAGCCCGCTCACGGGGAAATTCTCCACCGCGCGCTGGGTGTGCGCGCCCCACAGAGCGTCCGCAGGCACCTTGAGCTCGCCCATGCTGTCGTGCTCGACCCGGAAGGAAGTCGTCATGCAGGCACTCCACCCGGCCGGACGGCCGTATGCGTTATCATGATAACGCATGCCCGCAAGCCCCAGCGACGCGCCCACCGCCCTCACCGCACTCTCGCCCGTCGATGGGCGCTACGCCGCTGCCACCGCGCCGCTACGCGCCTGGCTCACCGAGGCGGCGCTGATCCGTGAGCGCATCGCCATCGAGGCGCAGTGGCTCCTCAGGCTCGCCGCCGCCGCCCCGCAGCTGCCCGGCGCGCAGCTCCCGGCTGCCGTGCGCGCGCGCGCGCAGCAGCTCGCCGCCGGCCCCGACCCGGCGGCGGGTGCAGAGGTCAAGGCCATCGAGGCGCGCATCAACCACGACGTCAAGGCGGTCGAGTACTACGTGCGCGAGCAGCTCGCGGCCGCCGGCGCGGGTGCGGCGACGCTCGAGCTGGTGCACTTCGGCTGCACCTCCGAGGACATCAACAATCTCGCCTACGCGCGGCTGCTGCTCGGCGCGCGTAAGCTGCTGCTCGGCGTGCTCAAGGCCCGCACCGACGAGCTGGTCGCGCTCGCGCATCGCTATGCCGAGGCGGCGATGCTGGCGCGCACCCACGGCCAGGCGGCGAGCCCCACGACCCTCGGCAAGGAGCTGGCCAACTTCGCCGCGCGGCTGATGCGCGCCGACGACCGCTGGACGCGGGTGCCGATCCTCGGCAAGTGGAACGGCGCGGTCGGCAACTTCAACGCGCACGCCGCGGTGCTGCCCGCGATCGACTGGCCGGCGCTCGCGCGCGGCTTCGTCGAGTCGCTCGGGCTCGAGTACAACCCCTACACGACGCAGATCGAGCCGCACGACTGGATCGGCGAGTACTGCGACGCCGTGGCGGCCGCCAACGTGGTGCTCATCGATCTGTCGCGCGACATGTGGGGCTACGTCTCGCTCGGCTATCTGCGCCAGCGCCCGGTGGCCGGCGAGGTGGGCTCCTCCACCATGCCCCACAAGGTGAACCCTATCGACTTCGAGAACGCCGAGGGCAACCTGGGCGTCGCGAATGCGCTGCTGCGGCACTTCGCCGAGAAACTGCCGGTGTCGCGCTGGCAGCGCGACCTCACCGACTCGACCGTACTGCGTAACCTCGGCGTCGCACTCGGCCACACGCTCATCGCCTGGAACGCGCTCGGCCGCGGACTCGCGCGCGTGGAAGCGGACCGCGAGCGCATGCGGCTCGATCTCGCCGATGCCTGGGAAGTGCTCGGCGAAGCGGTGCAGACGGCGCTGCGCGCCGCGGGCGTGCCCGGCGGTTACGAGCGGCTGAAGGATCTCACCCGCGGGCACGCCATCGACGCGCACGCGCTCGCGCAATTCATCGAGACGCTGCCGCTCGCGGCTGACGACAAGGCGCGCCTGCGCGCGCTGCAGCCCGCCGACTACGTGGGCCTCGCCGCGGCACTCGCCCGCGGCATCTAAAGCCGCAGGCTGTCGCCGAAACACGACATAAATCGGCTCCGAGTGCGACCTGCACCGCGCTTTTGACTCATTACGGCCCGGGGCCTCGGTCAAACCGTGACCCGTTCGACAATGCAAAAGCGCATGGCCTCACTAAGATCGTCCGCAACCTGTACACCGTACAGGCGGGGGTGGGTGCCACGCGTGGCGATTTCCGGGGAACTCGATCTGAAGAACGGCTGGGCACAGCTCGCTAACGCGCGCTATGCACCGGAGTCCGTGAGCTCAGGCGCCTCGGCGCCCGTCACGCGGCCGAGCGCTACCGAGACCCTCACCGTCCTCACCACGCTCGCCGAAGTGCGCAGCGCGGTCAACGAGATCGCCGCCACCGCGCAGCGCCTCATCTCCATCTACACGCCCGACCTCGAGCCCGATCTCTACGATCAGAGCCCGTTTCTCGAGATCATCAAGCACTTCGTGCTGACGCGCAGCTTCTCCAAGGTGCGCGTGCTGCTCGCCGAGCCGACCCGCGTCATGCGCGACAGCAACCGCTTCGTCGCCATGGGCCGGCGCCTCTCGAGCTGCATCGACATCCGCTACGCCGCCGAGCAGTCGCAGCAGCGCGCCTCCGCTTATCTCATCGCCGACGACCGCGCCATCGTCTACCGGCTGCGCGCCGACAGCTGGGACGGCGTCGCCGACATCAACAACACGCAGGCGGCCCGCGCCTACCTCCAGGAATTCGACCAGGTCTGGAACGCCAGCGCCGCCGAGCACGGCCTGCGCGCCGCCCGCCGCGGCTGAGCGCAGGCGGCGGCCGCGCCTGCCGGCGCGGTAGAATTCGCCGATGGCCGCCGCCCCGCCCCCGCCCGCCGACTCCTGCGTCATCGTCGCCCTCTCGGGCGGCGTCGACTCCGCCGTCGCCGCACTCCTTCTCAAGGAGCAGGGCTACCGCGTCCAGGGTCTCTTCATGAGCAACTGGGAGGAGTCCGAGGACGATATCTGGTGCACGGCGGCCCAGGACTTCCAGGATGCCCGGGCGGTCGCCGACCGCCTCGGCATTCCCCTGCACCGCGTCAGCTTCGCGGCCCAGTACCGCGCGCGCGTGTTCGAGCACTTCCTCGCCGAGCACCGCGCCGGCCGCACGCCCAACCCCGACGTGCTCTGCAACCGCGAGATCAAGTTCGGCGCGGCGCTCGGCTACGCACGGCGCCTCGGCGCGAGCCACTTCGCCACCGGGCACTACGCGCGGCTGATCGCGGGAGCCGGCGGCGTCGAGCTGCACAAGGCCGTCGATGCCGGCAAGGACCAGAGCTACTTCCTGCACGCGGTCGCGCCCGCCGAGCTCGCCGCGACGCTGATGCCGCTCGGCACCCTCGAGAAGCGTGAGGTGCGCGAGCGCGCCCGCCGCGCGGGGCTGCCGGTGTTCGACAAGCCCGACAGCACCGGCATCTGCTTCATCGGCGAGCGCCCCTTCCGCGAATTCCTCGAGCGCTACCTGCCGCGCACGCCCGGTCCGGTCGAATCCGCCGACGGCGAGCGCCTCGGCACCCATCGCGGCCTCGCCTTCTACACGCTCGGCCAGCGCGGCGGACTCGGGCTCGGCGGGCGGCCCGGACGACCCGCGGCGCCCTGGTATGTCGCCGCCAAGGATTCCGCCCGCAACACCCTCATCGTGGTGCAGGGGCACGATCACCCGCTCCTCGAGAGCACCGCGCTCACGGCCGGGAGCTGGCACTGGCTGGTTCCGGCGCCCGCCACGGCGCTGCGCTGCACGGTCAGGGTGCGCTACCGCCAGGCCGACCAGCCGGCGTACCTGACGCCGCGGGCCGATGGCTCGGTACACCTCGAGTTTGCCGAGCCGCAGCGCGCCGTCACGCCCGGTCAGTACGCCGTCGCCTACGACGGCACGCGCTGCCTCGGCGGCGGAGTGATCGAGACCGTCGCGGCGGCGTCACGGCGGCCCGCGGCCGCCTGATCCCCGGCGAGCGCAGTCCGGCAGCCGGCGCGCGCCCCCGATATAATTCGCGCCAGCCAGCGGAGACACTCATGACGAACAGCTTCCGGGCGCGCTCGACACTCAAGGTCGGCGAGCGCACGTACGAGATATGGAGTCTCGCAGCCCTGCCGCAGGACAAGGTGGCGCGCCTGCCCTACTCGCTGAAGATCCTCCTCGAGAACCTGCTGCGCTTCGAGGACGGCGTCAGCGTCACGCGCGCCGACATCGAGGCGCTGCTCGAGTGGAACCCGGCGGCCACCCCCGCCCACGAGATCGCCTTCACGCCGGCACGCGTCATCCTGCAGGACTTCACCGGCGTGCCGTGCATCGTGGATCTGGCGGCGATGCGCGATGCGATCGCCCGGCTCGGCGGGGACGCCGAGCGCGTCAACCCGCTGAACCCGGTCGAGCTCGTCATCGATCACTCCATACAGGTCGACGAGTACGGCACGCCCCAGGCGCTGGCCGACAACACCGCCATCGAGTTCAGCCGCAACAAGGAGCGCTATGCGTTCCTGCGCTGGGGCCAGACGGCGTTCCGCAACTTCGCGGTCGTGCCGCCCAACACGGGCATAGTCCACCAGGTGAATCTCGAGTACCTCGGGCGCGTCATCTTCGACGCCGAGGCGGGCGGCACGCGGCGCGCCTACCCCGACACGCTGGTGGGCACCGACTCGCACACCACCATGATCAATGGACTCGGTGTCCTCGGCTGGGGTGTCGGCGGCATCGAGGCCGAGGCCGCCATGCTCGGCCAGCCGGTCACCATGCTGATCCCGCAGGTCGTCGGCTTTCGCCTCGAGGGGCGGCTGCAGCCGGGCGCCACCGCCACCGATCTGGTGCTGACCGTCACCGAGATGCTGCGCAAGAAGGGCGTGGTGGACAAGTTCGTCGAGTACTTCGGCGACGGGCTCGCGAACCTGCCGCTCGCCGATCGCGCCACTCTCGCCAACATGGCGCCCGAGTACGGCAGCACCTGCGGCATTTTCCCGATCGATGCCGAGACCCTCCGCTACCTCGAGCTCTCGGGCCGCGCGCGCGAGCGCATCGACCTGGTCGGTACCTACGCGCGCGCCCAGGGCCTGTGGCGTAATCCCGGCGCGAGCCCGGCGCGCTACACGGACGAGCTCGAGCTCGACCTCGGCAAGGTCGAGCCGAGCCTCGCCGGCCCCCGCCGGCCCCAGGACCGCGTGCCGCTCAAGTCGGCGAAGAAGGTCTACGAGAGCAACGCCAGGAAAGCCGCCGAGGAGCGCGCCGCGCGCAAGAGCGGCTCGGGAGCGGCACCCGCGACGCTCAACGGCCAGAACGTGGAGCTCAAGGACGGCGCGGTGCTGATCGCCGCGATCACGAGCTGCACCAACACCTCGAACCCGTCCGTCATGCTCGGCGCCGGCCTCCTCGCCCGCAAGGCGCGCGAGCGCGGACTCACCGCCAAGCCCTGGGTGAAGACCAGCCTCGCCCCGGGCTCGCGCGTCGTCACCGACTACTTCAGAAAGGCCGGCGTACTGGAAGACCTCGCCGCGGTGGGGTTCGATCTGGTGGGCTACGGTTGCACCACGTGCATCGCCGAGGGGACACCCGTGCTCCTCGCCAACGGCACCAGCCGCCGCATCGAGCGCATGCCCGATGCCGGTGGGCTCAGGGTTTTCGGACCCACGGAGGATCGCCGTCTCGGCATCGCCGTCCAGACCGAGAGGATGGTCCAGGGCGAGCGCGAGTGCGTGACGGTCGTGCTGCAGGACGGGCGCAAGCTCGTCTGCACACCCGATCACAAGCTGCTCGCGGCGGATGGCCGCTGGGTGCGGGCGGACGCGCTCGTCAAGGGACGCGACCGGCTCGTCATGGGTCTCGAGGCGCCGCTCGATGAGCCGGCGGCGGATGAGTCCGGTTACACGCTGTGCGCGGGCGACTTGCGCTTCGAGCTCACCAATGAGCACGAGCGCGCGCGCACCCTCGCCTTTGCGCGCCTCGTCGGTCACCTCATCAGCGATGGGTCGATCAGCGTGCTCGGCCAGGGCCGCATGAACGTCGGCCAGGCGCTCGACCGTGAGGCGGCCCTTGCCGATATCGAGCTTCTCACCGGCAAGCGCCCCGCTGCCAACCGGTACGACGAGCGCAAATGGTCGATCGCGTTGCCCAAGGAGCTGACCGCGGCGATCAGCGCACTTCCCGGCGTGCGCATCGGACAGCGCATCCATCAGGCCCCGATGCTCCCCGAGTTCGTCTTGCAACCGGACTGCCCGGTCTCGGTGGTACGTGAGTTCCTCGGCGGCCTGTTTGGCGCGGATGGTCACGCGCCCACGCTGGGCCGCCAGGGCTCGAACGAAGACCGCGCTGTGCTAAGAGCCCCGGCGTACTCGCAGAGCGCCAAACCTGAGCACGTGCAGCAGCTCAAGGCGGTAATGCAGCAGATCATCGAGCTCCTGGTCCGCTGTGGTGTAAAAGCCCATGGCGCGCATGTATACGCCTACCCAACGCGGCGCTCCGCCTCTACTTACGCACCCGCCCGTGACGGCACTGAGCGAATCGAAGTCCGCCTAGCCCTGTCCGAAGGCCTGTCGTTCGTGGAGCGCCTCGGGTTCAGATACTGCGTCGACAAGTCGCTGCGTGCGAGCGCCGCCGCCGTCTACTGGCGCACGATCGATACAATTAACCGGCAGCGATTGTGGATGGCGGATCGTCTCGAGGCTTTGCGCGAGAACTACGACTTTGGCTTCCAGCAGCTGCGCCGGATGGCGGCAGCGGAGCTGATGACGCATGAGACGGCGCTCTTTCCGCATTATGCATTGCTTGAGGGCCATCAGCACTTCAGCCGCCTTCCACGTGGGGAATTCGTGCCTCTGCACCGGGAAACGCACGAGTTCCCATCACCCGTTGGCCTGTTCAGCGAGATCGGAGCGCGGGATTGGTTCGCCCGCCTGCAGCCGCGCGAAGTCGGTGATTCTCCGAAGCGCTACTGTGTGGAGAAGGACTCCCTGACGTTGCCCACGTTCTCACTCAAGGTTACGGACGTGCGCGAGGCAGGCCCGAGGCGCGTGTTCGATCTGGCGGTCAACGACCTGACGGCTTTCGTGGCTGGAACTGTCTGTGTCCATAATTGCATCGGAAATTCCGGCCCGCTGAAGCCCGAGATCTCCGCCGCCGTCAAACAAGGCGACCTCACCGCCTGCTCGGTGCTCTCCGGCAATCGCAACTTCGAGGGCCGCGTGCATCCGGAAGTGCGCATGAACTTCCTCGCCTCCCCGCCCCTCGTGGTCGCCTACGCGCTCGCCGGCTCGCTCGACATAGATCTCACCACCGAGCCGCTCGGCACCGGGCGCGATGGCAAGCCGGTGATGCTCGCTGACGTGTGGCCGAGCGACACCGAGGTGCAAGAGCTCCTGAAGCGCTCCATCGACTCGCAGATGTTCCGCACGAGCTACGCGAGCGTCTTCCAGGGCGATGAGAACTGGGCCGGAATCCAGGTACCGGCGGGGCAGCGCTACGCCTGGGACGCGAAGTCCACCTACGTGAAGAACCCGCCCTATTTCGACGGCATGAGCATGACGCCGCCGCCGCTCGCGGACGTGAAGGGGGCGCGCGCGCTCGCCGTGCTCGGCGACTCGGTCACGACCGATCACATCTCGCCCGCCGGCAACATCTCCCGCTCGAGTCCGGCGGCGCGTTACCTCGTGGACCAGGGCGTACAGCCGAAGGACTTTAACTCCTACGGTGCCCGCCGCGGCAACCACGAAGTCATGATGCGCGGGACCTTCGCCAACATCCGCCTGCGCAATCTCCTCGTGCCGGGCGTCGAGGGCGGCGTCACCGTGCACCTGCCGGACGGCGAGCAGGCCTCGATCTACGACGCGGCCATGCGCTACAAGAGCGAGGGCACGCCGCTCGTGGTGCTCGCGGGACGCGAGTACGGCACCGGCTCCTCGCGCGACTGGGCGGCCAAGGGCACGATGCTGCTCGGCGTCAAGGCCGTCATCGCCGAGAGCTTCGAGCGCATCCATCGCTCGAACCTGATCGGCATGGGCGTGGCGCCGCTGCAGTTCCTGCCGGGCGAGAGCGTCGCCTCGCTCGGGCTCACGGGCCGCGAGCTGTACGCCATCACCGGGCTGACGCAGCCCGATGCGCGCGAGGTCACGGTGACCGCGACCGCGGACGGCGGCGCGTCGAAGTCGTTCAAGGTCCGCCTGCGCATCGACACGCCGAAGGAGCGCGAGTACTACCGTCACGGCGGGATCCTGCAGTACGTGCTGCGGCAGCTCGCCTCCGGGACGCCGGGCGGGTAAGCCGGCCTGCGCGCACTCGCGCTGTTCGACCTCGACGGGACCGTCACGCGTCGCGACACGCTCGCGC
>Ga0335072_10003611_pt1 | contig 23222 bp, 25 predicted proteins | sample Lox_Sample_21_FD_206725 | JGI IMG/M metagenome (GOLD analysis project Ga0335072, IMG submission 206725) | Soil microbial communities from Loxahatchee National Wildlife Refuge, Florida, United States - Lox_Sample_2.1 | ecosystem: Environmental > Terrestrial > Soil > Wetlands | place: USA...
GCCTAGACGCAAGCCACATACGCTTATAGCGTGGGCCCATGGGCCCGCAGCGTGGGCCTGAAGGAAAAAGCCTGCCCAGCCCGGCCCATGGGCTCGAGCCCGCGGCCCATGAACTGCGACCACTGCCCGGGCATCTCCCATGGCTCTTCCAAATCAAAAATTTCGAATTTCAAATTGGGTGGAACGTAGTTCAGGCTGGATAGGAGAAAGGTAGAAGCCGACCACTTGAGCGCCGGGACAGTCATCTGCACAGTCTATTGCCCAGACGCCAGTCCCTGTGCCGACGTCGAGGGTAGCGGTGGGGTTTTCGAGTGGAACAAGGAAGAGCTTGTCATTGAGCACCAGTTGTAGGAAGTGGTAGTGAACTTGAGTGGACGTTAATCTCGGTAATGCTCACTTTATTTGCCCAAGTATACTGACTGTCCATCTGATCTTGCTCGCCATCATCGTTTGGCATGGCGTATTTGCCAGCATGAAAGGCATGATAAGAGCGACCATTCTCTTTCTCATGCTAATAAATGCTTTGTTGTGATTGGGGCTGTGGATATTAACTCTTCATCATAACTAGAATCTGTGCCATCACCAGTATCAGTCTAAATCAAGGCTTCTGTGCCTTCTGCCATGGGATCTGAGGTGATGGACTGAAGCAAAGTAAATTCGAGGACTTAGATGTACGGCTGGAATTATGCTTGACAAGCTTCTGTTGCCTCGCTGTAGGGGGAAAGCGACGGAAACTACCAAGCTTGAAGACCGCCGGAGCTCAAGTTTGTGACCGGTTTGGCAGTGAATCCGGGTTTCTCGTTTTTAGGAGAAAATTGCACATGACAGTGTCTAGAAGGCGTCTTGCGCGTGCTGATGGTTTGTCGGACTCTAGCGGACAAAGCTCCCCTGGTTGACCCACCGACCCACTTATGCACCTGCAACAATTTTTGCCGAAGTGCGGGGATGCAAGAGGGCGCCGGCAGCCACAAGCCTTTCCCCGTCACCCTAAGTATGTCCCCCCGACCAGTTGTAAATCTCGACAAGTCGTTGGGGAAAGGTACGGCCAATAAGGCATGTTTACTTGTGTCCTCTGTCCTGCAGGTTCTGCAGGTCGAGTTGCACAACGCTGTTTCTTCAAGCCAGCTGAAGATAACGCAATGGGACCGGCCCGGCAACGGGCCGCGGCACAAGCTGTTAAGAGGATGCTTTTTTGCCCTCTTTTCTTCCTGCTTGGTGCGCAACGTGCTTGTCAAAGTTCATTGGCGTCTCTCTTCTGGTGATTGTTGGCTCTGTTCCCAGAACCTCTCCGTCTCTCGCCTGACCAATCAAGAATGCTCACAGCTGCTTAGATTAGCTACCAGTGCTGCCTGGATGTTGGAAATGCATGCCGCGACCATCAATTTCATCACCTCGCGGCTCTAGATTCCTCTACACTATCATGACCATCTCTGCTATCATTTGATTGTCCCCCCTCAGTCGCCGCATTGCTGTTAGCCTGCAGCCTGATAATCTACATCTGCATTGGTTGTTTCGTCAACTATCGCAAGTTGAGCCACTTCAAGGGACCTCCACTGGCAGCTGTCAGGACGGCCCGACTCAGGCTCTCGAACTGGTTCGCCACTTCTCCACTCATGCGCGCACGTCCACTACTTTGAGGGAGGTTCATGGACTGAGAGCTGTGCTGAAGCGGTGATAAGAAAGTGCTAGTAGGGTTTGGTATCCTGAGAAGGTTCTGATTGCAGGACACGGCAGTTGTGGTCTTTCATTAGCATGATTATCATCTACCAGTGGTTCTCACTAGCCAGTCAAAGCAGCGCCTATCTGTTTGGAGCAGGCAGCAGGGACTAGATGCCAGGGAGATGCATGTCTCAATGACATCTTTCTCTATTTACAGCAAGATCAACTTCCTCGGCAGACGCCCGACCTTTTTTTATCCCGGCTATGGAGGTGTTGTGTGGTAGTGCACACAAAAGCTTGCCATTCTGTTTGTCGCTTATGTGACTGCCCCCGGTGCTCATTTCAATAACAAATTCTACCCCATAACTCAATGCCACCAGCTGGAACTTGTCGTTCAGAATGGTAACTTCAGAATCCATACACCCCTTATTGACCTCTGTGACTCGGGCCCGAGAAATAACCATTTGACGCCCTCCAGCGGTAACAATTGCCTAATCTCCAGATCCATCGAAAGAGAAGAAGCACAAAGTACGTTACTAAGAAGCTGATTAGCGGGTATGGCCAGTGGGGATTCTGCCCACCATAGAGTTCATTTTACAGGGGCAGGACTGGCACACGGACTATCGTGTTCGGGCGATAGTTTTCCACCATTCGCAGCCAGTAATCCCACAATAGGGGGGCAGCATTTCAGTAGTGGACACTCCCGTCTTCCGCGAGTGGGTGTAACGCAACAGCCCACGGCGCTCGGATGGGCTTTGCCGGAGGTGCGCCGCTCCCTCCCACGTCACTGTCTGATTTGCAGGGACATGCGTAAGCAACCCAATGCGAGTCACAATTATCCTTAAGCTTTGCAATTGTCCTTGTGGGCTGGTACTAGGCGCTGGAATAGGGGTTCTAATTGGCATCCCAGTTAGAGGGCCTTCTCGGCTTGTGGTTTTCATGTTTCTCTTCACGGAAGATGTCAGTCGTGTTCCACCACAGGTAGACAGATATAGGACGCATAGCCCACCAACACATTCCTTGCTATTGTGGGTGAGGGTTAAATTGGACAGTTGAGGCGGTGTTCTGTAGTTTTGTATCTCTGATCTTTAGTAGCCTTACCGACCGACAACTAGGCACAACACATATCTGTTAAACTCCAACATGATTTCTCCTCTACGCACGTCCATATACTCCGTGTTCATGTAGCCATCTGATTGTATAAGTTTTCATACGTGGTCAAAAGTGGGCATGTCTTGGGTATCTTTGTGCAAAGCGGTGGAGATTTGCATGGCCGGCACGGGCCTCCGGAGATGTTTCGTGATTCCTTATTTACGCAGCCTTGCCAACGTCGGGAATTGGCCGCGCAGAGTCTAACGCATTAATCTTCATGAAAGCTTTCATAGTCGAGTACTAATATCTTTTCGCTCACCGGAGCACTGGTCAGATCAAGCATTTTACGGCAAACGCTATGCTGTGGCCGAGATGAAGAGTATACCTTATTCCCCACATCCGATGAGTCTCTCGAAAGAATTGGAAAGCTTTTCTACGGCCTCTTCAAATTATCTGTGGAGGATGATTTATATCAATGAGACCGCCGGATTATGGTGGGTAAGCGTGAAAACAGTAGGGTCTGGACGCTGCGGCATCGTGCCAGTTGGTCCACTGCATTACCAAAACATTGATGTGAGCGATGTTGGAAAAGAGGCGCTACTTTCGTGGCAGTAATCATTTCCACAACGCGCGCAAGAAAGTGCCTCCCACTAGTGTCAAGTTGATATGGTATTTTGATTTTGATGTTCCGATGTGTAACTGTCTGAAAAGCAGGGCGAAGGAGATCTAAGGGAAGGCGTAGTATAGTGAACGTAAAAGGAACGGAGAAGATGCGAATATGCATTGTCCGACCTCTTCAAGGAAGAGCAGTGGGTGTGTCTCTAGGTTGTCGTGCTGGCGTTACCGACGTAGCCAACGTTGCAAACGAAGACAACCAATACTGCTGAAAATCTGGAGGCGAGGGGCTTCAGTCAGCCGACATCATTCTCGGAATTGGCAAGGGTTGGGAGCACTGACGTTGCCGTAGGCACAAAAAACTCTACCTTCTTACCCTTGCGATGGCTACCAGCACCGCCGAGAACAATACGGTGGATGTGACTATGAAACCGAGTCTAACGATTGACGAGCGGATGAAGTAGAGGATGGATGCCGAGATGGTTGGTAATAGGGAGGCCAGAATTGTGCTGAGGGTGTCGATGATTGCATGAGTAGTACTGTCGTACAATGGAGTAGGTGCTAAGGAAGAATCTTCTTCACGGAGCTTTTCCCGATCCTATATGACCAGATTAGAAGTTTTCTGCATATACAACTCTTTGACAGTCGTTTCGGTGGGCGAATGCGCTTGAAAGCTAAACGTCGTCTTACCTTGAGTCGATGGCCCAGCACGCGGTGAAAAAATGGGATGATATAGACATCAATCCATACCGAAAAGACATCCTTATCTCGATATCTGCATGTCATCGAAACGAGATCTTCCTTATTCAACTTGTGCCACGTATCCGCCTCGTAACCTCTCAAAAAGAAGTCTGCTCCGTCGCGACTCTCGAGCTAGTGCTGAAGGGCTTCTAGATCTGATCTATTCGCCTTTTCCAAGGTGCAAATTTTGCGGAAGCGACATATTGCCTCGTCTTCGGTTGGTCGAAGGATATGTTAGCGGGTTAGGTGGACTGCGGAAGCTGTTGCTGTAACGAACTGTATTCTTTTAGCTTCTCGAATCTCTAGGATCTTCGCTCAATGTTCATGTCCATCTTCGGACGCATGGGGTCCCATCGAAGCAGAGATGGAATACTCGAAGTCAACTTTCTTAAGGTCTTCCGAGTCTCTGTTCTTGAGTGCTATCATTCTCAGCTCCGCCTCGAGGTGTACGAGCTCGCCTTGCGTAAACAAGAGATTTTTCGCGTTGAGGACCCCGAAGCGCCGAAAGATGGCCAAGTCATGATGCTTTCCGATCAGAGCTGCGAGTCGACTATAGCCAGCCATGGATAGGGATTATTCTTGCGGTTCAGAAGCTTCGACTGCTGAGGATTGAGGGTAGTCCGTCGCTGTGCTCAGCGGGCAGCCTGAGGCACGGCGACGGACACATCGTCGACGGCATCGAAGAGACAGCACATCAGGCAAACGACAAAGGCGAATGTCCCTCTTTAGCAGGCAGAAAAGCGCAGGTGAGCCCACGCCGCGGCGAACTGGGTTCTCAATGCTGTTGGACTTGTAGACTGAGGATAAGGCCGCGTCGAAAGGGGATGGACCCATCAGCATTTGCAGGTTGGGGGACGAGCCCAATCACTAACGGAAATGTGGCCGACGGGGACACGAGCAAAAGAAGGAGAGGGTGTGGAGGATTTTTTGTGTAACAAATCACGGCCTGCAATCTAGGATCATGGCTCCATACCAAATGCAGTGACCTCGATAGTTCATGCAAAGTTTGCTAATGCCTGCAGATCCGGCCCGATTCGGTCGGATGCAGACCTCGCTTGTGACTGTAGGCTCCAAACTTGCTTTGGGAAGGTGACATGATCGGGATATATGTAAGGAGCAATTTGACCTAATGTCTCTCAACAAACTCTGGCCTCCTTGCTCGAGCTACGACTCGTACGTTTAGGAGCAATGCCGCAGGTCATGGCCCTGCGCTCTGGTGCCAGACAATCCACACAGGCCGCAAAAGGGCAGATATGGTTTTGCTTGCAAAGCTCAATATCGCCAACATCTTGCGATAATTTCGATGTGAACAACTGCTTGTGAAAGACAAAAGACCGGTGGATTTTGACAACTGCAGAATGTCACATCCGCCCCACCCATCGCTTTCTCTTAGGTTGTTTTTTGGTCGACGATATTCATTTCACACGTTGATACCCGCGGAGCCCTTTTCTCTCTCATTCTGGCTCTTTCGAGCGTTTTCCCGTCTGCGATTTGCTAATCAATGAGCACGAGCTACATTCCAACCATGAGAGTAAGATAATTTGCAGGAAGCAGAAAAGAGGAGTGCGCGCTGGATAGGCAGCCTACACAATTGCAAGTGAGCGGGGGACTCGAGGGGAAACACGCAATGAACCCTAAGCTGCCCAGGTAGGAACAAGAACCGCACAGAAATTCAGACGTCATGGTAGCATTTTGAAATCTAAAATCGGTCTGCCGCTACGCTCAGTCCGCCCAACGTGTAAATTGAGTCCTTCAGCAGCTCATATCTCTGAGCTATATCATTTGCACGCGAGTTTTGCAGTTTTGAGACCCACAAGTTGGACGTCCGCCTGCACCAGCAGGGACACGGGAGTGCCCACAGCGAGTGTGAAGAAGCAGATTCGGCCGGCGACGACAGACCCTACCCACTGCCACGCATCCACACGAGCCCATCTTTTCCATCTGTCAATCGACGCAAAAATACGTGCCGAGTGAGGAATATTGCCCACGGCGCACTCCAAAGCTTGCCGAATCGAAATTCGTCCATTGGTCGAAAACTTGGATCGCGCATAATACTTCCAAAAGATCTGATCTTCAAGCCTGGCCTAGCGATTCGATTTGACCTACCAAGAGAGCTTGCGTGGATTAACTCGTCCAACATACCGGCGACCTTAACGACTCGATTCGCAACCCCTACTCCGGTTTCCGTATCAACAGACCCCACGCCTTGAAAGACGCCTTGAAAGACGCCTTATACTACGCCTGCTTTGCGGAACCGTCTGAAAATTCAATGGCGATGTCGGACCGACCTGAGACTGCTGTTTCAGAAATCTCGGACGCAGTGTCTGTGTTGTCTTCGAATGTTGGGGCAAGAAAGTTCCCAGACATCTGCATCTCCGCTTACATGGAAGACGCATCAGAAGAGAAATTCTTCATGGGTACATTGGATACAGGAGCACAAAAAAATCTCATTTCAGAGCATGTCGTTGCAAACAGATGGGGCATGCACCGAATGGATTCGACCAAAGCATGTAAATTGAATGATCTGGGCTTAAGCGGAGTTCACACAATGGGCACTATTAGAATCACGCTTCGCTTAGCAGCCGGTGTGAAGAAGCTGAACGCCTCCTTTCATGTCGTTTCAAATTTGGTCGTGCAATACCGATTTGACGCGCTTTTGTCTGACAGTCTCATCAGACGAAGAGATATACTTGTCTTTGGCCCTCCATGGCAAGAAGAAGAAGAAGCTACTGACTCCGAAGATGAAGCATGAAGATGATGTGACGCCAATAGATGTGGCTATGATTGTAGATGCTGCTTCCAGTTGTTGGTTCTTAGTCTCAACAAGCTGACCGGGAGGTGGCAGGGTTCTTTGCTTAATCTAGGCTTAGCCTTGCAACTTTTAGGTATCTTGAACGAACCATTCAAGGGTCTTAGATCGGCCAATGATGTGTCTTTTGCAAATGACCCAATTGTCGACCGCACGGTGTTCGCCAGACCATTAGTTGGCCCGGAGCCTCAACAGCGGTGAAGCTCACCCCTTCTCTGGTCGGGCGTAAACGGCCATGACCCTCTCGACCCCCTTCATGGCCTCAACCTGCATGCATGCCCGAGGATGTCCACTGCCCTATGAGTCCATGCCGTGTGACGTGCACGAGACGTCTGATTTGTGCTCTCGCGCCAAACTCACCCCCGGCTGTCCAAGGCAGACGTTGACATGGCCTGATAGCGAGCCCAATAAACAGGCAGACAGCATGAGATGTCCTGGGGCAGCCTTGACCGGTATTTTGGATCGGATTCGGCGGCATCTACCAATGGCGGGTATAAGAGAGAAGGTATGGCCCATGTCGATTTGGACATAGACTTCGCTTTGGAGGTATCTGAGGTAGGCTCAACATTTATTCCTGATTCGGCGATACACAAAGCCCCTTTCCTCTCAGTGAAAAAAGTAAGAAAGTGTTTTTGCGACTCTGAATATCGCATGGCTTTGGACGCCGATTGCTGACCGTTTAACCAAGGGATGGCAGACTTCAAGGAAGTGGAGATCCGGATAACACGATGGCCACGAAAGGCGAAGACATGTCGCGCTATGTCGAGTCAACAAGTGTCTTGCAATATCATTGAGAGAGCCTTCGTCGAAGCATTGAAGCGGCCATGGACGCGCTCAGACTGCGGAATAGACTACGATTTTAGTCAGCATGCCTCTCCACCTCTGGGCCAATGCGAAATAACTTGGGGGTGGAAGGGAGTTACGGCCACGCTGAGTGGCACCTTCATTGTCGTGGAAGAAGTCAAAGGGACACCCTATAAAGTCATACTGGGTCCCATTGGGGGCCAGCTACCTTTCGGTGAATCCTGGGACGTTGGGAACCATGTGTATACATTCGCAATGTCAAGACAAACCAAGGGTATCTCTTCCTCCCTGTACCAGTCATGGCAAGCCGGCTGACAATAAAACCATAGAACAACAGCGGGAACACATAGAAAGAGCAAACCTTGCCGCTCAACGAAAGGTAGAAGAGAAGGCTCTAGACGAAGCTAGGATCAGAGAAGGGTGGGAGAAGAATAGGAGGGATCAACAAGAAAACAACCGAAGGGCATGACGAACGCAAGAGCCACAAATTTCGATGCTCCTGAGATTCAACTATGCAATCTTCAGGGTCTCCTCTCCCTTGTTCTTTTGCTCACATAGTGTATTACGAGCCTTACGCCAACTCTCGACGTACATTATCTGGAGGCACTGCAAGAATGAAACTCATACGATAGCACATGCTCATGGTGCGATGACTAGTATCAGAGACTTTGTTTGACAACAAAATGTTCTGCGTAGTTGGCCATCTCTCTTGTTGATGACTTATTGGCGTGTTATGTTGTGAGAAGCACAAAGGGCTTCCCTCACCGCCTCGGCGTAGATGTTGTTCAGCGAGAATCATACAAGGCTTCCCCTGTACGCGTCAATCGAACCAGAGGTCTGACAAGGCTCTAGCCTTTCCATAGCACATTACTCACTGAGACAACGAAGTCCAACAAATCACAAGAAAACCGATCGATTTGACCGCATTACTCTTCGTAGGGGGCTTTCCCTATGCCCGCCGGGCTTGGCGATGTTCCTTCGCATCTCCGCCAATACCGTTGAATTTGGCTTTGATTCTACGACGACAGCTACGCTGTTCAACTTGATCGACCAGAATCGAAGAAGCTTTCGCGATGGTTTGCTGACGTGAACAGTTCGGTGTTCTCAAACTGAAATCGCCCTTTTTCGTCCGCAATGGCGGGCCTGGCGGTGCGCCGATGTTTTGCCGTCCTCGACCGTTTCACACCGAGCACTCTATCTGACCCTGATTAGCATGAAGGCCACTTCTACAAGGGCTCCTTCATCATGCCTACGCGGGGCTGTGAATCGCGCCCTTGCCGTTCACGGCCTCAACATTATAAGAGCAGAAACATATGCACACTGACGCGGTCACCGCCCACAAGATCGAATTCGAAGCCAAACTAGACGCCTCGGACTCTCAAACAAGTTCCAAAAATTCACCCTAGAAATTGTGTGTTCATACCACAGCAAAGAAAACCTAGACCAGGTCTTCAAAATGCCGAAAATTCGAGTTCACAGCCTCGCCCACGTCCATTACCAACACCCAGACCTCAAAGTTGCAACCCAATTCCTCACCGATTTCGGTTTCAAAGAAACCCAACGAACATCGAACCCCACACGAGTCTACTACCGCGGCTCCGGTACCCAGCCATACGTCTACGTCGCAGAGCAGTCTCCGGATTCGGACCGCCACTTCCTCGGCGCCACGTGGAATGTTGAGTCCGCGCGTGACCTTGACATAGCAGCCAGTCTGCAGTGCTCTGTGACGGGCGTGGTGGACAGTGAAGGTCCTGGTGGCGGACGCGAAGTGACACTGAAGGATCCCGTCGGTTTCGCTGTGAGTTTCATTCACGGGCAAAAGCTGGTGGCGGAGCTGCCACACGACGTCCAAGAGCAAGAGATTAACTTCCCCGACCGCAAACCTCGTCTGGGAAGGTTCCTCCGATTTAACCACGGACCGAGCGATGTTCATAAATTCGGACATTATGGCATCATGGTACCACAGGCCAAGTTTACGGAGGTAGTGGCCTTCTATCAGGACTTGATCAACCTTGTTGACTCGGACACCAATTTCAATGCAGAGACCGGGGAGGATCAATTGAAGTTCATGCATATTGACAAGGGAAAGGAGTACAGCGATCATCATGTATGCCCTCACCATCTGTCCGCATAGTGGAGAGCGAGCGGAGAATGACACGTTAAAGGATCGAGGCTGACACAACCCACAGAGTTTCTTCGTAGGCGTATCACCAGGCCCAACGGCAATGATCCATCACTCCAGCTTCGAAGTCCAAAACATGGATACTCAGCTTTTAGGTCACTACTGGCTTCAAGAGAAAGGCTATAGAAATGCCTGGGGGGTGGGTCGGCATGTTCTCGGTAGCCAGATCTTTGACTACTGGTTTGATGAGTCTGGTTTCATCCTGGAACACTACTCAGATGGCGACATGTTGAACTCGGACTCTATACCGACTCGCGAGGCTGCAGGGAAGGACACACTGCACATATGGGGTCCGAATGTGCCCATTGCATTTCTAACGGCCCAAGCGCCGGAAAGAGCTGTACAGCCGCCTGATATCGTTACGGCTGAAGCAGCGAAGGGGATTGCTCCGGAGTTTCTTCAGGAAGCCGTACTTTGAGTCTTCCTCCTGGTAGATCCGTGACATACATGCTAGGTGGTCTTTCTCGAAGCTCATTCGTATATCACTTCTTACGATTCATCTATGACACTTATTCCATCGCTCCTAGATTGTGATCTAGAATTACATGCCATTTTGCCAAAATTCGGCCCCCTGCAGGTCCCGAGAGTGTCAACTCGATCTTTATTGCAGGGAGGCTCACTTTTAATCAAGACATTCTTCTCGGCTAGTCATTTTGTAGGAAAGCCAGACTCTCATTGCTAAGGACGGGCTAAAGAGGTCTACGAGGTATCCTCCACCCGGTACACCAGTTTAGCTCCACTGACTTTTCCCTCCCGCATTAGCTGCAATCCTTCTAACACCCCATAGAGGCCCCCTTTACCCACTGTAGCTCGATGAGCCCTGAACTTCCCGGCAGCTAAAAGCTCCTCAGCTAAGCGGAAGAACATTCCACCAAACTCATAGTCGTCAGGTTTGGCCGGGAGTACTGGGGCTTTGGGTCCCATCTTGTAAGCTTCGCCGTTAATGGTGTACCCCATCACGAAATCTGTTTTGCAATCTTGACGAGGGAAGTCGACGGCCAGAATGCAGGTATAGCGACCGCCGGTTGAGGACATGGCTTCGGCACAGACAGCTGCTGAAGGTTTGGTAGAGATTGTATCAAAAACATATTCGATTTTGTCGCCAGTGTACTCGCGAACTTTCTTTCCGCAATCCGCGTCTCTGTAGTCGAAACAGGCATCTGCGCCATACGACTTGACGAGATCGAAGTTATGAGCTCCGCAGGCAGTGATGACAGTAAGGCCTGATCTGCAGAGAAGGAAAGTCAGCCAGCATATTCGGCAGAGATTGCAAATGGGGAAGCTTACAGCTTGAGAAACTGAATCGCAAGGATACCAGTAGCAGTGCTTCCACCATATACGAAGACTGGGAAAGGCTCCTTGGAAGGCAGGGAGGGAAGCGGCAGCTGTAGAGACTTATAGAGGCTCAACCCAATGGTAGTAAGACCTGTACCAAGTGTGGAAGCATCGTCGAAGCTGACGGACGGGGGGATGATCATAGCCACATGGCCTTTTCCAATAACGTGCTCTGCAAAAGCACCGGTTGCGTGGTTGAGGGTGTTGGCTGGAGGTGTTCACGTTAGAATGTCCTCTACGTCGATCAAAGTCCCCATTAACCAAGCAGTGAGGAGGATATTGTGTGACTCACATCCATGAGTAAAGCCCAGCACGCGGTCACCCTTCTGGAATTGCTTTTTGACATCAGGTCCAACTTCTTCAACGTAGCCGGCGTAGTCAAACCCAACAACCGCACCCTTGTCCGCACGCCAATCAATGTGCTTCCAGTCCGAAGGGTTCAAGGCCACAGATACGGTCTTGACTTTTATGAAATCCTTTTCGGGCTTGGGAATAGGAGCATCAGCGACCACCTTGGCCTTCCCAAGTCCTTGAATGACAACTGCCTTTTGCGTTGCCATTGCGTTGAATCGTCAGATGATCTCAATGTCTTGTTTTCCTCCAGGTGAAAGGCGACTTTGGACCGCCTCCGAAGAGCCTTTTGCAACCAAGAACGACTGATAACCAGCCAGTGGCAAGTTCTCGGGTTCCATGACGGCTTATCATGCTCAGTAAATCGGTCTTTTCATCATTTGGTCCATTTCGTCTAACCGCTATGAATTGGTAAGCTGTCCATCATATGTAAATCGACCGTGAGACCACATTCGTCCGAGCCCCACCCCGGGAAAGAGTCTTTGGCCGCGATTATGTCAGCTAGGAGAATGCTTCACGATTATGAACCATGAATATCTCAGGAACTTGATCACCCACGTTGTCAAGAAACTGACGCCATGACCTCCTGCGAGACTAAGGCAGGGACCCTTGGGAAATGGTGAGTCCGCTCGATTCCATTCTAGCGGACTAGGATTTCCGACGTGAGGAAAATGACACCTTCAATCTGGGCCGCATCCTTAAAGCAACTCCTTCTTATGTCTGGATAGCAGTAGCTTACAGCGAAGACATGAGTTTGGCACGAGATAGTGAGGACTGGAAATAATTGCTTGCAGCCTTCAAGTTAGGCGAAGAGGCCAGCGAAATCTTGCGCAAAGTTACGGGCATCTTAGATGTAAATCTCTCCGCATTTTAGGCCCAAACTCCACAATCGCCATCCCTGTGGCGATCGGAGGGCCTACTTGCCCATCTTTTCCATGCCTTCAATTGTGATTCTACCAGCTATGTCCAGCTGAGATGTTCCTTGTGCAGTGCCTGAAGCTATGATACCGTTCTGGTAATGGATCATGCAGACTCCTCACAGGCTTCGTTGGCAAGTCAGAGCCAGCGAGCATGCCACGAATGCAACCGGTGAGTTAGTCCATTGTCATTCGACGTCGGTGCTTGACCTCACTTTCGATAATGTAGGAAAAAGACGAAATGTACGAATCTTGTGCAATACTTTTGCCATTTGAAACGACTGGCAGCTGAAGGTGCTCTGTAGGCGATATGAAACGCCCTACCTGTGGACTCTGTCAGCGCATTGGCAACGTCTGCACTTTCCCAACTAAGAGAAAGGCACCAGATTCACGCAAGCTGTCAGCAGGACGGCAAACACGCAGGTTTAGTGACAACTTTGGTCAGTTTGAGAGCTTAACTCATGCCGAAACTGACCTGTTAGACCGGTTGATAGCTCTGCTTCAAGCGCAGTCTTCTTCTAGCGAAAAGCTGGAGGACTATCTGGCTGCGTATTCCCGCTCATCTGCAGAAACCCACTCGCCAGTTATGTCAGTCTCGCCAATTTCTAGTGGCGAAAAAGGCCCGCCCAATGAGAACACCAGCCTTCCTTCTGCGACCGGAGCTGGCAGCCGTCTTTCGACGCAACTATCCACCAATGCCTCCGAATCTACGGCCAAGCCGATTGGGAACGCGAAAGTTTCACTCGCCATCCCGCAGGCAGTGTCAGCCGGTCTGATTGAGGCTTTCTTCGAAAACATTCAGCCCTGGTTACCTATGTTGCATCGCCCAAGATTTCTTGCTCGTTATGCTGACCTCTCGAAAAGCTGCTCTGATGGTTTTCAGGGTTTGCCGGTTGACGAAGCACTTCTCCTGTATGGCATTTTTGCACTTGCGGCTCGCTTTTCGTCCTCGGAGTTCTTTGGAGATGTCCCGCCGATTCAGCGCGGAGACCGATTCGCCGAAGAAGCAGAATCATTGTATGAACAGGCACGAGCAATCAGCACCCCGACACTTACATATCTGCAAGGGTGTATACTTCTTGCCTTTTACTACTATACCTCAAAGCCTTGCCCACACAGCTGGATTCTTACTGGTGTTTGTGTACGGATTGCTTACGAGCTCGATCTGGCAGAAATTGATGCCGATGAGATACAAAACCTGACGCCTGCAGCATGGGTTGAGAAAGAGGAAATGCGGCGGGCATGGTGGCTTGTTTGGGAGCTTGATACATTTGGATCAACTATGTCCAACAGACCATACACCATCGATCGGCGGAGAATGGCAGTCATGTTTCCAGTATCGGATGAAGCCTGGTTCTCGGAAACGCCGCAGTCTTCATTAAAACTGAACACGTGTCCTGGAATGTCTTGGAAATCCCTTTCCGGAGGTGGCAAACTGGATGAAAGAGCGTGGTTTCTCTTTGCCAACTATCTCATGTCCTTGACCCTTGACATGTCACAAAGGAAGGATGGAGTGTCGGCAGATGAGAAACTCACCCTCAAGAACGAGATTAGCTGTTTCAAACTCTCTCTACCTACTTCATTCCGACTAGACACAGAGGTGTTGCCGTTTGATGCCCAATCCTTCGCTAGGAGCAACTGGATTATTGGCACGAATCTAATGCTGATGACAACATCAGTGTTTCTGTCTAGCATCAAAGTGGCAGAACCAAGTCACTGCAGTCATGATGATCCAGCTTTGGACACAACCCTACCGCTTCGTATTCGCGCAATGGAACTTTCACGCATTGTCACTCGCTGGTCACCGGGATATATTTCCCTTTCACATCCTTTCTTTGCCGCTTCAACCATATTACCCGTTCACCTGTCAGAGAGCTCGTTCGCAATTTCGCAACCCACAATCGCGTCAAGCCAAGAGCTTGGGAAACGTCTTCTGGCCCAGTTTGGGCAAGTCTGGAAGTTGGGATCTGTACTACTTCGTAAGTCTGAGCATAACACGGGCATGATGTGCGCTAACAAGGGCAAGAACTTGCCACGATTCTTGAAACCTCCAGGACGCTTTCTCCGCAAGAGCTACGTCTGGCTCGCCGCTTTGCTGTCTTCTTCCCTCAGTCAATCAAGAGTGCTGATATCGCCAATGTGAAGCAAGTGGCTGAAATCTCGCCCCAGTCTTCGGCGAATGACCAACAGAATACCGAAAACAGCACCACAATCGGAACGCTTCCGGCCCGGGTAGCCATTGAAGGATATGATTGCTCCTGGACTGATGACACAATGGGAAGCAGCGTACTCGGGACAACTCAACTTAGCATGATGATGAATCACCAGAATCCTGAAATGGATTTCTCTTTCCTGGATTTCTTTGGCGGCTTAGAAGGCCAGGACCCTATGCTTGCCTAGCTTTCTCGGACTGGCTGCGCTGGCATTCGACAACGACGCCCTCTAGGGCTCGAATTGGTCTATTTTGCACTAGGTACGATCTAGATGGTCTATTCAAACTTGACCGTATTTCGCAACGTCTCAAACCCTTCAATTTCGACTTCAACTACGTCTCCGTCCTTCAAGTACCTCTTCTGGAAGTGTCCGACTCCACTGGGTGTCCCTGTCATGACCACCGTACCCGCTCGAAGTGTCGTACCTTGGCTTAGATGATGTAGGAGCTGCTTGACACTCCAATACATGTCGTCAGTCCCAGTCTTCTGCCGCACTTCACCATTGACTCGGGTCTCGTAGTGCAAGGCATGTGGATCCGGGACGAGAGTGGGCGCGATGATTGCAGGTCCAATTGGCGCAAAGCCATCAAAGGACTTTGCATAGCAAAATTGACCTCCGCTAAGAGCTGGAAGCTGAAAATTCCGAGCTGACATATCGTTCCCCGCTGTGTAGCCGAGTACAACGTCCTCAAGTGCGAAGTCTGTTGGGAGGTTCTTGCAGTCTCGAGAAATGACCACGGTCAGCTCGCCTTCATAATCGAGCATTGATTGAGAAGCCGTATGGACAGGGATCGGAGTATCAGAACCGATGAGAGTATCAGCCGGTTTCATGAAGATAACCGGATACTGGGGTATGGTGAGCTAGTGAGAACGCGTTATGGGTTAGCTCAAAAGGTAACTTTGATCCCTAAAGGACTATTTCGTCCCCCGGTTTAACGGGGAGAAAAACGCACAGCTGCCTCTTCTGCGTGCTTCTTGTAATTCAGCCCTATGCATATCACCACGGGAGTTCGCTCGATAGGACATAGCAACTATCCCATTCATTAGCTAGGCATTCAACCAAGGCGCACAAGTGACGCTAGAATCGGCCACCACAAAGCTACCTTTGCGACAGTGACTGGCTCGTCTGAGGTGGACTTGAAACCCTCCCGAATGCTGCCTTCCAGTCTTTTCACCAGGAAGCCACGTTCTCCACTTGAGATAAGGTCACCATAATGGTTTTCACCGTTGTGTCCGTACCGAACGAGCTTCTTGAATGCCATGTTGATATCTGAAGTCTTCGAGTCAAAAAGGTGAAAGCACCATATGCTGCTTGATTTAGTCGGCTACATCCAGGCTTTAACAGTCTCACATGATTCGGCTCTAGGAACGTCGGGACTCGGCTCTCGCGCCTGCTAAGTGTCACGATCCCAAACCGGCAATGCCGTGGTCCGCCGCGATACCGTGGATCGATTCCAGAAACGGAACGTAGCAAACTTCCCTACATGGAATCGAGACAGGTCTTCCCCGCAAGAGAGTATGCACTCTAGATGCTACGGTTCCATGTGGAATCTGGAGGCTTGGTACCTCCACAAGATATGGAGTACCCACGACAGGATTCGCTCAAAACTTCAACGAGCTAATGGATATCGAAGGTGGATTCTCACAGATTAGCTCTTGTGCTACAGCCACCAGACAACGCCAGAGACCCCCTCGCGAGTGTAACGTCTTTCTCCAACATTTAGTTATGCTGACCGAAGCACAGAATTGGTCTACAGCAATGAAGCTAATTACGCTCTCTGTCGTGTGGTTTGGCAGCATTCGCGGGAGTGTTGAAAGCTCTCGCTAACTCGACAGGATTATCCCTCAAGCCGCTCTCTACCACAAGAACCCCGTTGGAGTTGTCGTATGAGGCCTCGGAACGCCTTTGGACCAGAGGTGGGGCAGGGTGAGAAGTGTAGAAGGGAGGACGAGCTGTCTCTGAAAGTAAGAGGGCTATTCTGGGTGTTACTCCTCCATTGGGCTTTTGTACATGGTCATGTCACGAAGTCCTACGAAAGTGCATCAGAAAGGGCTATACGTTCATGTGATAGGGTCTCGCCCGATGATCACGTGGATGTATGAGCCCTTCTTTACCTCAATTGGTCTAGTGCTGGGGACGGCATTATCGGCAAAGACGTGAAGGCCGTCCAACCGGCCTTCCAGCCTTTCTCCCTCATTTGACCGTTGAGACCGCGGGATATAGACAATACGAGTGGCATCAGCCCGGACTGCCGCCTCGGGCGGTCAGTCTGCTGACCACTACCTCACAGATCAAACATTTGGATTCTGCCACTCTAGGTCACCCTTGATATTGTAGACAAGACACGCCCTTTGCTTAGGATTCCGTCTGTGCAATTTTTGTTCTTGCTTGATGTCATTGTGGCTTTCACTTCAAAATCCAAAAATTGACTTCTTCGATTTTCTGATCTCCTTATTTTCCTTTCGATTTTTTAGAGACCAGCTCTCTCAACGCCGACCATCAACGTGGATTGAGCATTCTTAATTTGGAGACGGCGCTGAAGTGTAGAATCCTAAGACAGAATCAGTCTTGGAAGTAATACCGCAGGCATATATGCCCACCTACTGGCATGGTATGAATCCGATTCTCCCAGGTCATTCGCTTCTGTCGGTCTAAATCTTCCAGGCTATTGAGCATGAAACTCCCGTTCTCGTCGTTGGCGGTGGGCCGGCAGGCCTGATCGCAGCGTTGCAGCTGGCAAGACAGGGAATCCGCTGCATACTTACCGAACGTAACCCTGATACCACAAAATGGCCGAAGATGGACATCACCAATTGCCGGAGCATGGAGCTGTTGAAACGCCTCGGAGTCGCGGACAGTTTGAGAGCTATCGGTAAGTCCTTTTGGCCAAAGGTCCTTTCACCTGTTTGATGAAGGAGCTTTATTCTCTCGGCATATACGCTCGCTGTCTCCCACGCCGTGCTTTGAAAGTGGTCCACCTTGGTGATCAAGTCATGCTCATTGATGCATGTGCACTAAGCTTCAACTTTGTCTGTCGAAGGTGATGTCTTCTAATAGCTCTTGGTACAGGCGTCCCGCAGAATTACTCGTTTGATGTGTTGTTCAGCAATGGTCTTTCAGATGGAGGCGAGCTCATCGCGAAATGGGTGAGGTGTTTCGACAACGATCTCATCCTCCTCGCTAAATGAGAATAGGATCTACCGTCGCCGGAAGAATGGCGAAACCGTATTGAACAACACAACGATGGTTCCATGCCGCGAGAGCCATATCAGAGGTGTTCTCAAGCTATCTTTGAGGCCTGGCTTAAGCCGCGAATTCAGGCGGAGCCCTTGGTCACCTCCTTCTTCGGAATGAAATTTGAGGCTCTCGTTGAGACTGACGATTGCGTGGAAAGCCAACTGATCGATTCGGCCGGCGAGACACATGTGATCAGAAGCAAGTACGTGATTGGATGTGATGGCGCCGGAAGTCGTGTGCGTCGCGCAATTGGAGGAAATCTGATCGGTGGACCAGTGTAAGCATGCCGGATGTCTTGTTCAGTGATGTGGAAGCTGATGCCTCTTCCAGTCCAGGCGCCATGTTTCTTGTCCACTTCAAATCGCGAGATTTGACGCGCCTACACCGACTAGGCCAATTTTGGCATATTTTCTTCAGCCATGGCGGTGTGGTAATCAGTCAAGATGAAGTCGATACGTGGACAACGCACATGCCTATTGGCCTAGATACCGATATCTCCACCCTCGACCCAGTTCAGACTGTGTACAGTGTCCTTGGGGGTTGCCTAGACCCCTTTCCTATTAAGATCGATCAAATTCTAGTGACGAGTTCTTGGCGACCGAATATCTGTATTGTGGATAAGTACGCCTCACCGAAAGGTAGAGTATTCTTGTCCGGCGATGCGGCACATCAGAACATTCCCACTGGTGGATATGGAATGAATACCGCGCTTGCTGACAGTTTTGACATTGGCTGGAAGGTCGGTGCTGTTCTAGCCGGATATGGTGGCCCTGCCTTACTTCAATCCTATGAGACAGAGCGGAGGCTCGTAGCAGAAAGAAATATCGAGTACTCGGGCGTCCACTGGACTGTACATACGACTGTGTGGGAATGGTCGGCGGGGGGCGCAATCGTGTCCCAAGCTGAAGATGGAAAGCAGCTTCGAGCCCGGATAGCGGACTTTTTGCAACAGCACGATGGTGAAAACAAGAGCTTAGGCATAGAATTAGGGTATCGGTACACCGGATCGCCAGTTATAGTCACCGACGATGGAGAGGAGCCTGTCTGGGCCAAATCGCATTACGTGCCGTCCACATGGCCTGGGGCACGTGCTCCCCATGTCTTTCTGAAGGACGGGAAGACCAGCATATTCGACCTATTCGGCACAGGAAGAGAATATTCGCTGGTCGACTTCACGCACGACGGTACTTACATACGCCGTTTTGAGCAGGCAGTCAAAAGCTTGAATATTCCCGTGAAAACCATCCATCTCCCGGATGAAGAGCACGCTCGGCTGATTTGGGAGAGAGATGCGGTGTTGATACGACCTGATGATCATGTGGCCTGGCGTGCGAAGCTCGGCAGCACCGAGAAGGATGTTGACAGCCTGGACGTGGAAAATGTCTTGCTCGTTTCAGTGGGTCAGCGAGAATCCCATCACACAAGGGGTGACATCGACGCTAAGCGTGTTGCATCATTGCCCGAGGAGAAGGCTTTTACCGGGACGGTTGGCAACGTCGATCAAGAGAAGGTGGAAAAGCTGGCAGCTTTCCAAAAGTGAGCCTGAGTTATTTGTAAGCTGTTCTTAGATTTGGTTGATAAGTACTGATTCGCAAAATCATCTCGTCCCAAATGATTAAAGCCTGGGTGATAGTGAACCAATTCGGAATTCTCTAGCTACCAGCATCCCCGACTGTCTACTGTCTGTGTGAAACCGTACCTATAATATCTAGGTCGCATGCCATAATAGTAGGTAGAATGAGAATCGCGACCGGCGCTTACTCGTGGTTGGGGGCGGCTAGAACTAAAAGGGGCCTACCAAAAGCACTTATCGATAAGCCCGAGCGGAAATCACTTGTAAAGTTCATTTACCATCAAGCTACGAACGGAGACGCTGTGAGACTGGGAAGTTCTCGCTGAGACATAGGATGCGGGCACGAGACCCTAGATTCCTCTCTCCTCTCTTCAGATGGTCAACGGAAGCTTCCGTAAGATCGAGACGACCGCTAAGCTTCAATGATAGCGTCAGGCACATGTCCAATGGCAGCGACAAAAGGAAGACTCCAGACTTTGCCTTCGCATTCGAGTAAGTCTTGCCACGATGGGAAAGGAAGAGAGATGCAGAGTATAACATTGGAAACAGCATTGATGGCGTCCTCCTCCGCAGCTCCGCAGCCATTCCGGGCGCCCCTGAGTGTCTCTCCTTCCTGCAGAAAGAGCGTATCCCCTTTATCCTCCTGACCAATGGCGGTGGCAAGCACGAGTCCGATCGCGTCGCCGAGCTGTCCGAAAAACTCTCCGTCCCATTAGATACTAGCATGTTCGTCCAAAGCCATACACCTTTCTCGGAATTCGTACACAGCGTTGACGGCAAGCCCGGCCTGAAGAACAAATGCATTATGGTTGTTGGTGGCGATTACGGCGAATGTCGCGATGTCGCGGAAAGATACGGCTTCAGGAACGTGATCACACCGGGGGATATATTTGCATCCTATCCGGAGATCTGGCCGTTCAGTAGAGTCTATGCAGAATACTACAAATCCTTTGCTAGACCACTTCCCCGGCCCATCAATAAGGATGACCCAGGAAACAGTCTGAAGATAGATGCGATATTCGTGTTCAATGATCCTCGTGACTGGGCACTTGATATTCAGATTTTGCTCGATGCACTGCTATCCAGGGAAGGCATTATGGGCACACACTCCGAGAAGAACAACGACCGCTCCCTGCCGAATAACGGCTACCAGCAAGACGGCCAGCCAAGCCTATATTTCTCTAACTCAGACCTCCTCTGGGCAGCTGGATACCACTTATCACGGCTCGCCCAAGGCGGGTTCCGCGAGGCCTTGGAAGGAGTTTGGGCGGCGATGACAGGCGGCCCGCGGGAAGGAGTCTACTTACAGAAAATCTTGATTGGCAAGCCGTTCAAGGAGACGTACGAATTTGCCGAAAAGCGCCTTATGCATTGTCGACAACATCTGTTTGCAAAGGGTCCAGGCTTGCAAGTGCCACTGAAGAGAGTCTACATGGTTGGCGACAATCCGGAGAGCGACATCAGAGGCGCAAACACCTATCAAAGCCAGCACGGGACAGAATGGATAAGCTTGTTGACGAGGACGGGTGTGTACAAGGACAGAGCGGGTAATGTGCCTTCTTGGCAGCCAAGGGAGATTGTGGATGATGTTAGTGCGGCCGTGAAGTGGGCTCTTCAGGACTCGAAATGGCCGGAGTCATAAAGCCGGAGAAAGTGCAGCAGCAAATTCAATCACAATGCTGGTTGGTGTCTGGGATTACATCGAATACCTCTGATAATCGCCAAGAAGAATGGCCAAACGGTGTGTCGCCCAGCACAGGCATAAGGCTGTGCCTAGTCCAGCGCATGTTGCATACTTGAGGAACTAGGGCGAAGCGGTATCCGCGACACATCGACGAGAAATGTCCAATGCAGAGGGAGCGCCCTGCATAGGCTTTTGCGACGAGGATAGCTGAGTTGTCAGCGTACTAGCACATACTGAACCACCCGAGCTAGCACTCGAGTCGTGCCGCCATAGTCTCTCCCTGCATAACACAAACAGAAGCATTCACCTACAACACCGGCATGCACTGCTCCGAGTGTACCGCGAGATGGGGAGGATCTGTATCGCAGTATCTTCAGAATTACCAAAGCCCGGGTAAAGGACCAGCAGCGAGGAATCGCAGTGGAAGCAATCCCCAAACCATGACTGAGCACCAGAGAGAAAATCTTCCAGCCAATTTATTTGAGGGTGATTTCGATTGTATTGAAGAAAATCAATCTGAAGCAATTGGATAGAATATTTTGGTCGTCTCCCATTAGACTGGTCGCCTTCCCTCAAGACTAAGTTAATCGCTTTTCCTCCAAGACTGGTCGCTTTATCTCCAAGGCCGGTTGCTATCCTTCGAGACTAGTCACTTGTGCTTCGTGACTAGTCGGTCTTCCTCCCAGATTAGTGTCCCCCAGACTAGTCGCTTTCCCTTCAAGACTAGTTGCTCGTTCACCCAATTTTGAGGAAGTGCAATTTCAGATGTCTCTGCTTGAACACAAACTGTGGCCGCCTGCTAACAATTAGGCATTCATGCATGCACAGTCACTCTTTCAGGCTGAATCATCAATCGGCTAACCTGTATAGGCTGCGTGTGAATACACTGGTCATGTTCTGCATCTGCTGAGGCTCAGATCTTGGTCTGTGTTGGTGGGAGTGGAGTGCTCTTCGTCTCAAAGAGAGATTCCCTGTCCAGTCTGCCAAAGACCCTCAGTTAATTCTCCACTTCATAGACATTTGAGTCCAATTCCCGAGCTCCCGCCCGTTTTAGTCTCTTCACCACCTCAAGATGACCACGTTGTGCCGCAGCCTGGAGTGCTGTTCGGCCATAAGGCTCAGCAGCAGCAGCATTGACATCAGCATCAGCCGCTAATAGTCTCTCCACCACCTCGAGATGACCACCTCCTGCCGCAGCCTGGAGTGCTGTTCGACCATTATATCCAGCAGCAGCATTGACATCAGCATTAGCCGCTAATAATCTCTCCACCACCTCAAGATGACCACCTTCTGCCGCAGCCTGGAGTGCTGTTCGACCATTATATCTAGTAGCAACATTGACATCAGCATTAGCTGCTAGTAGTCTCTCCACCACCTCGAGATAACCACCTTCTGCCGCAGCCTGGAGTGCTGTTCGACCATTAGACCTAGCAGCAGCAGCATTGACATCAGCATTAGCAGCTAATAGTCTCTCCACCACCTCGAGATGACCACCTTGTGCCGCAGCCTGGAGTGCTGTTCGACCATCATATTCAGCAGCAGCATTAACATCAGAATTAGCTGTTAATAGTCTCTCCACCACCTCGAGATGACCACCTTGTGCCGCAGCCTGGAGTGCTGTTTGACCACCAAAGCCAGCAGCAGCAGCAGCATTGACATCCGCATTAGCCGCCAATAGTTTCTCCACTACCTCGAGATGACCACCTTGTGCCGCAGCCTGGAGTGCTGTTCGACCATTACCCCAAGCAGCAGCAGCATTGACATCAGCATTAGCCGCTAATAGTCTCTCCACCACCCCGAGATGACCACCTTGTGCCGCAGCCTGGAGTGCTGTTCGACCACCAGAAGCGGCAGCAACAGCATTGACATCCGCATTAACCGCTAACAGTCTCTCCACAACCTCGAGATGACCACCTTGTGCTGCAGCCTGGAGTGCTGTTCGACCATCAGAAGCAGCAGCAACAGCATTGACATCCGCATTAACCGCTAATAGTCTCTCCACAACCTCG
>Ga0335072_10003612_pt1 | contig 23220 bp, 20 predicted proteins | sample Lox_Sample_21_FD_206725 | JGI IMG/M metagenome (GOLD analysis project Ga0335072, IMG submission 206725) | Soil microbial communities from Loxahatchee National Wildlife Refuge, Florida, United States - Lox_Sample_2.1 | ecosystem: Environmental > Terrestrial > Soil > Wetlands | place: USA...
CATGACCCCGGAGGAGGAAGTGCACTACGGCCTGTTGCGCGACGAATGGCTTTATGTTGCCACCAAGGAAACCTCGCCCGCGCCGCGCGCGGGAGGGGTTGGTTGAGGTGCCGGGCAAATCGACCGTAGGCGCCGACGGTGAGGGTGATCGGGTCGGTAGGCGGGGCTTTGTAGCAACCCGATCACCCTCACCCGGCGCGCTTCGCTCTCCGACTTCTCTGACCGAAGGCGGGAGAGGTTACCGGGTTCTCGTTCTCAAACTCGGCGCGCTGGGGAACATGGTGCTCTCGTTCAGTTCCTTTGCCGCCATCCGCCAATATCACCCGGGGGCCACCATCCGCTTGCTCACGACTGCACCCTATGCCGACTGGATGGCCGCATCCCCCTGGTTCGACCGCGTGCTGATCGACTCTCGCCCCGCCTGGTGGGATTTCTCCGGCGTACTGCGCCTGCGCCACATGCTGATCGATGGCCGCTTCGACCGCGTCTACGACCTGCAAACCTCCAGCCGTTCCAGCCATTATTTCCGTTTGTTCCCCCGCACCGCGCGCCCGGAATGGTCCGGCATCGCCCGGGATTGCTCCCACCCGGACCGCCGCACCGACCGCAACGCCGTTCACGACATCGACCGCCAGCATGCGCAGTTGCGCCAGGCCGGCGTCACCACGTTCCCGCCGCCCGACCTGTCCTGGAGCCATGGCGACGCCACCCGCTTCGCCCTGCCGCCCCGCTTCGCCTTGCTGGTGCCGGGCAGTTCGGCCCACCGCCCGGTCAAGCGCTGGCCCGCGGCGCACTATCGGGCGCTCGCCGCCTGGCTGTGCGCACAGGGGATCGCGCCCGTGGTGATCGGCACCGCTGCAGAGCACTCATTAGCTGATGCGATCTGTAGCGGCCCGGCATGCGACAGCGCCCAGGCAACCGGTGCCGCCGCGCGCGACCTGACGGGCCAGACCGGTTTCGGCGACCTCACCGACCTGGCCCGCGCTGCGGTCTGTGCCGCGGGCAACGACACCGGACCCATGCACCTGATCGCCGCCGCCGGCTGCCCGTCGCTGGTATTGTTCTCCGGCGATTCGGACCCCGCCCGCTGCGCGCCGCGCGCACCGCCGGGGGCAACGCCCGTCCGCGTACTGCGCCGCAACGACCTGGCGACATTGCCACCCCACGAGGTCATCGCAGCCTTGGCGGCTCTGGTGCCTGGGGCAACGCCCCCTGCCCTGCCCGTCACCACCCGGGCTGCCGAGGCCTCGGCCTGATGGCGGACCATCCCATTATCCTGGCTACCGGGCCCCGTGTGCCGCTGCCGGACGGCGTGCCTCTGCCGCAGCGCTATTGGGCGATCCTGACCATCGCACTCGGTCTGACCCTGGCAGTGCTGGACGGCGCCATCGCCAACGTCGCGCTGCCCACCATCGCACACGACGTCCATGCCACGCCGTCGGCCTCGATCTGGGTGGTGAATGCCTACCAGCTCGCAGTGACGATCTCGCTGCTGCCGCTGGCGTCGCTTGGCGAGATCTACGGCTACCGCCGCATCTACCAGGGCGGGCTGGTCGTGTTCACCATCGCCTCCCTGTGCTGCGCGCTGTCCAGCTCGCTGACCACGCTGACCGTGGCGCGCATCATCCAGGGCTTTGGCGCCGCCGGAATCATGAGTGTGAACGGCGCCCTGGTCCGCTTCATCTATCCTCGCCGCTGGATCGGCCGCGGGGTGGGATTGAATGCGACCATCGGGTCGATCGCCTCGGCGCTGGGCCCCACCGTCGCGTCCGGCATCCTGTCCGTGGCCACCTGGCCCTATCTGTTCGCGGTAAACATCCCGCTGGGCCTGATCGCGATCCCGATCGCGATTTGGCACCTGCCCACCACCCCCACGTCCGGGGCGAAATTCGACATCGGCAGCGCGGCGCTGAGTGCCTTTACGTTCGGCCTGCTGATCACCGCCATCGCCGGCCTGGGGCACGGCGAGAGCCTGGGCGATGTCGGCGCCGAGTTGTTCATCGTGGCGGGGATGGGGCTGGTGCTGGTGGCGCGGCAGATGGCGCGCACGGCGCCGCTGCTGCCGATCGACCTGATGCGCATCCCGCTGTTCGCGCTGTCGGTCGCCACCTCGGTCTGCGGCTTCGTCGCCCAGGCCATGGCATTGGTGGCCCTGCCCTTCTTGTTCGAGAACCACCTGGGCTTCAACGCCGTGGAGACCGGCCTGCTGATGACGCCGTGGCCGCTGACCGTGGCGGTGATCGGCCCGATCTCCGGCCGCCTGGCCGACCGCTATCCGGTCGGTCTCCTGAGCGGATCGGGCCTCGCGGTGCTGTCCCTGGGTTTGTTATTGCTCGCTTTTCTGCCGGACCCCGCGACGCCGTGGGAAATCATCTGGCGCATGACGATCTGCGGGCTGGGCTTTGGCTTCTTCAATACGCCGAACAATCGCGCGATCCTGACCACCGCGCCGCCGGCCCGCACGGGTGGCGCCAGCGGCATGCAGGCCACCGCGCGGCTGCTGGGACAGACTTTGGGCGCGGCCCTGGTCGCGCTGGTGTTCGGCGTGTTTCCGAGCGCCGGCCCCAGCACCAGCATGCTGTTCGCAGCGGTTGCTGCGGTCGGGGCGTCGGCGGTGAGCTTCTCGCGCCGCCTGGGCGGCGGGACGCGGCGGGAACGGGCATAAACGAAGCTCCGCGGCAGCGTACGAGCGACTGTGGCGCGGCGCGCCATTGCCTGACGCGGATGTGTGGATGCGCGCCGCGGCGTTGCCCGATTCCGCCGGCATCGCTTGCGCATGCCGTTCCGCTGTTCTCTCAGCCGCCCTTCTCTCACCCGCCGCCGCCTTCTGACGATCGCCGCGACGGCACCGTTGGCCGCCTGCGCCACCACACCGCCGGTGAAGGACTATCTCGGCGGCGACGACGGCACCCTGAAACGCGCCATCCTCGGCAGCGGCAATCCGCTGACCCGCACCCAACGCGGCGCGCTGCTGGCAACCCTGTCGCCGGAAAACCAGCAAGACGCGCTGCAACGCCAGATGGTGCTGCAACAGGCGCTGTCGGAGGCGCCGCTGGTCGGCGGCAATACCACGCAGATTCTGCAGGATGGCAGCCAGGCGCTGCCGGCCATGTTCTCGGCGATGCGGCAGGCACGCGATCATATCAACCTGGAATTTTTCATTTTTGCTGACGTCACCTGGAGCGGGACGACGCTGTCCGAGCTGCTGATCGGCAAGCTGAATCAGGGCGTCGCGGTCAACGTCATCTATGACGCGTTCGGATCGAGCCATACGCCGGACGCGCTGTTTCAGGGCCTGCGTGCGGCGGGCGCCCGCGTCGTCACGTTCAATCCGCTGGATCCGCTTCACGCCACGGCATCGCCGAATCACCGCGACCACCGCAAGATCATGGTGGTGGATGGCCGCATCGGTTTCACCGGCGGCATCAACCTGGACAAGACGTACGAGAACCCGCCCTCGGCCGGCGTGCCGCCCGACGGCGACACCGCGCATGCTTATTGGCGCGATACCGCCGTGCGCATTGAAGGTCCCGCCGTCGCAGAGCTGCAAAAGGTGTTCTTCGGAACCTGGCGCGGACAGAAAGGGCCGGCTGTCGCGCCCGCGCGGTACTTTCCGCCATTGCCGCGCGCCGGCGACGAAACCGTGCGCATCATTGCCAGCGTACCGGGCGATCAGCGCCCGCTGTATTTTATTTCGCTGATGACCGCGGTGCTGAGCGCCATGCACCGCGTCTGGCTGTGCAGCGGCTTTTTCATCCCGCCGCATGAGGAACGCGAGGACCTGGCGCGTACTGCCCGGGCCGGCATCGACGAGCGCATCGTGGTCCCGAGCCATGCCGACGTGCCCGCTACGGTCTATGCGGCGCGTGCCGCCTACGGCGACCTGCTGGAAGCCGGCGCCCGTATCTACGAGGTGCACAACGCCGTGCTGCACTCGAAACTGGCGACGATCGACGGCGTGTGGAGCACGGTCGGCTCGTCGAACCTCGACCGCCGCAGCGTATTGTTCAACAACGAAGTGGACGCCATCATTCTCGGCCGCGCGACGGCGGCGCAGATGGAAACGATCCTGCGCCAGGATATGGCGATGGCGCACGAGATCACGCTGGCGGAATGGCGCGACCGATCGCTGGGCGAACGGCTGGACGAGCTGAAGGCGCGGCTTTGGCAGTATTGGATGTAGCAGGCGGCGCGACGGGCATGGCGCGAGCATCTTGCGTTCCCAGGGCCGGCATGGTTGATGCCCCCGGATCATGCACGGTGAGTCTGTTATGCCCGATTCGCTGCCTGATCCTGCCACCACCCCACAGCTTGCCGCCGAGCGCGTACTGATCCTGGATTTTGGCAGCCAGGTGACGCAGCTGATTGCGCGCCGGCTGCGCGAATCCGGCGTCTATTGCGAAATCTGGCCGTTCAATGCCGATCCGGACCGGATCGCCGCCTGGCGGCCGCGCGGCATCATTCTTTCTGGTGGCCCCGCCTCCACCCATGAAGCCGCCGCGCCGCTGGCGCCTGGCGTGGTGTTCGATCTCGGGGTGCCGTTACTGGGCATCTGCTATGGTGAGCAATTGCTGTGTCAGCAGCTTGGCGGAGAAGTGCGGGGATCCGACCATCGCGAGTTCGGCCGCGCCTTCGTCGATGTGGTGGATGATTGCGCATTGTTCCGCGATGTGTGGCGGCCTGGTGCGCGTGAACAAGTTTGGATGAGCCATGGCGACCGGGTGACGAGGCTGCCGCCGGGGTTCCGTGCGGTGGGCGTGTCCGACGGTGCGCCGTTCGCGGCGATTGCCGATGATGCGCGGCATTATTACGGTGTGCAGTTCCATCCCGAGGTCGCGCATACGCCGCACGGCGCCGCGCTGCTGCGCAACTTCACCCATGGCGTGCTGGGCCTGTCTGGCACCTGGTCGATGGCGGGGTTCCGGACGACGGAGATTGCCCGGGTGCGCGCGATGGTAGGGGACAGGCGGGTGATCTGCGGCCTGTCCGGCGGTGTCGATTCATCGGTGGCGGCGGTGCTGATCCATGAGGCGATCGGGTCGCAGCTGACATGCATCTTCGTCGATCACGGCCTGCTGCGCGAGGGCGAGGCGGAGCAGGTGGTGGCCACGTTCCGCGACCGGTTCAACATCCGGCTGGTACATCGCGATGCATCCGACTTGTTTTTGGATGCTTTGGATGGCGTCACCGATCCCGAGGTGAAGCGCAAGACGATCGGCCGGTTGTTCATCGACGTGTTCGAGCAAGAGGCGGAGAAGATCGGCGGGGCGGATTACCTGGCGCAGGGGACGCTGTATCCGGACGTGATCGAGAGCGTCAGCTTCACCGGCGGGCCGTCGGTGACGATCAAGTCGCATCACAATGTCGGCGGGCTGCCGGAACGGATGCGCATGAAGCTGGTCGAGCCACTGCGCGAATTGTTCAAGGACGAAGTGCGCGCGTTAGGGCGGGAACTGGGATTGCCGGAAGCAATCGTGGGACGGCATCCTTTCCCGGGGCCGGGGTTGGCGATCCGCGTGCCGGGCGCGGTGACGCGGGAGAAGCTGGCGCTGCTGCGCCGGGCGGACGCGATTTTCCTGGAGGAGATTCAGGCGGCCGGGCTGTACGACGCGATCTGGCAGGCGTTCGCCGTGCTGCTGCCGGTGCGGACGGTCGGGGTGATGGGAGACGGCCGCACGTACGATCATGCCTGCGCCTTGCGGGCGGTGACGAGCACCGATGGGATGACGGCGGATGTTTATGCGTTCGATATGGGATTTTTGACGCGCGTTGCGGGGCGGATCGTGAACGAAGTGCGGGGGATCAACCGAGTGACGTATGATATCACGTCGAAGCCGCCGGGGACGATCGAGTGGGAGTGAGGGGGAGTACCAACGAATATTTCATGAGAGCGCAGCGTAGAATCGGCGAGCAAGAAGCACCGATAGGTGTCGATAGCAGGTAGCCCCTTTTCCTGTAGGGACTGCGACAGAGGTCCGGACGACTACAGCTGCACCGCTTTTAGCAACGCTTCCGCCAAGTGATCCACAAAAGCGCGGACCGAGGGGAGAAGGCCGCGCCGGTAGGGAATAAGAGCCGTGATAGTGGAATCACCGGCAAGCCAAGCAGGCAACACCTGGCGCAATGCACCCGATCGAACGTCTTCGCGGCAGACATAGCCCGGCAGCGCGACGATGCCGACACCGTCGATCGCGGCCTGCTTCAAGGCGATCATGTCGTCACACAGGAGCCGTGGCGTTAGCGACACGACCACCTTATCCTCTGCCTTGCCCGAAGCATTAAGGCGCCAAACGGGAGAAACTCCCGCGCGCATCATGAAGAGCGAAGGGTAGTTCCGGAGATCTTCGGGTGTTTTCGGCGCTTCATTGGCGTCGAGATAGGCCGAGCCCGCGAAGAGGAGCCAGGGCGCCGGCGTCAGTGCCCGCTGCACCAGCGTCGAATCGGGAAGCGGGTCCGAATGAGCCCTGATCGCGATGTCGTAATTCTCACCGATAATGTCGACGTTCCGATCGGTTGCATGCGCGACGACATTGACCTTCGGATAGTGGAGAAGAAAGTCCGCTACGGCGCCGCGCATCGCGAACTGCATGGTGGCCATGGCCGCTGTGCAACGTATCGTGCCTGTCGGTTCAGTTAGCCGATGCCGAATGGCGCTTTCAGCAAATTCGGCATCACGCAGCATCACTACCGCGTGCCGGTAGAATTCCTCACCGGCGTCTGTCATCGCGAATCGTCGTGAGGTCCGATTGAGCAACCTCACCCCAAGCTCGGTTTCCAGCCGCTGGATACGATGGCTCAAAGTCGATTTGGGAATGCGCAGCATCCGGCCGGCAGCCGTGAAGCCACCGCGATCAACCACCTGCACAAAGTAGAAGAAGTCGTTCAAGTCAAGCATCCTGGATCGTCCACCTGATTGGACGTTGAGTTCACAGAATAGCTGCTTTTCGGCCGACAATCCAGCAGCTACTTTTTGCCCTATCGCGATCGACCGTCGTAGTCGGCCGCAATCGAGCGTTCCTCTGCAGGAGACAGTGTCATGTCTGACCCGGCCCGTCCCTACCAGCCGCTTACAGCTGAAAACGCCGCGCTCGTTCTCGTCGACCACCAGGTTGGCCTGATGACTGGCGTTCGCGACTACTCGACGGGGGAGTTGAAGCACAACGTCGTAGCACTGGCGAAAGCCGCCAAAGCCTTGACATTGCCGATCGTCGTGACCACCACGGCACGCGACAGCATGTGGGGTCCGACCTTTCCAGAACTCGTGGAGGCGCTGCCTGGCATTCCGATCATCGACCGCTCCTCGGTCAATGCCTTCGACGATCCCACGGTAGCGCGGGCGATCACCGGGACCGGCCGCAAGAAGCTGATCTTCGCGGGTATCTCTCTCGAAGTCTGTGCGGCATTCCCTGCCATCACCGCCATTGGGATGGGCCTCGATGCCTATGTGGCCGTCGACGCATCTGGAACGTTCAGCGAGACCAAACGACAGGTTGGTCTTCTGCGGATGTTGCAGGCCGGCGTGATCCTCTCCGACTACGCCACGCTGATGGTAGAAATCCTCAGGGACAACGCGCGTCCCGAGGCTGCTGCGGTTTACGGCGCGATGGATATGCCCTGGGCCAAGCTCGTTGGGCAGGTCGCGCAAGCCTACGGCAAATAAAGGACGCGCGTGCAGCCTTCGATCGTGCCGGAAAGGCCGCCCGATCTGGCAATCCTTCAGCCGAGCGGGCGGACGTCTCCAAGGCGGGCCTGCTGGCCGGAGAGGCTCATGTAGAAGACGGGGGGAAAACATGCCGTTCGTTCACCGCCGTTTGAAGGGCGAGGTCGTGCCCTTTTCGGACATTGGCGCCACAAGGCAGCCCCTAACACGCCGGCTCAGCCGCACTTGATTTGCGTGGGTTTAGTCGCAGGCTTTCGTATCCCGCAGCGAGCGCATCGAGGAGGTGACGTACGGCCGGCACCATACCTCGCCGCGTGGGAAAGATCGCATGCACGAGCCCTGCCTTTGTCGCCAGGTCCGGCAGCAGCCGCCGCAGCCGACCAGCTTGTAAGGCGCCGTCCACGGACTCAAAAGGTAGCAATGCCACGCCAACGCCTAGCAGCGCTGCAATCCGCAGACTGGCAATGTCGTCCGTCGCAAATCGAGGTCGGTGAACCAACGATACCAATTGTCCGCCGCTGTCGACGAGGTTCCAGACATACCGCTCACTATTGTTCGCCATGGAGATCGTCGGCCAGTCCGCCAGGGACTCGATCGACATCGGAGCCGCGTAGCGCTTCACCAAATCCGGACTGGCAACCAAAACAAGGGGCGAGAACCCCAGCTGCCGGACCGCGAGATCGGTGTCCTCCAGCGGCTGGGACCTCACCCGAATAGCGAAGTCCAAGCCTTCCTCGACGACGTCCACGCGGCGGTTGGTCGCGTCGACCAGAACCTGAACCTGGGGGTTGTCCTGAATGTATCGCGAAATGATCTCGGCGATGCCCGAGCTCAGCAATGCTGCTGGGCAGCTGATCCGCACGGTGCCCTGTGGCTTGGATCGTGTCTGATTCACCATCTCCTTGGCGGCCTTCGATTCCGCCAGCAAAGCCAGGCAGTGCTGGTGAAAACGTCGCCCGGTTTCCGTCAACGACAGGCTGCGACTGGTGCGATTGAGCAGGCGCACCCCGAGTTCCTCCTCCAAAGCACGAACCCGCCGGCTCAGCTTCGACGTCTGAAGACCCAGGCAGCGCGCGGCCGCGGTAAAGCTGCCGCGCTCGACCACTTCGGCGAAGAGCCGAAGATCATTGAGATTCGAGATTTGGTCCACCGGATGAGGATCCCAAAACGATTATCCTATCCTGAGCAATGATCCCTTGCAATATTGTATATTTCAGGATGATTGTTGTGCTCCCAGCTTCCTATGCACCGCGTTGAGACCCCCTCACCAATGAGGAGGGCGACAGTGCGGGCGCCTCCGGGGCCGCCGGAGCATCGAACGGAGTCTGCAATGTCCAAGGTCCTGGTGCTGTACCATTCCTCCTACGGGCATGTGGAGGCGTTAGCCGATGCGGTCGCCGAAGGTGCTCGCTCCGTGGGCGCCACGGTCGACGTCAAGCGGGTTCCGGAAACGGTACCTGCCGAGGTGGCCAAGGTCGCTCACTTCAAGCTCGACCAGAGGGCACCGGTAGCGGCGGTCGCCGAACTCGCCGAGTACGACGCCATCGTCGTCGGCACGCCGACCCGCTTCGGACGTATCTCCTCCCAGATGGCGGCGTTTCTGGATCAGGCCGGCGGGCTTTGGATGCGCGGGGCCCTGAACGGCAAGGTCGGCGGCGCCTTCACCTCGACCGGTACTCAGCACGGCGGACAAGAGGCAACGCTGTTCTCGATCATCACCAACCTGCTGCATTTCGGCATGACCATCGTCGGCCTCCCTTACAGCCATCAGGGGCAGATGACGCTGGACGAGATCGTGGGCGGTTCGCCGTACGGCGCCACGACCATCGCCGGCGCACAGGCGCAACGCCAGCCGAGCGCCATCGAACTCGCCGGCGCCCGCCATCAGGGCGAGCTGATCGCCAGGACCGCGAGCAAGCTGTTCGATCAAGGAGAAATGCGATGACTGACCGTATCCGCGAACTGCTTCATCGCAACCTTCAGCAGGTCTTCGGCGAGGGCGACCCCGCGCGCCGCCGGGCAGCGATCGATGAGCTCTATACCGAAGACTGCGTACTCTATGTGCCACCCGGAGCGTTTGTCGGGCATGAAGCCCTCGACAAATTTGCTGGCGACCTCCGCGCGACCCACCCGCACTTCGTTTACACCCCGCATGGCGAACCTCAGGCCCTCCACAATGCCGGTCGTCTGGCTTGGGGTTCCGGCCCGCCCGGCGCTGCGCCCGACTACACGGGCTTGGATGTGATCATCGTCCGCGATGGCAAGATCGCCGCGCTCTACGTGTTCCTCGATTCCACGCCGTGCAATGGTCCGCGAGACTGAAATCTGCTTTCGGGACACACTCGACACGGAAATGGTGGCTGTCGCGTCGCCGGACTATCCAGAGCGGCACGACGTCCCGAACACTCTCGCCCGGTCGCACGCCGGTAGCAGGCTCGCGGTAGCGCCATGGACGGGCAACCATTCGCCAGGCCAGTCCTGCCTGGACCATTTTTTCGGAATTCGGATGGGATTTCGTCCAGTTGATCGTTGTCGCCAAGGCTGACGGTCTTTTTTCGCGAGCTGGTCCAGTCAGTCATTCTCGCAGAGTCCGCGAGAATCGACCGATCGATGCCGATAGTCCCCGAAACCGAGGAAATCTCGAATTACGGAAATTTTACTTTGATATCAAGAGCCCAAATTTCAGGCGGATCGCCGAGACGGTGCTTTGCCGTATGCGGAAAAGATTTTCGCTTCTAGTTCAATGCGTTACCATGGTTCAAAACAATCGAGTGGGAGTGACCGGATACCATGGGTGGCGATAGCGTAGGCTTGGCGGTGTTATCGTCGCCGAGCTCTTCGCCGCTTATGGTCCTTGGCCGGTACTTCCGCTCTGTCTCCAATGTCGTCATCGAATTGAAGTGCGGTCGGAGCCCGCAGTAAAGAGCGTATTGGTGACCGGAGGGTCGTGGCGTAGTCGGGTGTGCAATTCGGACGGTCTGCTTCATGCCCGTTTCGCCTGCTCGATCGAAAGGCGGCAGTCCTCGACAGCGGACATGTCGATGCGCTACCCGCCGGGCTGCGATGGGTGGCGAGTTGACGCTGCGCCCTTTCGCTCACACCGTCCGCCTTGCCCGCAGCGCCCTAACGCGAGAGCGATTTAGTCCACTGGCCCTTGGCAAACACCAGCTGGCGCGCATTTGGCGCCAGGCGCGTCGGCGGCCGCGCCTTGTCTCCAGCCAATCAGCCGGCCGCCGCGGTTCGCTGACGGTACTGGGTGGGCGTCATGGAAAGCCATCGCTGTGCTGCGCGGAAAAAGCTGCCTTGGTCCCTGAAACCCAGCATATAGGCAACAGCGGCCAGAGATAGGTCACGACGCACCAGATAATTCTCCGCGAGTTCTCGGCGCGTCTCATCGACGAGGCCCTGGAACGACGTTCCTTCTTCAGCCAAACGACGATGCAGGGTGCGCTCGCTCATTCCCAGCGCGTGCGCAATGGCGCTCCGGGGCGGAGCACCGTCGGGAAGATGCCCGGCAATTAATGCACGCGCCCGTGTCTTGAGCAGTGAACCGGGCATCCCTTGCAGATGCTCGGTCGCGATCCGGTCATGCATGGCCGACAACCGCTCGTCTGCCGTCGGCAGCGGCCGAGTGGCATCGGTGGCTGAAAAAACGACCGCGTTCTCCGCAGCACCGAACCTCGGCATGCAACCAAACGCCGCCGCGAATGCAGGTGCCGATTGTCCTCCCGGATGGCTGAGCTCGACGGCAGCGGGCTTGAGCTCGGTGTCGGTCACCCAGCGGCAGAACGACAGGAACCGCAGCAAGTCGAAGGCGAAACGCTGGTGGGGCGCGGGTCGGGATCCCGGTGTCACAGTCAGGACCAGACGATGGGCATAGCGCTGCTTGTGCACTGTGAGCATCGCGGCATCGCTCAGGATTCCGACGTACCGAACCATCCGGTGCAAAATGCCGAGCAAATCGGGGCCGGACATCAGCGCATAAGCGATGATCCCGAAGTGCCGGGGTTTGGCCTGGACGGCTCCGACGAGCCCGATCGCGGGATTGCCGGAGCGCGCAAGGGCGAGCTCCCACAGAAGGTTGACCTGATCGATCGCAAACCGTGCATCCGGGTCGTCGAGCGCGGCGAAATCCAGACCGGCGTCGCGAAACAATCCCTGCACATCAAGTTGCTCGACCGCGAGCGCATCTGCGACGCCGGCCACCCAGAACGCGGCGTTCGTGCGCCGATCGACAGTTGGTGGTGACGATCGAATGCGCTTCACCTGGAGGCTCCCACGCTTAGGTCGTGGCCGACTTCGCAAGCGATTTGGCCGACGGCGCCACTACTGTCGCCGCACCCAGTGACCAGTTCAAGAGGAGTTCGGCGATGGACGAAGGGGCGTTGGCCCTCGCGACTACCGCCCTAGATGACACAGGAGACCCAGGTGCCGAAGCTCTCAGCCGACATTCCGGAATCGTTAAAGGCTGCCCTCAACGAGGAAACGGCGCGAAGCGCACGAAGTATGTCATCCATCGTCATTGCAGCACTCGCCCAGTATCTTGAAAAGCCTATCCACACCGTTTTTCAGGTCTCGACGTCGGGCGCCCTCGTCGCGGGCGTATACGATCGCGAGGTAAGCGTTCAGACCATTCTCGAACACGGAAATTTTGGCCTCGGCACGTTCGCCAACCTCGACGGCGAGATGGTCGTCGTGGATGGTCACGTCTACCGGGTTCAAGGCTCGGGGCGCGTTACAGAGGCAGCTCGCGACGCTGGCGCTCCCTTTGCGGTCGTTACATGGTTCGATCCGGACCCGGACGTTTCAATCCCGTCCGTGGCTAGTTTCTCAGATCTCGAAGCGCGCTGTGACGGGTTTCGTCACTCCGGCAACATCTTCTATGCGCTTCGACTTGACGGGCAGTTCAAGCGGGTAAGGACCCGCGCGGTCAATCCGCCTGAGCCGGGAACGCGGCTGGTCGATGCTGCCAAGGCGCAAAGCGAATTTACCTTCGCCGATGTGAACGGGACCTTGGTTGGCCTCTGGTCACCGGGGTTTGCAAGTGCGTTCAGTGTCGCGGGCTACCACTTTCATTTTCTCTCGCCTGACCGCCAGCATGGCGGTCACCTGCTCGACCTCCAGGCTGACACGCTGCAGCTGAAAGTCGAGGCGCTCACCAGCTTTCACTTGGCTCTTCCGGAATCGGAAGCCTTTCTCAAGGCCGACCTCAGCAAAAATACGGCTGAAGAATTGGCTTATGCAGAGCAAGCGCACTAGGGGGCACGCCCGGCTCATCAGTTCTTCGGCAATCACGCCGGAACAAGACCACGTGTCATCAACCGCAGGAGACCACGATGAACATGCAAGCCAAGACACAACCGCCAGCAGAATCAGCCAGAACGACGAATATCATTACCGACAGCAACAACCCACAGCAAACCGGTGCCAAGCTCGTGGTTCGAGCGCTTGAAGCCCAAGGCGTCACCCACGTTTTCGGGATACCTGGCGCCAAGATCGACGCGGTTTTCAATGCGCTCGTCGACTCGAAAATCAAGACTGTCGTGTGTCGGCACGAACAAAATGCCGCGTTCATCGCGGGTGGGATCGGTCGCATGACAGGCAAGGCTGGAGTCGCGATCGCGACCTCCGGTCCTGGTGTCTCGAATCTTGTGACGGGCCTCGCCACAGCTAACTCGGAAGGTGATCCGGTCGTGGCGTTGGGCGGCGCGGTTCCTGCAGCTGAAGCGCTAAAGCAAGTGCACCAGACGATGGATGCGGTTTCGATTCTGAAACCGGTGACCAAATTCAGCGCAACGGTCGGTGCATCGGATCAGGTCAGCGAGGTGTTGATCAACGCTTTCCGCGCCGCGGAAGGCGGCCGTCCGGGTGCATCATACGTGAACCTTCCTATGGACGTGATGACCGGACCTTGTGCGCACGAGCCTTTGCCGGCACCAGTCTTCGCCGGTTTGGGACCGGCAGATGGGGTGGCGGTCAAGGAGGCTGCCCGCCTTATCAACGTCGCCTCGAATCCGGTTGTGCTTTTGGGAATGTTGGCCAGCAAGCCGACCAACACAAAGGCACTGGAGACATTCGTTGGCAAGGGCAACCTACCGGTGGTGGGTACGTTCCAGGCCGTTGGTGCTGGGGGGGCTATCCTGTTCGACAATTTCGGCGGGCGGATCGGCCAGCTCGCCAATCAGCCCGCCGATCGTCTGCTCGACACCGCCGATCTCGTCATCACCGTGGGATATGATCCCATCGAATATTGGCCGGCCCTGTGGAATGCCAAACACAAGCGCGACATCATTCATATCGACGTCCTGCCGGCGGATTTGGACAATTGCTACGGCCCCACTGTCGAGTTGACGGGGGATATCGCGCAGACCTTGGGTGCGCTGACGCCGCAGATTCAGCGCACTGGCATGCCGGCGCTCTCCTCGCACGTCCTCGACATGATTCATGCTGAACGTCAAAGCCTCAATAGAGAGGCAGCACTTCGTAGCGGTACCCCGATACATCCGTTGCGTCTGGTGCACGAACTGCAGCAATTTGTTGGCAGTGACACCACGCTCTGCTTGGACATGGGCTCGTTTCACCTCTGGATCGCACGTCATCTGTACAGCTTCACCCCCCGCCACGTTCTCATTACGAACGGACAACAGACCCTGGGTGTCGCACTTCCTTGGGGTATCGCCGCCTCGGTGGTTCGGCCGGCCGAAAAGATTCTGTCGATTTCTGGCGATGGTGGCTTTCTCTTTTCCGCCATGGAGCTGGAGACGGCCGTGCGCCTCCAATCCAACCTGGTGCACATGGTTTGGGTCGACGGCACCTACGACATGGTGGCCGTCCAGGAGAAGGCGAAATATGGGCGCACATCCGCAATCGATTTCGGACCGATCGACTATGTCAAATATGCGGAGGCTTTCGGTGCAAGAGGCATGATGATCAAAACGCCGGAGGAAATTGTCCCGGTCATGAAGAAGGCGTTCGAAACACAAGGTCCCGTCATCGTGGGCGTTCACGTCGACTACCGGGATAATCACAAGCTGTTCGAAATGGTCAGCGAGAACAGCTTCCACTAGACGCTTCGAAAGTCGGCTGCGGGTGGAACCGGCGCGGGCAACGCCGGTCCCACCTGCGCGCAGAGACCGCCAGAAAGGATAGAAATATGTCGGCCCCCGTTGGTTCCGATACATCTCCTCCACGCGATCTGAAGCCACGGTACGTTGTGGCATGGCTCCTCTGCGCTCTGTTCTATTTGTATCAATATGCAGCGCGATCCGCGCCCGGCGTCATGCAAGAGCAGCTGGCGGCGGCATGGGGCGGCAATCATATCGGCTCGACGATTTCAGCTTACTACGTCGCTTACGCGCTGACAGCGCTGGCCGCGGGACTGCTGCTCGACCGCTATGGTGCCGCACGCGTTATACCCTACGCCATCGCATTGGTTGGAATCGGCTGCGTGGTCTTCGCGCAAGGCAGCGAGACCGCTGGCATCTCTGGTTTCGTGTTACAGGCCATCGGCGCTGTCTTTTCGTTCGTTGGCGCATCCTACGTCGCCGCGCGTTACCTGCCTGCGCGCATGTACGCAATGTTTATGGGATTGACGCAGTGTGTTGGAATGCTCGGCGCCGCTGTCGGCTCCAAGCCAGTCCAGATGGCAATCGATCCCGCCGGATCGTATGGGGTAAGTTGGCAAGGCGTGTGGCTTGCCTTTGCGGTCATCGGCTTCGTCCTGGTCGCCGTGACCCGGATCGTCATGCCACCCGAGAAGAGCGCGAGTGCCAGTCGTCACGAGCCCCTGTCGTTCAGGAGTCTGACCAATCCGTTCAAGGTCGTGCTCGGTAATGTCCAAAGTTGGCTGGCCGGCAGCATCGGAGGTCTTTTGTTCGTTCCGACCACGATCGGAGCGATGGTGTGGGCCACGTCTTTTCTTCATAACGGCCAGAACATATCGATGGCAGACGCCGCATCGGATGCTTCCATGATCCCGATCGGTTGGATCATCGGCTGTCCTCTGCTCGGCTATATTTCCGACAAGATAGGGCATCGCAAGCCGGTGCTGCTCGGCGGCGCATTGCTTATGCTTGTGGCGGCGATAGCAGCCGTCTATCTCCCGGAGGGAGTTCTTCCCCGATATTCAGTGCCGCTTGTGCTGGGCATCGGATCCGGTGCGGCGATGATCCCCTTTACGATGATCAAGGAAGCCAACCCGCCGCCGGTGAAGGGTACGGCAGCCGGCGTGATGAACTTTCTGGTATTCCTAACCACCGGCATCATGTCACCGTTCGTCTCCCATCTGATGCCCCCCGCTTCGGACGCGTTACTATCGCTGCACCAGTTCCAGAAAGGCTTCGTGCCGCTGATTGTCGGCATCGTCCTTGCCATTATCTTGAGCTTCATCATTCGAGAGACGGGGGTCGGACACCTACCCTCTGAACAGGAAGCCCCGGCTACCCCCGCCAAAGGTGCGTCCCAGGTCCCTGTAGAGAACATTTCCTGAGGGAAGGCGATGAGCGGGGCTGCACATCCACTCGCTCCTCCGTTGCCATGGATGGACAGCTCCAGTAAGCCCGATCGCGGGATTGTCGGAGCGCGCAAGAGCGAATCTCGCGACGGACTCTCGTGGCAGATAGCCTTGTGACGGTCTTTTGGGGAACTGCCGGTACGGCTCGGTCAGCGGCCACGAAAGAAAAATCGGCCGATTGATATCGATAGTCGCTGACACCGAGCGAATCCCGAATCGTCGAAATTCCCCTTTGAATTCCAAGTGCGCGAATTTCTGACGGACCGGGGGGATACGGTTCTTCAGGAAGTGCGGAAAACATTTATCTATAGAGATCAATGTGTTTCCGTGGCCTGGAACCATCGAGTGGGAGTGACCGGGAGCAGCGCGGCATAGTTTGGAGTAGCATCGGACACCGAGGGCTGTCGCAGTCCGCCGATAGTGCCCGATAGCAGCAGGACGACCCCATTCGAGCTCCGAGGCCGTACTTCTGGACGCCGATGCAGACAAGCTTTGTTGGCGCAAGATGACGCTTGTGAGCAAGCGAAGCGTAGCCCCGCACCCTGATCTCGGGATCGGCGGGTGCGGGGCGAATGGCTCACGTCTCCTCGGTCACCACCAGCACGGTAGGGGCGCCTCCGTTGCTGATCGAGGCAGCGTGCTGGAGTGCTTCCTGGCCACCGGCGGAGGTCGCGCAAGCTTTCAGCGCGTCGAGGTTGGGGAAGCTGATATCCGACATGAGATGGTAAGGCGGCGGCGCGAAAGCCGGGCCGACCACGCGCTTTGTCGTGACGCCCAGCGCTCCCTTAAGTCTTGGTCCCGCGTAGGGCAGGTGTTCGTCGCGGTAGGCTCGATCGAAGGCCGTCGGATCCTCGGGATTCGGGTAAAGAATGAGCAGGTGAGCGGTCATGCTGATCTCCTCGTGGTGTTTGGGTGAACGAGAAGATCTATAGGGCTGCGAGAGCCCCCCGATGGGTACGTAATGTGGACCGTGGCTCGGCAGGAGCCCGAGTAACTGCTGGCTCTATTGCCGCGAACTGGTACCGCTCGAACCAACTCGGAAAGGCGCGAGCCTGAGCGCGTGGACCAGTGATCGACAGGCCGAGGCGTTGCGCCTCGAGGAAACTCACGTCGCCGCGCCACCAGGCGACGAGGACAGCGAGTGGGGCTTTGACCGTGAGCACCTCCGGAAATCCGGGGTTCTGCGAGCAAACCGATACTTCCGACATCTTCAGCAACATGAACCGCGGCTTCGCGCGATCGATTTCAAAGCGGACGACCGTTGGATGTTTCGGCAGTGTTTGGCGCAGCACCCGCCTTTGCATGTCGACAAGCAAAGGCTCCACATCGATGTCCTCGCGGTCTGGTTGGCGGGGCAGCCATCGCTGCCCCCACGTGCCCAGCGCGCCGATAACGCCGGCCAATTCATGGCCTGCATCGGTCAGAACATGTTCCGGCCCGTGCGGACCGCTGACGCGCACGACGACGCCAACATCGGCTAAGGCCTGTAGCCGCTCGGACAGCATGGTGCGCGATATCCTGGGAATGCCCCTGCGGATGTCGTTGAAGCGCCGCCCGCCACACAAAAGCTCGCGCACCACGAGCAATGTCCAGCGACCACCCAGGACTTCCTGAGCCCGGGCGATAGAGCAGAACTGGCCGTAGCTTGTCATGGGAGTCTTCTACCACATTCGTGGGCCCAAGTCGGTCCGTTTTTCAGACCTGACCTACCCGGTTGCGGGCCGCAGATTGGGTTTGCGGCGACACCGATATGGGGTCGACCGAACCGAGGAGAGAGGCTTTGTCCGGCGAACGCAGCTACACCTTTGGATCGTTACCAAAGGAAGCGATCCAGGAGATGTCAGGCAAGGCCATCCTGCAAGCGATCATTGACGGCCAATTGCCTCAGGCGCCGATTTCCGAATACGCCAGCTTCTGGCTGGTGGAGGTTAGCGGCGGCTCAGCGGTCTTCGAGGGAGAAACGGGCTCCCATCTGCTGAACCCAGCCGGGATCGTCCACGGCGGCTGGGCCCTGACGCTGATAGACAGTGCCTGTGCCTGCGCGGCGCACAGCCTGCTGCCCCCAGGAGCCGGCTACGCGAGCATCGAGACCAAAGCGAACTTCTCTCGGCCAATTCGCAAGGACTCCGGCCGCGTCCGTTGCGTTGCCAATGTCGTTGGCCGAGGCAACCAGATCATATCGGCCGAGGCGAGACTGGAGGACCAGGCGGGCGACCTTCTCGCACACGGCACATCGACCATCATGGTGCTGGGTGCGCGTCGCTAATCACGAGCGTGGCAAAAGAATCGGATTATTCGGAGGATTCCGACACGATGCGTGACGGTCTTTTTGCATGCGGGGGAATTGAGACTGCGCCGCAGCGACGCCAAGAATTGGAACAACTGATGCAGATAGCCGCTGAAACCGAGCAAATCGCGGATCGTCGAATTTCGTGTTTGAAATCAAGAGCGCAAATTTCTGACGGATCGTGCGCACGGTGTTCGAGCGGGCGCAGAAAAAATGCGCTGAAATGTCAGCGCGTTATGCTAACCCAAAATCATCGAGTGGGCGTGATTCAAGCCCGATTGCGCGCATTCCTAAAGGGGCGGTAAACCCGCCGCGCATCAGTCGCCACAAGCGGACCGTCCCGCGAGAAGCGGCCCGTACGCGCCAAGCCTGCGGGATACGAACTCCAGGAACAACCGGACGCGCTGCGTCTTGCGCGTTTCGCCCTGCGAGAGCAACCAGAGCGTGCCATGCCTGTGCAGGGCGGCGCCCGGCACCCGCACCAGCGACTTGTCGGCATCGCCGACGAAGCAGGGCAGCGTCGCCATCCCCAAGCCCTGCCGCACCGCGACGATCTGCGCCCCGACGTCCGTGGTCCTGAACGGAACGTCGGCGGTGGGAACCTCACCCACACGCGCCCAGTCCGGCAGGTAGTTATCCTTGACGATCCAACGGATGGGACCGGGCGCGCCCGCGCGCCACGCGGCAAGCACGTCGCGGGACAAGTAGACACCCCCGAACAATTCGGGTCCTTCAAGGCCGTAAAGATTGGGTGGCAGGCCGTTGCGGTCGTAGACGACGCGGATCGCGACGTCGGCCTCGCGGTTGGTCAGGTTCACCGGCTCGTCGATGGACAGTATCTCCATCTCGATCTCGGGATGAAGCCGCGCAAAGTCTGCGAAGTCCGGCATCAGCAGGTGTGTCGCGAGGAGCGGCGCCAGCGTCACCCGCAGCAGTCCGCGCGTGCTTCGGTCCCGGCCTAACACGCGCGTCTCCAGCTGGTTCGACGACGCTTCCATCTGTTGCGCGAACTCGAAGACCTCCTCCCCCGCATCCGTCAGGCGATAGCCCGAAGGCAGCTTCTCGAACATGTGCGCCCCGAGGCGTTGCTCCAACTGGGCGATGCGCCGCAGCACGGTGGCGTGGTTCACGCCGAGGCGCTCGGCGGCGGCCCGGACCGAGCCCCCGCGCGCAACGGCAAGAAAGTAGCGAACGTCATCCCAGTCGATCATGGTGCAACCCTGCACCGCACCGCGAGGTGCGCTGTCTGGACCCATCGTCCGTTTAGGTTGGCCAGGGCAGGCGACGCAAATAGTTCCAGCGCAATGTCGTGTGCAGCTCATCATGCGGCGGTCGTGCCGCACCAGCGGTCCCGAGAGACGCACCCATCAACACACGCGGCGGCCAAAGGGCGCGAAGTCTCCGGCCCACCGCCAGGTCTGGCCGAGTCGTTCAGGTCGTCCGCCCGGATCGTTTTTGCACCACCGCTATGCGCACTTCCGCACTGAACGGCTCTCGCAGACGGCCCCATTTCGCAGCCCTCGAGGACAACGCAAGTCCGGCCAAGCCAGGAGATGGGTCATGAAAATAGGTTTTCTCGGAGCCGGGTCTGTTACACGCACGATCGGCCGTCACCTGATCACCGCGGGTCACACCATCGTCGTTTCCAATTCCCGGGGTCCCGCGACATTGGCCGATTTCACGGCCGATCTCGGTCCAGGCGCCATCGCAGCTACCCGAGAGCAAGCGGCGGACTCCGAGGCCGTTATCCTGGCCACAAATTGGGTAAACGTCCCTGAAGCGCTGAAAGGCATTGATTGGCGCGGCCGAATCCTGATCGATGCGACCAACGCGCATATGGACCCTGTTCCCGACATCAGTCTGGCTGGCGTGATCAGATCGCGCACCGCACTGAAGGGGCGCACATCGAGCGAGAAAGTTGCCGAGATGGCTGCCGGCGCAAGGCTCGTCAAATCGATCAGCAATATGCCAATGGCCTGGATCCAGGACTTTTCCGTGAACAAGCCCCGTACCGTCATCTTTACATCCGGCGACGACAGCGAAGCAAAACAACTGGTCATCGAATTGATCAACAGCACCGGATTGGTCGCGATCGATCTCGGGTCACTCGCCGTGGGCGGTGCCATGCAGGAGCTCGGCGCACCTTTATCCGGGCTCGATCTCCACTTTGTGCGCCGCCTCAGGTGAGAGCGGCTTCGCCTCCATCAATCGAGACTTCCGCAGCACGAACTTCGAGCTGTTCTTGTCGAAGCTGGCCGCCGGGACGCAATCAGAAGGACGTATCATGTCGATATTGGCAGGCAAGGTCGCGGTCATCAGCGGCGGCACCAGCGGCATCGGGCTCGCCATCGCCCAGCGGTTCGTCAGGGAAGGCGCCGACGTCTTCATCTTCGGCCGGCGCCGGGACATACTCGAGGACGCGGTGCGGCGCATCGGCAGCAACATCACCGCCATCCAGGCGGACGCGACCAGGCTTCAGGACCTCGACCGCGTCGCCGCCGCCGTGCGCAGCGCAAAGGGCAAAGCGGACGTGGTCGTGTCCAACGCCGCCCTGGTCGAACAAGTGTCGCTGCCCGACATCACGCCGGACCACTACGACCGTACGTTCAACCTGAACGCCAGGGCGCCCTTGTTCTTGGTGCAGAAGCTGCTGCCGATGATGGGTCGTGGCGGATCGATCATCCTCGTGGCCTCGGCCATGCATTACATGGGCCTGGCGAACCACTCGACCTACGCGGCCACCAAGGCGGCGCTGCGCTCGTACTCCCGGACCTGGGCAGCCGAGTTCAAGGACAGCGGCATCCGCGCCAACACACTGAGTCCGGGCGTCGTCGATACGCCAATGCTCGACTCCCAGGCAACCACGCCCGAGCAAGCCGCTGCGATCCGTCAGGGCTACGTCGCCAACACGCCCATGCTGAGGCTTGCGCACCCCGACGAACTGGCAGCGGCGGCCCTGTTTCTCGCCTCGGACGAGAGCTCGTTCATGACGGGTTCCGACATGTCGTCGACGGCGGCATCAGCAACGTCTGACAAAGGTCATCCCCGCACGGGTCGCCCGCCGTCCGAGACCGCTGCACCGGCGAGACGCTTCGATCCGCACGACTTCCTCGCGCGGGGCGGATTATTCGGCGCCGGACGATCGGGGTGCAGGTGCGGGCAGCACGATACCGCTGACCATTGGCAAGGCATTCGGGCAGTCTTCGGTTGCCCGCGATGGCGGGGTGTTCAACTTTCGGCGGACGGCACCAATTAACCGGCAAATTCACGACAGGCACCAGTATGCGAAACGACACCGCCCGTGCCGGCATGCCGAATCTCGGCGGCGGTGACTACCGGCCCGGGGGCCGCAGTGGTACGGTCGCGGCCCGGTGCGCAGCCGCCCCGGGGGCGACGCCGATCGAATGGCCCGGCCGGCATGACCCGGCGCGACACTGAGGGAATCGATATGACGTTCCACAAGCGGATGCTCTGGACAGCAGTCTCCTTCGCTGCCTGGGCGGCGTTGATCGCGATACAAGCCGGAGCAGCGGTGGCGTCATCGCCCGCTGCCTGCGACGTACCCAGCGTTGTGGCGCGCGCCCTGCCGGCGATCGTCAACATAACAGTTGTGAAGGTTCTCAACGCGAACAGTGTGGATGAAGGGATGCCGGCCAATGCCGAAGGTCCGAACGCGCGATCTTCGGATGCAGGTGCCGCCGCTACCGATCCGTCCGGATCGCATTTCGCGACGTTCGTCGGTTCCGGCGTGATCATCAATCCGGCCGGCGTGATCCTGACCAACAAGCATGTCATCAAGGATGCTGCCGTGATCAAGATCACGTTCAGCAACCAGACGCAGGTGCCTGCGCAGTTGATCGCCGCGGCGTCGTTGGTGGACCTTGCCGTGCTCAAGGTGAACGTGCCGGAACCGCTGCCGACGCTTCAGTTTGGCAACAGCGAAGAACTGCATATCGGCCAGACGGTCATTGCGGTCGGCAATCCGCTGGGGCTGGGCACCTCCGTCAGCGTCGGGGTCGTCAGCGGTAAGGGGCGCAATCTGATGCGTTCGCCATTCGACGATTACATTCAGACCGACGCGACGATCAATCCGGGGAATTCCGGTGGGCCATTGCTGGATTGCGCGGGCCACTTCGTCGGCATCGACACGGCCCTGCTGTCCAACAGCAAAGTGCTCGGCTCGATCGGGATCGGATTCGCCCTGCCGTCCGACCTTGCGCAGTTCGTAACCAGCAAGCTGCTGTACCCGGCAGCCGACCGGCCGAACTGGATCGGCGTGCATTTGCAGACCATCACGCCGCGGCTCGCGACGATCTTCGGATTGCCGAACATGAATGGCGCGATCGTGGCGAAAGTGACGCCCGGCAGCCCCGCCGCCGATGCCGACATCCAACCTGGCGACATTATCACCGGTGCGGATGGCCATACGCTGGATAGTGCCGCCGCGATCATGCGCTTCGTCGTCATGCAGCCTTTGGGCACACCGATTTCGTTGCTGCTGTGGCGTGACGATAAGATGCAGGACGCCGTGGTGAGTGGCAAGCCGTGGCCGGATCTCCGGGCGTTGCGCGGCAGCGTGCTGGCCAGCCCTGCCAGCGTTTTGCAGGCTCAGGCGGCGGGCATTGGCCTGCATTTTGCGCCGATGACCGCCGCACACGAGCACAACGGCGGTGCGAAGCCGCCCGGTGTGCTGGTCGATCGGGTAACGCCGGATTCTCAGGCTGCCGCCGTGGGCGTGACAGCTGGCGACGTTATCGAGCG
>Ga0335072_10003613_pt1 | contig 23210 bp, 18 predicted proteins | sample Lox_Sample_21_FD_206725 | JGI IMG/M metagenome (GOLD analysis project Ga0335072, IMG submission 206725) | Soil microbial communities from Loxahatchee National Wildlife Refuge, Florida, United States - Lox_Sample_2.1 | ecosystem: Environmental > Terrestrial > Soil > Wetlands | place: USA...
ACGATCACGCGATCGCCGGGGCGCACGACGCCGGAGGCCACGGTCCCCGAAAAGCCGCGGAAATCGAGGTTGGGCCGGTTGACCCACTGCACCGGGAAGCGGAACGGCTTGTCATCCAGCCCCTCGCTCGCATCGAGATCCTCGAGGTGCTCGAGCAGCGTCGCACCGTCGTACCAACTCATCCGCTGCGAGCGGGTGGTGACGTTGTCGCCATATCGCGCCGACACCGGAATGGGCGTGATCGAGCTGAAGGACAGCGCCTGCGCGAAGCCGAGGTAGTCGCCGACGATGTGGTGGAAGCGCTCGCCCGAGAAATCGACCAGGTCGATCTTGTTGACCGCGAGCATCACGTGGCGGATGCCCAGCAGCGAGCAGATGTAGCTGTGGCGGCGGGTCTGGGTGAGGACCCCCTTGCGCGCATCGATCAGGATGACCGCCGCATGGGAGTTCGAGGCTCCCGTGGCCATGTTGCGCGTGTACTGCTCGTGCCCGGGCGTATCCGCGACGATGAAGGCCCGGCGCGGCGTCGAGAAGAACCGGTAGGCGACATCGATGGTGATGCCCTGCTCGCGCTCGGCCTCGAGGCCGTCGACCAGCAGCGCGAAATCCATGTCGTCGCCGGTCGTGCCGTGCTTGCGGCTGTCGCGCTTCAGGGCGGCGAGCTGGTCTTCGAGAATGAGCTTGGTGTCGAAGAGCAGGCGGCCGATCAGCGTCGACTTGCCGTCGTCCACCGAGCCGCAGGTGAGGAAGCGCAGCAGTCCCCTGGTGGCCGTCGCATCCATCAGAAGTACCCCTCGCGCTTTTTCTTCTCCATCGAGGCGGCCTCGTCGCTGTCGATGAGGCGGCCGGAGCGCTCCGAGGTGCGTGCGATCAGCATCTCCTCGATGATGTCGTCGAGGCTGGCGGCGGTGCTCTCGATGGCCGCGGAGAGCGGATAGCAGCCCAGCGAGCGGAAGCGCACCGTGCGCAGCTGCTCGACCTCGCCGGGCTCGAGCGGCAGGCGATCGTCATCGCGCATGATGAGCAGGCCGTCGCGCTCGACCACCGGGCGGGGCGCGGCGAAGTAGAGCGGCACCACCGGAATCTGCTCGGCGCGCGTGTACTGCCAGACGTCGAGCTCCGTCCAGTTGGAAAGCGGGAAGACGCGGATGGTCTCGCCCTTGCTGATGCGCGTGTTGTAGAGGTTCCACAGCTCCGGCCGCTGGTTGCGCGGGTCCCAGACGTGCCCCGCGGAGCGGAAGGAGAAGATGCGCTCCTTGGCGCGGCTTTTCTCCTCGTCGCGGCGCGCGCCGCCGAAAGCCGCATCGAACTCCCATTTGTCGAGCGCCTGTTTCAGCGCCTCGGTCTTCATCACCTGGGTGTGCAGCTGCGAGCCGGAGGTGATCGGATTGATGCCGCGGGCGAGGCCCTCGGGGTTGGTATGCACCAGCAGCTTCAGCCCGTAACGCGCCGCGATCTCGTCCCGGTGGCGGATCATGTCGCGGAACTTCCACTTGGTGTCGACGTGCAGCAGCGGGAAGGGCGGCTTCGACGGATAGAACGCCTTCAGGGCGAGGTGCAGCATGACCCCGGAGTCCTTGCCGATCGAATACAGCATCACCGGGTTGTGAAACTCGGCCGCGACTTCGCGGATGATGCTGATCGACTCCGCCTCGAGGCGCTTCAGGTGGGCATCCATACTGACGGCTCTCAGGCGGCGAGCGGCACGGGACTCAGTGCCCCGCTCGCGATGAAGAATGAGTTGCGGAAATCGGGCTTGCCGTAAACGAGCGGCTTGCCGCCCGGCGCGAGCACCTTGCCGCCCGCGGCAGCGAGCACGGCGTGTCCCGCGGCCGTGTCCCACTCCATGGTGGGGCCCAGGCGGGGATAGAGGTCGGCCTCGCCGGCCGCCACCAGGCAGAACTTCAGCGACGAGCCGACGGAGACGCGGTCACTCACGGTGTAGTGACTCAGATAAGCGTCAGTCTCCGGCGTCGAGTGTGAGCGCGATACCACCGCCGTAATCCCAGCAGCAGGAACGGGTCGCACGTGCAGCGTCTCCCGCCGTCCAGGCGTCGCTGCATCCGCAGGATACGAGCAGCGAAAGGCCCGCGCCGCGGCCACGTTGCCGGCATAAAGCATCCCACCCAACGGGGCATAGACGACGCCCAGCGAGGGTATGCCGTGACGGATGAGCGCGATATTGACGGTGAATTCGCCCCTGCGGTGGATGAACTCCTTGGTGCCATCCAGCGGATCGACCAGGAAGAACTCCTCATCCACCTTCGGGATCGAGCCTGCCGCCGCCGACTCCTCGGCGACCACCGGCACGGCCGGCGCGAGCCGCGCCAGATGCTCGAGAATGATCTTCTCCGCGGCATGGTCGGCCGCGGTCACGGGCGATTGGTCGGCCTTCCGGGTGACCGTGAAGCCGGTGCGGTAGATTTCGAGAGTGGCACGGCCCGCAGCCACGGCGGCGGCGAGCAGGGCCTCGATCAGCTCATCGTCTGGTAGCACGGATATCGATGCTCATGAGGGTCCAGGCCGAAGTCTACACAATGCCCCGCCGGCGGGCCGCCTGCCGCTCAGCGGTTCTCAGATTTCTTCGGAATGTGGATACGCCAAACCGGCGCCCGTCCGGCGGCGCCGGCCGTGCCGGGCGATTTCCCCTCAGGCGGCGGAGCTCAGCGGGCGCGCCTTCACATTGAGCGCCTGCGCCACCGCCTCGTGCGTGATCTGCCCCGCGTGCACGTTGAGCCCGGCCGCGAAGCCCGGATCCTGCTTCAGGGCGGCCTGCCAGCCGAGGTCGGCCAGCATCCTGACATACGGGAGAGTGGCGTTGGTGAGCGCGAAGGTGGAAGTCCGCGCGACTGCGCCCGGCATGTTGGCCACGCAGTAGTGCACCACGCCGTCCACTACGAAAGTCGGCTGTGCGTGCGTCGTCGGATGACTCGTCTCGAAGCAACCGCCCTGGTCGATCGAGATGTCCACCAACACTGAGCCGGCCTGCATGGTCGACACCATCGCGCGGGTCACGAGCTTCGGCGCCGCGGCACCGGCAATCAGCACGGCACCGACGACGAGGTCGGCTTCACGCACCAGGCGCTCGATGGTTTCCGCGGTGGAGTAGGCCGTCCGAAGCGATGCGCCGAACAGGCTCGACAGCTCACGCAGACGATCGACGGACCGATCGACCACGGTGACGTCCGCGCGCAGGCCGACTGCCATCTCCGCGGCGTGAGTGCCGGCAACGCCGCCACCCAGGATCACCACCTTGGCCGGAGGTACGCCAGGCACGCCGCCGAGCAGAACTCCGCGGCCGCCGTTGGCTTTCTGCAGACTGGCCGCGCCGACCTGGATCGACATGCGTCCGGCGACTTCGCTCATCGGGGTGAGGAGGGGCAGCGAGCCGCTGCGTGTGACGGTCTCATACGCGATCGCGGTCGCGCCGGACGTCATCAGTCCGTTCGCCTGCGCCCGGTCCGCCGCAAGATGCAGATAAGTGAAGAGGACCTGGCCGGGACGCAGCATCTGGCACTCGACCGGCTGCGGCTCCTTCACCTTGACGACCAGCTGGGCTTTTGCGAAGACATCGGCCGCGCTCGGCGCGATGCTCGCGCCCGCCGCGCGGTACTCGGCGTCCGCGAGGCCGATTCCCTCGCCCGCGCCCGTCTCCACCAGCACCTCGTGACCGCCCGCCGTCAGCTCGCGGACCCCGGCGGGAACCAGGCCGACCCGATACTCGTGGACTTTGATCTCGCGCGGAACGCCGATACGCATGGCTCGAACCCCCGAAAATTTGAGTCAGGCCAAGATTAGGTCCGGGGGAGCGGCGGGGGCTTGCGAACTGGCGGCGGCGGCGGCTCGCCACGGCAGAATCTGCGACAAACTCTGAGTTCTGTGGCAGAATCATGCGCCCATGGAGCTCGACCGCTACGATCGCGCCATTCTGCGCCTGCTGCAGCAGGACGCCCGGATCACCAACGCCCGGCTCGCGAGCGAGGTGAATCTGTCGGAATCGGCCTGCCTGCGCCGCGTGCGGGCACTGGAGGAGTCCGGCCTGGTCGAGGGCTATACCGCCCTCATCAACCAGCAGAAGGCCGGCTATCCGGTCAACGTATTCGTCAGCATTACGCTCGATCGCCAGAGCCAGTCGGGGCTGACCGCGTTCGAGACCGCGGTGCGCAGGATTCCCGAAGTGATGGAATGCTACCTGATGACCGGGGAGCATGATTACCTGCTGCGGGTCGTGGTGGCGGACCTCGCGGACTTCGAGCGCATCCACAGCCAACATCTGACGCGCCTGCCCAGCGTCGTGAGCGTGCAGTCGAGCTTCGCGATGCGCACCGTCACCCGCGCCGCGTCGTTGCCGGTGCGCTGACGCCCGCCCACGGCATGCGGTTTGCTCGCTGGATCAGCGGAGGTATTGATGAACGCCAACTTGAATGCGGCCGCGGCCGGGCAGGTGGTCCTGGGCGCCGATCTCGCGATCAATCGCCTCGGCTTCGGCGCGATGCGCATCACCGGTCGCGGCGTTTGGGGCGAGCCGCCCGACATCGCGGCGGCGGTGCGGGTTCTGCAGCGCGCCGTGCGCCTCGGCGTGAACTTCATCGACACCGCGGATTCCTATGGTCCCGGGGTCAGCGAGGATCTGATCGCCCGCGCCCTCCATCCCTACACGGCCGACATCGTCATCGCCACCAAGGGCGGACTGGTGCGCCCCGGGCCGGAGATCTGGGACCGGGACGCCCGGCCCGAGCACCTGCGCAAGGCCTGCGAGGCGAGCCTGCAGCGCCTGCGGCGCGACCGCATCGATGTCTATCAGCTGCATGCGCCCGATCCCCAGGTGCCGCTCGAGGACTCGATCGGCGAGCTGGTGCGCCTCAAGGGCGAAGGCAAGATCCGGCACATCGGCGTGTCGAACGTCAGCGTCGCGGAGCTCGAGCGCTGTGAGCGGCTGACACCGATCGTCTCGGTCCAGAACCGCTACAACCTGGAGGACCGCCAATCCGACGACGTGCTCCGCTACTGCGAGGATAAGGCGATCGCCTTCCTGCCCTGGGCGCCGCTCGGCTCGGGCCGGCACGCGCGCGGCTCAGGCTCGCGGCGCGGGCTCGAGCGAGTGGCCCAACGCCACGGCATCACCGTCGGTCAGGCCGCGATCGCCTGGCTCCTGGGGCGCTCGACCGTGATGTTGCCGATACCGGGAACGGCCTCGATCGAGCATCTCGAGCAGAACGTCGCCGCCGCTTCCGTGCGTCTCACTCCGCAGGACATGCAGGAGCTGCAATAGTCATTCGGCAGGCGCCGCCACGGGCAGCCGCGTCGTGAACTTCTTCGTCCGCAGCACGAAGCTCGTGTTGACCGAGCGGACGCCCGGCAGCTGCAGCACGCGCGTCGAGAGGAACTGCTCGTAGGCGTCCATGCTGGCGGCGACGATGCGCAGCAGGTAGTCGTTCGGCCCGCTCATGGAATGGCACTCGAGCACTTCCGGCCGCTCGCGCACGAGCTGATCGAACTGCCGCACGGTCTGCGGATGATGGTTCTCGAGCGAGATCAGCGCATAGGCCTGGATGGGCAGGCCGATGGCGGGCGCCGACAGCAGCGTCGCATAGCCCGCGATGAACCCGTCCTCCTCCAGACGGCGCAGCCGTCTCCAGCAGGGCGCCGGCGAGAGGCCGATGCGCTGCGCCAGCTCCTGGTTCGAGATGCGGGCATCCGCCTGCAGCTCATCGAGGATGCGCCGGTCGAGCCGGTCGAGGGATTTCGGCATAGAGCAATAATATTGCCAGGATAGGTCATTCTGGCGCAATGAACGCAAGCTCATTTCGGGAAGGCCGGCCTAGGCTATGGCGAAAGCCATTCAGCCGATTCGAGGGACCCTATGCCAGCCGCCGCATCCCCGATGCCCCGCCAGAGCGGCGCGGCCCCTTCCCCGGGCCGGGAGCCCGACTGGCGCCGGGTGGCCTCGCTGCTGCACGCCTCGCGCGCCCTGGACGACCTCGAGGAGTCGCGCCTGCTGCCGCAGCGGCAGGTGCTCTATCAGTTCTCGGCGCGCGGCCACGACTTCGCCCAGATCCTGCTCGGCCTGCAGCTCACCGATCCGCACGACGGGGTCACCGTTTACTACCGGTCGCGGCCGGTGATGTTGGCTCTCGGGCTGGGGCTGGAGGAAGCCGCCGCGGGTCCTCTCGCGCGCGCCGGTTCCTTCAGCGACGGCCGTGACATCGGCGTCGTATTCAACAGGCCGGGGCGGGGCGGGGCCAGCGTGTTGCCCGCATGCGGCGGCGTCGGCGCGCAGTACACGCCCGCGGCCGGCTGGGCGCAGGCCATCCACTATCACAGCGAAGTGCTGCACGACGGCGGCTATGAGCGCAGCATTGCCGTGGTGCTGGGCGGCGACGCCTCCGTCGCTACCAGCGGATTCTGGTCGGCGCTCACGATGGCGACGACATTGCGCCTGCCCATGCTGTTCTATATCGAGGACAACGGCTTCGGCATCTCGGTGCCGTCGCATCTGCAGACGCCCGGAAGCAACATCGCGGCGAACCTGCGGTCCTTCTCCGGGCTGACCCTCTTCGAAGGAGACGGGGCCGATCCGTCGCAGGCCCCGCAGCTCGTTGCGGAAGCAGTCCGGCATGTGCGGGAGGAGCGGGGTCCGGTGCTGCTGCGCCTGACCGTGCCGCGCCTGTGCGGACATTCCGGACAGGACACGCAGGCCTACAAGTCGGCTGACACGATCGCGCGCGAGCGCGCCCGCGACCCGCTGCACAGACTGCAGCGTTTCCTCGTTCCGCGCGTGCTGTCGGAGCAGGATTGGACGCGCCTGGCGAGCGAGGCGCATCACGATGTGGAGGCGGCGGTGGAGCGTGCCTTGGCGCGGCCTCACCCGGACCCGAGCTCGCTGACCCGCCACGTCTTCGCGGAAGACGTGCCGGAGCAGGGCGGCCTCGCGGCGGCAGGCTTCGCATTCCCGCCGGCAGCGCACGAGCCGCGGCCGGAGCCGGCTCGCATCAACATGCTGACGGCGATCCGCCGCACGCTGGATGTGGAGCTGACTCTGAATCCGCGGATGATGGTCTTCGGCGAGGATGTCGGTCCCAAAGGCGGCGTGCACGGAGCGACGCTCGGTCTGCAGGAAAAGCACGGCGCGGGACGCGTCTTCGACACCAGTCTCTCGGAGGAGGGCATCATCGGCCGCGCCGTCGGGCTCGCGCTCGCCGGGCTGCTGCCGGTGCCGGAGATTCAGTTCCGCAAGTACGCCGATCCCGCCGCCGAGCAGCTCAATGACTGCGGCACGATGCGCTGGCGGACGCACAACCGCTTCGCCGCGCCGATGGTGGTGCGGATGCCGGGCGGCTTCTTCAAATGCGGCGATCCCTGGCACAGTCAGACGAACGAGGTCGCGTTCGTGCACGCCATCGGCTGGCGTGTCGCGGTGCCGTCGAATGCGGAAGATGCCACGGGACTGCTGCGCTCGGCGTTGCGTGGCAACGATCCGACGATATTCTTCGAGCACCGCGCACTGTTGGATGGCGCCTGGGCCCGCCGACCCTATCCGGGGGACCAGTACGTCGTGCCGTTTGGCGTGGCTCGCTGCATCCGCGAGGGTGCGGAGCTCACGATCGTCACCTGGGGCGCCATGGTGGAGCGGTGCGAGCGCGCCGCGGCGGCCTCGGGCGTGGACGCCGAGATCCTCGATCTGAGGACGCTCTCACCCTGGGACAGGCAGGCGGTGCTGGCCTCCGTGCGCAAGACGCATCGCTGCCTCATCGTGCACGAGGACAACCTCACCGCCGGCTTCGGGGCCGAGATCGCGGCTTCCGTAGCCAGGGAAGCATTTTTCAGCCTGGACGCTCCCATCGAGAGGCTCGCGATGCCCGACATTCCGAGCCCGCACAGTCCGCTGCTGCTCGAGGCAGCCGTTCCCGGCGTGGAGTCGATCACGCGGGCCATCCAGCAGATCGCGAGCGTTTAGTCATGGCGCCGACATCCGAGAGTGTGGAAGTCAGGGTCCCCTCGGGGCAGGAGGAGGGCACGCGCTCGCAGGTGCTGCGCTGGCTGAAGCGTGTCGGCGAGCCGGTGACCGAGCACGAGCCGCTCATCGAGCTCGAGACCGACAAGGTCACCGTCGAAGTGGCTTCGCCCGGAGCCGGCGTGCTGCTGGAGATCCTGAAGCAGGAGCAGGAAGAGGTGGCGCCGGGCGAGCTCCTCGGGAGAATCGGCCCGGCTGCCGCTGCCGCTGCCACGGCGACAGCCGCTGCGCCGCGCGACGCGACGGCTGACGACGACCTCGCCGCTACTGCCATCCAACCGCGCATGATTGATGCGGCTGCGAACGCCGGTGCGCCTGCGCCGTCAGGCTCACCCAGCGGTGCAGCGCCGCGGCCGCTGAGTCCGGCGGTACGCCGCCTGCTCGCCGAGCATTCGCTGGACGCGGCGTCCGTGCAAGGTACGGGAGAGGGCGGTCGAATTACCGTCGCAGATGTGATGCGCGTAGCCGCAGGCTCCTCCCAACCGCGCCCAAGCGCCGCAGATGCGCCGGCCAACACTGTCGGCGCGGAGTCCGTCGGCTCGCACCGTGTCCCTCACTCACCCGTCCGCAAACGCATCGCTGCCCGGATGGTCGAGAGCCTCCTGCACACCGCACCTCACGTCACGACGGTGTTCGAGGTCGACCTGGGTGAGGTTCTCGCCCACCGGCAGCGGCATCGCGAGGCGTTCGCCCGTCAGGGTGTCGCGCTGACACTGACGGCCTACTTCGCACAGGCCGCGGTGACTGCGATCCGCGAAGTGCCGGAAGCGAACAGCCGCTGGACCGACGCGGCGCTCGAGATCTACGACACCATCCATCTCGGCATCGCCACGGCGGCCGACGGCGGACTGGTGGTGCCGGTGCTGCACGACGCGCAGTCGCTGGATCTGCTCGAGACTGCCCGCCGCCTCGAAGAGCTGGTGCGGCGGGCACGCGACGGCGCGCTCGCGCCCGCGGACGTGCGCGGCGGCACGTTCACGATTTCCAATCACGGCGTGAGCGGCAGCCTGCTCGCGGCCCCCATCATCATTCCGCAGCCGCAGTCGGCGATCCTCGGTCTCGGCAAGCTCGAGAAGCGCGCGGTGGTGCTCGAGCAGGACGGCAGGGATGAGATCGTCGCCCGCCCGCGCTGCTACGCGACGCTGACCCTCGATCACCGGGTGATGGACGGCAGCCGCGCCAATCTTTTCCTGCAGGCGTTCACCGGCAGGCTCGCCGCCTGGAAGGACTGAGTCGCACGTGACTCGGGCCGGCGGGGCCGCTACTATGCGCGGATTGTCATCAATCTGCGCTGTTTGGCGGAGGATGTGAGCATGACCGAGAACGCACCCGCGATGCCTGGCAAGCCGACCGAGGACGAGCCCGATCTCGACCGACGGCGGATGCTCACTACCACCACGGCGGCCGTAGGTGCCGTCGGTGTGGCCCTGACCGCGGTGCCGTTCATAGAGTCATTGGAGCCCAGCGAGACCGCACGCGCACTGGGTGAGCCGGTCACCATCGACATCTCGAAGCTCGCACCGGGCGAGATGATGAGCGCCGAGTGGCGCCAGAAGCCCATCTGGGTGCTGCATCGCACCGACGCGCAGCTGGCGGAATTGCCGAAGCTCAACGGCCAGTTGAAGGATCCGCTGTCGAAGGAGGATCAGCAGCCGGCGAATCTTCCCGGCTGGAATGCGATCCCGCGCTCGATCAATCCGAAATACCTGGTGGTGGTCGGCATCTGCACTCACCTGGGATGCATCCCGAAGTACCGTCCGCAGCTCAACGCGGCCGACCTGCCGGCCGGCTGGCCGGGCGGATTCTTCTGTCCATGTCACGGCTCCCGCTACGATCTTTCCGCACGGGTCATGGACGGCTCACCCGCGCCGCTCAACCTGCCCGTGCCGCCACACTATTACAAGGACGACAAGACCATCGTCGCCGGGGAGCTCGCCGACGGCAGCGAGTCGAATTGGGAGCCGGATACCTGGTAGCGGCTACGCGGCGGCGCTCTTGCCGCCGAAGCGGGCGTGCACTTCCGCGCCGGCCGCAGGCAGCGCGCCGGCGATCGTGCTGCCGGTCTCGCTGAGAAACCGCTCGGCTGCCGCGAACACCGAGCCATAGAGGGACGCGGTCAGCTCGTAGGCTTCCGTACCGACCCACTCCGTCGGCAACAGGGCCGGCGGCAGCAACGGATCCTGCAGATGGATCTTGCGGTACTCGTGGATGAGCAGCGTGCGCACCAGGAAGGCCGCCTGCGGGGCGAGCGCCTCCGACTGGCGCAGGGCCGCCTGCACGGGCGCGAAGGTGTCGCGAAACCGCCGATAGCGGCGGGCGATGTCCGCCAGATTCCAGCCTTCGGCCGCGAGCCTGCGGTCGGCTGCCACGCCCTCCGCCGCGCTCTTGAAGAGCCAACACCGATTGGCGCAGCCGAGCGTGACCAGCCGGCCCCGGGCTTCCTCGAGCGAGCATGCGGGGTGCGCAAACACACCGGGGCTGAGCTGCCCGAAGCCGAGCCAGCGCAGCTCCTCGCGAACGTTGCCGCGGGAATGTCCGCCGGCAGGCGGTAGTACCGCGAGCGTCCACTGTCCGTCCCAGCTCGACGGGTTGGCCCCGTAGATTCGCCGCGTCGCCTCGGCGAAGAGCGTGCGGCCGCTGTCGGTCAGATGATATTCACTGCGCCTGCCGTGACGCGTGGCCGCAAGCCATCCTTGCGCCGCGAGGCGCGCGACAGCCGTTCGTACCAGCCGCTCCGCGAGGCCGAAGGGGCGGGCGAGATCGATGAGACTGCCCAGGGTCACGGCCCCGCCGCGGGGCGCGATGGCATCGCCGAAGATCGTGACGAGCAGCGAGCCGCCGCGCAGCGGCCGCTGGCCCTGGAAACGGCGCAGCAGCGCCTCGAGGGGTTTCGTGAGCGGTGGCACGGCCACATTCTGGCACGAAAAGACGTGACACAAAAACCGATAGTGATACGATATTCCTGTGTCACGTTGAGGAGCGCCGGCAGACCATGTACACCCAGGCCCTCGATTCCCCCACTCCCGCGGCCCGGGCGGAAGGCGCCGGCCCGCCGGCGCTCGAGCGCCGCTTCGAGGAGCGCATCGAGCGCGACGAGAAGATCGAGCCCAAGGACTGGATGCCGGAGGCTTACCGGCAGACGCTGATCCGGCAGATCTCGCAGCACGCCCACTCGGAGATCGTCGGCATGCTGCCCGAAGGCAACTGGATCACGCGCGCGCCGTCGCTGCGGCGCAAGGCGGTCCTCATCGCCAAGGTGCAGGACGAGGGCGGTCACGGCATGTATCTCTACAGCGCCGCGGAGACTCTGGGCATCGAGCGCGCCGAGCTGCTGGAGCAGCTCCTCGACGGCCGCGCCAAGTACTCGAGCATCTTCAATTACCCGACGCTCACCTGGGCGGATGTCGGGGCGATCGGCTGGCTGGTCGACGGCGCGGCCATCATGAATCAGATCCCCATCTGCCGCTGCTCCTACGGCCCGTACGCGCGCGCCATGGTGCGGATCTGCAAGGAGGAGAGCTTCCATCAGCGCCAGGGCTTCGAGATCATGCTGGCGCTCGCGCGCGGCACGCCGGAGCAGCGCGCGATGGCGCAGGATGCGCTCGACCGCTGGTGGTGGCCCTCGATCATGATGTTCGGCCCCAGCGATGCCACCTCCACTCACACGGCGCAGTCGATGCGCTGGCGCATCAAGCGCTTCACCAACGACGAGCTGCGGCAGAAATTCGTCGACGTCACCGTGCCGCAGGCGGAATTCCTCGGGCTCACGATCCCCGACCCGGCGCTGCGCTGGGACGAGGCCTCGCAGCACTATCTCACCGGCCCCATCGATTGGAGCGAGTTCAAGGCGGTGCTGCAGGGCAATGGGCCCTGCAACGAGGAGCGGATCCAGGCGCGGCGCAAGGCGCACGAGGAAGGACGATGGGTGCGGGACGCGGCCGCCGCCCATGCCGCCAGGCACGGGAGTGTCCACACATGAGTAGCGACTGGCCGCTCTTCGAAGTCTTCATCCGCGCACGCTCGGGCCTCGAGCACAAGCATGTTGGAAGCCTGCACGCTGCCGATGCGCGCATGGCCATCGAGCATGCGCGCGACGTCTACACGCGGCGTCAGGAAGGCGTGAGCATCTGGGTGGTGCGGTCGAGCGAGATCGCCGCTTCCGACCCGGAAGAGGCGGAGGCGCTCTTCGAGCCGGCTCGCGACAAGGTGTATCGCCATCCGACGTTCTACGCGATTCCCGACGAGGTGAAGAACCTATGACCTCGTCCGAGGCCAGGCTCCGCTACGTCCTGCGGCTCGCCGACACCAGCCTCGTGCTCGGCCAGCGGCTCGGAGAGTGGGTCGGCCACGCGCCGGCGCTGGAGGAAGACCTGGCGCTCGCCAACATCGCTCTCGATCTGATCGGGCAGGCGCGGCTCCTCCTCTCCTACGCGGGGGAGATCGAAGGGCGGGGGCGGGACGAGGATGCGCTCGCCTTCCTGCGGGATGCGCCTGAATTCTGCAACGTGTCGCTCGCGGAGCAGCCGAACGGCGACTTCGGCCGCACCATCGTGCGTCAGTTCCTGTTGGATGCCTGGCAGGTGGAGCTCTATGAGGCGCTCTCGAGCTCGGCCGACGCGCGCCTGGCCGCGATTGCCGCCAAAGCCGTGAAGGAGACGCGCTATCACCTGCGGTTCAGCGCCGGATGGCTCGTGCGCCTGGGCGATGGCACGGCCGAGAGCCATGCCCGGGTGGCGCAGGCGCTCGATGCGCTGTGGCGCTTCACCGACGAGCTCCTCACGCCCGACGCGCTGGATGAGGAGATCGCCGCGGCCGGCATCGGCCCCTCATTGCCCGGGTTGCGGGCGCGCTGGGAGGCGCGCGTCGGCGCGGTGTTGCAGGAAGCGACCCTGAAGCTGCCGGCAGCATCCCGGTATCCCTGGCACGGCAAGCGCGGCGTACACAGCGAGCATCTCGGTCACATGCTGGCCGAGATGCAACACCTGCCGCGCACCTTTCCCGGTGTGACATGGTGAACGAGCGAGTATGGCAGGCGCTGCGGTCCGTCATGGACCCGGAGATCCCGGTGCTGAGTGTGCTCGACCTGGGTGTCGTGCGGTACGTCCGCGACGACGGCGGGCAGGTACGCGTCGGCATCACGCCAACGTATTCCGGCTGTCCCGCAACCGAGGTCATTCAACGATCCATCGAGGAGGCGCTCGCGCGCGAGGATCTCGACCCTGTGATCGTCGAGACGGTGCTGTCGCCGCCGTGGACCAGTGAGTGGCTCAGCGAGGAGGGGAGGCGGAAGCTGCAGGCATTCGGCATTGCCGCGCCTACTGCCCGTACCGCATCCAGCGTGGCGTGCCCGCATTGTGGCAGTCACCATGTCGAGCGTGTCAGCGAGTTCGGCTCCACGCCGTGCAAAGCACACTACCGGTGCGTCGACTGCCTCGAGCCCTTCGACGTCTTCAAGTGCATCTGATCCCATGTTGCGATTTCACTCGCTGCGCGTAGCGCAGGTACAGACTCAAGCCGAGGATGCCATCGGGCTCGCGCTGGAGGTTCCCGCGGACCTCGCCGCGGAGTACCGCGGCATCGCCGGCCAGCACATCGTGCTGCGCGCCGCGCTCGGGGGCGAGGAGGTCAGGCGGACGTATTCGCTGGTCAGCGCACCCGGCGAGCGGCTGCTGCGCATCGTCGCCCGTGTTCATTCCGAGGGCCGCCTGTCGACTCATCTCGCGCGCCACGTACGGCCCGGCGATCTGTTGGACGTCCTGCCGCCGAACGGCAGCTTCACGGCCCATTCGGCGGCGGCGGGGCGCGGGACCTGCATGGCCTTTGCTGCCGGCTGCGGCATCACTCCCATCCTCGCGATCGCCCGCGGCTGGCTCGAGGCCGGGCCGGCGGGCCGCGTCATCCTCTTCTACGGCAATCGCAGCATGGCGCGCGCGATGTGCCTGGAGGAGCTGCTGGCGCTGAAGGACCGCTACCTCGAGCGCCTGTCGCTGCATTTCCTCATGAGCCGCGAGCCGCAGGAGGCCGACATCTACAACGGCAAGCTCGACGGTGAGCACGTTCGACTGCTCGGCGCCTCGTTCTTCGCGCCCGCCGAAGTCGCCGAATATTTCGTCTGCGGACCCCGCGACATGATCGAAACGGTATCGAGCACTCTGCGCGGCCTCGGCGTCCCGTCCGACCGCATCAGAGCCGAGCACTTCACCGTCGCAACCGCGGCGCCTGCCGCCCAGGCACAGGGAAGTGCCCCGCCGCCGCAGGTGGCGGAGCCTGGCGCAAAAACCACGCTTTTTGCGCCAGGCGCGCTGGGCCGGGCAGGAGGCCCGGATCCAGCGCTTGCCGAAGTCACCCTCACAATGGACGGTCGTCGACGTTCGTTCACCATGCTCATGAACGGCGAAAGCGTACTCGACGGCGCCGCGAGAGCGGGGCTCGAGCTGCCGTTCTCCTGCCGCGCGGGCGTCTGCTCGACGTGCCGTACCAAAGTGGTCAAGGGCGAGGTCGCCATGGATCAGAACTATGCGCTCGAGGACTGGGAGCTCGAGCAGGGTTACGTGCTCGCCTGCCAGTCGAAGGTCAAGACACCGGTGCTCGAGCTCGACTATGACGAGCGGTGAAGCGGATCCATCATGAGCTATCAAACCATCGTGTTCGAGACGTCGGCGGGCATCGCACGGCTCACCCTCAACCGTCCGGAGCGCCTGAACAGCTTCAACACGGCCATGCATTCCGAGGTGCGGGACGCCTTGGCGGCATTGCGGGCGGACGGCTCCGCACGGGTCCTGGTCGTTACGGGTGCGGGCCGCGGATTCTGCGCCGGTCAGGATCTGGGAGATCGCGCGGTCGCGCCCGGCGCGGCACCGCCCGACCTCGGTGAGTCGATCGAGAAGGCCTACAAGCCTCTGATCCTGGCGCTGCGCGAGCTGCCGCTGCCGGTCATCGCGGCCGTCAACGGCGTCGCCGCGGGCGCCGGCGCCAACATCGCGTTGGCCTGCGACCTCGTGATTGCCGCGCGCTCCGCGACTTTCGTGCAGGCGTTCTCGAAGATCGGCCTGATCCCGGATTCCGGCGGCACGTGGCTGCTGCCGCGGCTCGTCGGCCACGCCCGGGCTCTCGGGCTCGCGCTCCTCGGCGAGAAGCTTCCCGCGGAGCAGGCTGCGCAATGGGGCCTCATCTGGCGCTGTGTGGATGACGGTCAGCTCGCGGGCGAAGTGGACACGTTGGCGCGCCAGCTCGCGGCCGCGCCCACCCGGGGTCTGGCGCGGACCAAACTGGCGATGCTGGAGGGCTGGAGTCACACCCTGGAGCAGCAGCTCGACGTCGAGCGCGACTATCAGCGGGAGCTGGGTTACTCCGCCGATTACGCCGAGGGCGTCGCGGCTTTCATGGAGAAGCGCGCGCCGCGCTTCACCGGCCGGTGAGAGATCAGGGGACTCGCGGAGGGTTGCCATGCAGTTAGAGAGCTTCATCGCCGGTCGCTGGCGGGCAGGCGGCGGCACTCCCGTCGCCCTGCGCGATGCGACCACGGGCGAAGTGATCGCCAGCGCCTCGTCCGAAGGGCTCGACCTCGCGGCGACTCTCACTCATGCGCGTGAGGTTGGCGGCGCCCGCCTTCGCCGCCTCACCTTTCACGATCGTGCCGCTCTCCTCAAGGCACTGGCGAAGCACCTGACGGACCGGAAGGAGGAGCTCTACCGGCTCTCCTATGCGACCGGAGCGACCAAGTCCGACTCCTGGATCGACATCGACGGCGGCATTGCCACGCTCTTCGTTTACGCCAGCAAGGGCATGCGGGAGCTGCCCGACGCCCATGTCTACGTCGATGGCGCCACGGAAACCCTCTCGAAGTCCGGCGGCTTCGCCGGCCAGCACATCTGCGTACCCCTCGAAGGGGCGGCCGTGCACATCAACGCCTTCAACTTCCCCGTCTGGGGCATGCTGGAGAAGCTGGCGCCGGCGTTTCTTGCCGGCGTACCCTCGATCGTCAAGCCTGCGACCGCGACGGCTTATCTCACCGAGCTGGCAGTCCGCCGCATCGTGGAGTCCGGCATCCTTCCCGAAGGCGCCGTGCAACTCATCTGCGGCGGGGTCGGCGACCTCTTCGATCATCTGACGTGTCAGGATGCCGTGGCCTTCACCGGCTCCGCCTCGACCGCGCGCAAGCTTCGCACGCATCCCACGGTGATCGACCGTTCCGTGCGCTTCACGGCGGAGACCGACTCGCTCAATTCCTCCGTGCTCGGGCCCGATGCCGCGCCCGGTACGCCGGAGTTCGATCTTTTCGTGCGCGAGGTCGCGCGCGAGATGACGGTGAAGGCCGGACAGAAGTGCACGGCCATCCGCAAGGCCATCGTCCCGGCCGCATTCGCGGCGGCGGCCGTGGATGCGCTGAAGGCGGCCCTGGGCAAAGTGGTCCTGGGCAACCCGCGCCTGGAGCAGGTGCGCATGGGGCCGGTGGCTTCACTGGCCCAGCGGCGGGAGGTTCTCGGTCAGCTCGCGAAGCTCGAGCGTGAGGCGGAGATCGTCTGCGGCAATGCGCGGCAGCTCGACCTGGCAGACGCCGATGCCGATCGCGGCGCCTTCATCCCGCCCACGCTGCTTTACTGCAGGGACTCGGCGCAAGCGGCGGCCATTCACGAGATCGAGGCATTCGGTCCGGTCTGCACCGTCGTGCCCTATGAGGGGTTGGATTCCGCCGTCGCGCTCGCGCGGCGCGGGGCAGGGAGCCTCGTAGGCTCGGTCTTCACCGGCGACGATTCCGTTGCGGCGCGGCTCGTCCTCGGGCTCGCCCCCTTTCACGGCCGCCTGCTGGTCGTCAACCGGCACTGCGCCAAGGAATCGACCGGACACGGCTCGCCGCTGCCTCATCTGGTGCACGGCGGACCGGGCCGCGCGGGCGGGGGAGAGGAGATGGGCGGCATCCGCGGCGTGCTGCACTACATGCAGCGCACGGCGATACAGGGCACGCCCGACGTGCTGACCGCAGTCACCGGCCGCTGGATCAAGGGCTCCCGCCAGCGCGATCCGGGCGTTCATCCGTTCCGGATCCCTTTCGGGGAGCTCGTCATCGGCGACACCTTCAACTCCGGGGAGCGGGAGGTGACGGTGGACGACATCGAGCGTTTCGCCGCACTCTCGGGCGATCATTTCTACGCCCACATGGACGAGGCCGCGGCGCGCCGCAACCCGATCTTCGGCGGCCGGGTCGCGCATGGCTACTTCCTGATCTCCGCCGCGGCCGGCCTGTTCGTCGATCCGCCGCTCGGTCCGGTGCTCGCCAACTACGGCATCGACTCGCTGCGCTTCACCAAGCCGGTGAAGCCCGGCGACCGCATCAGGGTCCGCATCACCTGCAAGGAGAAGTCCCTGCGTGCCGGACAGGGCTATGGCGAGGTGCGCTGGGATGCGCTCGTCACCAACCAGGAAGGCGAGGCAGTCGCCGCATACGACGTACTGACCATGGTGAGCGACAAGGCCATGCCCGACGCCTAACGTCCAGGCGTATGCTAGCCGCAGCCGTGACCCTTTGGGGGAGGTTGCTGTCATGCGGATGTGGCTCGCCGTCGCGCTCGCCCTGGTCTCGTCTTCCGCCGCGGGGGCCGCCGATATCGCCCTCCTCAATTATCCGACGATGTCGAAGACTCAGATCGTCTTCGAGTATGGCGGGGAGCTGTGGAGCGTGCCGCGCAGCGGCGGGCAGGCACGGGTGCTGGCGGCCGGCATCGACCTGCTCGCCGATCCGATCTTCTCCCCCGACGGATCGCAGATCGCCTTCAGCGGCACGTACGACAAGAATACCGACGTCTACGTCGTCCCGGCCAGCGGCGGACAACCGCACCGCCTGACCTATCATCCGGATCCCGATGTCGCTGTTGGCTGGACGCCGGACGGCAAGGACATCCTCTTCCGGTCGCATCGCGACAGCTTCTCCGATCCCAACGAGCTGTTCACGGTGCCGGCCGGCGGCGGCTTCCCCACGCCGCTGCCGTTGCCGGCCGCGGAGATGGGATCGTACTCGGGCGACGGCAGCCACATCGCCTATGTCCCGGGCTTCCAGTGGGAGCCGTTCTGGAAGGACTACAAGGGCGGCCAGCACAGCGAGATCTGGATCGCCCGGCTGTCTGATTCGAGCGCGGTCCGCATTCCCAACCTCGGCGCCAATGAGAACGACCCCATGTGGGTCGGCGGCAGGATCTACTTCCTGTCCGACCGCGACGGCCCGATGACGCTCTACGCCTACGATACCGGCACCAGCCAGGTGCGGCGCGTGATCGACAACACCGGGTTCGACATCACCTCGGCGTCAGCCGGGCCCGGCGGTATCGTGTACTCGCAGTTCGGCCAGCTGCGCATCTATGACTTCGCGACCGGGGCGACGCATGCCGTATCGGTGACGGTCGCAGGCGATCTTCCGCAGCGCCGGCCGTACTTCGAAGATGCTGCGGACGACATCACGGGCGCCGCGATTTCGCCGAACGGCGTGCGCGCCGTATTCGAGGCGCACGGCGACATCCTCACCGTACCCGCCAAGCACGGCAGCATCGAGAATCTCACCCACAGCCCCGGTGTCATGGAGCGCGGTCCGGCCTGGTCGCCCGACGGCAAGGCGATCGCCTACTTCTCCGATCGCACCGGCGAGTACGACCTCGATATCCAGGCGCAGGACGGCACCGGAGCGGTGAAGTCGGTCCCGCTGGGTCAGGATGACGCCTTCTACTACTCGCTCACCTGGTCGCCGGACAGCCGGAAGGTGCTGTTCGAGGATCAGAAGCTGAATCTCTGGTATGTCGATACGGCGGCGGCGCATCCCAGACCGGTGAAGATCGTGACCGACGGCTTCACGGAGCTGCACAGCTTCACCCCCAGTTGGTCGGGAGACAGCCGCTGGATCGCCTACACGCTGGTCATGCGCAACTACCTGCACGCCGTCTTCGTTTATGACCTCGACGACGGCTCGACACACCAGGTGACCGACGGCGGGAGCGACTGCCTGACACCCGTGTTCGATGCCGGCGGGAAGTATCTCTATTTCACCTCCAGCACCGACACCGGGCTCTCCTACGGCTGGCTCGACATGACGAGCCTGGAGAGGCCCGTCACCCGCCAGGTCTACGTGGCGACGCTGCAGAGCGGACTGGCCTCGCCCCTGGCCCCGCGGACCGGGTTCGAAGCCGCCGAAGCCAAGGCCGCCAGGCCCTCCGGCGCCGCATCCTCCGGCAAGCCCAGACAGCCGCCGGCCGTGAAGATCGATTTCCAGGGACTGCAGAGCCGCGCCATACCGCTGCCCATACCGGCCGCGAATTACGTCGCGCTGAGTCCCGGAAAGGCCGGGGTTCTTCTCCTGGTGAGGGCTCCGCCCCTCACCATGCCCTCCGATGCCGGACCGGACGGCCCGCCGCTCTCCGTGCTGCGATTCGACCTCAAGGAGCGGAAAGTCGATGACGTGGTCGACGGCGTTTGGGGCACCGCATTCGCCACCTTCCGCGAGAAGATGCTCTACCGCCGGGGGAAGGACTGGTTCATCGCTGACGCGAAGCCGCATGCTCAGCCGGACCACCTCAACCTTGGTGACATGCGCGTGCTCGTGGACCCGCGCGAGCAGTGGGCGCAGATGTACCGTGACGCTTGGCGCATGGAGCGGGCGTATTTCTACAACCCGACCTTCGACGGGCTCGACCTGCCCGCGGCCGAGAAGGAGTTCGCCAGCTACCTGCCGGGCATCGCGAGCCGCGACGACCTGTCGTTCCTCTTCCGCGAGATGATGAGCTATCTCTCGGTGGGTCACATGTTCATCTACGGCGGCTACGTGCCGAGGATGGACGAGATCACCGTCGGTCTCCTCGGCGCCGACTACGCCGTCGAGCACGGTCATTACCGCATCACGCGCATCTACACCGGCGGAGCGTGGAATCCCGATCTTTACGCGCCGCTCGCGCAGCCGGGACTGCGGGTGAAGGAGGGCGATTACCTGCTGGCCGTCAACGGCAATCGCCTCGACGCGGGTGTGAACCTCTACGAGGCCTTCCAGGATCTCGCCAACAGGACGGTCACTCTCACCGTGGGGCCCGATCCCGACATGGAGGGCTCGCACCCGGTGATCGTCAAGACCATCGCCAGAGAAGAGCCGCTGCGCAACGCGGCATGGATAGAGGGCAACGCGCAGACCGTGGCTCGCCTGAGCGGCGGCAAGCTCGGCTACGTGTACCTTCCCGACACGGAATGGGGCGGCTTCGTCAACTTCAACCGTTACTTCTTCTCCCAGGTGGAGAAGCAGGGCCTGATCATCGACGAGCGCTACAATCACGGCGGCCTCATCTCCGACTACATCATCCAGTACCTGGAGCGCCGCCCGATGGCCCTCAACGTGGTCCGTTGGGGGAGCTGGGGCAGGCAGGTCATCCTGCCCGGGGAGGCGAACTTCGGACCCAAGGTCATGGTCATCAACGAGTTCGCCGGCTCGGGCGGCGATGCGCTGCCGTGGTATTTCAGGATGGACCACGTGGGTACGCTGGTCGGGGCGCGCACCTGGGGCGGATTGGTCGGCATCGGCGGCTATCCACAGCTGATGGACGGCGGCTCGATCACCGCGCCGCGGGTCGCGCTCGAGGGGCTCGACGGGACCTTCCCCGTGGAGAACCACGGGATCAGTCCGGATGTGCCCGTGTGGCAGAACCCCGAGCTGGTGCGGCAGGGCCATGACCCGCAGCTCGAGCGCGCCGTCGCGATCGCGCTGCAACAGCTCGCCGCCCATCCGCTGCCGCGGTACCGGCGTCCGCCCTGGCTCGATTACCACCCGAAACTGCCGCCGGTGCCGCAAACGCCGACGAGCGTAGTAAGCCAATAAGCGACACCCAAGAAGCGACATCAAGTGGAGAAGACTGTCATGTTGAAACGGCTGGCAACGCTGCTCGCTCTCATGTGTATGTCCACTCTCGCGGCGGCGCAGATGAATCGCGTGCTGTTGCGGCATCCGGCGATGTCGCAGACGCAGATCGTCTTCGAGTATGGCGGCGAGATCTGGACGGTGCCGCGCAGCGGCGGCGAGGCGCACGTGCTGGCCAGCGGCATGGACCTGCTGTACGACCCGATCTTCTCGCCGGATGGGTCGCAGGTCGCTTTCACGGCCACGTATGACAAGAACACGGACGTCTACGTCATTCCCGCGGCCGGCGGCCAACCGCGCCGCCTCACCTATCATCCCGATCCCGACACGGCGCTCGGCTGGACGCCTGACGGCAAGAGCGTGCTCTTCAGCTCCCATCGTTACAGCTATTCCGATCCCGATCAGCTCTTTACCGTACCGGCCACGGGCGGGTTCCCGACGGAGCTGCCGCTGCCGGGCGGGGAGATGGGATCGTATTCCGGCGACGGCAGCCGGATTGCCTACGTGCCGGGATTCCAGTGGGAGCCGTTCTGGAAGGGCTACAAGGGCGGCCAGCATACCGAGATCTACCTCACGCGCCTCTCGGACTCGAGCACGGTGCGGATCCCGAACCTGAATTCCAACGAGGACGACCCCATGTGGGTCGGCAACACGGTCTACTTCCTCTCCGACCGCGACGGTCCGATCACGCTTTACGCCTACGACACCAATACCCGGCAGGTGAAGAAGCTGATCGACAACGCGGGATTCGACATCACCTCCGCCTCGGCCGGCCCAGGGGGCATCATCTATTCGCAGTTCGGCGATCTGCACATCTATGACTTCGCCACCGGCGCGACCCATGTCGTACGGGTCAGCGTGGCGGGCGACCTGCCGCAGCGCCGCCCGCATTTCGAGAGCGTGAGCGGCGACATCCAGTGGGCCGACATCTCGCCCAAAGGCGTGCGCGCCGTCTTCGAGGCCCACGGCGACATTCTGACGGTGCCGGTGAAGCACGGCAGCGTCGAGAACCTCACCCACAGCCCCGGTGCGATGGACCGTGGTCCGGCATGGTCGCCCGACGGCCAGTCCATCGCGTATTTCTCGGACGTCGCGGGAGAATATGACCTCTATATCAGCCATCAGGACGGCACCGGCCCGGTACGGCGGATCGCGCTCGGCCAGGACGACGCCTACTACTACGCGCTGCAATGGTCACCCGACAGCAAGAAGCTCCTCTTCAGCGATCAGAAGCTGCAGCTCTGGTACGTCGATGTCAGCGGCTCAGGCGCACGACCGAGGAAAGTCGCCACCGACACCTTCGACATTCCGCTGCACGACTTCCATCCCCGGTGGTCCCCGGACAGCGGCTGGATCACGTACGCGAAGCTCATGCCGAATTACCTGCACGCCATCTTCGTCTATTCCCTGGCTGACGGCGGAACCCATCAGGTCACCGACGGCGCCAGCGACTGCATGGACCCGGTGTTCGATCAAGGCGGCAAGTACCTGTACTTCACATCGAGCACCAACACGGGTCTCGCCTACGGCTGGCTCGATATGACCTCGACGCAGCGGCCGCTCACCCGCACCGCGTACGCGGCGACCCTGCTGGCGGCCACCGCATCGCCCCTGGCGCCGCGCAGCGATTTCGAGAGCGCGGCGCCGGACACCTCGAAGCCCGAAGCTGCCCACGAGCCCGACGCGAAGCATCCGGCCGCCAAACCCAAGAGGCCTGCGAGGGTCAGCATCGACTTCGCGGGACTCCAGGCCCGTGCGGTACCGCTGCCGATCCCGGCCGCAAACTACATCGATCTCGCCTCCGGCGAGGGCGGGGCGCTCTACCTGGTGAGAGCGCCGATCATCATCATGCCCTCCATAGGCGGCCCCGGGCCGCAGGCGGACGTCCTCAAGTTCGACCTCAAGACGCGGAAGACGGAGGACGTCGTCGACGGCATCAACATGGCCGTTTTCTCGGCCAACGGCGCCAAGCTCCTCTACCGGAAGGGGGCGGACTGGTTCATTGCGGATGCGCAGCCGCACGCCAAGCCGGACCACCTGGATCTGGGCGACATGCGCGTGCTCGTCGTGCCTCGCGAGCAGTGGGCGCAGATGTATCGTGATGCCTGGCGCATCCAGCGCGCCTTCTTCTACAACCCGACCTTCGACGGGCTCGACATCGCCGCGGCCGAGAAGGAGTTCGCGAATTACCTGCCGGGCATCGCCAGCCGCGACGGCCTGACGTTCCTCTTCCAGGAGATGATGAGCTACGAGTCGGTCGGTCACATGTTCGTTCGCGGCGGCTACGTGCCCGCGATGGATGAGGTCACCGTCGGC
>Ga0335072_10003614_pt1 | contig 23210 bp, 28 predicted proteins | sample Lox_Sample_21_FD_206725 | JGI IMG/M metagenome (GOLD analysis project Ga0335072, IMG submission 206725) | Soil microbial communities from Loxahatchee National Wildlife Refuge, Florida, United States - Lox_Sample_2.1 | ecosystem: Environmental > Terrestrial > Soil > Wetlands | place: USA...
AGGAGTACTCGAGCGCCGGCGGGATCAAGTCGCTGGCCGAGATCCTCAACCACGCCGACCGCTCGACCGAGCGCAACGTGCTCGACGCGCTGACCGAGACCGACGAGGAGCTCGCCTCCGAAGTGCGGCGCCTGCTGTTCGTGTTCGAGGACATCGTCAAGCTCGACGACCGCTCGATCCAGCTCGTCCTGCGCGAGGCCGACCAGAAGGACCTGGCGCTGGCGCTGCGCGGCGTCAACGACGACGTCAAGGAGCGGATCCTGTCGAACATGTCCGAGCGCGGCGCGACCATGCTCGTCGAGGAGATGGCCTACCAGCCGCCGCAGCGCAAGCGTGTGGTGGAGGAGGCGCAGGGCCGGATCGTGGCCATCGTGCGCAAGCTCGAGGAGGCCGGCGCCCTGGTGCTCTCACGCGGCGAGGAAGATGCAGTCGTCTAACGGGCACGCCGGCACGCGGGTGGGCGGGGACGTCATTCAAAGCTACGCGTTCCGCCAGCTCGACGCCCCGGCGGGCACGACCGACGGCATCGCCGACGTCCTGTCCGCGGTTCGCGCCGAGGCCGAGCAGATCCGCGCGCAGGCGTGGGCGGCCGGCGAGGCCGAGGGCCGCGCGGCCGGCCTGGCCGCCGCTCGCTCCGACGCGCAGCCCGCGCTCGCCGCGCTCGGGGCCTCGCTGGAGGCGATCGAGCAGGCGCGCGAGCAGCTGGTGGCCGAGCTCGAGCAAGACGCGGTCGAGATGGCGCTGCGTCTGGCCGAGCAGATCATCGCCGGCGTGCTCTCGGTGCAGCCCGAGCGCGTGATCGACGTGGCCCGCAACGCGCTTCGCCACCTGACCGACCGCCGGCACGTGACACTCGTCGTCAACCCCGACGACCTGGAGCTCGTGAGCGAGTGCGTCGAGCAGCTGCAGTCCGGCCTCGGCGGGATCGAGCACCTGGGCGTCCAGGCCGACCGTCGGGTCAATCGCGGCGGTGCGATCGCGCGCACGGACACCGGCGACATCGACGCCGGCATCGACGTCCAGCTCGGTCGCGCGCGAGCGCTGGTCGCCGAAGCCATCGCCGGCCCCGCCTCCGATGACGAGTAACCTGGCCCGCGCCCGTCGCGCCCTGCAGGGCGCCGACCTCTCGCGCCGGGTGGGACGCGTCTCGGACCTGATCGGGCTGATCATCGAGGCGACCGGAGTGCAGGTCGAGATCGGCGAGGTGTGCATGGTCGGCGACGGCCGCGAGCCGGGTGGGCGGGATTCCGTTCCAACCGAGGTGGTCGGCTTCCGCGGCGGGCGCACGCTGCTGATGCCCCTCGGGGAGCTGCACGGGATCGGCCCGGGTACCAGTGTTCATCCGACCGGCAGCCCGTTCCGGGTGGCGGTCGGCGAGCCGCTGCTCGGGCGGGTGATCGACGGGCTCGGCAATCCGCTCGACGGCCTCGACGAGCCGTCGGGAGTTTCCTGGCGAAGCACGACCGGGGCGCCGCCCGATCCGATGACCCGCCCCCGGATCGAGGACCGCGTCGGCCTCGGTGTGCGCGCGCTCGACACGCTCGTTCCCTGCGGGCGCGGTCAACGCCTCGGCATCTTCGCCGGCTCGGGCGTCGGCAAGTCGTCCTTGATGGGGATGATCGCGCGGTCGACGTCGGCCCAGGTGAACGTGATCGCGCTCGTCGGCGAGCGCGGACGCGAGGTGCGAGAGTTCATCGAGCGCGACCTCGGCGATGCGATCTCGCATTCGGTCGTGGTCGTGGCGACGTCGGACCAGCCCGCGCTGGTGCGGATCCGCGCCGCCTTCACCGCCACCGCGATCGCCGAGCACTTCCGGGATGCCGGAAAGGACGTCATGCTGATGATGGATTCGGTGACCCGGTTTGCCATGGCCCAGCGCGAGGTGGGGCTGGCCATCGGCGAGCCGCCGGCCACGCGTGGCTACACGCCTTCGGTGTTCGCTCTGCTGCCGCGCCTGTTGGAGCGTGCCGGCACCAGCGACCGCGGGTCGATCACCGGTCTGTACACGGTGCTCGTCGACGGCGACGACATGAACGAGCCGATCGCCGACGCCGTCCGGTCGATCCTCGACGGCCACGTCGTGTTGACCCGGTCCTTGGCTCACGCCGGCCACTATCCGGCGATCGACGTGCTTCAGAGCGTCTCGCGACTGATCGGCGAGATCGTCACGCCGGAGGTCCGCGAGGCGGGGACGCGGCTTCGGTCGGCACTGGCCGCCTATCGCGACAAGGAGGACCTGATCTCGATCGGCGCCTACCAGCCGGGAACCGATCCTGTGTTGGACGCCGCGATCGGCCTGCGTCCACGTATGGAGGCCTTCCTCAAGCAGCGCGTCGACGAGCCGAGCCGCCCCGAGGAGGCTGACGCACAGCTGCTCGCACTCGCCGAGGAGCTGGTGCGGCGTCTGCCCGTGACCGGCGAGGTGCTCGACGGTCCGCCCGCACCGGCGGCGGGAGTCCCCGGGCGCAAGGTCCCCCCGGGCGGGGTTCCCGGCGGCGCGCCGGCCATCCCGGCCCTGCAGCTCACGGCCTAGCCGCCACCCTAAGCGGCGGCCGGGGTGGTTGGGAGATAACTCCCGTATAGCGCCAGTTATCTCCCAAGCGCCTCGCTCGGATAAGCGTCCAGACTCGCTCAGGACTCGCTTGAGCCGGCCGAGTACAGGGCCATGAACGGACCCACGTTCCGCTTCCGACTTGAACGTGTGCGCGCCCTGCGCGAGCGCCGCGAAGACGCCGCCAAGCAGGAGTTGGCCGGCGCGCTGATACGCCATCGCCGTTGCGAGGAGGAGGTCGAGGCCGCCGCCAGTCGCATCGCGAACGCCCGTGCGGCGCAGATGGACGCGACGCGCCTGCCGAGCAGCGCGACCGACCTGCTGGCCCGCCAGGCATACCTGGAGCGTGCCGAGCGTGCCCACCAGGCCACCCGGCAGAACCTCCAGCGTCACGAGGTCGAGCTCGTGCAGCGGCGCGAGATGCTGATGAAGGCCGCGCAGGAGCGCCAGGCGCTCGAGCGCCTGAAGGAGAACCAGCGCGCCGACCACGAGCGCGAGGCCGCTCGCCGGGAGGGCATGGTGCTCGACGAGATCGCAATCAACGGCTTTCGCAGGAGGGCGGCATGAGTAGCTCGGCGGCGGCTGCGCTTCAGCCGGCCCCGACTCCGAGCGAGCCGCTCGCTTCGGCCGGGGCCGACGCGCCGGCGCCCAGCGGGGGGCCGCCCGGAACCGGCTCGGGGCCGCCCGGCTTCGCCAGCGTCCTCGATGACCAAGTGGCCCGGACCGCCGTTGCGGAAGGCCAGAACAAGAGCGCCGGTGGATCGGCCAAGAAATCGACCGCGAGTGCTTCCGCTCAGCCGTCCGCCGACGCGGTGGCGGCTGCCGCAGCCGCCGCGGCCCAGGCCACACCGCCCGCGCCGGCCCAGCTCCCGCCGGCCCAGCCTGCCGGCGCCCAGCTCTCGGGAGCGAGCGCTCAGACCTCGTCCCAGACCGGCGCGGCTTCGGCCACCTCGGCCACTTCGGCCACCTCTTTGGACGCCGCGGTGGCGCAGGCGATCGGAACCGCGAGCGACACGGGCGCGGCGAGCACCGCGCCCGCGTCTAGTCCACCCGCGGCGCCGGTGACTCCCGCGGCGCCGACGACTCCCGCGCCGCCGCAGCCGGAATCGTCCTCTTCGACCCCGTCGGGCGCCGCCAACAGCCAGACCCTGACCGACACCCCCACCCCGACCGGCACCGACGCCGACACACCGACCCCGACCGGCGCCAACACCCCCACCCTTACCCGCACCGTCACCCCCACCCTGACCGACACCCCCACCGCGACGGGCGCGCCGGCTGCCCCGCAGCCCGCGCCCGCCGCGTCCGCTTCCGAGTCGGTCCCGACTCAGGCGACCACGCAGCCGCAGGTTCAGGCCGCGAGCCAGCCGACGGCCGGACCGACGGCGCCTACCCAGACGGCGAACGCCGCCAGCCCGACCGCCGCGACCACCGCGTCGGCCACGGCCGGCGCGACCGCGGCACAAAACGCATCGCAGTCACAGTCACAGTCACAATCGCAGTCAGAGTCACAGAGTGGCTCGCAGCAACAGCAGCCGCAGCAGCAGCACGCGTCCACCTCTTCGACGCCGGCTCAATCGCCGACGGTCACAGCCGCCGCTACCGTGTCACCGCAGGCGCCCACCCAGGCCCCGCAGGCGACCCAAGCGCCCCAGAGCGCGACCACCGTGCGGTATGGCGTCTCCCTTCAGGATGCGGTCGACACCGTCCGCACGACGATCGAGACCTCGAGCCAGGGCGCGTCGCAGGCGCGCATCGAGCTTTCCCCCCCGTCGCTCGGCACGATTCGCATCCAGCTTCAGCGCACCGACAACGGCGTCACCGCGCACGTCGTGGCCGACGACGCGGCGACCGCCGACACGCTCTCGCAGGGTGGCGACGATCTGAAGCGCCAGCTCGCCAACGCGGGCGTGAACCTGGTGAGCCTGAACATCGAGACCCGCGGCGACGGCAACGGCGCCCAGTCGCAGGGCCAGGCTTCCACCTCGGGCTCGACTCACACAACGGACCCGGACGAGATCGACGTCGACGCCGACCTCGCCGCGTCACAGCCAACGACTTCGATAGCCGGCAGCGCGCTCGTGAACGTGCTCGCGTGACGGCATCGCCGACCCCAAGGACTACCGACCATGAGCATCAGCGCCCCCAACACCACGAACACCACGGCCTCGACCACCGGGACGAGCAGCACCAGCTCGAGCGCGAGCGGCATGGGGATCACCGAGGACCAGTTCCTCCAGATGCTCATGGCCGAGCTCCAGAACCAGAACCCGATGGACTCGAGCAGCACTGACCCCATGCAGTTCGTGCAAGAGCTTGCGCAGTTCACCTCCGTCGAGCAGGAGACGGACACGGCGGACAACACCGCCACGCTCGACTCCGGTCAGAGCACCGCCTCCGCGGTGGCACTGATCGGTGACACGGTCAATTACACCGATCCGACCAGCGGAAACCCCGACACCGGCACGGTCCAGAGCGTGGAAATCACCTCCTCGGGGCCAACGCTGACGATCAACGGCACCGCCGGGATCGATCCCTCGACCGTCACCGAGGTCTCGTGAGGTCCCGTGAGCTCAGTGCTCCCCAACGCGGCGCTGATCGCGCCCGGCCCGGTCAGCCCGGCTCAGCCGGCTGCGACGCCGGCTGCCGGTACATCCGGCGCTCAGGGGACGAGCGGTCCGTCCTTTCAGGATCTGCTCACCCAGCAGACGAGTTCACTTCAGTTTTCCCGTCACGCGCTCCAGCGTCTACAGCAGCGCGGAATTCAGCTCGACCAGCCCACGCTGGGACGGCTGACGGAAGGAGTCCAGCGCGCCGCAGGCAAGGGCTCGCGCGACTCCGTGGTCTTCGTCGACGGCACCGCCTACGTGGTGTCTGTCGCGAACAAAACCGTCATCACGGCGGTGGGATCCGAGCACATGCGTCAGCAGGTGTTCACCAACATCGACAGCGCCGTGATCGCGTGAGCGAGACGGTCATTAACAACCGCGGCTGGACCTCGGCGAGGAGGCCGCAGAAGGGCACGATGCTCCCATGATGTCAGGCATGTACGCCGCGATCAGCGGCATGGACGCTTCCCAGACCCAGCTCGACGTGACCGCCAACAACCTGGCCAACGTCGACACGACCGGTTACTTGGCTCAGAGCACCCAGTTCTCGGACGAGCTGTCCCAGCTCGTCCAGGCTGGGACCAGCGCGAACGGCTATAGCGCCGGCACCAACCCGGTTCAGGTCGGCCTCGGCGCTCAGGTCAGCTCGATCGACAACAACATGAGCTCCGGAGGCGTCGAGACGACCGGCAACGCCACCGACGTCGCGATCCAGGGCGACGGCTGGCTGCGGGTCGCCGACGGCAACGTCGCCACGACGCCGCCCACGTTCGACGCCACCCAGTACACCCTGGCCGGCGACCTCACGACCAACTCCTCCGGGTATCTCACCACTCAGACCGGGCAGTACGTGCTCGGCTACGGCGCCACCCTGAACGCCAGCACCGGCGCCTACAGCGCGAACACGGCGGGCGGTGCCGATAACCCGATCGTCATTCCGCCGGGATCGACCAATGTCAGCATCGGCACGGACGGCAGCGTGAACTACACGAACTCGAGTGGTACGACCGTGACCGCCGGTTACATCTCGCTGGCCACGTTCCCGAACGAGTCGGGTCTCCAGCGCGACGGCGGCTCGCTGTGGAGCGCGGACGCGTCCTCCGGCGCCGAGACGGTCGGCCAGCCCGGCACCAGCAACTTCGGCCAGACGATCAGCGGCGAGCTCGAGCAGTCCAACGTCGACATGGGCACCGAGTTCACCAACATGATCGAGGCCGAGCGCGCCTACCAGGCCAACGCCTCAACGATCACCACCGCCAACCAGATGATGCAGACAGTCGTACAGATGATTCAGTAATTACACGCTTGAGGGCTGGTAAGGGAGGGGCGGCGATCGAGGGAATGCCGCCTCTCCCGATTCCAGTCTGAGCCGCGGGTGGGAACCCATCTCAAACACCAAGGACCGAAACCATGATCACCTTGCACCGTCTCGGGCACAAGCTCGAGATCTTCCGCCTTAACCCAGATCTGATTGTCACCGTGGAGGCCACGCCCGACACGGTGATCACACTGGCCACCGGAGCCAAGATCGTCGTCGCCGAGACGCCTGAGCGCGTGGCCAAGGCCGTTCGCGAGTACCGCGTCGACATCCTGGCCGAGGCGCTCAAGGTCCGTCACGACAAGCGTCGCGTGGAGAACCCGCGCCTGGCCCCTGTCCGGATCGCCGCCGAGGCCGGCCACCTCGACAACGTCTCCGAGTTCGCTCGCCGCGACCACGCGGCAGAGTGATGAGCCTCACTCTCCAGGTTTCCATAGCCCAGCCGATGAACGGGTCATGAAGGCCGCAACCGGCATAGGAATCGCTGTCGCGTTCGTCGGCATCCTGATGGGAGCGATGATGGACGGCACCAGCCCGGCGGCGTTCATGAACCCGACCGCGCTGATCCTGATCATTGCCGGCACCGGCGGCGTGACGATGGCGAGCGTCGGCATGGACGGGATGAAGAAGATCCCCTCCCTTTACAAGCTCGTGATCGGCGCCGAACCGCTCGACGTCCAGGGGCGGGTCAACCTGCTCGTCTCGCTCGCCGAGCAGGCCCGCCGCGAGGGCCTCCTGGCGCTCGACGGCCAGATCGCCGAGATCGACGACGACTTCACCAAGAAGGGTCTTCAACTCGTCGTCGACGGCACGGATCCGGAGCTCGTGCGAGCCATCCTCGAGGCCGAGATCGACGCGATGGCCGCCCGCCACCACGCCGGCGTGCTTCCTTTCGAAAAGGCCGGTGGCTTCGCGCCGACGATCGGGATCATCGGCACGGTGATGGGGCTCGTCCACGTGCTCCAGAACCTGTCGGCACCCGCCACTCTGGGCCCCTCGATCTCCGCGGCGTTCATCGCGACGCTGATGGGAGTGGGGTCGGCCAACGTGATCTACCTGCCGGTGGCCAACCGCCTGAAGGCGTTGTCGGCTGGCGAGGTCGAGCTACGGACTCTGACCGTCGAGGGCATCCTGTCCGTGCAGGCGGGCGACAACCCCCGTGTGGTGGCCGACAAGCTGACCTCCTTCGTGCCTCCGGCCGAGCGCGGCGGGGAGGGCGCCGACAACGTGACCGAGATGCCTCAGCGCGAGGCGGAAGCCGCCTAATCGGAGACCATCATGGCTTCGCACGGCAAAAAGCGGGGCCTGCCCGTCGAGCACGAGAACGAGGAGCGCTGGCTCCTGACCTACGCGGACATGCTGACCCTGCTGTTCGCGCTGTTCATGGTCCTGTTCTCGATCTCGTCCGTGAACATCTCCAAGTACCAGGTCCTCCAGCAGTCGCTGAAGGCCGCCTTCTCCGGTTCGATCCTCCCGGGGGGACGGGCGATCCTCCAATCCGGCTCGGAGTCGACCGCCGCCCACACGCCGGCCACAGCCGCGGTGCCGTCGATCGTGCCGCTCCAGCCCACGCCGACCTCGGAATCGAGCGACAGCACCGGCTCCGCCAACGCGTTCACCTCCGCCCAGCAGGCCGCGTCGGCCCAGCCGATGACCAGTGCACAGCTTCAGGCGGCCCTCAACAGCATGAGCGCCTCGATCGCCGAGCAGGACGAGCTCGTCGGACTCCAGCACAAGCTCAACGCGTACGCGCAGGCGCACGGCTTCGGTAACCAGGTGAAGGCGATCGTCAACCGCCGCGGGCTGGTCGTCCAGGTACTCACCGACAACCTCCTGTTCCAGTCTGGACAGGCGACGCTTCAATCGGCCGGCCTGCCGTTGCTGAACGAAGTCGCGCAGCTACTCAATGTCGACCGCACGCATCCGATCACTGTTGAGGGATACACCGACAACATTCCGATTCACAGCGCCGAGTTCCCCAGCAACTGGGAGCTGTCGACGACGCGGGCGACGACCGTCGTGCAGTACCTGATCAGCCGGGGCGTCAACGAGAACCGGCTCGGCGCTGCCGGCTACGCCGACCTGCATCCGATCGCCAGCAACGCGACCGCAGCAGGCCGCGCGCTCAACCGCCGTGTCGACATCGTGATCGAGCGCCTGAACCCCGAACCCCCGTCCTGAGGCGCCGGCGAAGCCGCCGCCGCAAAAAAAAAAATCCGAGTGAACCGCTACCCCCCGTCCTGAACCCGAGCCCCGAGAGCCCACCATGAAAAAGAAGCTCATGATCATCCTGCCGATCCTGATCCTCGGCGGCGGCTATGAAGCCAAGGCCAAGCTGATGCCCCCCAAGGTCGTCAAGCCGAAGATCGCCGGCGAGATCTACATCCTGCCGCACCAGTTCATGTGCAACCTCCAGGACGGGCACTACGCCACGTTCACGCTCGCGCTCGAGCTCGCGCCAGGCCAGAGCGACGGGGCCACTGCGGCCACCGCGGGCGACACGTCGTCCACGAGCGTCGTCGGCACGCTGCCCGAGGAGGCGGTGATCCGGGCCATCGTCACCAACCTGATCACCGACCAGACCGAGAACACGGTGATCAGCTCCAGCGGGCGCACGAACCTGACCCGGGAGATCCTGTCCGACATCAAGAACCAGACCGACGTGAAGGTGGACCAGGTCTACTTCACCGACGTCGCGGTTCAGTAGAGGCGGCGACGATGAGCGAGAGACTCGAACTGGAGCAGCTTCCGGCGGCGGCCGGCGAGAACCTGCCCGTCACCGGCGGGATTGGCGACCTGCGCCGGCTCAGCGCCGTGCCGGTGGATCTGAGCGTTGAGATGGGCCGCACCCGCATGACGGTGGGCGAGACGCTCGAGCTCCGTCAGGGCTCGATCATCACGCTGAACCGGATGGCGGGCGAGCCCGTCGATCTGCTCGTCAACGGCACCCCGATCGCCCGCGGCGAGGTGGTGGTGATCGATGAGCAGTTCGGGCTGCGCGTCACCGAGGTGCTCGGCCAGGCCGGCGGCGAGTCCGGCGCGCCGGCGGCCGGCGAGGCCGGCGCCGAAGCCGCGTAGACGCGGCGCCCGGAGCTAAAGCTGCGCGCTGCACATGACGAGAACCTGAGGTACCAAACCAACTGAAGTGCAACTTGTCGGCGGCGCCTGACGGCGGCGCCTTAGGAGCCACCACGCCATGCCAGATGCCAACAACCCGCGTCAGCTCGTCGTGTTCACGCTGGGCACGGAGCAGTACGCGCTTCCGATCCAGCAGGTGCATGAGATCATTCGCTACGCCGAGCCGCGTTCGGTCGCCTCGCGCGCGGACTGGGTGAGGGGCGTGATCAGTCTCCGCGGGCGGATCGTCCCGGTCTACGACCTGGCGTCCCGGCTTGGCCTGCAGTCGGAGCTCACCGAGCAGACCAAGATCGTGATCGTCGAAGTCGGCAGCGAGACCGCCGGCGTGATCGTCGACGGCGTCGAGGAGGTGCTCACCGTCGAGGACGAGCAGCTCCAGGAGGCGCCCGGCGCCGACACCACGCTGATCGAGTCGATCGCCAAGATCGGCGACCGCCTCGTCGTGCTGCTCAAGGCGAGCGCGGTCCTGTCCGCGCCGGACCTCGCGCTCGCAGCCTGAGGCCCGCCGCCGACCGACCACCCCACGAGCGCGAGATGTCAGCCACATCCCCCGCGCGGGTCGTCGTCGTCGACGACAGCGCGCTGATGCGCAACATCGTCACCCGGTCCCTGACCCGGGCCGGGGTCGAGGTGGTCGGCAGCGCCCGCGACGGCGACGAGGCGCTCGCGCTGTGCGAGCGCGAACGCCCGGACGCGATGACGCTTGATCTTTCGATGCCCGGGCTCGACGGCCTTGGCGTGCTCAGAGCCCTGCGGGAGCGCACCGACACCAACGTTCCGGTCGTCGTCGTGTCCGCGTTCTCGGCCGCCCACGGGGCGCGCGCCGTCGACGCGCTCGCCGAGGGCGCGTTCGACCTCGTCTCAAAGCCCACCGCGAACGAAGGGCTCGACGCGTTCATTGAGAACCTCGGAGCCAAGGTCAAGGCCGCCGCCGCCTCGCGTCGCAAGCCTCGCCCAGCCTTGCCCCCTTTCCCCCCACCCCGGCCGGCGGTCCCGGCCCGCAAGGTCGCGCGCGTTGTCGTCATCGCCACCTCGACGGGCGGACCCCGCGCGCTGGCCGCACTGGTACCAAAGCTGCCCTCGCCACTCGGCGTCGGCACGGTGATCGTCCAGCACATGCCGGCCGGCTTCACCGGATCGCTGGCCGCGCGACTGAACACGAACAGCCGGCTGACCGTGGCCGAGGCCATCGGCGGCGAGGCGCTCGATCCGGGCACCGCCCTGCTCGCGCCGGGCGGACGCCACCTGCGTCTGTCCCTGGACGGCCGCACCCAGCTCTCCGAGGAGCCGGCCGTCGGCGGACTGCGGCCTCGCGCCGACCTCCTGATCGAGGACGCCGCGCGCGCGTTTGGCGATCGGCTACTGCTCGTCGTGCTCACCGGAATGGGCAACGACGGGCTGCGGGGTGCCCGCGAGGTTCGGCGCCGGGGCGGCCGGATCCTCGTCGAGTCCGAGGACAGCTGCACCGTTTACGGCATGCCGCGCGCGATCGTCGACGCCGGGCTGGCCGACGGCGTGATCGATCTCGAACACCTCCCCGGGGCGATTGCCGGCGAGGCCCTGGCATGAGCATCGCGGCCGACGACTACGTCGGCTTCTGCGAGGGTCTGCGCCAGATCTGCGGCATCGACCTGGCGCACTACCGCCGGCCGCAGATGGAGCGCCGGCTGCGCTCCTACTGGGCCCGCGTCGGCGTCTCGAGGCTGACCGATGCGCTCCCGCGCCTGCGCCAGGACGCCGCCCAGCTCGACGACCTCCTCGATCGGGTCACGATCAACGTCTCACAACTGTGGCGCCACCCCGAGCAGTGGACCCACCTCGAGTGCGGCCTGCTCGCCGAGCTCGCCGCCGCCGGACCGGTGCGCGCCTGGAGCGCCGGATGCTCCTATGGGGCGGAGCCCTACACGCTGGCCGCCGTCTGCCGCGGCACGATTCCGGCCGCGCCGGTGCGCATCGTCGGGACCGACATCGATCGGCGCATGATCGCCCGCGCCGAGGGCGGCGAGTTCTCTGATGCAGACGCCCGGTCGGCGCCCCGGGCGGCCATGGAGCGGTGGTTCGATCGCACCCCCGACGGTTGGCGGGCCAAGCCGGCGCTCCGCTCGATGGTCACCTTCGAGGTGGGCGACCTGCTCAAGCTTCGGCCATCCGCGTCGAGCTATGAACTGATCATGTGTCGCAACACGGTCATCTACTTCGCTGACCAGACCCGCGACGAGCTGCATGCCTCCTTCGCCCAGGCGCTGCGACCGGGGGGGCTGCTGGTCACCGGGGGGACGGAGCGCATCAGCGACCCGCCGGCGCTCGGCCTCAGGCCGATCCACCCCTTTATCTACCGAAAGCGCTGATGGACACCTCCGAGTACATGCCGATGTTCCTCGCCGAGACGCGCGAGCACCTCGAGCAGCTGAACCTGGCGATCGTCAAGCTCGAGGAGGACCCCGCCGACCGGACCACCGTCGAGGAGATTTTCCGCATCGCGCACTCGCTGAAGGGCATGAGCGCGACGATGGGCTTCGCCAACATCGCCGAGCTCACCCACCACATGGAGGATGTCTTCGAGCTCCTGCGCCAGCGCTCGAGCGGGCTCCCGTCGGAGGCGATCGACACGGTGTTCGCGTGCCTGGACGCACTGTCCGCCGCCACCGAGTCGATCGAGACCAGCGGCCAGGAGTCGCTTGACCCGACCGCCCTCGTAGCTCGCCTGCGCAGCCTGGTGAGGCCGCGCACCGCGGAGCAGGAGGTGGCCCGCAGCGGAGGCGTCGAGGAACCCAGCCTCGCCGCGGTCGAGGCCGCCCGCGCGGCCGGCGCGCGCGTTCTGTTCGTCCGCATCGCGCTCACCAGGGACGTGATGATGCCGGCGGTGCGCGCCCACATGGTGCTCGCCGCACTGTCGGATCACGGCGAGGTCCTGGGCAGCATTCCCGCGCCGGACGGGCTCGAGCAGTTCCAGGGACGTGAGATAAGCGCCTGGGTCGCCTCCGACCACGAGGACGAGCCGATCATCGGGAATCTCTCCGGCATCTCCGAGGTGTCCTCGGTCACCGTGGCCGACGTCACCGAGCCCGAGCCGACCCCCGTCGCACCGGAGCCCATCGTTGTCGCACCTGAGCCCGCCCCCCTGGCGGCAGTGCCAGTTCAGATCGCTCCCGAGCCCGTTCAGGTCGAGCCCGCTGCCGCCCCGGACAAGCCGGCCGACACGCACGCCAAGGCGACCCGGACCGTCCGGGTGGACGCCGAGCGGCTCGACGCGCTTATGCACTCTATGGGTGAGCTCGTGATCCACCGCACGGCGGTCGAGGCGTTGACGGCGAACGTCGAGGTGGACGGCCTGCAGCACGCCATGCAGGAGCTCACCCGCAGCTCCCAGGCCCTCCAGGCGATGGTCATGCAGGTCCGGATGATCCCGGTCGACGTCGTCTTCCTGCGCTTCCCGCGGCTGATCCGCGACCTGTCGTCCAAGCTGGGCAAAGAGGTCAAGCTCGAGCTGGTGGGCTCGGAGACCGAACTCGACCGCACCGTGGTCGACGCCCTGGGCGACCCACTCGTCCACCTCGTCCGCAACGCCGTCGACCACGGTCTGGAGCAGCCCGACGCGCGTGAGGCCGCCGGCAAGCCGCGTCACGGCACGATCGAGATCGCCGCCCGCCACGCCGGGGGCAGCGTGATCATCGAGGTCCGCGACGACGGCAAGGGGATCGACCCCCAGGCGATCGCCCGCAAGGCCTGCTCGCTCGGCATGATCGACGCGGACGCGGCCGCCGCGATCGATATGCGCGGCGCGGTCGAGCTGCTGTTCAGCCCCGGCTTCTCCACCGCCGAGACGACGAGCGACATCTCGGGCCGTGGCGTCGGCATGGATGCCGTACGCGCGAAGATCCGCCAGCTTGGCGGCGAGGTCCTGATCGAGTCCACGCTGGGCCAGGGCACGCTCGCCTCGATCCGGCTGCCCCTCACCCTGGCGATCGTCTCCGCGCTCCAGGTCGACGTCTCCGACGCCCCGTTCGCCATTCCGCTCGACCGGATCGAGCGCACGCTGCGCCTGTCCGAGCAGACCGTTCGGTCCGTGGCCGGGCGTCCCATGCTCGTGCTCGACGACGGCGTCCTCGCGTTGCTCGACGGAGCCGCCGTGTTTGGCCGCCGGACAACCCGCGAGCACGAGTTCGTGGTGATCATCCGCACCCAGGACCGCCGCCTGGCGCTCGCCGTGGACGACCTGGTCGGCCAGCGCGAGCTCGTCACCCGGCCGCTGCCCCAGATCGTCTCCGACGGCGAGCCCGTTTCGGGTGGCGCCGCCCTGGCCGACGGACGGATCGCGCTGATCGTTGACTGTGACGCACTTGCGGCCGATAAGGCCATCACAAGCGGCTCGTCCCTCGGGCTTGCCGCCTAGGACAACTAATCGACCACAGGAGCCCTCACCGGTGACCCCTCGCTACACGGAACTGCAGCTGGATGCTCTGCGGGAGCTCGCGAACATCGCTTCCGGCAACGCAGCGACGTCGCTGTCCCGCATGCTTTCGCGCGAGGTCGACCTCAGCGTGCCTCGCGTCCTGGCCCTGCCTCTCGCCGATGCCGTCGACGCGTGCGGCAGCGCCGACGAGGACATCACCGGCGTCGTCATCCCGCTCCAGGGCGACATCCACGGCGTCGTGCTACTGCTGATCTCGCCCGAGGGGGCCGCGACGTTGTGCCGGCTACTCGGCGTCGAGCCGCAAAGCGACCTCGGCGAGTCGGCGTTGCGGGAGATCGGCAACGTCCTTGGCACTTCGTGCCTGAACGCACTCGCGTCGATGACCGGCCTGCAGCTCGAGCCGCGCCCCCCGCACGTGACCACCGACATGCTCGGAGCGATCGTCTCATCGCTCGCGCTGGCCCACACCGCCTCCACCGAGCTCGTGCTCGTGCTCGACTCCGAGCTCGAGGTGTCCAACGAGCCGTGCTCGATCTCGTTCGTCCTGCTCCCGACCGGCGGAGGCGTGACCGACCTACTCAAGCCATTGGGACTTGCGGAGACCACCGCATCGTGATGGGCACCGTACGTATGGGCGAAATCGAGGTCTCATCGCAGGCGGGTGAGGAGCTGGTCGCTCGTGGCCTGGGCTCCTGCATCGGGCTCGCGCTGATCGACCGCGGCTCGGGCGTGGCGGGGATGGCCCACATCGTGCTGCCGGAAGCGCCGGTCAGCTCCGAGGGCGAGCCCGAGCCCGGCAGGTTCGCCGACCTGGCCGTGCCCGAGCTGATCTCGCAGATGACGCAGGCCGGGGCGGTCGTGCGCCGGCTCGACGCGGTGCTGGCCGGCGGTGCGCAGATGTTCGAGGTCGGCGACATGGACATCGGCGCGCGGAACGCCGCGGCCGTGCAAGAGGGTCTGGTCCGGTCCGGGGTGACCGTCCGGGCGACCGACACCGGGGGCAACCGCGGCCGCACGATGCGGCTGACCGTGGGCGAGTTCACGGTCAAGGTCAAGGAGGCTGGGGGCCAAATCACCACGCTGTTCGAGGCGGACGGCGCGCAGCCCAGCGCGCGGCGCAAGACCCAGACCAAAGGGAGAAGTGGCCGATGACCGGCGACCGGCTCAACCCAGATCAGGTCGCCGCCCTGGTGGAGGCGGCCAAGCAGGGGCAGGTCCCCGAGCAGGCCAGCGCCGCCCCGCGGCGCGGCCACCGACTCCGTACCGTCGACTTCTCGCGGCCCACCAAGTTCACGGCCGACCACCAGCGGCGAATCGCGCGCGCCATCGACACGTTCTGCCAGACCTCGGTCACCCGGCTCTCGACCGAGCTCCGGACCCCGGTCGAGCTCGAGACGATCAACACGACCCAGGCCACCTGGTCGGGCGCTCAGGCCCAGCTGCCCGGCAACTCTCTGTGGGTGACGCTTGAGGTGCAGCCCCTTGGGACTCGCCTGCTGCTTACCCTGGAGCAGTCGTTCATCCTGATGTGCCTGGATTGCCTGCTGGGCGGGTCGCCGGACAAGCCCCCGCACGAGCGGCGCTTCAGCGAGATCGACGCGATGCTGACCCAACGTCTGATCGAGTCGATGATCCATCAGCTGTCGGTGGTTTGGCATGACCTGGCCGGGGTAACTCTTTCGCTCGTCGAAATCGAGACCTTCAACGACGCGAGCCAGATCGCGGCGGTTTCCGAGCCGACCCTGGTGGTGGTGATCGAGAGCCGGATCAACAAGCACTCGGCCTCGATGGCGCTGCTGATCCCGTGGCTCGCGATCGATGGGGTCGCCGATCACCTGTCCGGCAAGGAAACCGACACGCCCGAGTCCGACCAGCTCGGCGCCGCCGAGATCGGCCGGGCCGTGGCCGGTGTCCCGGTCACGCTGCGGGCCGAAGTCGCCGCCGTCGAGTTGCCGGTCGACGAGATCCTGTCGCTGCGACCGGGCAGCGTGATCAAGCTCGGCAGCCAGGCCGAGCACGGAGTGACGCTGTTCGCCGAGAACGTCAAGCTGGCCCGCGCGCAGCCCGGCTGCAACGGCCCACGCCGTGCCGTCCAGGTGTCCGGCACCGAGCGGAGGTTCGGATGAGCACGCACCAGGACATCACGCCGCGCGAGGCGCTGATCCGGCTGGGCGACTCGACGGCCGAGGCGATCGCCCAGGTGCTCGAGATGTTCGTCCCGGGGGAGGTGCAGCGCGGCGAGGTGACCGTCCTGCCCTCGGATCAGTCGCCGTTCGCGAACGTCGACCGCGGCTCCATCGCCTCGAGTGTCTCCTATGTCAACGGAGTGACCGGGGCCAACGTGTTCGTCCTCACGCCGGCCGGGGCGCGCGGCCTCGCCGCCGCGATGGGAGCACCCGCGCCCGAGGCCGAGGGTCCCGACCTGTCAGAGCTCGAGCTGTCGGCCATCGCCGAGGCAGCCAATCAGACCATGTCCGCCGCGGCCTCAGCCATCGGCGTCGTCCTGGGCCAGGAGATCCAGATCTCAAGCCCCGACACCCGAGTCCTGGACGACCCCAAGTCGGCGCCCGAGATCTACGGCAAGGCACCCCACGCCATGTCCACCACGTTCAAGATCGCCGGCGAGTCATGCCGCCTGATTCAGCTCGTTCCCGCCGCCTTCGTCGTCCGGATGGCACGCGCCATGGACGACCGGACCGCTCAGCAGACCGCGGCGGAGGCTTCGGTGGGCGGGTCCTCCGCGGGCGCCGGAGCGTCGGGTGGCGAGACCAACCCCCACGGCGTCGCCCTCGAGGAGGCGATCGGGGGGATCAACCTCCGGGTCTGGGCGGAGCTCGGACGCTCGCGCATGCCGCTCGGCTCCGCGCTCGGCCTGCCGGTAGGCGCCGTGCTCGACCTCGACCGCCCGGCCGACGCGCCGGTCGACCTGTACGTCAACGGCGTGCGGTTCGCCCGCGGCCAGCTGCTCGTCACCGATGACGGCGAGTGGGCCGTCTCGCTCGAGGCGCTCGAGAGCGAGGGACTGCGCCTGCTCGAGCAGGCGCGTTCGGCACAGGCCGCACCTCGGGCAGACGTCGAGGCCGGCCCCGAACCTGTGGATTTGCCGCCTGATCAACCGATAGAGATCGAGACCCCTGCAGCTGAGGTCGGGACCCCACCAGCTGAGGCCGAAACCACCGACGTCGACGCTTCTGAAGCCGACGACGTCCAAGCCCCTGAAACCCCCGACGTGCAGGAAGAAGAAGTGGAAGGAGCCGTGACCTGATGGCCCGTGTACTCGTAGTCGACGACGCCGCGTTCATGCGCAAGGTGGTGAGCGACGCTCTCGCCGCCGGCGGCCACGAAGTGGTGGGCGAGGCAGGGAACGGCACCGAGGCCGTCGAGCGCTTCCGGGAGCTGTCCCCGGAGCTCGTGACGCTCGACATCACGATGCCCGAGAAGGACGGCTTGGCCGCGCTCGGCGAGATCATCTCGATCGATCCCAGCGCGCGCGTGCTGATGTGCTCCGCGCTCGGCCAGGAGAGCAAGGTCATCGAGTCGATCCAGAAGGGCGCCAAGGACTTCGTCGTCAAGCCCTTCCAGCCGGCGCAGCTGCTCGAGGCCGTCGGCAAGGCGCTGGCTTAGGGCGCTGGCTCAGGTCTCCTCGTCCTCGGAGCGGAAGCGCTCGGTCATCTCGGCGTCCGGATCGCTCCGCTCGTCCTTTTCGCCGGAGCTCTGCGCCTCCTCGCCCTCCTCGGCTTCCTCGAGCGTGACGTTTGCCTGCGTGACCACGCTCTCGAGATGATGTTTGAGCTTGTCCTCCGAACCCGGGGTGACGCCGGTGACCAGAACCCGGTCCTTCTTGACCGTGATCTCGCCCCAGTCGCCGTGGCCGAGCAGCGCCACGGTCCGCTCGAAGGTCTGCCTCCACTCCTTGGGCGTCTCGCCGTCCAGCGGGACGGTCAGCTCGGCGTCCTTGACCTGGGCGTCGGACCAGCTCAGGTTGATCGGTGACATGCGCTATTCCTACCCGGATGCGCGACGGGTACGCCGACCTGAGCGAGGTACGCCTCCACTACGTCGAGGCCGGCGAGGGACCGCTGGTCGTCCTGCTGCACGGCTTTCCGGACTTCTGGTACAGCTGGCGCTTCCAGATCCCGGCGCTGGCCGGCGCCGGCTTCCGCGTCGTCGCGCCCGACATGCGCGGCTACAACCTGTCCTCCCGGCCGCTCGGCATCGCGCCGTACGCGACGTCCCGGCTCGCGGCGGACGTGCGTGACCTGATCGCCGAGCGCGCCGGCGGTGCGGGAGCGTTCTTGGCCGGCCACGACTGGGGCGCCGCGGTCGCCTGGGTGACCGCGATCCGCCACCCCGAGGCGGTCCAGCGCCTGGCCATCCTGAATGTCCCCCACCCCCGGCGGATGGTCGAGGCCCTGCGCCGGCCGGGGCGCCAGCTCCTGCGCTCCTGGTACATGTTCTTCTTCCAGCTGCCCTGGCTGCCCGAGCGCCTGCTCGCCGCCGATGACTGGCGCGGCCTGCGTCGGCCGTTCCAGGACGCCCGCCCGGGCGCGTTCACGGCGTCCGACCTCGAGCGCTATAAGCAGGCGTGGTCAGCGCCGGGCGCCGCCACCGCGATGCTCAACTACTACCGAGCCGCGTTGCGCCGGCCCCCCGGAGGCGCCGCCGGCCGCTCGCTGCCGCCCGTGCAGGCCCCCACGCTCGTCATCTGGGGCGAGCGCGACCGTCACCTGGGCGCCGAACTGGCCGAGCCTTGTCCCGCCGACGTCCCGCGGCTCGAACGCGTCGTGCGCCTGCCGTACGCCTCGCACTGGGTTCAGCACGACGAGCCCGACCGCGTGTCCGAGCTGCTAATCGACTTCTTCCGGGCGGGCAGCATTCGCTAGCGATAGCGCGGGATGTGCCGGGATCGCGCCCGGGCACGATGTCAAATCGCCGCGCATTCAAGGTCCCAGACCCTGTGGCCGATTACCGGAAGGACTCTTCCCTCGGAGTCCACTCCCGCGGGATGCCAAGCATCACGCGGCAGCACCAAATTTCCCTCGATGAAGTCGCTCACGTTTACTCGTGGCGTCGGGCTTGCCGGCGCCCTGACGCTGACGCATGCCGCCACCGCGCTCGCCGCGACCAAGCATGCGGCGAGCACGCACGCCCACCACGTGGAATCGGCTGCCGTGCAGTCCGCCGGCACCAAGGCCCTGGCCAAGGCCACCGGCGAGAACACGCCGTTGAGCGTCGGCCACACGGTGGCGACCCACGCTGCTTCGAGCAGCGGCGGTGGCGCGAGCATCATCCGCACGATCGTCGGCCTGTTCATCGTGATCGCCGTGATCTACGGGATCGCGTGGGTCATGAAGCAGGCCAAGAAGAGCAAAACCCGCCCGTCCGGGCACGGCCTCTCGCAGGTCGCCAACCTGCCCCTGGGCAGCGGCCGCAGCGTCGCGGTCGTCCGCGCAGGCCGGGAGATCCTGGTCGTCGGGGTGGCCGAGAACGGCGTCACCCCGATTCGCAGCTACACCGAGTCCGAGGCGATCGCCCTCGGCATCGAGGTGCCGTCCGAGGAGTCCGAGAACGCCAATCCGGTTGTCGAGAAGCCGCTTGGTCGGGTCGTCGACGGCCTGCGCAGGATGACGGCCCGCTCGTGACGGTCAACTCGAGCAACGCGCTGCAGATCCTGCTGCTGATCGGCGGCATCTCGATCCTGCCGGCGCTGCTGTTCACGGTCACCGGCTTCACGCGGATCCTGATCGTCCTGGGCTTCATCCGCCAGGCGCTCGGGCTGCAGAACACGCCGCCCAACCAGGCGCTGATCGGGATCGCGTTGTTCCTGACCCTGTTCGTGATGATGCCGACGATCAGCGCGATCAAGAAGGACGCCTACGACCCGCTGGTCAAGCACGAGATCTCGACCGCGACGGCGATCCAGCGCGGAGAGGAGCCGCTGCGCCAGTTCATGTTCAGGCAGACGAGCAACGAGGACCTGTCGCTGTTCATCAGCCTGGCCAAGATCAAGACGCCGCAGACGCGCGCCCAGGTGCCGACCTACGTGCTGATCCCGGCCTTCATCTTGAGCGAGCTCAAGACGGCGTTCGAGATCGGCTTCCTGATCTTCCTGCCGTTCCTGCTGATCGACCTGATCGTCTCCTCGACGCTGATGAGCATGGGGATGATCATGTTGCCTCCGACCTTCATATCCCTGCCCTTCAAGGTGCTCCTGTTCGTCCTGGTCGACGGCTGGGCCCTGGTCACCCACTCGCTCGTCGCGAGCTTCCACTAGATCCGCGCCCACCCACCCCCGACCACCGGACCCAGCTCATGACTCAGGACACCGTCGTCAACCTCGCCACCCAGGCCATGACCCTGGCGCTCGAGATCGCCGGCCCGATCCTCCTCCTCGGGCTGATCATCGGGCTGCTCGTGTCGATCTTCCAGGCCGTCACCTCGATCCAGGAGCAGAGCCTGTCGTTCATCCCCAAGATCGTCGGCGTCGCCGTGCTGATCGTGGTGCTCGGGCCCTGGATGCTCGACCAGCTGGTCAGCTACGCCCAGAACCTGTACACGTCGATCCCGTCGCTGATCGGATGACCCCGACGCTCACCCACCTGCTGGCGGAGCTCGGGGGCGGTCAGCCCGTCACCGGCTTCTTCCTTGTGCTGGCCCGGATCACGCCGCTGTTCGTGGTCGCGCCGCTGTTCTCTTCGCCGATGATCCCGAGCGCGGTCCGCGGGATCATCGGGGTCAGCCTGGCGATCGGGCTGACCGGCGTCGCGATACACGGCCAGCACATCCCGACCGACCCGCTCCCGGTGGCCGGGCTGCTCGTCGTGAACTTTCTCGTCGGGTTGCTGCTCGCGTTCTGCGTGGGTGCCGTGTTCTACGCCATCCAGACCGCCGGCGGCCTGGCCGACAACCTGTCCGGCTTCTCGTTCGGCGCCCAGATCGACCCGATCAACGGCAACCAGGGGGGCACCTTCTCGGAGCTCTACGGGATCGTCGGAGTGATCCTGTTCATCGTGATCGGCGGCGACGCCTGGATCCTCCAGGGGCTCGGCCGGACGTTCGACCTCGTGCCCCTCACCAAGGCGCCGCAGATCGCCTCGATGGCCTCCGGCGCGGAGACGGCGTGCGCGTCGCTCTTCGTCTCGGCCGTCGAGGTCGCCGCACCGCTGATCCTCGCGCTGCTCATCACCGACGTGGCATTCGGACTGGTCTCGAAGGTCGTGCCCCAGATGAACGCGTTCTCGATCGCGTTGCCGGTCAAGGTCGGCGTTTCCATGATCGTGATCGCCGCCTGCCTGCCGTTCCTGGGCGGCTGGATGTCGGACCAGATGTACACCTCCGTCGCCACCGCACTGCACGCGCTCTAAGGCGCCGCTGACCATCCCACTGAACCCGTCATGGCCGACCCCTCAAAGACAGAGAAGGCAACCCCCAAGCGCCGCACAGAGGCGCGGAAGCAGGGTCAGGTCGCCAAGAGCATCGATCTCAACGGAGCGGTGATCCTCAGCGCCGGCCTCGTGGGGATCATGATGCTCGGCCCGAAGATCGTGAGCGGCGCCGGCTCCGCGATGACCGCCATCTTCGAGCAGATCTCCAACCCGAGCACGGCGAACACGGCCGCCGGACTGCACAGCCTCGAACAGATCGCGCTGCACACCATCCTGACCACGGTGGCGCCGATCGGCGGCATGTGCGTGGCCGCGGCCTTCGTGGTCAACGTGGCTCAGGTGCGCTTCAGGCCGACGCCGGCGGCGATCAAGCCGAACTTCAAGAAGATCAGTCCGATCGCCGGCGCCAAGAACCTGTTCGGGCCGAGGCTCCTGTTCGAGGGCGCCAAATCGCTGACCAAGGTCGCCGTCGTCGCCGCGGTCGTGGCGCTCGCGCTACTCCCCGACCTGACGAATCTCGGCGCGAGCATCGACACGACGCCGGTCGCCCTGGGCAAGATGATCGCCTCGGGCGCGTACGGCATCGCCGAGCGGGCCGCTGCCGCCTACCTGCTGATCGGGATCCTCGACCTGATCTACCAGAAGCGCAAGCTCGAGAAGTCGCTCAAGATGACCAAGCAGGAGGTCAAGGAAGAGGCCAAGCAGCAGAACACGCCGCCCGAGGTCCGCATGGCCATCCGCCGGCGCCAGATGCAGGCCGCCCGCGCGCGCATGATGGCCGCCGTCCCCAAGGCTGACGTCGTCGTCACCAACCCGACCCACTTCGCCGTCGCCCTCAGCTACGACGGCAGCCACCCGGCGCCGGTCGTGATCGCCAAGGGACAGGATCTGGTCGCCAAGCAGATCCGGCGGATCGCCGAGGAGAACAAGGTTCCGATCGTCCCCGACCCCCCGCTGGCGCGCTCGCTGCACGCCTCCGTCGAGATCGGCCAGATGATCCCGGCCGAGCTCTACGCCGCGGTGGCTCAGGTGCTCGCGTTCGTCTACCGGATGGCCGGTCGTAGGAGGGCCGCGGCATGAACGAGAACACGATCTCGAAGCTCCTGAAGCACACCGACCTGGTTGCGGCCGTCGCGGTCGTGGTGGTGGTGACGATGCTCATCGTCCCGCTGCCCTCGATGCTGCTCGACCTGTTCATCACGATCAACATCTCGGCGGCGCTCACGGTCGTGGTGGCCACGATGTACCTCCAGAAGCCGCTCGAGTTCGCGGCCTTCCCGAGCCTCCTGTTGCTCACGACGATGTTCCGCTTGGCCATCAACGTGTCGGTCACGCGCCTGATCCTGACCAAGGGCAACGCCGGCAGCGTGGTCCACGACTTCGGCCAATTCGTCGTCGGCGGCAACGTGGTCATCGGCCTGGTCATCTTCCTGATCCTGGTCGTGATCCAGTTCGTGGTCGTCACCAACGGCGCCGGCCGCGTCGCCGAGGTGGCCGCCCGGTTCACCCTCGACGCCATGCCCGGCAAGCAGATGGCCATCGACGCCGACCTGAACGCGGGCCTCATCACCGATGAGCAGGCGCGCAACCGCCGTCAGGAGATCGCCCGCGAGGCCGACTTCTACGGCGCCATGGACGGCGCCTCGAAGTTCGTCAAGGGCGACGCCATGGCCGCGGTGATCATCACCGGGATCAACCTGCTCGGCGGAATCGTCGTCGGGGTGGTGCAGAAGCACGTCGGCTTTTCCCAGGCCACACACACCTATTCGATGCTGACTGTCGGCGACGGCCTCGC
>Ga0335072_10003615_pt1 | contig 23201 bp, 20 predicted proteins | sample Lox_Sample_21_FD_206725 | JGI IMG/M metagenome (GOLD analysis project Ga0335072, IMG submission 206725) | Soil microbial communities from Loxahatchee National Wildlife Refuge, Florida, United States - Lox_Sample_2.1 | ecosystem: Environmental > Terrestrial > Soil > Wetlands | place: USA...
CGGCGTCCAAGTCCGTGCTCACCTGGGGCCAGGACCCCGACCTCACCCAGCAGTTCCTGCACGGCAAGGCCGCCATCATCGAAGACGGCCCGTGGATCTTCCCCGAGCTGAACGCCGCCGGGTGGAAGTACAACGATCAGTACGGCATCGTGCCGATCCCGCTCAACACCGCAGGCGACAAGCTGACCACCCCACTGGGCGGCGAGACCCTGGACATCGGCGCGGGCGGCTCGTCCGCACAGCAGCAGGCCGCCTGGGAATGGGTCCAGGGCATGCAGCAGCCGGCCGCCATGCAGTACATGGCCTCCCACATGTACTACCTGCCGAGCAAGACCGCGGTCCTGCAGCAGTACCTGACGAGCGGACCGCAGTACACCGTGTTCGCCCAGGAGACAGAGTCGGCACGGGCCCGCACGATCGAGTACGGGGCCAACTACCCGAAGGTCTCGCAGGCGATCTGGACCGCTATCCAGTCCGCGATCACCGGCACCGCCTCGGTGAGCTCGGCGCTGCAGACCGCGCAGGGCACGGTCTCCGGCGTGCAGCAGCAGTCGTCCAGCTAGCCGACAGGCGCGGAACGCGGGGCCGGCGCCTGGCGGGCCGGCCCCGCGTCGCGTCTTCGGCGGCTAGCCCCAGAGCCGCTGGCTTGCCAGCTCGGCGCCCTTGACCAGGGTGTCGAGCTTCGCCCAGGCGATCTGCGGGTGGACGCGGCCGCCGAGGCCGCAGTCGGTGGATGCGACGACGTTCTCCCGGCCGACCGCGTCGGCGTACCTGGCGATCCGGTCCGCGACCAGTTCCGGGTGCTCGATGACGTTGGTGGAGTGGCTGACCACGCCGGGCAGGATGACCTTGCCCGCGGGCAGCTGCACGTCCCGCCAGATCTTCCACTCGTGCTCGTGCCGCACGTTGGCGGCCTCGAACGAGTAGGCGCCCGCGTTGATCTCCAGCATGACGTCGACGATGTCGGCCATCGGGATGTCGGTGATGTGCGGGCCGTGCCAGCTGCCCCAGCACAGGTGGAAGCGGATCCGCTCGGCGGGCAGGCCGCGGATGGCGTAGTTGAGCGCCTCGACCCGCTTCCTGGTGAACCGCCGGTAGTCCTCGACGCTCGGCGCCGGGTTGATCTGGTCCCAGTTCTCCGCGATCGCCGGATCGTCGAGCTGCAGCACCAGGCCCGCTTCGATGATGGCGGCGTACTCCTCGCGCATCGCGTCCGCGCAGGCGTACATCATCTCCTCATCGTCGGCGTAGTACTCGTTGCCGAACCGCGCGCAGCTGCCCGGCGCCACCGAGTTCAGGAAGCCGTCGGAGACCCCCGCGGCCGCCATCGCGGCCTTCATGTCGGCGATGTCCCGCTGTACATCGTCCTGCCCCTGGTAGGAGATCGGCCCGCGGCAGACCGGCGCGATCATCGCCACGTTCGGCAGCCCCACGCCCGCGGTCGGGTCCAGGTACGCATCCAGGAACGCCTGCCAGTCACGGCGCTCGCCGAACGACGCGAGCCTGATCTCGCCCGGCTTCGCCTCCGCCTGCGGTATCTCCGCGATCGACATCTCGGTCAGCTCGATGTTGGCCAGCCGCTCGAACACGTAGGTCCACCAGGTGCCGTAGTCATACCGCTGGCCCATCGAGTGCCCGTACTCGCCGTCGTTCACCAGGTCGATGCCGATGTCGTGCTGCCGGGCGACGACGTCCGCCACCGCGGCGCGCAGCCTGCTCAGGTAGGCCGGCTCGTCGGAGAAATTCCCTTCCGCCCGCCGTTCGTTGAGCGCGATCAGGTCCTCCGGTCGTGGCAGGCTGCCCGCGTGGCTGGTCAGGATCCGGTCCGGCATGTCTCCTCCTTGAGATTCATACGGCGATCACCTTCCGCGGTCGTACAGGTCATCATTAGCATGTTCCCGCTCGTACGAGACAAAGTGAGGCCATATGGACACCCGACCTGTCTACACGCTGAGCTCGCGGCCGGCTGTCATCGCAAGCCGTAGCGAGGCGATCGAGCAGGCGCGGGCCTTGCGGGAACGGCTGCGCGAGCGACTGCCGCTGGGGCAAGAGCTGCGACGGCTTCCGGACGAAACCGTCGCCGACATCCTGGAGTCCGGCTTGTTCGGGGTCATGAAGCCTAAGCACTACGGCGGCTCGGAACTCGGCACCCAGACGATGATCGATGTGACCATAGAGCTCGCCTCGGCCGACCCGTCGGCCGGCTGGGTCTACATGCTGTGGACAGCGCACATGTGGCTACAGGCGCTGTGGCCGAAGCAGGCGATGGACGAGATGTGGGAGAACCCGAACACGCTGGCATCGTCAGTAGTGTCCACGGCCGGAAACGTCGAGAAGGTCGAGGGCGGTTACCGGTGGACCGGGCGCGGCTTCTTCTCTTCGGGTGTCGACCACTGCAACTGGCTCACTGCGCTGGTGCCCACGTTCAAAGACGGCGAGCGGCTGGATATGCGCTGGCTGCTGCTGCCGCGCGAGGACCTGGAGATTATCGACGACTGGCACACCATCGGCCTGCGCGGCACGGGGTCCAAGACCATCGTCCTGAACGACGTATTCATCCCCGAGTACCGGACCCTGCCGGTGCTGGACATCTTGAACGGCGACAGCCCCGGCCGCGAGGTGAACGCTCACCCGATGTACGGCGGGTCGACGGACGCCAACTTCACCGGGGCAATGTCGGTCCCGGCGATCGGCGCCGCCAAGGGCCTCATCGATATGTTCCACCAGCGCCTCGGTTCCAAGATCGAGATCCCCGACGGCACCAACAGCCCGTACCTGCCTGAGGGGATGTCGATCACGATGGGGCGGCTGTCGCAGGCCGCTGCCACCATCGATGCCAGCCGCGCGCTGATGCTGGTCAACGCGCAGAGCTTCGCCGAGCGGCCCGCCAAGGAGGTCACCCTGGCGGACACCATGCGGATGAAGCGCGATACGGCCTGGTGCGCCCAGCAGGCCCGCCGCGCCGTCAACGTGCTGTACGAGGAGTCCGGTGGCAGCGCGCTATCGGAGAACTCGCCGCTGCAGCAGTTCTGGCGCGACACCAATGCCGCCGCCGCCCATCGTGGCCTCATGTTCGACTGGCAGGCTGAAGCCTGGGTCAAGGCCGTCCTTGGCCTTCCCGTACCACTGCCGTTCTGACCCGGGCGGCTACGCGCACGTCCCGCCAGCGCCGTAGAAGCCGGCACCGGCGAGGCCGGGACCGGTAATCGTGGGCCGGTTCGCTCCGCCGCCCGCCGGGTAGGCGGTGTCGAACCACTGCTTGAAGAACTGGCTCAGCCGCTGCTGACAGGCGCTGGTGTGCACGGGCAGCCACCGGTGGAAGACGGCCTCGAGCTCGGGCTCGGTAATGCTGGACCCGCCGTACGTGCGCTGGAGCTGCCGCAGCGCCGCGTCGAATCTGGCCGGCCCGAGGATCTGGCGGAGCGCGATGTAGGCGGCACCTGGCCGGTTGTAGGTGTTTGACGTGTCGAACAGGCTGTAGGGGATCGGGTTCGAGGGCGCGGTTGTCCAGAAATCCGTGCCGCTGCCGTAGATCTGGTTGAACTGCTTCACCAGGCTGGCCTGGAAGGCGGCCCGGCCCTTGGCCGTGGACGGGCCGCCGGCCGCGTTCTCGGCCAGGCGCGCCGCGTAGAAGAACTCGGCCAGGGTAGCCAGGCCTTCCTTGAAGAAGGTCATGCGGTAGCCGCCCTCGGAGACGTTATCTCCCCACCATTGGTGCATGTTCTCGTGGTAGAGGGTGTCGGTGTCGATCTGCCCGCCGGAGAAGGCGATCATGCCCTCCATTTCCTCGTCGAAGCTGGCGTCAGGGGTGCCGATGATGATCCCGTCAGAGGCGAACGGGAAGGGCCCGTTGAACTGGCTCTCGAACGCGGTGATGTCCGGCTGCATGTCCATGATGGCCAGGTTCTTCGTGCGCTGCGCCGCGCTGATCGACAGGTCTTGCGCCTGGTAGAACCGGATGCCGTTGACCACCCGCGAGGTCAGCCTGTAGTTGCCGACGCTGTCTTCCACCAGGTAGCTGGCGACCGGCATGCCGGCGTGCCAGTTCCAGGTCACCGAGCCGCCGGGGAACTCCGGGCTAGCCGGGTGATGCCGCACCGAGACCAGCTCTCCGTTGGCGACCACGGTCCGGCCCGCGGTGACCGTGTCGGAGAAGTCGTAGGTGGGCTTGGCCGTCGGGTAGTCGTTGAGCGGCATCCAGTCTTCCGTGGCCACCGGCTCAGTAGTCACGAAGCCGCCATCGGAGGCGCGGAACCAGCCCTCGGTGGTGCCGTCCCCGTCATTGTGGACGCCGGGGCGGCCGGTGTAGTCCACCGTGACGGTGAATGTGGCACCGCCCCTGATCCGCGTCGGCGGCGTGATCACCAGCTTGTTGGCCGGGCACTGGGTGCCGTTCATCGAGTCGGCCGCGGCGTCGGCGTTCGGCAGTTCTGGCGTGCAGGCCGGGGGCAGCGGGTTGTGATTCGGGCCGCCGACCGGGTTGGACTCTGACGCCTCGTGGGCGGCGGGGTTCGGATCGTTCTGCCCGTTCGGATCGCCCGGGTAGGTCGGCTGTACGAAGCTGAACCGGGCCGGGACACCGTTGACGGTGACCGAGCTGACCGTCATGTCCGGGCCCGCGCTGGTGTTGGCGGACGTCCGCTCGAAGTCGAGGCTGAAGCTGGTCAGGCACTGCGTGGCCCGGTCGGTGAGCGCCACCCGGTTGCCGGGCAGGAACTTGTTCGTGGTGGCGTCGTAGACCAGGTGCACGAGCGTGTGCAGGCTGGTATAGCCGCCGTTGCCGGTCTCCGGGTACAGCAGCGAACCGGGCGATGCCAAGGTGTGAGCTCCGGCAGAGCAGCCGCCGCCCCCGCCCGCCGGCGAAGCTCCGGCCTGCGAAGCTCCGGCTGGAGAGGCCGTCACCAGCCACGGCAGGACCAGTCCCGCACACGCCGCCGCGACAGCGATCTTCAGTGAGCGCCCGGCCATCTCAGATCTCCTCACGCGTCCGTCCTTCCCCTGGCGACTCATTCTCTGGCGGCTGCAAGCTGGCTGCAAGGTCCTGCGCGCACGCTTGCCATCAGGCGCAGTACTCACGACGAGGAGACGATGATGGCGAGCACGGCGGTTGACAAGTTCCTGCAGGCGATCGAGAGCGCGGCGATTCCCGGCTGCGATGCCTGGAGCGCGGACGCCACCCTGGACGCGACGGTGCCGAACTGGCGGATGCACAAGGCTGGCGCGGACGCGATCCGCGCCGAGTACTCGCGGTGGTTCGCCGACTCCGCGCACTTCGACGAGCTGCGCCGGTTCCCCATCGCCGGGGTCGGAGAGCTGATCGAGTACACGCTGAGCTGGCAGGAGAACGGTGTGCCGTACGCGGCTCATCACATGCATCTGCTCACCGTTCGCGACGACCGCATCGTCAACGACACCGTCTTGTGCGGCGGCCGCTGGCCGGCCAAGCTGCTCGCAGAGATGGAAGCCGCGGATGCCTGATCGCCTGTCCGGGCTGCTCGCCCGCGCCACCGACCGGGTCCCGCTGGACGGCGCGCCGGGCAAGTCAGGGGCCGAGATGGAACGGCTGATGATCGACGGCCAGCCTTACGTGCTCAAGCGGCTGGATCTCGCCAGGGACTGGACGCTGCGCGCGTCGGGCTGCCTGCCCGGGCCGCCGCTGGTGCTCTGGCAGCGGGGCGTCCTCGACCGCCTGCCCGGCTGCATCAACCAGCCGATCGTCGCCGCCGCCGGGCACGCCCCCGCCAGCACCCGGCCATCAGGCGGTTGCCTGCTGCTCATGCGCGACGTGTCGCCCTGGCTCGTCCCGGCGACGGACGCGGTCATCACGGAGGGTCAGCACGCGCGATTCCTGCGGCACATGGCGGAACTGCACGCCGCGTTCTGGGACTGCGGCCGGGAATGCGACGTCGTACCGGCGATGCACCGCTACCTGGAACTGTCGCCGTGGCTGGCAAAGGCCGAGCTGGCAGTCGGCTCGGACCACCTGGTCCCGAGCCTCGTCGCCAAGGGCTGGCCGCTGCTGGCTGAGGTAGCGCCCGCCGCCGCCGCCGTCGTCACCCCGCTGGCCTACGACCCAAGTCCGCTGGTCGCGGCGCTGGACGCCACGCCGCAGACGCTGGTGCACAGCAACTGGAAGCTGGACAACCTTGGCACCGACGAATCAGGGCGGACCATCCTGCTCGACTGGGAGCAGCCGGGGCGCGGCGCCGCGCTGTCAGACCTGGCCTGGTACCTGGCGATCAACTGCCGCCGCCTGCCGCAGTCCAAGGAGGCGTCGATCGAGCACTACCGGGAATCCCTTGAGGCACAAGGCATCGACACCGGCCCGTGGTGGGAGCGCCAGCTCGCGCTGAGCCTGCTCGGCGCGCTCGTGCAGTTCGGCTGGGAGAAGGCGCTGGGCGGCTACGACGAGGAGCTGGCGTGGTGGGAGGCGAAGGCGATCCAGGCGGCGCCGCTGCTGGCGAGCTGACCGGGAAGCTGCGGGATGCGTACGACTCCGCGGCCCTGGCGTGGACGGACGGGGCGGAGCGGGTGTACTCGCCGCTGGCACAGGCGCTGGTTGGCCAGGTGGAGGTAGCCGGCCGGCGGGTGCTGGACCTGGGCGCCGGCACCGGCGTGACGAGCCGGGCGGCGCTGGCAGCGGGGACGCGCGGCGTGGTGGCGGCCGACGTGGCCGTCGGAATGCTGCACCGCTGCGAGCTGTCGTTGCGCCCCATTGCGGCCGACGCCCTCAAGCTGCCGTTCCGCGACCGCAGCTTCGACGTCGTGCTCGCCGCGTTCTGCCTCGGCCACCTGCCCAGCCTCGCCGCGGGCCTGCGCGAGGCGCGCCGGGTCGGCGCGGCGATCGCGGCCAGCTCGTTCGCGCCCGGCTGGACCAGCCCGGTCAAGGAGGCCGTCGAGTCGGCGCTGCGCCCGTTCGGCTACCTGCCCCCCGCCTGGTACCTGCGGTTCAAGCAAGAGACCGAACCCGCCGCCGGCGACCCGGAGGTGCTGGCCGCGCAGCTGGCGGCGGCCGGCTTTGGCCAGGTGCGGATCCGCCCGGTGACCGTCAGGACAGGGATTTCCGCGCCAGCCGAGCTTGCCGCGTGGCGGCTCGGCATGGCGCACGTCGCGCCGTTCATTTCCTCGCTGCCGGCGCGGGACGCGGCCGCCGCCAGGCAAGCCGCGCAGCGAGCCGTGACCGCGTTGGCACCCGAACCGCTCACGGTCTCGCTGCTGGTGACGACCGCGAGCTGAAAACTTCAGCGCACGGGGCTTCCCAGCCGCGCATCCGCGCGGCCAGCGTCCGGCGCAGGCCGTCCCCGTGCGGGCCTGCGTTGGCGGCGAGCCGCTCGGCGCGCTGCGCCGCGCGGTCCAGCCAGGTGGGGACGCCGAGCTCCGCGGCGACCGCACCCGTCCACCACCAGGCCTCCATCGCCATCGCGCCATCAAGCAGGTCCAGGTCCGCCGCGACGGCGTCCAGGTCCGGCGGCACGCCGAGCGCCCGGTCGGCCCGGTACCTGAGCAGGCGGCCGGCACCCTGGTAGCGCGGCACGCCGAGAACGGCCGCCCGCTCGGCTAGCGTGCAGCCGAGATCCCTCGCCTGTTCCGCCGCGCCTTGGAGGAGCGCAAGCTCGCCGGAGACGAGGCAGTGCCGCAGCTCCAGCCGCCAGCCGAATACCAGGTCGCCGCCGAGCAGCGACATCGCCTCCGCCAGCAGGGACCGCGCGCCGTCCGCGTCGCCGGCGTGGACGCTGTGCTCGGCCAGGTCCTGCAGCGCCGCGATGACCACCTCCGGCGTGCCCTGCCGCCGCCCTACCTCCAGCGCCTCGTGATGCCGGTCGAGACCTTCGGCCTGGGCGCCGAGGTTGCGCAGCACCCAGCCGGCGAAGTTCACCGCGCGGCCGCCGAACCTCGGCGCCTGGCGGCGTTCCACCTCCGCGTCGTGCCGGGCGAACGCCGCGAGCGCGAGCGCCGGGCGGCCCGCCACGGCATGCGCGTGCCCGGTGAACAGCAGGGCATGCAACGTGGCCGAGGTGTGCTCGGCGCCCAGCTCGCCGCGGGTGGCCGGGCGCAGCAGGGCAAGCGCGTCATCCGCCCGGCTCTGATGGGACCTGATCACCCCCAGCCACGCGGCGGCGGTCACCCGGTCGGAGCCGTGGGCGAGGGACAGCGCCTCGCCAAGCTGAGCTTCCGCTCCGGACAGGTCGCCGGCGGCGTGCCGGGTGCGGCCGCCTACCGCGAGGCAGCGCGCCCGGGTGGCCGGGTCGGCCGCGGCCAGCGCCCCGTCGTCGGCGAACTGGGTCGACTGGGCGAAGCGCCGGCCGAAGTACGACGCCCACGCGCCGACCTCAAGCGCGGCCGGGCCGGCCGGCAGCGCCCGCTCCACGTCGCTCAGCGCCTCCTGGTAGCGCCCGCGGCGGGTGCGGACCCTGGCCCGGGCCAGCCATCCCCGCGGATCGGGGTGCAGGCTGAGCGCGTCGTCGAGCAGCGCCTCGGCGGCCGCGTGATCGAACCGCTCGGCCGCGCGCGCCGCGGCGTGGCGCAGCGCCCTGGCAGCCAGCTCGAGGTCTCCGCCCAGCCGGGCGTGGCGGGCGACGGTCAGGGGGTCGGCCGCCGGGCGGCGGGCGAGCACCCGGCCCGCCTGCCTGTGCAGCAGGGCGGCACGGCCCGCCGTGGTGCCCGCCGACAGCGCCTCCCGCACCAGCTCGTGCCGGAACCTGAACGTCCCGTCGTCGTCGGCAAGGAATCGCTGCGCGGCGGCTCGTTCGGCGTCGTCGAGGAGCGAGACGACGGGGCGGCCCAGCACGGCGGCGAGCAGGTCGATGTCGAGCTCGGTGCCGAGTACCGCGCCGGTGCGCAGGAGCATCCCCGCGGGGCCGAGCTCGTCGCACCGGGCGGACACCGACTCGACCAGCGATGCGGGCAGCTCCGCGCCTGGCGGCTGCTGGGCCAGCTCGGTGAGGAACAGCGGGTGCCCCTTAGCCCGCGCGTAGAGTTCGCCGGCCCGGGCCGGCCCGACCAGCTCGGCGGCCGCGGCCTCGCTGAGCGCGTCAAGGTGGAGGCGTGCGTCCGCCGCAGGGGGATCGCCTTCGCCGGGCCGGACCGCCAGCACGACGGCAAGGGGGATGGCCTCCCGCTGGACGAACCGCACCCAGTCCCGCAGGGGCTGGCCGCCCAGGTGCGCGTCGTCAATCACGATGACCAGCGGTCCGCGTTCGGCCAGCCGCCGCAGGACACGGACCAGGGCCGCGTACAGCACCGCCGGGCCCAGCATGCTGTCCGCGAGCATCGGCTGCTGCTGCGAGCCGGACGCGGCGCCTAGCAGCGGGACCAGCAGCGGGCCGACCAGCTGCCCGTCGCCGCCCAACAGGTCGGCGGCTGTCTCGCTGCCGAGCCTTCGCAGCAGCCTGGCGAGCGCGTCGAGCAGCGCGTCGAGCGGCATGGCCCGGTCGAGCGGCCCGCAGGATGCCAGCAGCACCATGTCGCCCGCGGCGGCCCGCCGGCCGGCCCAGGAGCGCACCAGCGTCGTCTTGCCGATGCCGGGTTCTCCGTCGATGACGACCACCCGGACCGAAGCCTCGCCGTGGGCGCGCGCCGCGACGGCGTCCAGGTGGGACAGCTCGTCGACGCGGCCGACCAGGCCCGGCGCCGGCGAGGTCGCCGGCCGGGCCGGCGCGGCAAGCTCGCCGCGCAGGATGGTCAGGTACAGCTCGGCGGTCTCCGGCGACGGGTCCGCGCCCAGCTCGTCGGCGAACCGCTCCCTCGCTTCGGCGTAGAGGGACAGCGCGGCCGCCGCCTGGCCGCCGAGCACGTACGCCCGGAGCAGCAGTCGCAATGCGACCTCGTCGTAGGCGTCCCGCTCCAGTGCGGCGGTCGCGGCGTCCACGGCGCCCACCCAGTCACCCGCCTCAAGCAGCGCGGCGGCCGCGACCCGCCGCGCACGGCTGGACAACCGGTCCAGTTCGGCGCGCCTGAGCCTGGCCCAGTCACCAGGTACCGGGACAGGCCCTGAGCTGTCCAGCAGCGACAGGGCAACGCGGGCCGCGGCGGCCGCTCCGGTCACATTCCCCGCGCCTTGCCGCCGCTCCGCCTCGTCGGTGAGCGCGGCCAGCTCGGTGGCGTCGAGCCAGTCGGCGCGCAGCAGGTAGCCGCCGTCCCGGTGCTCGATCCGCTCCTTGCCGAGCACCGAACGCAGGCGGCTCATCAGCACCGCGAGCTGATCGCCTGGCCGGGCCGGCGCGTCACGTTCCCACAACGCGTCGACGAGCACGTCCGACGGCACTACCTGCCCGGCGCCGAGGGCCAGGTGCTGCAATGCCAGCCGCGCCTTCTTGCTGCCGAGCGCCTGCGACTCGACCCCGTCCACGCCGAATTCGCCGAGCACGCGAACGGCCAGCGACTTCATGCGGCTATCAAACATCGGTCACGGCGCGCGCTGCAATCTGGTTGCAAGCGCCGTCGGCCACGCTGAAGGACAGGACGAGTCGACGGAGGACCATCATGAGCGACAAGGCAGAACAGAAGAGGTTCGGAACACCGGATGAGACCCGGACGTTCGAGCGGGGCTCCCTTGACCTGCTGCGGATCGGCGGTGCCGAGATCGGCAGGCTTACCCTGCAGCCCGGCTGGCGCTGGTCCGAGCACGTCAAGCCGCTGGCGGGGACCGAGCTATGCGAGGCGCCGCACTTCCAGTACCACGTGAGCGGCACGCTGCACGTCGTGATGGCCGATGGCGCCGAGTTCGACGCGAAGCCCGGCGATGTCACCGCGCTGCCGCAAGGCCACGACGCCTGGGTGGTCGGCGACGAACCGGTGGTCGTGGTGGACTGGTACGGCGCCAGCAACTACGCCCGCACGTAGCAGCGCGCGTCAGCGCGCCCCGCGCGGTGCCGTCCGGTACCGCGCGGGGCGCATTGGCGTCCAGCGCTCGTACGACTATCTCGCGGACGCTGCGGCCATCGGCGCGGTGATTCTGGCCGCTGGCGGCTGGTACTGGCTCGACCCGGCTACCGCGCTTGTCATCGCGGTCATCGTCGGCTACCACGCGGCGAAACTGATCCGCAAGATCGCGCTGGCGCTTCCATCCCCGCCTCGGAAGGAGCGGAACGAACGATGAACTCCGCTGGTCAGCCTGCGCCGGGTGCAGCCGGCCGGCAGCAGGCACTGCTGCGGCGCGGGCGGGTTCTTGAGGGGATCACGCTGGGGTGGAACGGGGCCGGGATTGCCGTGCTGGCGGTGGCAGCGGTGGCGGCCCGGTCCGTGGCGCTGGCCGGGTTCGGCCTGGATTCACTGATTGAGATAGGCGCGAGCGTGGTGGTGCTGTGGGAGCTGTCGGGCACTGGTGAAGAGCGGCAGCGGCGGGCGCTGCGGCTGATCGGCGGGGCGTTCCTGGCGCTGGCTGTCTACCTGACAGCCCAGTCGCTTCTTGTCCTGGTGACCGGGTACCGGGCGGGGCACAGCGTGCCGGGGATCGCATGGACGGCGGTGACCGCTGCCGCGATGTTCACACTGGCAGCAGGTAAAGCGCGGACCGGCAAAGCGCTCGGCAACCAGGTACTCGTCACTGAGGGCCGCGTCACACTGGTCGACGGCATCTTGGCCGTTGCCGTGCTGGCCGGGCTAGCCCTGAACGCGGCTGCGGGCTGGTGGTGGGCCGACCCGGCTGCTGCCCTGGTCATCGTTTTCTACGCGCTGCGCGAGGCCAGGGAGATATTCCTGGCCTGACCCCTCTGCTTTAGGCCGATGGGTCGATGTTGTGGTTGAGCCGGAAAATGTTGCCTGGGTCGTAGCGGCGCTTGATCGTGACGAGCCGTTCGTAGTTCGCGCCCCAGACCTGGTGCACCATCCGGCCATCTTCGGCGGTCAGGTTGTTCACGTAACTGCGGTCGGCCATGTAAGGGTGAAGTGCGTCGAACGTCTCCCTGGCCCAGGTGATGTTCGGCTCGGTTTCTCGCGCGTCGGGCCATTGCGCCACGATGAGCAGGCTGTAGCCGGGTGCCCGGTGGGCGAAGGCCGTGGCGGTGGCGCCGACGCGATTGACCGCGCCCAGGTAGGGCACGATGCCCAGCCCGCTCATGGGCGACGGGCACCGGTGGAGCGCATCGATCATGATCTCCAGCGGCGCGTCGGACAGGTCGGTGAAGAATGCGGATTTCCAGTAGTTGAACGCTCCCTTGGGGTACCCGGCGTCGCTGAGGGTGTTGATCGCCGGGTAGGGCATGGGCTGGATGAGGTCGGCCGCTGGCGGGCCGAATTGCCGCAGCGGTTTCAGGTCCGCTTCTGCGGTTGCGGGATCGCCGCAGTGGCAGGCGACCATGGCGGCGAGTTTCTCGTCCGGTGCGGCCGGGTCGGCGAACAGGGAGAAGTACACGGTGAGCTCGTCGGGCGCCGCCTGGGTGAGCTCACGGTAGAAGCCGAGAGCCTCTCGCGCCCGGCGGGCGGGATGGACGACCAGGCCGCCGTGGACGGTTGACACCGGGTGGGCCTGGTATTCGAAGGACGTGACGACCCCGAAGTTGCCGCCGCCGCCGCGCAGGGCCCAGAACAGGTCCTGGTTTTCCTCGTGGCTTGCGGTGACGACCTCACCGGCGGCGGTCACGACCTCCGCCGCCAGCAGGTTGTCGATGGTCAGGCCGTACTTGCCCATCAGCCAGCCCTCCCCGCCGCCGAGGGTCAGCCCCGCGATGCCGGTGGTGGACACGACCCCGCCGGTGGTGGCCAGCCCGTGGCAGGCCGCGGCACGGTTGAACTCGTTCCAGGTGACCCCGCCTTGCGCCCAGACGGTCCGCTTCCGCCGGTCCACCTTGATGCCCTTCATCGGCGCGAGGTCGATCATCAGGCCGCCGTCGGTGACGGCCAGGCCGGCGACGTTGTGCCCGCCGCCGCGCACGGAAATCTCGCTGGCCTGCTCGCGGCCCATCGCCACGGCGTCGGCCACGTCGGGGACGGTGCGGCACCGGGCGATGAGCCCGGGGCGCTTGTCGATCAGGCCGTTCTGCACCCGGCGGATCTGCTCGTATCCCGGGTCCGCGGGACCGACGAGCTCACCCGTGAACGAGGCCCTTACCTGCTCTGGAACCGCAATCAGGCTGCCCATTGCACTCTCCTCTGGCTGTAAGCGCGTTGCCAGACCACCGTGACCCGACGGCGTGTCACCGGCGTGTCAGCACTGTGTCGTGAGCACAGCCCGGGAGTCGTGCGATCCTGAAGGAAGGCCTGGGAGGTAGCGGTGGCTGTGTGGGGGTACGGGCTGCTTGGCCCGGTCGAGGTGCGGGCGGATGACCGCGCCGTCGAGCTCACGAGCGCCAGTCAGCGCCTGGTGCTGGCGATGCTGTTGCTGGAAGCCAACCGGCTGGTCCCCGCGCACCGGCTCATCGACGAGCTGTGGGGCGAGGCGCTGCCCGCGGATCCGCCCGCGGCCTTGCGGACGCAGGTCTCCCGGCTGCGGCGCGCGCTCGGCCCGGCGGGCGGCAGCCTGGTCACCGCCGACGGCGGCTACCGGCTGATCCTGCAGCGGCGCCAGCTGGATGCCGCCAGGTTCGAGGACGCCCTGGCCGCGGCAAGTCAGACGGCGGGGGAGCAGGGCCTGGCGATTCTCGACGAGGCGCTGGGCCTATGGCGGGGTCCCGCTCTGGCCGAGTTCGCCGGCCGGCCGTTCGCCCGGGCTGAGGCTGTCCGGCTCGACGAGCTGCGGGTGACGGCGCGGGAACGCCGGGCCGAGCTTGTCCTTTCCCTGGAACGCGCCGACGACGCGGTGGCCGACCTGCAGGCGATCGTGGCAGAGCACCCGGAACGCGAGCGGGCGCGGGGGCTGCTGATGCGGGCCCTCTACCAGAGCGGCCGGCACACCGACGCGCTGGCCACGTTCCGGTCCTGGCGCGGCTACCTGTCCGAGGGGCTCGGCCTGGATCCCTCACCTGCCCTGGAACGCATCGAGCAGGACATCCTGCGCCATGCGGTCCCGGTGACGGAATCCGTTCCCCAGCCCGCGCGCCGGGCGCTGCCGCTGCCGGTAACCAGCTTCGTCGGCCGGGATGAGGACCTCCTGGCCGTGACCGCACTGCTGGGCGACGTGCGGCTGCTGACCTTGCACGGGCCGGGAGGCGTGGGCAAGACCCGGCTGGCGCTGGAGGCGGTCTCCAGGATCGGCGGCCGCTACCGGGACGGGATCTGCTTCTGCGACCTCGCCGCGATAGCCCGGCCGGCCTCGGTGACCCGGGCCATCGCCACGGCGGCCGGGGTCAGCGAACGCGCGTTCCGGCGGCTCGACGATCAGCTCATCGAGGCTCTGGCGGGCCGCGAGCAACTGCTGGTGCTCGACAACTGTGAGCACGTAGCGGATGGCATCGCGGTCATCGCTGAACGGCTGCTGCGGGAGACCAGGAACATCACCGTGCTAGCGACCAGCCGGGAGCGGCTCGGGGTCGATGGCGAGCACGTGTGGCCGGTCAATCCGCTTCCGGCAAGCGGTCCCGGCTCGCCCGCGATGCGGTTGTTCCATGACCGGGCTTGTGCGGCGGACCCGGCCGCCGTTCAGGAAACCAGGGACACCGAGGCAATCGCGGACCTGTGCGCCGGGCTGGACGGGCTGCCGCTCGCCATCGAGCTCGCGGCGGCCCGGCTGCCGGGCACAACAGTCCGCGAGCTGGCCGGCAGCCTTCAGGACCGGTTCGGCCTGCTTACCTCGAGGCGCCGCGCCGACAGCCGCCACCGGTCTCTGCGAGCCGTCGTCGACTGGTCCTACCAGCTGCTGACTACGGCGGAGCAGCGGCTGTTCGACGAGCTGTCGGTGTTCTGCGGCCGGTTCGATATCGGTGCCGTCCGCGCCATCACGGCCGCCGGCGATGACGGCACCGACGTAGCCCGCCTCGTGCTGCACCTGGTCGACCGGTCACTGATCACCGCCGACCGCGACGGTGGTGCGGCCCGCTACCGGCTGCTGGAAACGCTGCGCGACTACGGGATCGAACGACTGAAAGAGCGCGGTGAGCTGGATGCCGCCCGCGGCCGGCATGCCCGCTGGGCCGCGGAACTGGTGACACGGGCGGCCGCTGGCCTGTCCGGCGCCGGCGAGGCCGGCTGGGTGGCGCGGCTCGACTCGCACATCGGTGACCTGCGCGCCGCTCACAGCTGGCTGACCGGGCACGACATCGAGCTCAGCCTGCGCATGTGTGCCGAGCTGCACTGGTACGCGCTGCTGCGCTGCCGATCGGAGGTATTCCGGTGGGCCGAGGTGAGCGCCGCGGCCGCGGCCGGGTCACGCTCGCCGTTCTACCCCCAGGTGCTCGCTTCGGCTGCCTCGGGAGCTGTATACCGGGGCGATCTTCAAGCGGCCGATACCGGTGCGCACGCCGCCCTGGACGCCGCGCGAGGCCTTGCCCCGATCACCGCCCGCAGGGCACTGCAGGCGCTCGGCGATCTCGCCATCTATACCGGCGACCCCGACAGGGCGGCCGAGAGGTACCGCCACGCCTATGACCTGTCGATGCAGGCCGGTGACTGGCTGGACGCCGCGTGGGACGCCGGCAGCGGCGGCGCCGCCTTGGCGTACGGCAACCACCTCGCCGAAGCGAGCCGCCTGGCCGGTCGGGGCCGGGACGCGGCCGTCCGGTCCGGCGCGCCCTCCGCGCTGGCGCTGGTTTTGTCCGTCTTGGGCGAGATCACCGCCGCCACCGATCCCGGCCAGGCCAGGCAGGACCTGCAGCGGGCGGTCGAGCTCGCCCAGGCCGCGGGCAGCCGCCTGGTCGCCGGGTTCGCCGAAGTCTCCCTGGCGACGCTGCACGCGCGGGATGGTGAGCCCGCCACCGCGCTCCGCTACTACCATCAGGTCATCAGCCAATGGCGGCAAGGCGGCACCTGGACACCCCTGTGGGTCACCCTGCGGACCCTTATCGACCTGCTGGCCCGCGTCGGCGCCTGCCACGACGCGGCCACCTTGTACGGCGCGGCCGCATCGGCCAGCAGCGGCGCGCCGCCCTACGGCGCCGATGCCGACCTCGTGCGCGAGACCGCCGCGCTGCTGCGCGACCAGCTGACAGAAACCGAATTCCGCTCCTGCATCGCGAAGGGCGAAGAGCTGGACGGCGCCCAGGTCATCGACCTCGCTCTCGACGCCATCGCCAGGGCCGCCGCAAGAGAAGAGGCCGGCCGTGTTGACCCGGCAGGCGATCGGTTACCGGCAGATGGCGCTGGTAACGGCGTGGGCAAGCCATTGTGAGTATCGCTGGAGCGGCCAGCCCTGGGCCAGGACGAGCCGTTCGTAGTGGTCGATCGCGAGGTAGTTCCACAGCACGTCGCGAACCTCCGCCAGGCCGATCCCGTCGCGGAGCTGGCCGGTGCCGAGCAGGTGGCCGCCTAGCATTGTCATGCCGGCCAGGCCCTCGTCGTTCAGCTTCGCCCAGACCGGGGCAAGTGAGTCGTCGACGTGCCGGCCGTCGCGGATAAGGATCTGCACCTTGGCGGAGCGCGCCTGGCGTTGCGCCAGGCCCTCGGTGAACATCGCGATCTTGCGGCGCACGTCGGGCTCGTCGCGCACCACCTGCATCGCCGGGCGCTCGGCGACCGGTACCGGTTCGTCGTCCCCGGCGATCACCAGGTCGAACACGGCCTTGGCCAGCGCCGCCTTGGTGCCGAAGCCTTTGTAGACGCTTTCCGCCGAGACACCCGCGCGCGCGGCGACCGCGGCGATCGTCGTGAGCCGGAACCCGTCCCGCTCGAACAGCTCGCGAGCCGCCAGCACCACAGCCAGTCGCCGGGCACGGGCCTGCTCGCGCCGCCTCGATGCGTCGTAGGACCTCTTGACTTCCGTCACAGCCTGCTCCAAGATTTAGATACAGTCTAACTGTAATTGATTGGAGTCGTGATGACCGCCAGCTCCTCCGCTGTGTCGGCCGACCCGACCTCGCTTGCCGTGCGCAGCATTCACGCCATGGCCGACGGGGACCGAGCCGACTTCGACACCTTGTACCACCCGCGGGCTACCGACCGCGAGAACCAGGTCCAGCCACCGTCGTCGCGGGTCCCGGGCCCGGTCGGCTTCTACTCAACCGCGCTGTGGCTGCGCGCCGCGTTCGCCGGCCTGCACTATTACATCCACCATGCCCTCGCCGACGGCGACCTGGTCGCGGTCAACTCGACGATGAACGGGCGCCACGTCGCCCCGTGGGCCGTCTACACCGATGACGGCCCGGTGGACGCGGTCTTCCCGCCGACGAACAAGACCTTCGCGGTGACCCAATCGCACTGGTTCCGGATCACAGACGGCCAGATCATCGAACACTGGACGAACCGCGACGATCTCGGGATGGCCAGGCAACTCGGCTGGATCCCGCCGACACCGGCCTACCTGCTCAAGATGGCGCGGGCGAAGCGGCGCGCCAGGCATTCTTGACCTTCGCCATGGCACCAGATGCCACGGCACTAGACGGAGGCCCGGTCGACGCCCTTGCGTACCCGGACGGACCGGTCGATCAGCTCACGCAGCGCATCCTGGTCCACATCATCAAGGCGCTTGATATACAGGCAGCCCTTTCCGGTCTTGTGCGGGCCCAGCCGCGCCAGCACCGACCGGTGCCGGCTCTCGAACTCGCCGACCAGGTAGATGACCAGGTGCTGGCTTCGAGGTGAGCAGCTGGCCAGCGCCGAGTCACCCTCGCGGCCGCTGGCATACCGGTAGTGGTAGGTGCCGAAACCGATAATGCTGGATCCCCACATCGCCGGCGGCTCGCCGGTGATCTGCTGCATCATCGCGCACAGCCGGCGAGTATCCTCGCGGCGCCGCTCATCAGGCACCCGGGCCAGAAAATCCTCCACCGACGCACCGGTGCCGCGCATCGCCGGGCCCTTCGCGGCTGGCATGCTGCTAGGCCCCGGCGGGAGTCACTTCGAAGACCGCGACGTAAGGGACCGCGGCGGCGAATCCCTCCGGGGTGCGCTCCCGCGCGACACCGATCTGCTTGAGGAAGGAGGCGGCGCCCCGGTTCTCGGTGCCGAACGCGACCACCACCCGTTCCTTGAGCGCGGGGTCCGTCACCTCGGTGAGCCGCACGCGCGTCGTGGTTCGCCCCGAGGTCAGCGTGCCCGCCCCGGCCGCGCGGGCGTTGCGGGACCAGTCCGAGGTGCTGATCCCGGCGATCACGTACCTCGTGCCGTCCACCACCCAGGGCGTCACGGGGGTCGAATGGGGCCGGCCCGATCTGCGCCCGGCCACGGTGATGATGCTGACCGGGCCGGCCTTGACGCCCCGCCTGGTCAGGAACTTCAGCACCACGTTGACGACCGGCACGTACCTCGGGATGCGCGGCTCCATGCCCTCATCCTCGCACCGGACCGCGTGCGGGCATCCGGCCGGGCCGACCTTGACTGCCCGGTAACCCCGGATTAGCGTCGTGCGGGAATGCTCTAGGAGGTCAGGTCATATGCTGAGCAGCCAGCGCAATAAGCTGCTGTGCGAAACCGGTCCCGGAACTCTGATGGGTGAACTGCTGCGCCGCTATTGGCAGCCAATAGCCGGGGTAAGCGAATTCGATCGGCAGGACACAAAAGCGGTCCGCATCATGGGCGAGGATCTCGTTCTCTACCGCGACAGGGAAGGCAATTACGGGCTCGTGGACCGGCACTGCCCGCATCGCCGCGCCGACCTGGCGTACGGGTTCACCGAGGAGCGCGGGCTGCGCTGCAACTATCACGGCTGGCTGTTCGATCACTCCGGGACCTGCCTGCATCAGCCTTTCGAGGAGACGCGGCACCCGGAGGGAACCTTCAAGGACAAGGTGCGGATCAAGGCGTACCCGGTAGCCGCCAGAGCCGGGCTGCTGTGGGCTTACCTGGGGCCGCAGCCGGCCCCGCTGCTTCCGGACTGGGATCGCTTCTATGCACGCGGCTACAAGCAAATCGTCATTTCCGAGATTCCGTGCAACTGGTTCCAGTGCCAGGAAAACTCGATCGACCCGGTGCATTTCGAATGGCTGCACTCTAACTGGTCAATGGTGCTCCGCGGACAGGACGGCCCGCGGGCGCCGACGCACACCCGGCTCGGGTTCGACGAATTCGACTACGGGTTCGTCTACCGCCGGGTCCGCGCCGACACGACGGAGGACGACGAGCTCTGGACGACCGGGCGAGTGTGCCTGTGGCCGAACTGCCTTTACGTCGGTCACTTCGAGTGGCGGGTCCCGATCGACGACACCAGCACGCTGAGCGTCGGCTGGTTCATCGACGAGTTGCCCGGCGACGCGCCGTTCGAGCAGCGCCGGATCCCGTGCTGGCACGCGCCGGTCCGGGACGAGAAGACCGGCCGGTGGATCGACACGCACGTGATGAACCAGGATTACATCGCCTGGGTGGGCCAGGGCGCGATAGCCGACCGCACCCTGGAGCACCTGGGGGAGAGCGACCGCGGCGTGATCATGCTGCGCAAGCGGATGTTCGAGGAGATGGAAGCGGTCGCGGCCGGCCGTGATCCGCTCGGCACCATCCGCGATCCGGCGCTGAACGATCGCGTGTACCTGCCGATCGTCGGCGGCCTGAACCGGCCCGCGCCCGGCGCCGGCCCGCAGCCGTTCGTGTTCCTCGCCGGCCAGCCCGACGAGGTGCGCACCGAGTTCGAGCAGGCGTGGCAGCAGTGTGCCGCCGCGTCCGGCGCGACCTGACCGTGTCCCCGCCGGATGCGTACGAGCTGGCCGAAGCCCGAGGCTACGGCCTGACCGCCAGCGACCTGCGCCGCTGGCGCCCGTTGTCCTCGATCGAGATCCACTGGGCGCGCAAGCACGGGCTATCGCCAGACGCCGCGCGCCGCTGGGCCCGCGAAGGAGTCGGCGTCCGGGACGCCGTGCGCGCGGTCAGGCTCCGCATGAGACCGGAACAGGTGCGCCCGTGGGCCGCGGCCGGCTTCCTTCCCGGGGATGCGGTGGAGGCGGCGGAGGCCGGGATGACCCTCGCCGAGGCGACGGCGTGGCGAAACGTCGGCTTCATCCTGCCGGACGCCGCGCTGCTAGTCGGGGACGGCTGGACGCTCGACGAGGCCACTATTGCGCGGTTCGCCGGGGTGGACCGCTACGCGCCAGCCGGCCGCTAGCCGCACCAGCGAAAACTTACGTTGCAGGTCCGCGTATGGCCTGGCGGCGAGCCCCGCGGTTAGCGTCAGCCGGGTGAAGCGTGGTGAAGTTCTCATCGTGGGCGCCGGGATCGGCGGCCTCTCCGCCTCGATCGCCCTGCGCGGCCAAGGGTTCGGCGTGACGATCGTGGAGATCCAGCCCGACCTGCACTCGTCGGTCTACGGGGTCGGGATCATCCAGCCGGTCAACGCGCTCCGGGCGCTGGACGCCATCGGGTGCGCGGACGAATGCCTCAGGCAGGGCTACGCGTCGAAAGGCTGGGCCAGGCTGCTGGATGCCGGCGGCAACCTGCTGCACGAGATCCCCGGGGCGACGATCCCCGGGTTCCCCTGCATGAACGGCATCACCCGGCCGAAGCTGCACAAGATCCTCACCGACCGGGCCATCGACTCCGGCGTGACGATCGAGTACGGATCGACGATCAGCGACGTGCGCGACGAGGGCCATCACGTCGAGGTCACCTGCGGCGACGGCAGCCGGCGGCGGGCGGACCTCGTGGTAGGCGCCGACGGCGTCCGGTCCGTCGTGCGGCGCTTCGTGCTGGACGCGGGCCTCGAGCCGCGGTACAACGGGCAGTCCGCCTTCCGGGTGAACATCCCCCGCGAGCCGGAAATCGACCAGATCGTCCTGCAGGCGGGCCCGACCGGCATGGCCGGGTTCGTCCCGATCGGCCAGGACCTGGCGTACCTGTTCCTCAACGTGCCCTGGGACCGCTCGCGGCGCCCCAGCCCAGGGGAGCTGCTGGCGATCTTGCGGGAGAAGCTGGCGCCGTTCGGCGGCCTGACCGGGCGGATTCGCGACACGTACATCGACGACCCGGCGGCCATCGTCTTCCGCCCCGAGGAATACCTGATCGCGCCCGCGCCGTGGCACCGCGGCCGCGTCGTGCTGCTCGGCGACGCGGTGCACTCGGTCACGCCGCACCTGGGCCAGGGCGCCGCCCAGGCGATCGAGGACGGCGTGGTCCTGGCGGAAGAACTCGGCGCGTCCGGCCCCGCGGACGCCGACGTGGCGGACGCGTTCACCCGGTACGCGGCACGCCGCTACGAGCGCTGCAAGTTCATCGTGGAGGCGTCGGTGCAGATCGGCGACTGGGAAATGCACCCGTCGCCGGACGCCGACCAGGCCGGCCTTACCCAGCGGGTCATGGAAACGATGGCGCTGCCGTTGTAAGCGACTTAGGAGCAGAAAACTACGCCAAAACGCTGATAACAGCAAGAAAAGTGCAGGGTTCTGCTCCTAAGTCACGGCGCGCGCCCTGACGGACCGCTTATGATGATGTCTTTCCTACACTCGCCTGCAATGTAGGTATGGCAACAACCACCCCGTCGTCTGTCCGGTTCGAGCCGCGCGTCCTCGAGCGGCTCACCGCGTTCGTCGCCATGCACCGGGACATGTCCCTGTCCAGCGCCAGCAACCGGCTTGTCGACGAAGCGCTGCGGATGCACGAGCATCCGCTGATCGTGTTCAAGGACGGGCCCGCGGGGCGCCGTGCCCGGCTGGTCGGCGGGCCCGACGTGTGGGAGGTGATCGGCGCGGTGCGGTCGGTCCGGGAGTCCGACCCGGCGCTCGCCGGCGACGAGGTTCTCAAGGTCGTCGCCGAGACGTCCGGCGTGCCGATGCCCTTCCTGCGCGCGGCGCTCGCGTACTGGGGCGATTACCCCGAGGAGGTCGACGCCTTCCTCGACCGGGCGCGCGCCGAGGCCACGCAGGCGCGAGCCGGGTGGGAGCGGCAGCAAGAGCTGCTGGGCCGGTGACCGGACCGGGCGGCGACAAGCCCGGTGCGCTGCTGCTCGATGAGATGTTCTCGCCGGCGATCGCCGACGGGCTCGCGGCGCGGGGGATCGACTGCCGGGCTGTCGTCGCGGACGCGCTGCTGCGCGCCCTGTCGGACCTGGAGACCTTCGAGGCCGCGCTGCTCGAGGGCCGGGTGATCGTGACGAACAACGTGCCGGACTTCGAGAGCCTCCGCCGGGCCCGCGACGCCGTCGGGGGAGCGGTCCCGGGTCTCATCTACACGTCTGACGTCACGTTTCCCCGCACGAACGCCTACGTGTTCCGGCTGGTGACGGCGCTGGCGGACGCCGCCGCCGGGCATGAGGAGGCCAGCTGCGGCGGGGTGCTGTGGCTCCGGCCGCCCGGCCAACCGGTGAATCGGCCATGACGTAGGTACATGATGGAGGTATGCGCGTCATCGACCTCGTCATCGTGATCGGGTGGGTCGTCTTCTGGGCCTACTGGCTCATCGCGGCCCGCGGAGTGAAGTCCGGGCGGTCCGGCGGGTGGAACCGCTTCATCGGGTTGCGGGTCGCGCTCCTCGTCGTGGTCATCTTCGCGGTGCGCTCCTGGGGCCTTCGGGGGCATCAGCCCGGGACCGATCCGGTGCTGACGGGCGTAGGGCTGGCGCTCTTCCTGCTCGGCCTGGCGCTCGCCGTGTGGGCACGGCTGTACATCGGCCGCAACTGGGGCGCGCCGATGTCGCACAAGGACGAGCCGGAACTGGTGACCACCGGCCCGTACCGCCGGATCCGGCACCCGATCTACACGGGCCTGATCGTCGCGCTGGTCGGCACCGCGCTCGCCACGAGCCTGTACGGCTTGATCGTGGCCGCCGTGCTCGCCGGGTTCTTCGTCTACAGCGCCATCCGCGAAGAGGCGTACCTGACGGAGCAGTTCCAGGACACCTACCGCGCCTACAAGCACTCCACCAAGATGCTGATCCCGTTCGTCCTTTAGCCGGCCGGTGAGTGCGCGGTGCGCACCCACCGGCTCAGAACAGCGGGTTGGGGGTGTGGTGCGCGGCCGGCGGGTACGTGAGCCGGTCGCGGACCGCGACGACGCCCTCGACGTGCTTGGCCGACTCGATGATGTCGCGGCCGACGGCGGTCGTCTCCGGCGCGCCTTCGATCGTGACGATGCCGTCCTTGACGGTGACGGTGAAGTGGGCGGGGTCGCACAGGTACGTTTCCAGGATCAGGTCCTGGCTGATCTCGTGCCTGATGTCGGCGTCGGGCCTGCCGTACACGCTGAGCACGTCGGCGCGGGACACGATGCCGATCAGCGTGCCGTCTTCGGCGGTGACCGGGAGCCGCTTGACCCGCCGGG